>R05__coassemble_1072_pt1 | contig 10662 bp, 3 predicted proteins | sample R05__metabat2_low_PE_025 | metagenome-assembled genome bin R05 | reverse complement strand
GAATTTTAGTTGTGTTCACGAATTATTCTGCAAATTTATAAATAATTCTCCATTATTCGTTCTCTATTCTTCTTTTTTTATTAACTTTGTGCGGAATTCTAATAAAAACGAACAACGATATGACAAGAAAGAATGTAATTTTAGCACTCACAATGGCAATAAGTATGCCTGTGTTTGCACAGTCCAACGCTTCGCTCTCTTCTCCCGACGGCAAACTGAAGGTCGAGGTGAAAGCAGACCACCAACTCACTTACACGGTGTACGACAACGGTACTCCTCTCATGAAGGATAATGTGGCTGAACTCAGCATCGAAGGCGTCAAGTCGTCGGCCAATGCTTCATGCATGGTAAGCGGTCCGTTCAAGGAGGATATTGATGCTCCTCGCTACAAGCTCAACAAGGTTCATTCGGAGTACAACAAGATGATTGTCAAGTACAAGAATGGCATCAATGTAGAATTCCGTGCATTCAACAGCGGTATCGCATATCGATTCTTCACCACATCAACAAAGAAGAACTGGGTGGTAAATGACGAGACAATAGACATCCACTTCACAACCGATGCGACTGCCTATCTGCCTTATTCCACAAATCCAAAGAAACCAAAGGCCATGGCCTTCCAGGCCACCTACGATGTTGCCCCACTCTCCCAGTCGCAGAATCTGGAAGCTTTTCTGCCTGCTACCGTCGATTGTGGCAAGGCGAAGGTTACTCTCCTTGAGACTGATGTGAAGGATTATCCTGGCATCTTCGTCAAGGGTAGCAAGGCTATGCTAAAGGGTGAGTTTGCAAAATATCCAAAGTCTTTCGATTTCTATCCTTGGCGCGTACAGAAGTATGTAACTGAAACAGAGAACTATATAGCAAAAGGTAAAGGCAATCGCACTTTCCCTTGGCGTATTCTTGCCATCACTCACAACGACACAGAAATGCCAACTAATACCCTTGCCTACGAACTTGCCTCTCCATCGCAAATCAAGGGTGACACATCTTGGATAAAGCCTGGTAAGGTTGCATGGGACTGGTGGAACGATTGGGGCATCTCGGGCGTTGATTTCAAAGCCGGAATCAATCAGGACACATATAAGTATTATATAGATTTTGCAGCTCAGAATCATCTCGAATACATCATTCTCGATGAGGGTTGGTACAATCCAAAGAGTGGCGATATGCTTACCGTCATTCCGGAAATCAATCTTCCTGAACTCGTAGAATATGGTCGGAAGAAAGGTGTGGGCATCATCCTCTGGACTGTATTCAATGTACTTGACAATCAGCTTGCTGCTGCCTGTGAGAAATATGCCGCAATAGGCATCAAGGGTTTCAAGGTTGACTTCATGGACCGTTATGACCAGGAAGGTGTGGAGATGATTTACCGCATAGCAGAAGCTTGTGCCAAGAACCATCTCGTACTCGACTATCATGGTATCTTTGCCCCTCAAGGCATTCAGCGCACATGGCCTAACGTCATCAACTTCGAGGCTGTTTTCGGCATGGAAGAGGTGAAATGGACTAACCGCGTGAAGCATCCTGTAGATGGCAAGATGGTCGAGGAACCGGAGAAGGACATGCCTGCCTACGATGTCACCTTCCCGTTCATACGCGGTATGGCTGGTGCGGTTGACTTCACTCCTGGGGGTATGCGCAATGCCTCAAAGGCCGACTTCCAGCCTATCTACAACAACCCTCTCACGATGGGTACCCGTTGTCATCAGCTCGCCCACTACATCGTGCACGAGAGTCCAATCACGATGCTTGCCGACAATCCTACTGCCTATCTCCACAATCAGGAATGTACCGACTTTATCTCTTCTCTCCCAACTGTTTACGATGAGATGCGCTGTATCTCAGGTGAGATGGGCAAATACATCGTTATTGCTCGTCGCGAGGGCAACAACTGGTACATTGCAGGTGAGACAAACTGGGATGCTCGTGACCTCACAATCGACCTCTCGTTCCTCCCTCAGGGCAACTACACCATGACCCTCATGTCCGATGGCCCTAATGCCGACAAGGCCGCTACCGACTACAAGAAGGAGACACGTACCATCGCTCCATCCACTCCACTCACTATCCACCTCGCCAGCGGTGGTGGTTTTGCTGCAAAGTTGATGAAGTAATCCAAACGTAAAACAAACTTCCTGAAACACAAGAATCATAATAGAGGCTGATCTGCACTCCACAGGTCAGCCTTTTTTATATTACAGGACACCAATATTACAAAATGGTGGCGACATACCACTTGACCCCATCCGCAGGCTTTAACACTTGTGTCGTACACGCACTATCTTTTAGTCTCACACTCTGGTCTGATCCATTGAGGGCCCCAAAAATTTCCCACCAACATTCCCCGACACGACCTAACGATTCGCCTCACACGTCCTAACGTGTAAGCCAACACGTCCTAACGATTCGCCTAACACGACCTAACGTGTAAGCCAACACGTCCTAACGATTAACATCGCACCACCTTATATATGCAGCAATATACGAGTTGACCACGTTATCTCAATGATATATTTCCATCTCTATTGTTGGAGTACAAAACAAGGAGATTGTCTTATTCATCCTCCAGAACCTCGTAGAGCTCGACGGAGTCAAATCCCATAAATAGAGACATAAATTATATGTGGGGCAAGTGGTATATCATTGTGTGGAAGGGAAAAATATCGCTCGTCTCGCGATAAGTTATCGTTCGCTTGCGACGCTTTCGAAGAAAGAAAATTGGACACACCATAAAATTGCTTTGCAAAAAAATCCGTCAAATTTTTATTGAAGAATCATTGTAGTGAAATTGCAGTAAAATTTGAGCGATAGCGTTCCCCCCTAAATCAAAAGCACCAAGCGAAGCGTTGTGCTATAATATAGCAAAAACATTCGGCAGGACGCCCCCTTGGGGGCCTCAGTCAAATCACGTCTCCTCCGTGTGGAGATGCCCAAGGTAGATCTTCCTCTATTTTGAAGAGGTCTGGGCTGAGGCTCATCCGTGAACTCTGCTCTCTGTGTGAGATAGGAGAATAGCATTCTTATGCCGTGCCAAAAAGTATATAATTGCATTTTCCTATCCTATTGTCTGCTCCCACAAAACACACGATACAGCACACTTTTTCTTCCTTCCCGACAAGAAGAACTGCATTTTCTTTTGTAATTTCAAACTTATCTTTGTATTTATTGAAGAATCGGGCCACAGTCTTCCTAACAAACGACTAAAGAGAATAAAGTCAGACCTATCGATAGTTCGCCACACAACCATAATATATAATGCAAAAAAGTGGGACCCGGGAAAGACGCCCGAGTCCCACCTTATTTATATATATAGGAGAGATTTACTTAGCTGAACTGATGATGTAGGTGTAGGTGTAGTTCTGCCACTTCATCTGGTATTCGTCGCGTGGCCAAGCACCCCAAGAGTTCACACAACCGATACCCATAGAACGGGCAGAGATGTGGAGGTCGTTGAATGGTTCCTCTACGAGGTCGCCTGAGTGGAACTGCTGCTTGTCGCGTGTAGGCTGGAGGTCATGCTCTGTGTAAGGAAGAGCCTGACACTCGAGAGCTGCTGTACCCTGGATGAGAATACCGTTGCCATCCTTGTCAGTCTGCTTCCAGTAGCGTACACCCGACTTAGTACCCGACTCCTGTGGACGAGGATATTCTGGCCAATACTGCTGGTCAACAGTCTGACGATATGTGTTGATGAGAGTAGCATTGTTGCGGTCGATGTAGCTTTCGCCTGGACCTTCACCATAGTATTCAATCTGGTCGTATGCCTTCTTCACCTTCATGTCCATACCGAAGCGGAGCATCTGTGGCTTCTCCTTGGCATCAGGATTGAGAGCTAGAGCCTGAGTGACGATGAGTTTGCCTGCTGGAGTAACTGTGTAGTTGAGCTTGACTATACCATCAAGGTGACCGAGTTTGTATTCAGCCTCAGCAACTACATTCACACCATCCTGCTTGATTGAGAAGGACTTCTTCTCAAGACGAGGATTCTGCCATGCAGCAAGACGGTTCTGCATTCCTGCACCATAATCGTTGTCTGTAGGAGCACGCCAGAAGTCAGGAAGGAGCTGAGTGTCGTCCTCAGTAATCTGTTTGCCATCAACATCGATGTATGCAATATAACCAGTCTCCTTGTCGAATGTAACCTTGAGGCCCTTTGCAGAAGCAACAGCATATACATTGCGATCGTCGAGCGATGCAGTAGGCGCATTCTTTACTGCCTTACCAGTTGGCTGAGCAGCGAGTTCGTCTGCCTTTGGATAAGCATAGTCGGTAAGAACAAATTCCTCATGTGCCACACTTTCCATCTCCTTCTGGAGTGCAGTTGGTTTAGAAAGGAAGTACTCAACATGCATGATAAGTTCCTTGCCCTGATACTTAGGGTCTGCGAGAGCCTTAGCAACAGCATCGAGAGTGATGGTCTTCTTACCCTGTGGAGCGATATTGAGTTTGCTTACATCCTCGCAACCATCACATACATGCTGACCATCAGCATAGAGGTCGTAGTTCATCATGATGCCCTGGATTGGAGTGAAGAAGTTCTCATTGTAGATTTCTATTTCTGCCTTCTTTGCATCCTTGAGAGTAGTCCAGATATTCTGATAGCAGTACTTGATTTCATAAGCATGTGGATGTGGATGACGGTCTGCAGAAATCATACCATTCATATTGAAGTTGTTGTCCGAAGCAGGGAAACGACCGAAGTCGCCACCATAGCCCATTACCTCCTTGCCAGTAACCTTAGACTTCATGCGGAGACCCTGGTCAACATAATCCCAAACATAACCACCCTGATACTTAGGATACTTGCGGATGAGATCCCAGTATTCCTTCAGACCGCCACCGGAGTTACCCATTGTGTGGCAGTATTCGCACTGGATGAGAGGCTTCTGGTATTTATCGTTCTCGCAGTAGTTGATACAATAGTTATAGTCAGCATACATAGGGCAAGTGATATCTGTAGCACGCTTGTCGCGACCTGCCTGTTCATACTGACATGGGCGAGAGGGGTCGTAAGACTTGACCCAGTCGTAAGCATCCTCGAAGTTCTTGCCGTAGCCTGACTCGTTACCGAGCGACCAAACGATGATTGCAGGGTGATTCTTGAGTACGCGGAGGTTGTGCTCCTGGCGCTCTACATGCATCTTGTTGAAACGAGCATCCTTCGAGAGCGACTTGTCGCCATAACCCATACCGTGAGACTCGATATTTGTCTCAGCAGTGAGATAGATACCATACTCATCACAGAGGTCGTACCAGCGTGGGTCGTCTGGATAGTGGCAGGTACGTACTGCATTAACATTGAGTTGCTTCATCACCTTGATGTCCTCAATCATTCGGTCAACTGATACCACATAACCACCATCAGGGTCGAGTTCGTGACGGTCTGCACCCTTGATGAGAACAGGCTGTCCGTTCACGAGAAGCTGAGCGTTCTTGATTTCCACCTTGCGGAAACCTACGTTCTGACGGATGACCTCACTTGTGCCCTTTGCATCCTTAAGTTCAAGATAGAGATGATAGAGGTATGGAGTCTCGGCAGTCCACTTAGAAGGATTCTTCACTTCGAGAGTAGCCTCAGCCGAACCGTCCTTAGCTATAGTGATATCATTAGCTTCAGTTACAGCGCCTTCCTTTGCATCGCGGAGCTTGATGTTAACAGTCTTGCCTGCAGCTGATGGAGCAGTAATCTTGATGTTGAGCTTACCATCTGTGTAGTTGTTCACAAGGTCAGGAGTGATGAACACATCCTCGATATGAGCCTGTGGACGAGCATAGAGATAGCATTCACGAGCGATACCGCAAAGGCGCCAGAAGTCCTGGTCCTCATTCCATGAGCCGTCACACCAACGCATCACCTGCATGGCAATGAGGTTCTCCTTGCCCGGTGTGATATACTTGGTGATATCAAATTCTGCAGCGACCTTTGAGTCCTCTGAATAACCTACATATTTGCCATTTACATACACTTCGATGTTGCTTGTAGCCGAACCGATATGCATATAAACCTTCTCACCCTTCCAGTCAGCAGGGATGGTGAACGAACGGCGGTATGCACCGACATGGTTGCCCTTGTCCTGAACTGTAGGAGGTTCACCAATCCAGTCGCTACGCCAAGCATAGTGGTTGTTCACATAGATTGCATCACCATAGCCGTTGCACTCCCAGATACCAGGAACTGGCATTGTGCCCCACTTGGAGTCATCCACCTTTGTGGAATAGTAGTCCTTGAGGCGCTCGTTGGCGCTCTCTACCCAGTAGAACTTCCAATTTCCCTCGATGGAGAGGTAACGTGAAGAGTTGGCTTTTGCATTTGCCTTAGGAGAAATGTCCTTCTTGGCGAGAGCCTCATTCTCATAAGCAAAATACTCTGCATGATCCTGACAGCGATTGATTGCGTTGACCGCAGGATCCTGCCATGCTGGTGTCTTCTGTGCAGAAGCACAAACTGCCGACATCAGCATTGCGATTGTCATAAGTTTTTTGATGTACATAGGTTTAGGTTTTTATATATAATTTTGTTTTGGATAATACACATTATTTATAATAAAGAACAAGCATGTGAATGCTTTACTCCATAATTTCGACACAAAGATATAATAAATTGTTCAATCGACAAAGCAAAACGGGAAGGAAAAATTAAAAAATATCAAAATGTCATTTTTTTCGCTTAGTTTTATTGTCAATTTAGAACTTTTGCTTACCTTTGCGTGTTATTTAACGCATCACACATACTTTAAACAATATTTTATGGCTAATAACAACGAAAAACTCTTCTCAGAGTTCCAGGCACCTACCACCGAAGAATGGTTGGCTAAAATTGAGGTTGACCTCAAGGGTGCGGACTTCAACAAGAAGATGGTTTGGAGAACCAACGAAGGCTTCAACGTGCAGCCTTTCTATCGCCGTGAGGACAACGAAAAACTCAAGGCAGTAAACTCTCTCCCAGGCGAATTCCCATTCGTCCGTGGTAACAAGAAGGACAACAACCTCTGGTACGTTCGCCAGAACATTGAGGTAGAATGTCCAAAGGCAGCAAACGAGAAGGCTCTCGACATCCTCAACAAGGGTGTAAACTCTCTCGGTTTCACTATCCCAGCTGACAAGGTAAACAAGGAATTCATCGCAGAACTCCTCAACGGCATCCTTCCACAGTATGTCGAACTCAACTTCACGACTTGCCAGCGCCACTGTGCAGAACTCGCACAGATTCTCGTAGCTTACTTCAAGGAGCAGAACTACCCTCTCGCTGAGTGCGTAGGTTCTATTAACTTCGACCCTATCTCCAAGATTCTTGGTAAGGGTAAGGATGTTTCGGCTGTTATCGCTGAGGCTAAGCCACTCATCGAAGCTCTCGCAGAACTCCCACAGTACAAGTGCATCAATGTCAACTCTGTTGACCTCAACAATGCAGGTGCTTACATCTATCAGGAACTCGGTTACGCTCTCGCTTGGGGTGCAGAATACATGGAGCAGCTCACTGCTGCTGGTGTTGAAGCAACTGAGGCTGCCAAGCGCATCAAGTTCAACATGGGCGTAAGCGACAACTACTTCATGGAGATCGCTAAGTTCCGTGCAGCTCGTATGCTTTGGGCTCAGATCGTAAAGCAATACGAACCTAAGTGCGACTGCGCTTGTCAGATGCACGTTTGTGCTTACACTTCTAAGTACAACCAGACTGTATTCAACTCTTACGTCAACCTCCTCCGCAGCCAGACAGAGACAATGTCGGCTTCAATCGCAAACGTTGACTCTATCGTCGTTACCCCATTCGACACTCCTTACGAGACTCCAACTGACTTCGCAGAGCGTATCGCCCGCAATCAGCAGCTCCTCCTCAAGGAAGAGGCTCACTTCGACAAGCTCGTCGATGTAGCTGGTGGTTCATACACTATTGAACATCTTACTGACGCTATCGCCCAGGAAGGCTGGAAACTCTTCCTCGCAGTTGAAAACGCAGGCGGTTTCCTCGCTGAATCTCTCAACGGCAATATCCAGAATGCTGTGAACGCATCGAACAAGAAGCGTCACGAAGATACTGCAAAGCGTAAGGAATTCATCCTTGGTACTAACCAGTTCCCTAACTTCACAGAAGTTTCAGAAGGCAAGCGTCCAGTTGCTCCTTGCTGTGGTTGCACAGAGGAAGGCGGCATTCCTGCACTCGACACTTCACGCATGGCATCCGACTTCGAGGCACTCCGCTTCGCTACAGAAGGTGCTAAAAAGCAGCCTATCGCATTCATGCTCACCATCGGTAACCTCGCTATGCGTCAGGCCCGTGCTCAGTTCTCTTGCAACTTCCTCGCAGCTGCCGGCTACAAGGTTATCGACAACCTCGGATTCAAGACTGTTGAAGAAGGTGTTGATGCTGCCCTCGCTGCAGGTGCTGACATCGTTGTCATCTGTTCTTCTGATGACGAATATGCTGAGTATGCTATCCCTGCTTACCAGTACCTCAACGGCCGTGCAATGTATGTAGTTGCTGGTGCTCCTGCTTGTTCAGAAGACCTCAAGGCTGCTGGCATCGAGAACTTCATCCATGTACGTGTTAATCAACTCGAAACTCTCAAGGAGTATAACGCTAAACTCGGTATCTAATTATGGCAAGAAAAGATTTTAATTCAATTGATATCTATGCTGGCATCGAAGCAAAGAATGGTCAGCAGTGGCAAAAGGAGAATAACATTTCTGCCAATTGGAGAACTCCTGAGCAGATTGACATTCAGCCAGTATATACAAAGGAAGACCTCGAAGGCATGGAACACCTCGACTTCGCAGCAGGTATCCCACCTTATCTCCGTGGTCCTTATTCAATGATGTACCCATTCCGTCCTTGGACTATCCGCCAGTATGCAGGTTTCTCTACAGCTGAGGAATCAAACGCATTCTATCGCCGTAACCTCGCATCTGGTCAGAAGGGTCTCTCGGTCGCATTCGACCTCCCTACTCACCGTGGTTACGACCCAGACAACAGTCGTGTTGTAGGTGATGTCGGTAAGGCCGGTGTAAGTATCTGTTCGCTTGAGAACATGAAGGTTCTCTTCGCAGGTATTCCACTCAACAAGATGTCTGTCTCTATGACAATGAACGGTGGCGTGCTCCCAATCCTCGCATTCTACATCAATGCAGGTCTTGAGCAGGGTGCTAAGCTTGAAGAGATGGCTGGTACTATCCAGAACGATATCCTCAAGGAGTTCATGGTGCGTAACACTTATATCTACCCACCATCATTCTCTATGAAGATTATCGCTGATATCTTCGAGTTCACTTCACAGAAGATGCCTAAGTTCAACTCTATCTCTATCTCTGGTTACCACATGCAGGAAGCTGGTGCAACAGCAGATATCGAGCTCGCTTATACTCTTGCCGATGGTATGGACTACCTCCGCACTGGTATCAACGCTGGTATCGACATCGATGCTTTCGCTCCACGTCTCTCATTCTTCTGGGCAATCGGTATGAACCACTTCATGGAGATTGCTAAGATGCGTGCCGGTCGTCTTCTCTGGGCTAAGATTACAAAGAGCTTCGGTGCTAAGAACCCTAAGTCTATGGCTCTCCGTACTCACTCTCAGACATCAGGTTGGTCGCTCACAGAGCAGGCCCCATTCAACAACGTTGGTCGTACTTGTATCGAGGCTATGGCTGCCGTTCTCGGTCACACTCAGTCACTTCACACCAACGCACTCGATGAGGCTATCGCACTTCCTACTGACTTCTCTGCACGTATCGCCCGTAACACTCAGATCTACATCCAGAACGAGACAAAGGTCTGCAAGCAGATTGACCCATGGGCAGGTTCTTACTACGTAGAGACTCTCACCAACGAACTCGTGCACAAGGCATGGGAGCACATCCAGGAAATCGAGAAACTCGGCGGTATGGCTAAGGCTATCGAGACTGGTCTTCCAAAGATGCGTATCGAAGAGGCTGCTGCTCGTACTCAGGCTCGTATCGACTCTGGTACACAGACCATCGTTGGTACAAACAAGTATCGTCTCGAACACGAAGATCCTCTCGACATCCTCGAAGTCGATAATACTGCTGTTCGTCTCCAGCAGGAGGCTAACCTCAAGGAACTCAAGGCTAACCGTGATGAGGCAGCTTGTCAGGAAGCTCTCAAGGCAATCACAGCTTGCGTTCAGGACTTCAAGGATGGCAAGAAGTCAGAAAACAACCTCCTCGACCTTGCTGTCAAGGCTGCAGGTCTCCGTTGTACTCTCGGTGAAATCTCAGATGCTTGCGAAGCAGTCGTAGGTCGTTATAAGGCAATCATTAGAACAATCAGTAACGTGTATTCATCAGAATCAAAGGGCGACAAGGCATTCGAAGAAGCTTGCGCCGCAACAGAGAAGTTCGCTCAGGCTCATGGCCGCCGTCCTCGTATCATGATCGCCAAGATGGGTCAGGATGGTCACGACCGTGGTGCTAAGGTATGTGCTACAGGTTATGCTGACTGCGGTTTCGACGTGGATATGGGTCCTCTCTTCCAGACTCCAGAAGAGGCTGCTCGTCAGGCTGTAGAGAACGACGTCGATGTACTCGGTGCATCTTCACTCGCAGCTGGTCACAAGACTCTCATGCCAGCCGTTATCGAAGAACTCAAGAAGCTCGGCCGTGAGGATATCCTCGTTATCGGTGGTGGTGTCATCCCAGCAC
>R05__coassemble_1059_pt1 | contig 10757 bp, 7 predicted proteins | sample R05__metabat2_low_PE_025 | metagenome-assembled genome bin R05 | reverse complement strand
AGAGGTTATCGACCCAGATGAGGGCAAGAGCGACAGCGATATAAGGGATGAGATTACCGGACAGCTGAAGTTGTTTTAGATGAAATAAGAGTCCCACCCAGCCTCCTCGATGGGGAGGAAATTATATACTCCGATAGATGATGAAGAGTAATGCGATGAAATATGCAATGAGATGTCTGACAATGGTCGCTGGGCTATTGTTGGACGTTTCTTGTTTTGCACAATCATCTGTTGATACTCTAGGCTCTTACTTCTTGGATGAGACACAACGGACTCTTCATTCCACCCTCTATGGTGTTGGTACGTCCAATGTGCTCGATACTTACCTTTCGCCTTACAACTATACAGGCATTGATGTGCGGCTGATGAGGGAGACTATGCGCCCCACGCACCTGGCACATGGACACATCCACTACCAGACATTTATCGACTTGGATGGAGGCTACTTGCGCAATCGCACGCAGAATGTCCACGAATGGGTGGCTGGCGTGCGTTATGCTAATGCCTGGATGTACCAGTTTGTCAGTATGGAGAGTGGTGCGACAACGGGTGGGATGCCTTCGTACATGATGCCTGGCGCTTTCAATCTTTATGCCGGACTTCAGCCGTCGGCCTATCTTGGAGGTATCTACAACACGCGTAATGGCAATAATCCTGCCCAGGCAAAGTTTGACATCATGGTCAATGCGACTGCTATGGCGGAATACAATCTGCGGCTTTTCCACCATGTGTTTCCCGTGAGATACCAGTTGACTATCCCACTTCTCGGGGCAGCTTTCTCGATGAATTACGGGCAGTCGTACTACGAGTGCTTTTGTCTTGGCGACTACGACCACAATGTGGTGTTTGCCAATATAATAAATATGCCCAGCATGAGGCATCTGCTCACGCTGGACATACCTATCCGTCGCAACTTCCTTCGCGTCGGATGGAGTGGGGAATTCAATCAGGCGAAGTTCAATGGCCTTCGCTACCACTCCTTTTCCAACAACTTCATGATTGGTTTCACGAAGTATTTCTACAGGAAGTAATTAGAAATCAAGTGTAACGCCGGCACCAAGTACCCAGTTGCTACGGGTGAATTTGTCTGTACCCCTGAGTGCGCCGCTCTGGATGAGAGCGTTGGCGGTATCATCGCCTGATGCAAGGCGAACGAGGTTGCTGGCGTTGTTGTAGTCGTCGGAAGTCTTCTCGTATTCCTTGTATAAAGTCTGGAAATATGCTATCTCCACACCTACAGTCTTGTTGATTTGCCACTTTACACCAGCGCCAAAAGTGTTGGAATTTGTGGCAAATGAAATATCTTTCATGTATTCATCGGTGTTAGGATAGTTGGTAGTCTGCCAACCTGCACTTACTGTCCAGTTCTTTATGAAATCCCATTCTGCGCCTGCTGTAATTTCCCATGTGTTGCCAGAGAGAAGTTCTTGTTTGTCGCCATACTTTGTGGCGTGCTTGTCGTCATAGAGGTGGTAACCTGCGTTGATGCGTACTGCCTTGATAGGGCTGTACTGAACACCTACTGTGAAGATTCCCGGTACATCCTCTGCAACCTTAACGCCATCCTTGAACTGATCGAGGCTTGAGAGGTTGTCAGCGCTCTCGCTGTTTGCGCTTTCGTTCTTGAGGCGAATCTTTGTCTTGAACTCGTATTTTGCAGCAAGATTCCAGTGGTCGTTGATTTTCCAGTCGATGCCGATGATAGGTGTAAGTCCCCATGCAGTCTGGTCGCAGTTGAGTTCTACGTCTTGAGTAGCAACACCGAGAGTACCCATCTGTACTGCAGCCTCCTTATACTGTGTTGCACCGGCAGCAGCAGTCTCTGCAATCTTCGAATATTTAGCCGCATTCTCCATGTCGCCGGCAGCAGCATATTGCTGAGCAGCAGCTGCAGCGTCTTGTGCCTGCTGTGCTGTAGAACCTGCGAGAGTAGCGTATTCCTGTGACTTCTGAGTGAAGTAGCTGCTTGCGCCTACATAGTTGCTTCCGTCTGTAGTGAAGGAGATGTTCTTGATATGACCGAAGTAATTGTTGGTGACATAGAGCAAGCGAAGACCGCCGTAGACACTGAGGTTCTTTGTAATCTTGTAGCCAGCACCAAATTGGAATCCATACTGATATGAGCGACCACGCATATAGAGGTCGGCATCATATCCTGTAATGCCGAGAGCCTTGCCCAATACGGGGAGCATGGCCACCTGGCTCTCGAACGAACCGAGACCCTTGTCATACTCGCATTTGCCACCGCCGCCTACGAGACCGAAGTCGAATGAAGCAGTCCATCGGCTGTTCTTGAAGTTGTAAGCCAACTGGAGTGATGGAAGCACGGGAGCAGAAGCAACTCCGTGGAACTTCTTCTCAGAGTCAGCTACGCCTTGCTGGTTCATATTGTATCGACCATACTTGAAGGCGTCGAAAGTGCTGGTGACGTCACGATTCTGATGCACGTTCATGATGCCGAATGAGATGTGGAACCCATCGCTGAGTAAACTTACTCCGGCTGGGTTGTTGTACAGAGCACCAATTCCGATTACTGCGTCCTGGCTTGGGTTGCGCAAGAATGATATACTTTGATTAGTGTTAGTGAGATAACCGCCGGCGAGTGCTGGGAGGGTTGTGAATGCTGCAACGATGGCAGCTGCTAATACCTTTAATTTCATACCTTTTATTAACTATTTTTTTTATCCTTAATTGTTCTTATTTCGTTCAATCGTGGTGCAAAGGTACGACAAATATTTTAATTTCTTTTACAATTTTGCCATAAATCTTAACAAATAGGACAAAATAAGTACATTTGTCGCAAAAAACATCTATTTCTGCAGTATGGAATAATCAATTGTCATGCGGGAAGTGTTATTTCTCGATGACTTGATGTCCCTTTTGCCTTGAATGATGGATTATTTCTCGATGAACTGATGTCCCTTTTGTCATGAATGATGGATGATTCCTCGATGAACTGATGTCCCTTTTGTCATGAAGGAAGGGCTATTTCTCAAAATGCTGGTAGTCTTTCTTCGTTCTCCAGGCGCCACCCCAGCGGAAACCGTGCTGGATGAAGAGGCGGTAGCAGAGGTCTTGCCTGTCGATAAGCATGGGATTAGCCTTCTTGTCCGTGCGGTTGGTGGCATAGATTTTGCCGGCAGATGGTTCGCACCGGCCATTGCGTGTGTTGTAGCAGGGATTGTACAGAGGGTTGATATCGACAGCCATGCCGAGGCCATGCTTCGACACTCGCCGAGTGCCGCTTACAAAGCGGAAATTGAAGCAACTCGTGTTGTTGGCGCTCATAGTCTTTTCGTCCACAGCGTCATATTCATCTACCAGCACCATCCGCTCGATGCAGTAGTGGGCTTCGTAGAGGCGGCGGAAGATGTCGAGCAGGTCGGCGGCAATGCTCTTGTTGCATACCATCTCGCCTCGCTGGACTTTGCCCTCCTTATTGTAGTGCAGCACTCGCAGGTAGCGGAGGCTCTTGCGGGCAATGGTGCATGAGCGGGAAAAGGACTTCCCCTTCATCCTTGCAAATACCTCGTCGGAAATCTCCTCTGCTGTAAAACATCCGGCTATCTCTGCGCCTGTCATTTCCTCCTCGTCCACGAGCGTTCCGGCCTCCCAACTTTGTGCGCTGAGAGGCAAAACGGCAAGTGCTATATATATAAATAGGTGTAATAAGCGTTTCATTTGCCTGGAATTTGTGGCAAAGTTAATAATTTTTCCTAACTTTGTGGCACGAAACAAACGAAAGACTCTATATTTTTGCTGAAAATATGACTGCACAGAAAGATACATACCGCTTAATCCGTGCCTCGATGCTATTAGTCGTCGCTATCCTTGCGACATGTATGCTGACCACTTCGTGTGTCAAGGAAGATGACTATGACAACACGAAGGCGGGCAACTTCGAGGCTCTGTGGAAGATGATGGACGAACACTATTGCTTCTTCGAATATAAGGAGAAGGAACTCGGAGTAGATTGGAATGAGGTCCACTCGCGCTATGCCCAGATGATTAATGAGGACATGACGCAAGAACAGTTCTTTGAGGTGATGACACGTATGCTCAGCGAACTGAAGGACGGTCATGTCAACCTCGGCGCTTCGTTTGACTATGGGCGCAACTGGTCGTTCTATGAGGACTATCCGCTCAACTACAACGACAGCATCGTCAGCGAGTGCTATCTCGGCCATGACTACCGCATCGCTTCGTCGCTCCGCTATTGTCTGCTCGACGACAACGTGGGGTATGTGCGCTGCTCTAGTTTTGAGTCGGCCATCGGCAGCGGCAATGTGTCGCAGGTACTCAATTACCTTGCCACCTGCAACGGCATAATCATCGATATCCGTGGCAATGGTGGAGGACAGCTGACTGCAGCGGCGACGCTTGCCTCGCACTTCACGAACGAGAAACTCCTTACAGGCTACACGTCCCATAAGACGGGCACCGGCCACTACGACTTCTCCGAGCCGAAGGCTGAATACCTGGAGCCTGCGAGTGAGGGTATCCGTTGGCAGAAGAAAGTGGTGGTGCTGACCAATCGGAAAGTCTTCAGCGCGGCAAATGACTTTGTGAAATGTATGAAACTCTGTCCTAATGTCACCATCCTTGGCGACTGGACGGGTGGTGGTTCGGGAATGCCATTTAGCAGTGAATTGCCAAACGGATGGTCTGTGCGCTACAGTGCTGTGGTGTATTATGATAAGGACATGCAGCACACGGAATTTGGCATAGCTCCAGATGTGCCGTGCGAGATGAATGGCGACGATACCAGCCGCAACAAGGATACCCTTATCGAAAAGGCCCGCGAACTCCTCAAGGCTCAATAATTGCCTCTCGTCAAAACCATCCAACCATATAACATGCAAACCGCCTAACCTTCCAACCGTCCAACCTTTCAGCCGTCTAACCGCCTAACCGTCCAACCGTCCAACCGTCCATTCTCCTACTTCTTCGTAATATGTAGGAAGCGTGTGACGCGGTTGCCCAGACTGCGGTCTTTGTTGTCGATGAAGGCATCGAGGATGCGTGACTTGCCGGTGAGCGGGATGATGTCGTAGTCGGCTATGACGGCCGGTATGAGGCAACTGTTGCCTGCATTGAGTCGTACCTCGTCGCCAGTCTCGCGTATGCGAATCTTGCAGTCTCCCTCGATGCACATGGTGATGATAAAGCTGTCGTACTTTATCAGGTTGCGATGGAACGGGCTGTCGAGTTCTGTGACTCGTACGCTGAAGTAAGGCGAAGCGATTACCTGATTGGCAGTGTTGTCCGAATCAGCATAGTGCGTGCGATAGTCCTCCTGCACCTCGAAGTCGAGAGCCTGTGCTGCCAGTTCGGTGTGCAGTTCGCGTGGTTTGCCGTCCATGCCAGGGCGGTTGTAGTCGAAGATACGGTAGGTGACGTCCGACGACTGCTGCACCTCGGCAAGCAGGATGCCTCCGCAGATGGCGTGCACGCGGCCTGCCGGCAGGTAGAACACGTCGCCTGCCTTCACTTCGTGCTTTGCGAGGACGTTGCAGATGCTGCCGTTGTTGACCATCGCGCGATATTTCTCCGGTGTGAGATGCTCCTTAAATCCTGCATAGAGATAGCTGCCGGGCTTCGCATCGATGATGTACCACATCTCCGACTTGCCCATCTTGCCATGCATGCGTTGCGCCATCTCATCGTTGGGATGCACCTGGATGCTGAGGTCCTTCTCTGCGTCGATAAACTTCACCAGCAGCGGCAGCTGTCCGTTGTATTTCTTAGCTACCGCCATACCGAGTATCTTGACCGGATGGTGGTCGATGACGCTGATAAGGTCCTTGCCCGCGTACTCCCCATTTGCCACAATGCTTGTGCTGGAAGGCACAGCACTCACCTCCCAACTTTCGCCAATCGGAAATTGACTCACTTCCGTTCGTCGAGCTAAAGGTTGACTCACTTCCGTTCGTCGAGCTAAAGGTTCGTTAAAGTTTTCTCTTATAGTGTTATCATCTGCCAATCCCTTGTAAGGAATCAGCCGATGACCGCCCCATACGACTGGATGAAGATTCGGCTTGAAGAGCAGAGGGTATAGTTTCATCGGAAATAAAAATCTTTACTTTGTAATCTGACTTGTCATTTCCTTGATAATCTGGATGGTGGAAGAGTCGGCAAGGAAGACGGAGTTGAGGCCCTGTTCCTCTTGTGCCGGGTCGCAGACATAGTCGTTCCAACGCTTCCAGACCACGTCCTTGGCGTCGGCGCTGCCACCCCATCCCCAGAAGTTGCAGCCAGCCACCTTGCCCGAGTCGCGCACGAGAGAGAAGACATATCTGTAGTATTCGTCGCGGCCTTTTGTCGGGCTGCCAGCCTTGAAGGAGAAGCCGTCGCGCGGATAACCGAATTCCTCGAGCACTATAGGCAGACCGGTGCCCCGGAGAGCCTCGCAGGCACCATTGAGGTAGTCGAGAGTGTGTGTCTTGGCCGAATCGACATTGGCTATGATAGGGTCTGCATCGGTGCCGGCATTCTCCACGGAGAGTTTGGCTGCGTTCTCGCCAAGCCATGCCCAGTTGTATGGCCAGATGTGTATGCAGGCATAGTCGATATTAGGGAGGGAATGGAGTCGTACGAAGAGGTCCATATCGACCTGGCATCCGTAGAGGCCTTCGGAGCCCGTAGTGACGAGGTGGTTAGGGTCGAGACTCTTGATGAGGGTGCTCTGGGCGTCAATCCATTCTTCGAACTTCGCCTTGTGGAGCGAATCGGAGGCAAAGCAACGAGGCTCGTTGGCTATCTCCCATGCCATCAGTGAAGGCGACTCGGAGTATGGCTTGCCGGTGATGGTGTTGGTGCGTGAGACGATGAAGCGTACGTGATCGGCGGCGAATGCCTTGGCTGTGTCGTTGAGCATGAATGCCGAGACGAATGTGGTGTATTCGTCATATCCGTCGATGCTTGGGATAGGAGTCTTGTCGAAGTGCTTGAACGAGCCGTCGGGACAGGTGTAGTCCATCTCGTGGCCCGCCCACTCGAGGTAGGTGCCGAATCCTCCGCTCCACTCCCATGAGTTGTTGAGGTATAGGATGGCTTTCATGTCGCGCTTCTCCAGTTCGGCCATGAGGTAGTCGAGGCCTTCGAGTATGGTGTCGTTGTACTCGCCTGGCGCCGACTGGAGCACCGGTTCGATGTGGCTTGGGAGTCCTTCACGGCCGTCGCCACCCACGAGCACACGTACGTTGTCCATGCCCAGCGCCTTCATGTCGTCGAGTTCCTTGATGAGGCGTTCACGGTTGCCTCCGCGACCTGTGCTGCCGAGTATCGCACCGTACCAGAAGTTGGCACCCACATAGCGGTATTCCTTGTCGCCGACGAAGAATTTGCCGTCCTTCGCTGTCACGAAGTCTGTCTGCTTGCCCGACGTGCCGCAGGCGCAGAGGAGCAGCAGGGTGCTGATGATATATAGCAATGATTTTTTCATAACGACGAACTTATTTCACACTTATCTTAATCGGGTTGTCGCAGAGGACTTTCCACTCGTCCATTGAGTCAAACCACTGGCGTGCATTCTTGTAGCCGACGTTCTCCTTTGCGCAGCAGAAGGAGGTCCAGTAGTGGATGGCTCCGTCGTTAGGAGTCACGACATACAGGTAGTTGATGTCCGACTCCTTGCTCGACTTGACGTATTTTGCCGGCATATATACCGCCATGCCGATGGCCTCCGGGCCCCAGAGCTGTTTCTTGCCCATGTCGGGATAGTCGCATCCCCATGATGCAGTGATGCCATCGGCACGGAGGATGCCTTGGGGAGTGTGGCCCATCCGTACGCTGTCGGTTGCTGTGACGCCCACCTTCTGCACGCCTGTGCAGAACTCCTGTCCGGCTGCGTTGCCCTCGAAGAGCACATCCACTTTGAGGTCGCGATGCCCAGCCACGAGGGAGTAGTATTGGCGTACGTTGTAGAGACTGCCGTCGTTCTTGATGCCGAGGTCATATACCTCGACCACCGTGCGGAGCGGACCGCGGGTCACGATGCGCTCGCCGCGAACCTTCTGCAGAGTGCCGAGCCAGTTGGTCGGTTCGCCGTCCATGTATCGCTTGAACGACCCGCAACCTATTGCCTTTCCTGCCCAGAGCACATCGGTGCCGTAGTCGTCGGCAAGCTGTTCGGCTGATGTGTAGAATTGTGTGGTGGCCAGTTCGAGGCGCTGCAGTTTCTTGCCGTAGAGGTCGATGTTCTGTCGCTCGTCGAAGTAGATGCGGTAGCCTACGAGTTCCGACTCTATGGTGATGCCGTGCATGTATATGTCGTTGAAGATGTTGCTCTCGGCCGGTGCCTCGACCTTCAGCACATTAGGGTGCAGGTCCTTCTTGTCGCGAATCTGCAGCACGGAGTAGATGCGTGGGTCGGCTTCGGCAGCCTTGTCGAGGTCGAAGTCTCCCGGCACGCGGGTGGCAGGTATCTGGTCGGAAAGGGTCACCTCGAAGGTCTGCGCCTCGTGTGCCTTGAGGTCGGTGAGCCAGAAGACCTCGTCGGTGGTGAAGTCCTCGTCCATGTCGTCAAGCTGGCATCGCAGGGATTTGCCGTTGAGTGCGACGCTGGCATATCTGACGTCGAATTTCAGTCGCTTGACGTCCTTCAGTTGCAGGGCCACCGGTTCGTCCTTGCGTGCGTAGTCGCAGTCGTTCTTGACTGTCACCTTCACCGTGAGCGACTCGGCCGATGCAGCGATGATGCAGCAAAAGAGTGTGATGAGTGCGAAAAATTTATTCTTCATAATATGGTGTGTTCTTAGTTATTTATATCTTTTGCAAAGATACGAAAAAAAAGTGTCTTTTGCTAACTTTTTCACGACAAAAAATGCGTTAAGATGGAAAAAGTTGGTTTTTCGACAAAATCTTTCGCTTTCCTTTCCGTTTTTCCTCAAAAAGTCCTATCTTTGCACCCGCTTACCAATGAAAAAGCTCATGCGCTTGTGGTGGAATTGGTAGACACGCCAGACTTAGGATCTGGTGCTTCGCGGCGTGCAGGTTCGAGTCCTGTCAGGCGCACATGCATGAGAAGAAAGAAGGTTCGTCGTAGTGGCGAACCTTTTTCGTTGGTATGTTCGGCCCGATTTGTCTGATGCTTTCGGCCTGCACGTCCTTACTTTTCGGGCATGACATTAGGACGTGTTTGTTCGTGCGTCTTGGTGTTTGTTAGGGGTGTGTTTGCAGAAGAAAACGTTAAAAAATCACGCTTTAACGCAACACGTTTTTCACGCTTGTAACACATTGGTATATAATACCTTGCAAGCGTAAAAAGCGTGAAACGTTAAAGTTTTCATGTTTAACGCTGTTTTGGCACGTTTTTTCGGCTTTCCGGGGAATATGACGGCATCATATTAACTATATGTTATCTTTAAAGTGGTATACTTTAAATATATATTATATTATATATACAGCGTGAAATCCGGAAGAAAACGAGGCGTGAAAAGTTTAACGCTTTAACGCTTTCACGCTTTCGCCTATTCTTTCAGGTCGCACCAACCGCGTTCCATACCCTTGGGCGAGATGCTGAACACACCATATTTTGCACCTATCCAGCGGCCTTCGCGAGCCTGGAATTTTCCCTGGACTGTGGTGAAGCGCCTGCCGTCGGTGCTGTAGGAGACTTGGCACACTGCATCCTTGCCGCAGCGGAGGACTATGGTGAGCGGGATGGAGTGGATGTTGCGGGCACCGGCTTTGGTGAGTGTCGATTTGATGGTGGTGAGAGTCTTGGCGGTCTCCGTGCCTTTGTTGTCCGCATTCTTGCAGACGTGCTGACGGAGCACCATCTTGTCGCCCTGAGCCTCGGCGGAGATGCGCATGTAGTCGCGGCCCATGATGATGAAGCCCGACTGCTGTCCGTCGCCCTTGGCAGCGATGGTGAGGTGGAGAGTGTCGGTGAAGGTCTCGCCGTCGAACTTCTTGAGGTAGAGATTGCCGACCGACCACAAATTCACATTGGACGCATCGTCCACATATTCACCATACACACGTGTGCCGTCGATGGCGTGGAAACCATAGTGCTCCTGGTAATTCGAATGCCAGGCATACCCCTCGTGGGCAGAATGATGCTCGTGGTCGAAACGGCTCTGCTGCATCATCGGCCAGCCGTCCTTCATCTCCACATCGAGCAGGTGGAGGATGCGCCCGTAGGCGCCAACTTCCTGAAAACAAAGGAAATGCCCGTCGACCCAGCCACCCTGATGGATGCCGTCCTTGTTGAATACTATCTTGCTCTCATAAGGGCCATACACATTGCGGCTGCGCAGTGCCAACTGCCATCCGGTCGATACGCTGCCTGCCGGCGCTAGGATATAGTAGTAGCCGCCTTGCTTGTAGAATTTCGGGCCCTCGATGGTGTGATTGCCCTCCGTCAGTCCGTCATATACCATGCGGGGGTTACTGATGGCGCGGGTGCCGTCGGGGGAGAGTTCGCGGACGGTAATGACGCTGTTGAAACCGCTGCGCGACGCAGCCCACCCGTTCACGAGGTAGCAGCGCCCGTCGTCGTCCCAGAGTGGTGTGGTGTCGATGATGCCCTTGCCCTCAACCACAAGCACAGGGGCGTCCCAGCGGCCACGGGGATTCTTCGTCTTGACCATGAAGACACCATAGTCCGGGTCGCCCCAGTAGATGTAGTAGGTGCCGTCGTGCAGACGGATGCTCGGCGCCCACACACCCTTGCCGTGCTGCACTGTGTTGTACTGCTCGGTCGGCACGAGACGGTCGAGAGCATGGCCCACGCACTCCCAGTGCACGCAGTC
>R05__coassemble_1051_pt1 | contig 10826 bp, 8 predicted proteins | sample R05__metabat2_low_PE_025 | metagenome-assembled genome bin R05 | reverse complement strand
CGGTCACCATTTGCAGCCACCATGTCTTCCTTGTTGTGACGGGCCACATAGACTTCGCAGCCAAAGATAGGTTTGAATGGTTCCAGCCCTTCTTTCTTTCGCTTTCCGTTGACCTTGTTGCAATAATCAAAGAGTTCCTTGATACCAAACATATTTCCATGATCAGTGATGGCTATGCCCTTCTGTTCGTCGGCTATGGCCTTATCGACGACCTCCGACACCTTCGACATTCCGTCAAGGATAGAATAGTTGGTATGGACGTGTATATGTATAAAGTCTTCCATTGCTAAGATATTTTTTGCAAAAGTAAGAAAAAATATCATATCTTGGTTAAGATTTCGACTTAATTAATCCAAATCGGCAAATAAATTTTTTTGTTAGGTAAATTTAGGCATTCTATTTGTTCTTCGTAATCATTTTTTCACTAACTTTGCCGAAAATTAAAGCGACGATGGCAGAAACAAACCGTTTGATACAAGAACAGAGCGAAAGACAGCTCCAGAAACTCACACCGCAACAAGTGTTGCTGGTGCGACTCACTGAGATGTCCATTGCCGACCTTGAAGAACGGGTGAAGAATGAAATGAGTGAGAATGAAGCGCTTGAAGAAGGGAAAGACTGGGATAAAGAAAATGATAGCGAAGAATTTGACGACTCCCATCTTGATGAAGACGGAGGCGAGATAAGCGAGGATATAATACGAGAAGGCGAATTCGGTTCGGATGACGACACCCCGGACAACTGGAGCCGCTCGAGCAACACCGAACATACCGAACCGCAGCCAATAGGTGATACCACGACATTCCTTGATGACCTGATGTCGCAGATGATGAATTACGACCTCACCGAGCACCAAGAAGAGCTCCTCAGCTATCTTATCGGTTCGCTCAACGACAATGGTTTTCTTGATCAATCCCTTGCAAGGATAGAAGACGAAATGCTCTTCAACCATGGGATAGAGACCAATAGCGACGAGCTCCAAGAAGCGTTGTCCATTCTCCAGCAATTTGACCCCGCAGGTATCGGTGCCAGAAACATCCAAGAGTGCTTCCTCATCCAGATTGACCGCCTTTTGGACGACGAAAAAATCTCCGATGAAAAGGCTACACTCCTTAAATTGGAACGCAGGATAATTGCCGATGAATTCGAGGATTTTGAGAACAAAAACTACGAGAAGGTAGCAGCATCACTATCTGAGGACCTTGCGACAATCAAGTATGCCATCAAGAATATGGTGAAGCACCTGAATCCTCGTCCAGGTCTTGCACTCTGCGAATCCTCGAGCGACAGGATTCAGACGGCAATACCCGACTTCATCGTTGAGACCGATGGCGAAGGAGGCGTATCATTCCAGTTGAATCATGGAGATGTGCCAATGCTACATGTAAGCGACGAATACCGTCAGCTGGTGAAGAAATACCTGAACAAAGGTGACAAGATTTCACGGCACGACAAAGAAGGACTGATTTATTACAGGCAGAAGATTGACAGCGCACAAAGTTTCATCGATGCAATCAGACAGAGACAAGACACTCTCATATCTACGATGAAAGCCATCATTGCCCTGCAGAAACCCTTCTTCCTTTCACAGGACGACGAGGATCTCGGCAACCTTATATATAATGATGTGGCAGAAGCTGCCCATCTTGACATCTCAACGGTGTCACGAGTCTGCAAGACCAAATATGCCCTCGTCGATGGCCACATGTATCCGCTCAACTATTTCTTCCGGCACAACAGGAAGAATTCGCAAGGCGAAGAGGTCAACTCCAGCAAGGTGCAAGAAGCCATCAGACTTATCATAGACAATGAAGACAAGCACAATCCTCTCAATGACGACCAACTTGTCGAAGCACTTAAAAAAGCCGGCATAAACATTGCACGGCGGACAGTTAACAAATATCGCAAAGACCTCGCAATACCTTCGGCATCAAAAAGAAAATCATAATAAGATAATGAACAATCGCCAACTCATACAGTTATCCAAGATAATCTCGAATCTGTTCTCTCCATTCTATGCTCCGATATGGGCATTTCTATGGATGTTCTGCTTCAGTTATCTCAACCTGCTGCCATTGCAATACAAGATATTCATCATTGCATTGGTCTGGATTACTACTGTGTTCATCCCGCGGTCGGGCATCAACATCTTCCGTATAGTGATGGACTGGACACACTGGCAACTCTCACACCGGGAACACCGACACCTCCCTTACATCGTGACGGTATGCAGCTATGGTACTTGTCTTGTGATAATGACCAAACTCAATGTGCCGATGTTTATCCGTGGCATCGTCCTCTCCGCCCTTGTGTCGCAGATTATCTGTGTGGCGGTCAATGCATGGTGGAAAGTATCCACTCACATGGTCGGTATGGGAGGTCTTGTCGGAGCTCTGATTGCATTTAGCCTGCTCTTCTATTTCAATCCGATATTTCTCCTCTGCGTACTTCTGATTCTGTCGGGAATAGTCGGAACGGCACGTATGATTCTCCGACAGCACTCATTGTCTCAGATATTTGCAGGGTTCGGCATAGGATTCGTCTGTGCCCTCACCTTCGTGATGATTTCGTGGTTCTGAGATATCATCCCGTCCACAAATTAAAAATCAATTTTTAACAAATACTTATATGACTCCTATTGTTTCAATTATCATGGGCAGCACATCCGACCTTCCGGTAATGGAAAAAGCTGCAAAATTCTTCGATGAAATGGAGATTCCTTTTGAAATCAACGCACTTAGTGCCCACCGCACTCCAGAGGCAGTTGAAGCCTTTGCCAAAGGTGCAAAAGAAAGAGGAATCAAGGTAATCATTGCCGGTGCAGGCATGGCAGCAGCTCTCCCTGGTGTTATTGCTGCAAGTACCACACTTCCAGTCATTGGAGTTCCTGTCAAAGGTTCTGTCCTCGATGGTGTAGATGCCGTCTTTTCCATGCTTCAGATGCCTCCAGGCATACCAGTAGCTACAGTGGCCATCAATGGTGCCCTCAATGCAGGTATTCTTGCAGTTCAGATGCTTGCCCTCTCGGATGAAGGTCTTGCAAAGAAATTTGCCGAGTACAAGGAAAATCTCAAGAAGAAGATTGAGAAGGCCAATGCTGACCTTGCAGAAGTAAAATTCAACTTCAAGTGCAATTAAGATATGTATAAAAGAAGATTATCTTCTGAAGTAACTATCGGAAACTTAAAGCTTGGCGCCAACAATCCTATCCGCATCCAGTCGATGGCCAATACCTCGACGATGGATACGGAAGGCAGTGTGGCTCAGGCTCTCCGAATCGTCGGGGCTGGTGGAGAAATTGTCCGTTTCACGACTCAAGGCAACCGCGAAGCGCTCAATATGCAGAACATTGAAGATGGTCTCCACAAGGCAGGGTGTTTCGTCCCGCTTGTAGCAGACGTCCACTTCAATGCCGCTGTGGCCGACACAGCAGCAGCCATCTGCGAGAAGGTTCGCGTAAATCCGGGCAACTATGTTGACCCTGGACGCACATTCAAGAAACTCGAATATACGGATGAAGAATATGCCGATGAAATCAAGAAAATTGATGCTCGGTTCATACCTTTCCTCAATATCTGTAAGGCTCATCACACAGCAATACGTATCGGCGTAAATCATGGTTCTCTCTCCGATCGTATCATGTCGCGCTATGGTGACACTCCCGCAGGTATGGTAGAGTCGTGTATGGAGTTTCTCCGTATCTGTGTGCGGGAGAACTTCAACGATGTAGTCATCTCCATCAAGGCCAGCAACACAGTGGTCATGGTTACGACTGTCCGTCTGCTTGTGGCTCAGATGGACAAGGAAGGTATGGCCTTTCCACTCCATCTTGGTGTCACTGAAGCAGGCGAAGGCGAAGACGGTCGCATCAAGTCGGCTGTCGGAATAGGCGCCTTACTATGTGAAGGTATTGGCGATACTATCCGTGTAAGCCTTTCGGAAGCTCCAGAGAACGAGATTCCTGTTGCACGCAAATTAGTCGATTTCATCGGAGAATGTGCAAATCTTCGAAACGAATGCATCGGGAAAATCAGCGATGACACCGTCACTCTCCATCTTAATGAAAAGGTGTGGGAAGACGAACAACTCAAGGCTGCAATGACAGTCGGAGCTATCTTCATCGACCAGAAGGCACACAAACTGAAGATTATCGACAGCAACTGGAACGAATCACAGCTTCAAGACCTTGCCGACTCCATCCTTCAGGCTGCACGAATCAAGTTTACCAAGACTGAGTACATCTCTTGTCCTGGTTGCGGTCGTACTCTATACAATCTTGAGGACACCATTGCACGCATCAAGTCGGCAGTCGGCGAGAGGTCCAAGACCGATGCCCGCTACAAGACTCTGAAGATAGGCATTATGGGCTGTATCGTCAATGGTCCAGGTGAGATGGCCGATGCGGACTACGGTTATGTAGGTGCTGGTGTCGGTAAGATTTCCCTATACAAGAATAAGGTATGTATAGAGAAGAACATTCCTGAGGATCAGGCCGTCGATCGTCTTCTTCAATTTATAGATGACGATCTGAAATGATGACTCCGTAAAACAAATATCTTCCTGAAATGAAACTTCTCATCGACATAGGTAATACAAGTGCCAAACTTGCAGTCAGCAAGGAGGGGGAGATAGTACACTTCGAACGTCTCACCGATTCGTGGACAAGTACAATCTCCCGATTAGACCGTGAATTTTCTATCGATAAAATCGTACTTTCATCCGTTGCTGCACCCGATGCAGGACTCGACGAGGCGCTAAGCAGAATGAAGTGCCAGATTATAAAAGTGGAATGGAACACTCCTTGTCCTCTCAAAAACGTCAAGGGTATTCCTTATGGATATGGTGCCGACCGTTTGGCTGCCGACTTCGGAGCCTTTGCACAGGATGCAGAGAGTCCGATAATGGTGGTTGATGCCGGTACATGTATTACCTACGATATCTTTGATGCCGAAGGCAATGCCGTTGGGGGAGTGATTTCACCGGGAGTCCAGCTCCGTCTGCAGGCGATGCACGATCACACTGCATTGCTCCCTCTCATCAAGGCAGAAGGCGAACCGCCACTACATGCGATGAACACAAAGGACTGTCTGCTCGCAGGAGCCATCTGGGGAGCACGATACGAAGTTCTCGGTTATATCCGCGAAATCTCACGGCTGTATCCCGACCTCCATGTGTTCCTTACCGGAGGCAACGACTTCCCCATCCCTCAAGATGTCAAGTGCAAGGTCACCCACGATCCCTATCTTGTACTCAAAGGACTCGACACTTTGTAAGCTAATTCAACTTTCGGAAGTTGATTCACGAGTAGTGAAGGGAAGATAAGGTTTTTTGTGGGAAGTTAAAGGGAAGATAATGGGAAGATAATGGGAAGTTAAAGGGACGAATGTATTTGTCCACTTGGTCAGTATCGTCCCTTTATCTCCTCTATATCTCCACTTATCTCCTCAAATTGAGGAAGTTGTAAACTTCCGAAAGTGAAATACCTTATTATATTCTATAGTGGAACATTTATGCCCGCTGATATCTGGGCATTGGAGGAGAGGGGAATACCTTGTTTTGCAAGTTTGCCGGGAGTGGCATCCATTCCGATGAAGAAGTCGATGCCCTTCTTTGCCTGGACGTCAAGCATCCAGCCGAAACCGAAGCCGAAGGAACCGGCAGAGAGGTTGGCTGATAGAGCCAGACACTTGATAGGATGGTAATTGGCACTCAGGCGGAAGTCGGTCCAGGAGTATTTGACACGAATGCTTGTAGTATTCATCAGTCCGAACGAGAGTTTGTCGTACGAAGGCAAAGTATATTTCACGCCGAGATTGAGCGTAGCGCCCAAAGCCCTCGTCCTGCTGCCCGTATCTCCTTTATCGTCAAGTTCGTAGAGAGTAGAGAGGTCATCCTTCAACTTATTGCCTTCATTCTCAAAACTATTGACTGCATCCTCGTCAATATTGAACGAATACTTATCAGTCTCAACACTTTTCTCCCCATCAGTCGAAGCAGTATAATTGCTTGAGTAACGGATGGATCCGAGATTGAGAATAGCCGCAGAGAAGTCCCAGTTGTCAAGTTTGTATTCTGCTCCGAGATCGACACCTACGCCAAAACCCGCAATACCCCACTTGGTATTATCCACACCACTTACATAAGTATGACCGGTGCGTTCGTTTGTTTCGTGGGCATACTGCACTTCCTTGAGACTCGACTGAATCTCCGCATCGACAACGGCTGTATAGTTGTTCTCGTCGAGAGTGAGGACTGCTTTCTTGAGATTCATATCGACATTGGCCAGCCCGACAAGGAACTTGAGTTTTGCACCGATGCGAAGATGTTCGTTGATCTGATGACTGTGTCCCAATGCAATCTCAGCATAAGCCTGAGCGTTGACATCGATATTGGAGAAGTCGTAAGTCTGATTGGTCAGGCCATCCTTTGCTGCCTTAAGAACCGAACCCGGCACATGTGCATCCAAAGCCTCACAAGCATTGATTTCGAAAGTATTATATCCTCCAAACGCCTTGAAGCCAGCGCCAAGAATCTGTACTTTTACATCCTCCGTGAGTTTGTTGTTGTCATTTATATTCTTGTCAAATTCTGCCGTTGAAACCTTTGGGTTGAGAAAGAGAGCCGTACGTCCATCGACCTTATATAGGATGTCGCTGACACCCACATTGCCACGCAAATTGACATTGACATTGCCAAGAACAGGAACGGCAATGTAGTTTTTCTCGTTGCCAAAGGCCGGATTCATATCATGACGATAGAGGTAGTTGTCGATGAAATATCCCGACTTCAAGTCTTGTGCAGACGAAACGGAGGCAACGAAGAGTGTCGATAAGAAAAGTAAGTGTCTGATGGACATGATATATTTGAAAATTTATTTTTGACTTAAGACGAAACAATTACAGACATTCGGGTGCTTAGAGCGAATCGGTGTATGTACCGGTCACTGTGACACGTACATTCTTGAGTTTCAGACTCTGTTGTGGCTGAAGAGCTTTCGAGCCATCAGAAGCAATACTTGCCCGGATAGAGATGCCGTCGAGGCCGGTTATAGTACCCGATTGCTGTTTGAAGACCACTTGCTGGTCCTTGGCATAGGCTGAAAGTTCGACGGCATTGAAATCCACGCCCGGTATTGCATTTCCGTCCTTATCAATTGCTGTAAGTGTAAGTTTGGCACCAAGTGGGGCAGACGAAGTCACATCGGCCTTGACCTGAAGTTGGGTGATGGAGAGATTGTCGAGCGAACCATCATCATTCCACCCTGTCTCCTTATCCTCATAAACAATAATAGAATACTCGTCCAGATCGAGTGGAGCATAAAAAAGGTACTTACCCTCAATCGGTCCATAGTTCTTGCCAAGGAGGAAATTCTCAACCCTCTGCTGAGGCACACCCGGATTCTTTATCTCCACGGCTACCACATCAGGAATACCATGTCCGCTCAACATGGTAGAGAGGCCTTTGAAAGATTTCCACTCCGCATCGGCGAATCCATCGTAATATTTTGACGGTTTCATCGGAGAAAGACAGAAGAGATTACTTGCCTCGTCCAGTCGCAGGGCACCATCATCGAGCGAAGTCGTCTCGCGATCCGCACCATCCCTACGAGGAGTCAGAGCCACATCGGCCTGAGCATAGAGATTGTAATCTGTGAGGGGATTGTTGACGGTCAGATATACTTGAGGATTCTTGAGGATGAGGTCGGTCTCGTCGCCAGTTATCACACCAGGAAGGTCACTGAGCGAGATGGACTTCATGCCGACACTATCCACCGAATAATCGATATCGCCGGTGAAAGAGGCAATATCAATCTCAGACATGTCAGGATGGAAAAGGAAGCGAGCCTGTGTAGGCAGATTGAAATAATTCTTATCTCCGACGAAATTGTCCTTGCAGACCATCAAGTCGCCAGAAAGAATCTTCACGACCGTGCTGTAGCGGAATTCGCCCTCAGCATCTTTCTTTGGAGTAAATTTAGCTCCGGAACCTTCGGCCAGATTGATAGAAGTAAGTTGCAGAGAGAATTTGTAATGTCCGCTTTTCACGACAATACCTTTACCATCGTTGGAAAGGTCGAGCACACCGGTAGTGCTGTCGTAGGTACCGGCTGAAGGAATTGCACCGAGACCTACAGGCATCTGAATCTTGATGTTCTTGCAGCACACATTGTCAAGAAAATCAAGGTTTTGGAATTCCACATCCACATCAAGCACACAATCTGTGCCAATCTCTTCAATAGCGCGAATCGCCTTGTGGACCTTAATGACCGGAGTGTCGAAGGTCGTCATGTGGAGACCGATGGAATACATGGCCACAGTATCTTTGTCGGCTACACGCTGCCAGACAATCTTCTGCACCTCAGCCTTCATCGTCTGAATCTTCGGGTCGGTATAGGGGAGACCCTCCCTGCGTGCAATGATGGTAAGTGTGTCGGTGACAAACTTATCGAGTTCGGTCTTGAGTTTCTTGAGGGAAATATCGCAGTCGATATCGCTGGTCTCCGGTTTTTCGGACGAGAATTCTTTGATATCAATATCCTTCGACTTGAAAGTACCCTCCTCGACGACAGCATATATTGAGTCGCCCGTCGAAGGGTCCTTCACTCTCTTAACCCTGCTTGCCGAGTCAAGATCCATGACCTGGTCGAGCGAGATACTGTCGATATTGATAGGGATGACAAGTTCGTTGACTCCCACCTGCACTGTCTTATCGATATTGTTCAGGTCATAGCCGTTGTCAATACAGGAAACAAGCGACAACGCACCGAGACCGACTAATGATAGGATTTTGCTCGATTTCATCGGAAGAAATTACTTTTTATGAAGATCGTGATTTCTGATTTCGCAACGTCGTATCTTGCCGGTTGCAGTCTTAGGAAGTTCGCTGACGAATTCCACTACACGTGGATATTTATAAGGAGCGGTATTCTCCTTGACATAGTTCTGAATGTCCTTCACGAGTGCATCACTGGCCTTGCCGGCATAGTCCGGAGTAAGAACGATAGTTGCCTTGACCAACTGGCCTCGGATATCATCGGGCACACCGGTTATGGCACATTCGCTTACGGCAGGATGCTTGACAAGTACGCTCTCCACCTCAAACGGACCGATACGATAACCGCTCGACTTGATGACATCGTCAGCACGGCTCACATACCAGTAGTAGCCCTCCGCATCACGATACACCATATCGCCGGTGTCATAGTAAGAGCCTCCAAGTTTCTTTGCTGTGAGTTTGTCATTGCGGAAATACTCCTTGAGCAGACCAAGCGGACGTTTACATCCCTCGTCGAAGTGGACTACGAGGTGTCCGTGTTTCATAGGCGGACAGGTCACTCCATTGTCATCGACCACATCCATGTGGACCTGAGGACCCGGCAATCCCATGCTGCCCGGACGGGATTCGTTCCACACGTATGTACCTACGGCAATCGGCGTTTCAGTCTGTCCAAAACATTCCTTGAGCCAGATGCCAGTCAGTTCGTGCCACTTGTTGAAGAGTGCAGGATAGAGAGCCTCGCCCGCCACGCAACTGTAGTGCAGAGCCGAGAGATCGTACTTCGACATATCTTCGTGTACGAGGAACCGATACACAGTAGGAGGGGCAAATGTGCTGGTGACATGATAGCGCTCAAGCACTTCGAGCAACTGAGTCGGTTCGAATCGTCCTTCCTGGTCGTAAATCACGATTGTAGCGCCACAAAGCATCTGCGGATACAGAAGTCCCCAGATGGCCATAGCCCAACCGGTATCGGTCATAGTGAGATGAATAGAGTTCTCGTTGTGATTGAGCCAATAGCGGCCGGTCACGATATGGCAGAGAGGATATTTGAAGTCGTGTACCACCATCTTCGGCATACCTTCGGTACCGCTGGTGAAGTACATAAGCATAGAGTCTTCGTTGCTGATTTCCCATTCAGGGCGCTGGAACTCAGGAGCCTCATTGACACCCTGCCAGAAGTCTATCCAGCCTTCGCGTACATGTCCGTCCTGGAAGGCACATATCTTGTAGGTGTTGATGTCGTCGGTAGCAGCATCGCAGGCATTGTCCACATGACTCATAATGAGCGGGTCTTCGCAAGTGATGATGGCCTGTACACCAGCCGCATCGCGACGATATGCAAGGTCGTGACCGGTCAACTGATAACTGGCAGGTATCACCACAGCACCAATCTTGTGGAGTGCGATGATGGTGTACCACCATTCGAGGCGTTTCTTGAGCACAGTCATCACACGGTCACCCTTCTTTATGCCGAGTTGCAGGAAGAAGGAAGCCACCTTGTCGCTCTTCGCTTTGAGTTCGCGATAGGTCACTTTCTTCTCATCCCCGTCGGTATTGGTCCAGATGAGGGCAATTTTTTCAGGTTGCACACGAGCCCACTCGTCAACGATGTCATAGCCAAAGTTGAAGTGTTCAGGTACATGGACTTTATAGTTCTGCATAAAGTCCTCGTACGATGCAAATTCGGTGCGGTCAATATATCGTTCAATCATAGTCGTTTAGTTACTGTCTGTCGTCAGAGTCACACATATATATTCGGTATAGTGTGCAATGCGAAAAACTCGCGTTTTGTGTGTAGTGTGCAAACTTTCCTTTTTGTCAAAAGTGCAGTCTTTCACATTAATTTCGTTGCAAAGTAACTAATTTTCTATCAAAACAAACGACAAAAAGAATATAAAAAAACAAAAAATGCACATTCATTAGGCCATGTGTGTAATATTTTCTTCACACGAACCTAATGAGTGTGCAATTACCATAAATTTAAAGTGTGCAAAATTAAGGTTCATCCGGTAAATGGAGTGACGCCCCTATGTTGTATGCGCCGT
>R05__coassemble_1038_pt1 | contig 10929 bp, 9 predicted proteins | sample R05__metabat2_low_PE_025 | metagenome-assembled genome bin R05 | reverse complement strand
TCTCCACTTTATCTCCTCAAATTGAGGAAGTTGTAAACTTCCGAAACTTAAATCAAGTACCTTTGCCTCAATCATCGGTACTTTTGGGTCGAATTTTCTAGATGTTTTGGCTCAATCCTCGTGAGGATTTTGGTGAAAGGTTAGGGCGGATTCCCAAAACGGGTATCTGATAGAGTTTGGGTGGTGGCAAGCACATTCACACTGCCTTCACGAGGACAGGCGCAGTCACACAAGAAAGATTAGGGGAGTTATCAGGGGAGTCATTTTCTCAGCGTTTTTCCAACGCATTTATCTGATTATCCGTAGGTTACAGCCAAAAATGGATATTTCAGGGGAGTCAGTATTCAAAAACTCTTTTACACGTGAGGGTGGAGAAAGTTTTTAAAGTACACTCCCCTATTTTTAGCGAAACCCGCATCTATACTCTTAATTTACAAGCAATTACACCGCATTTCAAAGAAAAAAATGACTCCCCTAATAACTCCCCTACGATGCCAATAAGGCAGAAACCCGTTTTGGGTTTCTGTCCCTGAACACACATTCCACACCACCAGATTGCCGTTTTAGCAATCCGCCTATGCACGAAGCCCCATTACTGCTCTTTTCCTTTCGATTAACACAAAAATCTGCATGTTTTTGAGGGATAAAATCGTTTTTCCACCTTATATTATTCGCTTTTCCAATAATTATGACTAACTTTGCACGGAAAAATCAAAACAACATACAAAATGGAAAAGAACTTCAAAAGAACAACTGTCACTGCAGCACTGCCTTATGCCAACGGTCCTGTACATATCGGTCACCTTGCCGGAGTGTATGTGCCAGCCGACATATATGTACGCTACCTCCGACTTAAAGGTCGTGAGTGCATCTTCATCGGCGGTTCCGACGAACACGGAGTGCCTGTCACTATCCGCGCAAAGAAGGAAGGCTGCACCGTGCAGGATGTGGTGGACCGCTACCACGGCATCATCAAGAAGTCGTTTGAGGATTTCGGCATCTCGTTCGACGTCTATTCACGCACCACAAGCAAGATTCACCATAAGTTTGCATCCGACTTCTTCCGCAAACTCTACGACGACGGCAAACTCCTCGAGAAGACTGAAGAACAGTACTGCGACGAGGTGACCGGCGAATTCCTCACCGACCGCAACATCATGGGCACCTGTCCTCGTTGCGGTGCAGAGGGTGCCTATGGCGACCAGTGCGAGAAGTGCGGAGCTACGCTCTCTCCTGACGAACTCATCAACCCAACAAACAAGAACAACCCGGGCCACGGCCTCGTGAAACGCCCTACTAAGAACTGGTACCTCCCGCTCGGCAACTACTCTGAGTGGCTCAAGCAGTGGATTCTCGAAGGTCACAAGGAGTGGCGCTCCAACGTGTACGGCCAGTGCAAGTCCTGGCTCGATATGGACCTCCAGCCTCGTGCCATGACCCGCGACCTCGAATGGGGCATCCCAGTGCCTGTAGAGGGTGCTGAGGGCAAGGTGCTCTATGTGTGGTTTGATGCACCAATCGGCTACATCTCAAACACCAAGGAACTCTGCGAGAGCAACCCTGAGAAGTGGGGCACTTGGCAGAAATGGTGGCAGGACGAGGACAGCCGTCTCATCCACTTCATCGGCAAGGACAACATCGTGTTCCACTGCATCGTGTTCCCATCGATGCTCAAGGCTCACGGCGACTATATTCTCCCGGACAATGTCCCTTCGAACGAGTTCCTCAACCTCGAAGGCAACAAGATTTCCACTTCCAAGAACTACGCCGTTTGGCTCAACGAATATCTTGAGGAAATGCCGGGCCGTCAGGACGAACTCCGTTATGTGCTCACTGCCAATGCGCCGGAGACTAAGGACAACGACTTCACATGGGCTGACTTCCAGGCTCGTTGCAACAACGAACTCGTAGCTGTGTATGGCAACTTCGTCAACCGCGCACTCCAGCTCACTCAGAAGTACTACGAAGGTGTAGTGCCTGAGTGTGGCGAACTCAACGAGACCGACAAGGCCACTCTCGACGAATTCGTTAGCGTGAAGGCAAAGGTAGAGGCTCTGCTCGAGGCATTCAAGTTCCGTGATGCCCAGAAGGAGGCCATGAACCTCGCCCGAATCGGCAACAAATACATCGCTGATGCAGAACCTTGGAAGGTCATCAAGACCGACCCGGAGCGTGTGAAGACCATCATCTACGTATCACTTCAGCTCACAGCCAACCTCGCCATCGCCTTCGAACCATTCCTCCCATTCTCAAGCGCTAAGCTCCGCGAGATGTTGAATATGAAGGAGTTCAGCTGGGAACAGCTTGGCGACACCAACCTCCTCCCTGCAGGCAAGCAGCTTGGCAAGCCTTCACTCCTCTTCTCTAAGATAGAGGACGAGGCAATCAAGTTCCAGACTGACAAACTCGAGGCTACCATCAAGGCCAATGCAGAGGCCAACGCAGTCGCTGCTCCAGTCAAGGAGACTATCCCATTCGAGGACTTCGAGAAACTGGATATCCGTGTGGCAACCGTGAAGTCGTGCGAACGGGTACCTAAGATGAAGAAACTCCTCAAGTTCCTCCTCGACGACGGCACACCTGAAGGCCGCACTATCGTGAGCGGTATTGCTCAGTGGTACGAACCGGAACAACTCGTCGGCAAACAAGTACTCTTCATTGCCAATCTCGCACCACGACAGTTCAAGAACGGCCTCGTGAGCGAAGGCATGATTCTCTCTGCCGAAAACTTCGATGGCAGCATCAGCGTCACCACCGTCGAGCACCCAGTCAAGGGAGGCAGCCAGGTCTGCTAATCCCCACTCCATCACCACGTTATACACGAAGTTCGCGTCAATCGCGGGGTCTGACCCTCCGATTGACGCGAACTTCATTTCGTCACAATCCGGTGGCTTATTTCACCTTGACATCCGGATTGACTTTGGTCTCGTGCTTCGACTTCATGTCGTTGTAGTTCTCGAGTATTTCCTGCTTTATCTTGGTCGAAGAGACTCCATCACCATAAGGGAAGTAGAACACACTGACTCCAAGGTCCTTGAGGTAGTCGTATTTGCCCGTCCAGTCATCACCCACCACGAAGACATCGATGTTGAGTTTCTTGACAATCTCGGTGTGGTCCAGAGAGCGCTGCGGGATGACCACATCAGGATGCTTGAGAGCCTTGACTATAGCGATTCGCTCCTCAAACGGGATGACTGGCGGACGCTTATAACTGCACACGAGTTCGTCGGTGCTGACTCCCACGATGAGGGTGTCACCAAGACCACGAGCATACTCTATCATCTTGAGATGATTGCTGTGGAACATGTCGAATGTTCCGGATGTATAGACGACAATTCTGTTGTTGTACATAGTGTGTATGTTTATTTTTCGCTGCAAAGATAGTTATTTTTTCTGAAAACGTCCACTCAGACAAGGCACTTTTTCGACATAAGGAACCAAAAGGAAGCAAACGCCGAAGAGAATGAGTACGAGAATGGTGTAGTCGTCCCAGTGTCCGCGGAGAGTACGTACATTGGCCGAACGTATCATCTTGTAGAGAATGAGCATCGGGTAGTGTGCCACGAAGAAGACCATAGAGTGCTGTCCGATGTACCCCAGCACCGGTATGCGAGGCACCTGGATGCTGAGCAGTACACCCGAGAGTCCGCAGAGGGCAAGGGTGATATCGACTACCGTGATGACCGGATTGCCCTCCCAGATATTGTCGGACATGACATAGGAACCCTTGTATGTGAAGTTGAGCACACAGAAGACGACAATCATCACACACGACACCGCAATCGTGACTCGCCGGCCCATCTTCTCGAGAAGGAAGTGCCACAGGCGACCAAGATAGAAGAGGTATATACCGATGAACACATTGTCGAAACCGAAGAGCAGCGGATTGCCGAGAGTCCACATCCAGTAACTGATGAAAGGGAACGTGAGCAACACCCAGTGAATCTTTATGTTAATGACCGAACGCGCTGGATTCCACTGCATTGACTTCGGTATTGGGATGCGGAAGAGAGGAGGAATCTTGGCCATGAAGTGCGCCACGATGTAGGCGGTGAAGAAGGAGAGAAGAAACCAGCAAGGTATGTTGCCATAGAATTGTCCTTCCTTCCAGATGTGCTGGAGGGTCACATCCTTGCACATGGCATTTGCCTTGTCGAGGATGAACCAGACGAAGAAGAAATAGATAGCGTTGCCGATAGCTCCCCACACGATGTAGGGTATCATGAGTTGCTTGAACTTCTTGATGCAGAACTCCTTCGAATCGCCCGCCACGGTCTTGTTGAAGTAGCCTGCCTTGAAGAAGAAGAAGGACATGAAGAAGTAGGACCACTGCATGATGGTCGTCCACCACTCCTCCTTGTTGAAGGCACAGGCACTGGTGATGTGCAACATCATCATGCGGATGATACAGATGCCACAGAGGAGGTCGAAAGCGTGATTGCGTTGTTTCATTTCACGAGTTTATTTCCTTCCGAAGAGATACTCCCGGAAGAGGGGACTGATACGAAGCACATGGCTGACGAGACAGCAAAAGCCTATGACGAGCAAGCCTACTGACACCGAGAGCGTGATGTCGATGATAAAGTTGGGATGATTGGCATCGAGCCATGGTCCGAGGAACGGGATGCGAGGCATGAGGATGAAGTGGAGAAGGTAGATATCGAGTGTACGCACACCGATATACTGGAGTCCACGGCCCACAGTCGTCGCCTTCGTGAACCAATCGCGATAATAGCGGAAGAACATCACCACCATGAACATCAGCGAATACATGGCCAGAGTCTTAGGCACATTTGTCCACTCCCACTTCATGAGGTGCCAGCGGAAGATGTCGGCACATGAGAGGAAGGCTATGATCGTGACTAGCGGGAAGAACCATTTCGCATCGAAAAGCCGCTGTATGCCAAGCCAATAGCGATGCACGAGATTGCCCATCACGAAGAAGTGCATGAACTTCATCGTCTCATAGAATGAGGAATACATCATCCAATCGCAGTTGTACCATTTGCCCAGTTCCTTAGGCAGATAAAGCGAGAGATAACCTCCCAGGCAGAGCACCCATAGTATCCATATCGGAATGTTGGAGTTGCGGCACTTCTGAGCTATCCAAGCAAAGACATAATATATCACGAACATCTGCAGCAGCACCCAGGTGAACCAATATCCACCCTTGGTAGGTGACGACATAGCATGCATGAAGGCCTCACCGAATGGCGCCTTCCACCTTAATGATATATATACACATAGGAATACCAATGCGGGCAGGACCTGCACCTTTATCTTCTTCCAGGTGAGCGAGCCGAACGAGGCAGGAGTCCAAATCCACTTGCTCCTGAATGCCAGGAATCCGCTCACGAAGAAGAACAGCGGCATACGGAAGAGGACAAGGAAAGGCAGGGCAGCCGACACCTTCTCGGTCTGTCCGAATCCCATTGTGGCCACGTGGTACGACACCACAAGAATCATCGTGAATCCTCTCATGGCATCAAGCCACTCAAGTCGTTTCTTATCTTCTGCCATTGCTGAGTATGTTTACGAGTTCGTCGCTTTTTCCACTTATCAGTTTGCGGGTGAACATCCTTCCGCTCTCCATAAGTGTCGGATAATCCGAGGCTTCCATTATCTTGATGACCGGTTCGTAGATGATGAAGTGCAGTGGAGTGAGGGCTGCAAGTCCTGGATAGGCACCGGTAGAGATGATGCACTTCGGAGCCCACTCCGGAGAGTTGAAGGCTATCGTCTGGATAAGAGTCTCGGCCTGTCCGAAGGAGTCGGTGAAATACCGTCGTATCAGCGGATTCTCCTTATATACTGAATAGACATGGCGGGCAAGCTGCTCGCTTATGCACCACCACGCACTTCCTTTGTAGAGATGCCATCCGTTGGGCAGAGTGAGGGACTTCTTCATGCCAAGAGCCCGTTTCATCTTGCGGCAAAGGATGCTGAGTCGCTGGTTCCATTTATTGCCCATGAAAATTATTTCGAAGAACGGACGCGAGGTGGTATATTGTTAGCGCTTAGCCCCTACTATTTCGGGAGTGTCCATGCAGATGCCCTGGAGAATTTCCTTATCGCCTTGCGCCTCAAGCCATTCGGTTATATGCTCATCGGTCCAGAGCGGGTAGTCCATTCCGCTCAGGAAGAAGATGTGGTCGAAGTGCCGTGGATGATCGATGGCTGCCTTGATGAGGTTCATCTGGTATTCCACCTCAAGGATGGTGCCCCAGCGCACATCAATCCGGTCCTCGATAAAGTGCACATTGGGAGTGGAGATTATAGAGGTGAACTGCTTTATATCCGACTTTTTGTCAATATGGATAAAATATTCTGCATCAGCGTGCAGAGCTTCAATGAGCCGCTTCAGTTGCGGAGCATCAGTATGTGCTGATATGAGATAAGCTATGGACATGTTTTTTTCTTAAACCTTCCGCTTAGCCACGGCACGCTCTCCACATAAGGGACAAGCCAGCTGCAGCAGCAGAAGATGAATACGAGGAGTATGATGAAGTCATCCCACCGGCCGTAGATGCTGCGACCGAATGAGATGTGGGTAAAGCGATAGAACTGCATGAGCGGATAGTGCGCCACGAAGAACACCATCGAGTGCTCGCCGATGAAGTTTATGACCGGAATGCGCGGCAGAGGGAGTTTGATGCCCATCCCAGAAAGTCCGAGCAGGATAATCACCGTATTGACGAAAGCTGCCACCGGGTCGCCAGCGAACTTGTTGGTACTCATGGTATATTCACCATGCCAGAAGATGTTGCTCACAACGAAAGCAACTATAAGAACCGAACAGATGCTGAGTGCCTGCCGGCGTGTGAGGCGTTCGAGGCACCATCGCCATCCTCGTCCGAGATAGAAGAAGAAAGCGCCCATAAACACATTGCTCAAGCTCATTGGCAAAGGGTTGTGCTGAGTCCAAAGCCAGTAGCTGATGAAAGGGAAAGTGGCAAGCAGTACGGTCTGGAATACTGATATCGGTTTTACGATATGTATCTTCTTCATGAAATGCACAAGTATATAGGCAGAGAAGAAGGAGAAGAGGAACCTGAGAGGCTCGTTGCCCCAGAAACTGCTCGTGCTCCAAAGGTGCGACCACTTCATCGGTTCGATAGGATGATGATAGCGGTCTATCTCAAACGGGAGGTAGAATGCATAGACGGCAAATCCGATGGCGCCCCAGCAGACATAAGGGATGAGCAGTCGTTTCGCCTTGTCCTTGATGTATTCACGCGAATTGCCCGAGATGGTCTTGTTGAAGTAGCCTGCCTTGAAGAAAAAGAAGCACATGAAGAAGAACGACCACGCCATGACCGTCTTCCACCATCCGTCTGCATTGTGTCCGCAGAAGGTGATGGCGTGCAGCGTGATCATTCGGATGATGCAGATGCCGCAGAGGAGGTCGAAGGTATGGTTGCGTTGTTTCATTGGCGGAAAGCATGGTTATCTTTCAAGTCGCAAAATTAACTCTTTTTTTTGAATCGGCCACTCAATATCGGCACTTTTTCTACAAATGGAACGAGAAAGAAGCAAATGACCATCACAAATACACTCATTGTGATAAATTCGTCCCAATGATGCCACACGTCCCTTCCGAAAGTGTTGTGGGTGAATTTGTAGAAGAAAATGAGCGGATAATGCGCCACGAAGAACACCATCGAGTGCTCGCCGATATAGTTGACTACCGGTATGCGGCGCATCGGGAGGGCAAGCAGCAGACCGGAGATACCGCAGAGGGCACAGGTGGTATTGATACCTGCTCCCCAGGGATTGCTCACGAATTTGTTGAGACTCATGTCGTATTCGCCGTGCATGAGTTTGTTGCCTACGGCAAAGATGAGGATAAGTGTCACGGAGATGCCTATTATCTGAGTTCGGTTGACCTTAAGCTGCAGCATTTTCCACAGATGGCCGAGGTAGAAATAGAATATACCCATGAAGACATTGTTCATACTCAGCCACAGAGGATTGTGCATCTTCCACAGCCAGTAGCTCACGAACGGGAAGGTGAGGATGACGAGGTGCAGGTACCTTACCTTATATATAAAATGTATGGCGATATATGCGAGGAAGAACGACATCAGGAACCAGCATGGCGGATCGCCATAGAAGTGGCTCACTCTGTAGGTGTGCTGCCATGAGAGGCGATGTATCACTTTGTCGAAATGTTCGGGAAAAAGCCAGATGAATCCGAAGTAGATGATACTGCCGATTGCTCCCCACATGAAGTAAGGCGTCAGGAGGCGCTTGGCTTTGTCCTTGATATAAGCGAGCGAATTGCCCGAGACGGTCTTGTTGAAATAACCTGCCTTGAAGAAAAAGAAACTCATGAAGAAGAACGACCAGGCCATGAGTTTGCCAAACCAGAACTCACCTCTGTAGCCGCACATACTGATGAGGTGCAGCAACATCATGCGGAGAATGCACAGTCCGCAGAGAAAGTCAAATGCGTGGTTCCGTTGTTTCATATTGCAAATTTAACTATTTTCTTTTATATAATAATGTGAATAAAGATAAAAAATGCTATCGAAGTTGCAAAATTATGAATTATGAATTACGAATTATGAATTATATTTGCTACCTTTGCTCGTTATTTGAAAAGAAAACAGTAAGCTCAACGACCAAAAATGGGCGATACATCAGAATATAAATATCTAACGAACATAAACAGTCCTGCCGACCTTCGCAAGCTGAAGGTCGAGGAGTTGCCGGCCGTTTGTGCCGAACTCAGAAAGGACATCATAGAGGAACTGTCGGTCAACCCCGGGCATCTCGCTTCGAGTCTTGGCGTCGTCGAACTGACAGTTGCACTTCATTATGTGTTCGACACTCCTTACGACCGAATCGTCTGGGATGTGGGACATCAGGCCTATGGCCATAAGATTCTCACTGGCCGTCGGGATTTGTTCTGCACCAACCGCAAACTCCACGGTCTGAAACCCTTCCCCTTCCCTTCCGAGAGTGAGTACGACACCTTCTGTTGTGGCCATGCAAGCAACTCCATCTCTGCCGGTCTCGGAATGGCTGTCGCAGCACGACTCCACGGAGAGAACCGCAAGGTGGTGGCTGTGATTGGCGACGGAAGTATGAGCGGCGGACTTGCATTCGAGGGTATCAACAATACTGCAGGTACTCCGAATGACATGCTTATCATCCTCAACGACAACAACATGTCCATCGACCGTAGTGTGGGAGGAATGCGCAAGTACCTTCTTCAGCTCACTACCAACAAGTCGTACAACGATATCCGATATAAAATCTCACAGAAACTGACCGATTGGGGCTATCTCAACGACGACAGAAAGAAAGGACTTATACGTTTCAACAACAGTTTGAAGTCCCTTCTCACCCGTCAGAGGAACATTTTCGAAGGTATGGATATCCGTTACTTCGGTCCTACCGACGGTCATGATGTAGCCGAACTGGTCCGCATCCTTCAGACCATCAAGGATATGAAGGGACCAAAACTTCTCCACATCCACACAAAGAAGGGCAAAGGTTATGCTCCTGCTGAGGAGAACGCCACAGTGTGGCATGCTCCGGGCAAGTTCGATTTCGAGTCGGGCGAACGTCTCGACAACAAGTCTGATGCACCTCAGCCTCCAAGATTCCAGGATGTGTTTGGCAGCACTCTCCTCGAACTCGCACAGAAGAATCCGCGCATCGTAGGTGTCACTCCTGCCATGCCGACCGGATGCTCAATGAATATCATGATGAAGGCTCTGCCGGAACGTACTTTCGACGTGGGCATCGCTGAAGGTCATGCAGTTACCTTCTCTGGCGGTATGGCCAAGGACGGGCTGCTTCCTTTCTGCAACATCTATTCGTCGTTCTCACAGAGGGCATACGACAACATCATCCACGACTGGGCAATCATGAATCTCGACATGGTGCTCTGTCTCGACCGGGCTGGTATCGTAGGCGAGGATGGCCCTACTCATCATGGGGCTTTCGACCTTGCTGCGCTCCGTCCTGTTCCGAACCTCACGATTGCGTCTCCTTACGATGAGACCGAACTCCGCCGACTCATGTACACAGCCCAGCTCGAGGGCAAGGGCCCGTTTGTGATTCGTTATCCTCGAGGCAGAGGTAGTGTGGTCGATTGGCGCTGTACGTTTGAGGAGATTCCTGTAGGTACAGGCCGTCAGCTACGCGAAGGTGAGGATATCGCCATTCTCTCGCTCGGACCTATTGGTACCGAAGTGACCAAGGCCATCACTATGGCCGAGATGCTTGCTTCCAACCAGGGAGTGAAGTGTCCTTCGGTCGCTCACTATGACATGCGCTTCCTCAAGCCGCTCGACACCACATTGCTTCATGAGGTGGGACGGAAGTTCCGTCGCATCATCACCGTGGAGGATGGTGTCATCACTGGCGGTCTAGGTTCAGCCGTACTTGAATTCATGGCGGACAACGGGTACACGCCTCAGGTCCGACGACTTGGCATCCCGGATCAATTTGTCGAACATGGTACTGTCCCCGAACTCTACAAGATTGTCGGTCTTGATGCCGAATCAATTGCAAAAACCATATTAAACGAATAATATACCTCATACCCTCCCAAAGCTCTGCCCTATTGCGGGATATGTCTGACGGGCAATTGAGGCCACTAACATGAAAATATTAATTGCAGGCGCTGGTGCAGTTGGCACCCATCTCGCACGACTCCTCTCGAAGGACAACATGAATGTCGTGCTTATGGATGATGACGAAGAGAAACTGAGTAAGGTAAACTCGGATCTCGACATCATGACCGTACCCAAATCGCCTTCTTCCATCTCCGAACTGAAAGATGCAGGCATAGCGGGTACTGACCTCTTCATTGCGGTCACTCCTCACGAGACGGAAAACCTCACTTGCTGTATGCTGGCCAAACAGCTGGGGGCGAAGCGAACCGTGGCTCGTGTGGACAACTATGAATATATG
>R05__coassemble_1033_pt1 | contig 10978 bp, 12 predicted proteins | sample R05__metabat2_low_PE_025 | metagenome-assembled genome bin R05 | reverse complement strand
ACCTACAGCATGTAAATGATGGCCACACGAACTTTCTGAATGCGGAGAAAGAGCCTGCAAAAATTGCTCGTACAGGTGTATTCCTCTGCCAGAACGGAGAAGTAGAGTTGACTCTCGACGGGACCAACTATCGTGTCACTCCGCACACTATCTTGACCTACTTCGCCTACAGTGAGCTGAAAATAAACAAGCGTTCTCATGACTTGCAAGGAATTATAATTGGTGGTGATCTCGAAGCCATCCAACCATTGTTATACAAGATTTCCGACTTCAATAATCTTTTCATGATCAGAACAAACCCTCTTGTAGTCCTCAATGAACGACAAGAGAAAACTCTGCTTATGTACATCAATCTGATTGAGGGTGTAATCGCTAACATTCACACGCAAGATAGTTTGAAGGAAGATTCGAAGACACAATCAACGAAAGTGCTCCTACTGCAACTTGAACTGCTCGGCAACAGCATGATGCTCAGCATAGTTGCCTTCTACAATGGGCCAAGAATCCAAAGCAAGAGCGCCACCCACAAGGAAGATGTGTTGCTAAGGTTCGTATCTTCGCTCTATAAAAACTACAGAGAACAGCACGAAGTTTCTTTCTATTCAGCACAACAATTTCTCACAAGCCGCTACTTCTCTGCAATAGTAAAGGACAAATCTGGTAAGACCCCTAGTCAGTGGATTGCAACAGCATTGCTCGTTGATGCAAAGAACAAATTACGCACTTCGTCACTTTCCATCAAAGAGATAAGCGAAATGCTCTGTTTCCCAAATCAGTCATATTTCGGCAAATGGTTTAAGAATCTCACCGGTGTCAGCCCACTTGATTACAAGAACGGGCACGATGAGACAAAACAAATTGAGGATGAATTCTCCGACATGATTCGTCGAGGCGCCTCATTTGTCAATGAAGAATAATTCATCAATTAAAAAGTAAAATCATAACTCATGAAAAGAATTGTATTTTTTATCGCAATAATGATTTTTGCATCATTTTGCATGACAAGTTGTTTGAAGGATACAGAAAACACAGCCGAGATTCACTATACAAGCATGCCTGACTCTCTCTTCTTTGACGACACGACGGATGTGGTATGGGAAGAAAATATATGAGAAGCACTTGCAAAACTTGAACTTTCGTACAACACATTTACCATGCGCGACACAACAGTTTCTGGTGGAGCATCCTCTGCAGTTTACAACTGTGATGTCAAGGCTGTAGCATATCTGCAAAAACAATTAGCAAAAGTCAACCTTACAGACGTAAAGAAGACCATCTTCAATTCGCATGCAGATTCGCTAATCAATGTTGGTTACAAGAGTGCAGACGAAATCCCACTTGACCAATTCCGCATGCATGTTGCACTCTACAGCTACTACTACGGTGCATCAATCTGGGGCACTTATTGCGAAGTGAACTAATGAAGAAGCAAATCTTACTCTTCCTATCGTTGTGCTGCATAGATTTTGCATTCGCACAAACAAACTACGACTATTCCCGCATCCAGCATGAACATCTCGGACGCGGGTTAGTATGCGTTCGTGAAGGCGACTGGACCATCATCTCTTGGAGACTTCACAAAGGGGAGGAAAAAGAAGTTTCATTCAATATCTATCAAAACAATAAGTTGCTAAATAAGAAGCCTTTGACAGATGTCACCTTCTTCAGAACTAAAAACCCTAAGAAAGATGCCATTTATGAGGTTCGCACTCTTAGAGGGGGCATAGAAACTGGTGACAAGGAAACTGTGTATTACAACATGCCGCAAGGTGCCAAGAAGAACTACATCTCCATTCCTCTCAACGTTCCCGATGGAGGTACGACTCCCGACGGCAGACACTATTTCTATAGCGCCAACGATGCCTCTGTGGGCGATGTGGATGGGGACGGTGAATACGAAATTATTCTCAAATGGGATCCCTCCAATGCTCATGACAATTCGCACGACGGATTCACAGGTAATGTCTTGATAGACTGCTATAAAATCCCTAGTTCATTTGACACAGACAAGAATCCTTTCATGTGGCGAATCGACCTTGGACGCAATATCCGAGCAGGAGCACATTACACCCAGTTTATGGTTTACGATCTCGATGGCGACGGAAAATCGGAAGTTGTCATGAAGACGGCTGATGGCACTATAGACGGTGAAGGCAATATTATTGGTGATAAAACTGCTAACTTCGTCTTCGATGGGACAATGGAGAAAAGCATCGAAGGGAAAATGGGCAATCAACGTACCCGTGTGACTGGTCGTATCCTCTCTGGTCCTGAATATCTTACTGTATTCAGCGGAGAGACAGGAAAAGCACTAAAGACGGTGGATTATCTGCCAGGACGAGGCATCACAAACGATTGGGGCGATTCTTATGGCAACCGCAGCGAACGTTATTTAGCTGCAATTGCATATCTCGACGGCATCCACCCGAGCGTCGTGATGTGTAGAGGTTATTATACTCAGTCCTATCTTGCAGCATGGGATTGGGATGGTAAAGATTTGACGCTCCGTTGGCTTTTTGACTCTGAAAAGATAGACTCCCAACAGCCTACCGGTTCAAAGCGATACACAGGACAAGGAAACCACAATCTCCGCGTGGGAGATGTTGATGGCGATGGAAAGGACGAAATCACATATGGTTCGATGTGTGTTGATGATAATGGCACGGGCCTATATTCTACCGGCTTTGGGCATGGTGATGCAATGCATCAATTGGCTTTTTATCCAGGCAATGATGCTCTGCAGATTTGGGATGTGCATGAGAACAAGCGCGATGGAAGTGACTTCCGCGATGCTAAGACAGGCGAGGTGATTTTCCAAATTCCAAGTCATGATGATGTTGGACGTGGAATGGCAGCAGACATCGACCCTACAAACTATGCTCACGAAATGTGGTCGGCAAGTCAGAAGGGCTACTTCGACATCAAGGGTAATCTGCACGAAACCGCCAAATGGATTCCACAGAATTCTGCTGTGTGGTGGGACGGAGACCGCCTACGCGAATTGCTCGACAAGGAAGCCATACTCAAGTACGACTGGAAGACCGGCAGTTGCAACAAATTGATTGATTTCAAAGCAGAAGGTTGCAACTTCAATAACGGCACGAAACAGAATCCTTGTCTTTCTGCCGACATCTTCGGCGACTGGCGAGAGGAAGTAATCGTTCGCACTCAAGACTCAAGAGAACTACGCATTTATACCACTACGATTCCAACTCAGCAACGTTTTCCATCATTTATGGAAGACATTCCTTATCGCATCAGCGTAGCAACAGAGAACGTGGCTTACAATCAACCGCCGGAACCAGGATTTTACTTCGGAAGCGATAAATAAGGGTGGTAACGACATACAAGTTGCCTCCGTTCCAGTTGGCTGCATCCTGATAGCCTGCGGAATGGACATCCCACTTGTCTCCACTATAATACGTGTGTCAAGCTTTATCACTTCCTTATCATGTTTGATTTCAACATTGCATGTGCTTATGTCTTTGTTTTCCCCTCGTGGGAGGAAAGCTTTCCTCTCGCGAGGGGAAAGCTTTCCTCTGCGGTCGGGAAAGGCGAAGGAAAAGGAGGAGACGGGAATGGGAGTAGCGTCGTGGTACGGCACAAGTGTAAAAGTCTGCGAATGGGACAAGTGGTATATCGTTACCTGAATAATTTTAATACTCACAAAAATACTGATTTCGTTATAATCCGTCATATAGTGTCGCAATAGCAATCTCTTTTTGGTTCTTTTTGCACGATTCACATCTTTTTATAAAGCAAAAGCACACCTTTTAAATAGAAAATAGCGAGTTTTTGATTGAAAATGCTTAACTTTGCACTACGTATAATCTTTGGACACAACAGTGCTGGAGACACAACGCAATCAAGAACTCATTGTTTTTTAATGAAAATAGCAATCGTAAAATATAACGCAGGAAACATCTGTTCGGTTATCAATGCCCTCAAGCGACTCGGCATTGACCCTGTGCTCACTGACGATCCCGAGGAAATCCGGTCAGCCGACAAAGTAATTTTCCCAGGACAAGGCGAAGCAAGCACCACAATGCAGTATCTCCGCACAAAAGGTCTCGATCAGCTCATCATCTCTCTCAAGCAGCCTGTACTAGGAATCTGTATCGGCATGCAACTTCTATGCCGGCACAGTGAAGAACAAGACACAGATTGCCTCGGAGTATTTGACGTGGATGTGAAACGCTTCCGCCCCAACTGTCATGAGGAGAAGGTACCACAGATGGGATGGAACACGATTTACGACACAAAGTCCAAATTGTTCGAAGGTTTTACCAAACAAGAATTTGTATATTTTGTCCACAGCTACTATGTGCCACTCTGCAACGACACGATAGCCACTACAGATTATGTACAGCCATACAGTAGCGCATTGCACAAGGACAACTTCTACGCCACACAGTTTCATCCGGAAAAGAGCGGTGATGTGGGTGAACGAATTTTAAGAAATTTCATTAATCTATGATAGAAATAATACCCGCCATCGACATCATTGACGGAAAGTGCGTACGTCTTACAAAAGGCGACTATTCCACAAAGAAGGTGTACAATGAAGACCCCGTAGAAGTGGCAAAGATGTTCGAGAGCCATGGCATCAAACGACTGCACACTGTGGATCTCGATGGTGCAAAATCACAACATGTAGTCAACTACAAAACCATCGAGAAGATTGCCGACCATACAAGTTTGGTAATTGACTTCGGTGGAGGTATCAAGTCTGACAAAGACATAGAAATAGCATTCGAATCGGGCGCTTCGATGGTAACGATAGGCAGCATAGCTGTCAAGCAACCAGCACTTTTTGAGTCATGGCTCAATAGATACGGCGACAACAAGATTATTCTCGGAGCGGATGTAAAAGAGGGTCTCGTCAGCATCAACGGATGGAAAGAAGAAGGAGATGTAGAACTTTTACCATTCCTACGCAATTACATAAACAAGGGCATTGATAATGTGCTTTGCACCGATATCAGCCGCGACGGAATGCTTCAAGGTCCGTCAATTGATCTATACAAAAAGATAATGGCGCTTTTCCCACAACTTCACCTCATCGCTTCCGGTGGTGTCAGTTGCATCGAAGATATCGCAGAACTCAACGAAGCAGGAATTCCTGCTGTCGTTTTTGGTAAAGCTATCTATGAAGGTAAAATCAAGATGAACGAGCTTAAGCCTTATCTCGAATAAGAATGTAGTTTCTGCAATTTAACTCTTAACCGATATCATTAACAGTTAACTCCAAAATAAGAAATAGTGTTAGCAAAACGAATAATACCTTGTCTCGACATCAAAGACGGACAGACAGTAAAAGGGACAAACTTCGTGAACCTTCGTCAAGCAGGCGATCCTGTCGAACTCGGCAAGGCTTACTCTCTTCAAGGCGCCGACGAGCTTGTCTATCTAGACATCACGGCAAGCCATGAGGGCAGGAAGACCTTCACCCAACTGGTCACACGAATAGCTCAAGAGATAAACATTCCTTTTACAGTCGGTGGAGGCATCAACGAACTTAAAGATGTGGATAGACTCCTCAATGCTGGAGCCGACAAGGTCAGCATCAATTCTGCAGCACTTCGCAATCCCGGACTTATTGATGAGATTGCTCACCATTTCGGCAGTCAAGTCTGCGTAGTTGCCATTGATGCCAGATGCATGGACGACGACATTCACTCTAATGGACATCCAGACATTGATGGACGATGGAAATGTTTTGCAAATGGAGGTCGTGTCGAGACAGATCGTGACCTCTTCCAATGGGCGAAGGAAGTTAACGAACGAGGTGCAGGCGAAGTGTTATTCACAAGCATGAACCACGATGGAGTAAAGGCGGGATTTGCCAATGCAGCCCTACGACGCCTTTCCGACTCGCTCAGCATTCCGGTCATCGCTTCCGGAGGTGCGGGAAGTATGGAACATTTCCGCGACACTTTCATCAACGGACATTCCGACGCTGCTCTTGCAGCAAGTGTTTTCCATTTTGGAGAAATTTTGATTCCTGAACTTAAAAAGTATTTAATTAACGAAGGTATAAAAGTAAGAATTTAGTTTTTATGGAAATAGATTTTCAAAAGATGAACGGTCTTGTGCCGGCAATCATACAGGATGCAAAGACACTCACAGTGTTAATGCTTGGCTTCATGAACGAAGAGGCTTACAAAAAAACGGTCGAGACAGGAAAAGTAACTTTCTACAGTCGAACTCGTAAGACCCTTTGGACCAAAGGAGAGACAAGCGGTAATTTCCTGAACGTTGTTGAAATTATTAACGATTGCGACAACGATACTCTCCTTATCAAGGCAAATCCTGTTGGTCCTGTCTGCCACACAGGGGCCGACACTTGCTGGAACGAGAAAAACGACAATCCTATTATGTTCCTCACCGAACTTCAGCGTTTCATTGAGAAACGTCACGAAGAAATGCCAGAAGGTTCATATACCACCTCCCTCTTCAAGGACGGTTGTCACCGCATGGCACAAAAAGTCGGAGAAGAAGCACTTGAAGCTGTTATCGAAGCTGTTGCCAACAACAACGATCGACTTATCTACGAGGCATCAGACATGCTATATCATCTTATAGTGCTCCTCACATCGAAAGGACTCGCCATCGAAGATCTTGCAAGAGAACTTGCAGAGCGTCACGATCCTACTTGGCATAAGCATTAACATTTCAACTTAATATGGCTCTCATTGAATACAAAAACATAAATATCTATCAGGAAGACGCACTCATCCTCAAGAATGTGAACCTAAAGATAGATGAAGGCGAATTTGTCTATGTTACCGGAAAAGTAGGAACTGGCAAGTCTTCGCTCCTCAAGACTTTCTATGGCGAATTGCCCATTGAGGATGGAGATAAAGCCGAAGTTTTGGGTTACGACATGGTAAAACTTCGTCGAAAACACCTTCCCGAACTTCGCCGAAAACTCGGTGTCATCTTTCAAGACTTCCAATTGCTTACAGACCGTACCGTTGAAGATAATCTACGATTTGTTCTTCATGCCACAGGTTGGAAGAAAAAAAATGACATTGAACAGCGTATCAGCGATGTCTTGACTCTTGTCGGAATGAACGACTATCGCAATAACATGCCAAATCGACTTTCTGGCGGAGAGCAACAACGTATCGCTATTGCTAGAGCCATTCTCAACCGTCCAAAGCTCATTCTCGCAGATGAGCCAACCGGCAATCTTGATGCAGAGACAAGTGCTTTCATCACTTCTCTACTTCACAAAGTAAGTGAAGCTGGTTCTACAGTCGTAATGATAACTCACAATCTACATCTCATAGACAGTCATCCTGGCCGTGTCATTCGGCTAGAGAACATGGAGCTCATCGAAGACAATAGCGATGAATACACCATCTAAGTTACTGTGAATTGAGTTTGTGCTCAAAGTTTTCTAAAACAACAACTTCAAAATAAGGTAAAAAACAATATGAAAGTTCTCAAATTTGGCGGTACTTCCGTTGGCACTCCTCAAAGAATGAAGGATGTCGTAAAACTTATTACCGATGGCGAACGAAAAATAGTCGTTCTATCTGCCATGTCAGGTACGACCAACACACTCATTGAAATCTCTGACTACCTCTACAAGAAGAATCCAGAAGGTGCGCAGGAGACCATCAATGCCCTCGAAGCAAAATACAAGAAACATGTGGCCGAGCTCTATTCTACTGACGAATACAAGCAAAAGACACTTGCATTCCTCAAAGAAGAGTTTGACTATCTCCGTTCTTTTACAAAGGGAATATTCACTATGTTCGAAGAGAAAATCATCGTCGGCCAAGGCGAGATTCTCTCGACAAACATGGTAACAAATTATCTTCTCGAACAAGGTCACAATGCATGTCTGATTCCTGCGTTAGAATTCATGCGCACCGACAAAAATGCAGAACCAGACCTTGAATACATTCGAGAAAAGCTCAACATTCAACTTTCAGACAATCCAAATAAAGATATCTATATCACACAAGGATTCATCTGTCGCAATGCATATGGCGAGATTGACAACCTCCAGCGTGGTGGATCCGATTACACAGCATCACTTATCGGTGCCGCAATTGATGCTTCCGAGATTCAGATTTGGACAGACATAGATGGCATGCACAATAACGATCCTCGATTTGTTGACAAGACATCTCCTGTAGGCCAGCTCCATTTTGAAGAAGCAGCAGAACTAGCATATTTCGGTGCAAAGATCCTTCACCCTACTTGTGTCCAGCCAGCCAAGTTTGCCGGAATCCCAGTCAAGCTTCTCAACACTATGGACCCTACAGCTACAGGCACCGTTATCAGCAATGAGACAGAGAAGAAGAAAATCAAGGCAGTAGCAGCAAAAGACAATATCACAGCAATAAGGATAACATCGTCACGCATGCTTCTCGCTTATGGTTTCCTCCGCAAAGTATTTGAGATTTTTGAATCCTACAAAACTTCTATCGACATGATTGCGACTTCAGAAGTTGGTGTTTCTGTTTCAATCGACAACACTACAAACATCGCAGCAATCATCAACGAACTCAAAAAATTCGGTCGTGTAGAAGTAGATAAGGACATGTGCATCATCTGCGTAGTCGGTGACCTCGAGAGTGCAAATGTCGGTTTTGAGAGCAAAGCTACCGAAGCACTTGCCGATATCCCTATTCGTATGATTTCATATGGAGGTTCGAACCACAACATTTCCTTCCTCATTCACGAAAGCGACAAAAAGCGAGCTCTCCAGGCACTCTCTGACCATCTATTCAATAATTAGAAACTTCACGTACTCCCTCGTCATCTCACGGGGGAGTACATAGTGTACTACATACAACATGACTGACTTTATCAACACAGAGAAAATCAAGGACATCTGCACGCCTTTTTATCTCTACAACACGGACATACTTCGCAAGACACTTGACACAATAAATGCAGAAACAAGACAATACGGCAATTATTTCGTCCATTATGCAGTCAAGGCAAATGCCAACATGAAGATTCTGAAGTGCATTAACGAATATGGACTCGGCATCGACTGCGTTAGTGGAGGAGAAATCAAACAAGTCATCAAGGCTGGATTCCCTGCAGAAAAGATTGTTTTTGCAGGTGTAGGAAAAAGTGATTGGGAAATTGAGCTTGCACTTAGCGTTGGCATTTTCTGTTTCAATGTAGAAAGCATACCAGAACTCGAAGTCATAAATGAGATTGCAAGCAGAATGGATAAAAAGGCTACTGTGTGTTTCCGCATCAATCCAAACGTAGGAGCACATACACATGTCAACATCACCACTGGCCTAGCTGACAACAAATTTGGAATAGCGATGTCTGACATGGAGAAAGTTATCGCTATGGCAGCCAAATCATCTAACATTATATTCAAGGGCCTCCATTTCCATATTGGTAGTCAAATACTTGAAATGGATGATTTTATAGCCCTCTGCAATCGTATCAACGAGATACAGGATCAACTTGAGTCAAAAGGTATCAAACTGGAGGTTATAAATGTTGGTGGTGGACTTGGCATAGATTATAGCAACCCGATTGACAGCCCTATACCAGATTTCAAGACATATTTCGAAACCTATAATAAACATCTCCGCCTACGTCCTGGTCAATCCGTTCATTTCGAGCTTGGTAGAGCTGTAGTTGGTCAATGTGGTGCTCTTATAACAAAGGTAAACTATGTGAAGAGCAATTCATTGCAGACATACGCAAATGAGAAAGAAGCCGGAGTAAAGAATTTTGTGATTGTTGATGCAGGAATGACAGAACTTATACGTCCGGCACTCTACGATGCTCATCATCGTATTTACAATATCACAAGCAATGAAAGTGAAGAAACTTATGACGTGGTTGGTCCAATATGCGAGTCTTCCGATGTTTTCGACAAAAATATAAAACTCAACAAGACTAAACGAGGCGATCTCATTGCAATCCTTTCAGCAGGAGCATATGGAGAAATCATGGCTTCCCAATACAACTGTAGAAGTCTGCCAAAAAGCTATACCACAGACGAACTATAATACGCGCGTACATATATTAATACGCCACAATGTCATACATTGTCAGCATCACTTCGATGCTGGCATGTTTTTTGTTATGCCAATTCGTCAAAAAAACTATAATTATGAGCGAAAATACAGAAAACATTGAAGAGATGAAGATTGAGGATCCTAGCACAACCCAATCGGAAGAGACAAACGACATTAAAAATGCGGAAAGTTCTGCAGACACGAACGAAAGTTCCTGTACAGATCCTACAGATGAACCCAAAGAACCCACAATCGAGGAACAACTTGCTGCAGCAAATGCAAAAATTGAAGAACTCAAGAATGAAGCACTATACAAAGCCGCAGAGTTTGACAATTTCCGTAAACGCGTAATGAAGGAAAAGGCTGATCTCATCAAGAATGGTGGTGCAAATGTCATGAAGGCAATTTTGCCTGTACTCGACGATTTTGAACGTGCCGACCAGATGATGGACAAAGCCGAAGATGTTGTTTCCGTCAAAGAAGGCGTGAAACTAATTATTGACAAATTCATGAAGCAACTTGCCACAGAAGGGCTTAAGAAGATAGAATGTATCGGGAAAGATTTTGACACAGATTTCCATGAGGCTGTGGCCATGGTGCCCGGACAGCCTTCTGAGATGCAGAACAAAGTTATGGACTGTGTTCTTTCCGGTTATATGATGGGCGATAAAGTTTTGCGCCACAGCAAAGTTGTAGTAGCAAAAGATAACAACTAAAGGGAGGCATTCAAAATGGCTACAAAAAAAGATTATTATGAAGTTCTGGGCGTTAAGAAAGATGCTACAGAAGAAGAGATAAAGAAGGCATACAAAAAGCAAGCTGTCAAGTGGCACCCTGATCGCTGGGGCGACAAGTCTGAAGCAGAACAAAAGAATGCCGAAGAAAAATTCAAGGAGATTGCCGAAGCCTACGATGAGCTTCGCGATCCTCAGAAACTCCAACTCTATGATCAGATCGGTCAA
>R05__coassemble_1031_pt1 | contig 10993 bp, 8 predicted proteins | sample R05__metabat2_low_PE_025 | metagenome-assembled genome bin R05 | reverse complement strand
GACATCTACAAGATGGTCGCTATCACTGCTTGCCAGGCAATGGATGCTAAATAATTCATACTTCATTCTCTACTTAAAAACATGAAAATTCTCGTTCTGAACTGCGGTTCATCTTCTATCAAATACGCTCTCTACAATATGGACGACCAGAGCGTGATCACAAGTGGTGGTATCGAAAAGATTGGTCTTCCTGACTCGTTCATCAACGTAAAGCTCAATGGTGAGAAACACAAGATTGTGACTCCTGTACCAGAGCACACTGCTGGTGTAGAACTCATCTTCAATGTCCTCACAAAGGGCGAATATGCTGTGATGAAGGACCTCAATGAACTCGACGCAGTCGGTCATCGTATGGTACACGGCGGTGAGAAGTTCAACAAGTCCGTACTCCTCACTCCTGAGGTAATGGAGGCATTCGCTGCCTGCAACGACCTCGCTCCACTCCACAACCCAGCAAACATCAAGGGTGTAAACGCAGTTACTGCCCTCCTTCCTAACATTCCACAGGTCGGAGTATTCGATACAGCCTTCCACCAGACTATGCCTGACTATGCTTATATGTATGCTCTCCCATACGAGCTCTACAGCAAGTACGGCGTACGTCGTTATGGTTTCCACGGCACAAGCCATCGCTATGTAAGTCAGCGCGTTTGCGAATACCTCGGTGTATCGCCAGAAGGCAAGAAAATCATCACTTGCCACATCGGCAACGGTGCTTCGATTGCTGCCATCAAGGACGGTAAGTGCGTAGATACTTCTATGGGTCTCACTCCACTTGAAGGTCTCATCATGGGAACTCGCTCGGGTGATATCGATGCAGGTGCCGTTACATTCCTCATGGACAAACTCGGTCTCGACACTAAGGGCATCTCCAACCTTCTCAACAAGCAGTCTGGTCTTCAGGGTATCAGCGAAGGTTCTTCCGACTTCCGCGACATCCTAGCAGGCATCGAGGCAGGTAACGACAAGGCTCGTCTCGCCAAGGAGATGTACACCTACCGCATCAAGAAGTACATCGGCCAGTATGCTGCTGCAATGGGTGGTGTAGATATCATCCTCTTCACAGGTGGTGCAGGTGAGAACCAGTGGGAAGTACGCGAAGGTGCTACCGACGGTCTCGAATTCCTCGGAGTAAAGATGGATCAGCAGAAGAACCGCTCTTGCCGTGCCAAGGAGGCCATCCTCTCTGCCGACGATTCAAAGGTAACAGTTTGCTGCATCCCTACCGATGAGGAACTCATGATTGCTCTCGACACACTTGCTCTCGCAAAATAATTGTCGGACAACATACTAAAGACAATGAGCGCAGGACTCCATCTGGGGTTCTGCGCTTCTTTTATCTATTTTCAGTTCATTACGACAAATGGGGAATACCCTCCCAGAGGATACTTGAAAAACATTAGGAAGTATGGGAAAAATCTTCGGGAAGTTTAAGCGAAAACATTAGGAAGTTTCGACTCAAACATTAGGAAGTTTCGGGTGAAACATTAGGACGTCTTTGGGAAATCTTCAGATTGTGGGATGGAGAATGTCAGGTGGAGGATGTTATGGCCTTCTTTGCGCTCATACTCCATGTGGTCGGCAACCTTGCGGGAGATGAGGATGCCGAGGCCCCCGATTGGGCGCTCCTCGATGGACTGGCTGGTATCCACTTCGGGAGCTGAGGTGAGAGGATTGAACGGTTGGCCAGCATCGCAAATCTCACAGACGAGAGCGTCGTCCGTTCTCCTTGCGACGAGGGAGATTGGCTGACCTGTCTTGTCCGGATAAGCATAGCTGATGACATTCGCAAGCATCTCATCGAGAGCAAGATGCACATTGAAGAGCACAAACTTCGGCACTTGAAGCTGTTCTTCAAGCGACTTCACAAAACCACTCAGTTTGCTTGTCTCACCGATATCGTTGATAAGTTGGAGCGACAGTTCCTTCACCGCCTTTCCGTTCCACTGCAGACAGAGCATAGTGATGTCGTCGCTCTGTTCCGCGTCCTCTGCAAAGTGCTTCACCTTCACGAGCATACCATCGACCAAGTCCTGCGGAGTGAAATATCTGTTTTCGGTGGCAAATGCCAGAGCAGCCTCATCGCCAAATGCCCTATCGTGCACATCCATCGCTTCGGTCACACCATCAGTATAGGTGAAGAGTTTGTCGCCCCGTTGCAGGGTACACATTTCCTCAACATAAGGGAAATCCTCCATCACGCCCAACGGTATGTTTGCCTTCACATCCATGAAGAGCGGCTTTTGTTCGCTCGAGGCAATCACGAAGATTGGTCTGTTGTGTCCTGCGTTGCAATAAGCCAATCGGCCAGTCGCGAGGTCGAGCACCCCGACAAACATCGTGCAGAACATATTCATCTCATTCCTCTCAGCCAACACATTATTTATATTACACGCAATCTCAGCCGGACTGTCAGTACGCTTCACGCTCATGGAGAAGATACACTGCGCCACAGCCATCACGAGCGAGGCAGGAATACCTTTGCCCGACACATCGCCGATGCAGAAATAGAGTTTGCCATCCTTGAGGCGATAGTCGTAGAGGTCGCCTCCGATGCTCTTTGCAGGATGCAGAAGAGCCGACAAGTCAAACTCCTCCTCATGCGACATCTCTCCCGGAATCATCGACCGCTGGATAGTACCAGCGATGCGCACTTCCGACTCCACATTGGTATGCTCCTCCACTTCGCGGAAAATCCTGAGATAGAGATAATAACCGATGAGTACAAGCAGAATGATGCTGAGCAGTCCGACGACGAACATCATCCTTGTCATGAAATAGTAGTCGGCAAGGATTTCGTCGTTCTCGCTCACGATGGAGAGATTCCAGTCGGCCGACTTTATCGGGGCAAAATAGAGCAGACTCTTACCTCCCGATGAATTGTCGATTTCGCCGAAGCCCGATTCGTCGTTCGAAAAACTTTTCCAGAGTTCTTCGTCAATCATGAGTTTCTTCTCATGCACGTACTCATCGACCGTCCTCAAAATCTGTGTGTGATCGGGATGCACGAGGAAGTGTCCGTCATCATCTGTCACATAGACTGAGGAATGTTCGTACGGATGAATTTCCTTTGCGAGGATATCGGAGAAGGAATTCATCGCGAGACTTACGGTCATCACTCCAAGGAATTTTCCCCTCTTCCCGTGCATCGGGATGCAATAGCACACGATGTTCGGTCCGTGCACATCGCGCATCACATTGCTCCATCGTGGATGGTCCACTCGTTTTGTCTCCGCAAACCATTCTGCATCATACAGATGCGGGTCGGTCAGGAGAGCATTGTCGGCAATGAGTCCCGTGTCGGTACGCTCCACGATTGGGCAGAACCGGTGTTCGCCGTACTTATCAAAGAGTCCATCCACAAAGCCAAAAAGAATGCCCTGTATCTCAGGGTTTCCATCCATGAAGTGTCGCATGTCGCCATACACCACTTCGGGAGCAGGCATCTGAGAGTAGAGGCTTCGTGCTGCATCGTTGCCCGCAGTCTCCACAGCGCGAAGATGCGAGTTGATTATTTCGACGCCCTTCTCCACGTTAAGCTGCATTTTAGCCACAGCATCAGCCATGACTCGCTCCTTTGTCATATTAAAAAATATAACAAAACAGGTCGTAAAGCACAGCACCATCCCAACGAGCAGGATGAAGGATGTGAGGAGAAGGTTGCGCGGTTTATTCAAAATTGAAGAGAGTTTGGAATCCGGTGATGGTGAATACCTGCTGGATGTCGGTATTTACGCCCTTGATGGTGATGCTTCCACCCTTTGCCACAGTCTCCTTGCGGAGAGTGAGGAGCACCCGGAGACCGGAAGAAGAGATGAAATCGAGGTTGGTAAAGTCGAGCACGATAGCCTTGTCGGCATTTGCCTTGAGGGGCTCGACATCGGTAGCAAACTGTTGCGCAGCAGCTGTGTCGAGACGACCAGAGAGGTTGCACAATACCTTCTCGCCCTCGAGTGTGATTTGAGTAGTCATATTTGTACTTGTTTATTTTTCGCGCAAATGTAAACATTATAATCGAGAGAATGGCAGATTTTCAGGCAAACATGTGCAAAAGGAATGGTATTTTAACATTTCATCTGCCATTTGCCTCCCTTTTGCCACCATTGGCTTTTCATTCGTACTTTGTTGTCGAAGGGCACGCAAAATGTGTATTTTTTGCCTTTCCGACATTCATTTTGACGGGAAAATGCAGTTTCAACGACTTCGTTGCACATATTTCCACAAAAAAATCGTTATCTTTGCATGAATAATTACCCCGAAAACAAAATTAGCAAAACTATATGGACACTCTCAACTATCTTGGAACCCTCCTCATCGGTGGCAATGTGGTATTCCTCACGCTCGCCGCAATCTTCTTTTTCTTCCTGGTCCCTCTCTTCAAGCCTAGAATGAATGAAGCAGCCCGTTCGCTCATCTATTCGGAAGGATGGGTATGTGCTTTCAACGCATTCTCGTACCTCCTCTGGGTTATTGCGGAATTCATTTACCCGCAAGGCGGAATCTATGAAATAGCTGACAACTCCGCCCTGTACCACATACTCATCTATGTTGACCTCATGGCTCTCCCTATCTCCATGCAGATCGGTTATGCCATCACAACAGGTAAGCGCACCACCTTCAAGCAGTTTGCTGCATTTGCCGCAGTTTACATTGCATTCATGATAGTGGACACTGCGTGGAAGGTGCCATACCTCTTCGAGGCTGCCCACTTCCTCACTGTAGTGCTCTGCGCCGTGCAGCTCGCTTGGTACTGGAAGTTTATCCATAAGTTCGACCGCCGACTGCTCGAGATCTGTTCCAACATCGATGGCCGTAAGATGAACTGGTACCTCTGGATTCAGGTGCCTCTCTTCGCTATGGCAGTTCTCTACATCCCTCTCTGCTACCTCATCCACGGCGAGTGGGCCGACATCGTATATGATGGCCTCTTCCTCCTCGTCATGATCTTCGTTGTCGCAGGTGTATTCGTTTACCGTGTGGACGACATGACCATGAAACTCATCGCTGAGAACTTCAAGGAAGTGACCGGAAAGGAACTCGACGAAGTAACTGGTGTCAACATCACAACTGAGGAAATCAAGGACGCAACCGAGAAGATTCAGGATAAGGTTGAAGTGGTGCAGGAAGCTATCCAGGGCACTCTCGAGAAGGCAGAAGAGGCCACTGCTGTTCAGTCAGCTGAGACAACTCCTGCAGAGGCTCAGACTGAGGAATCGGTTCAGGAGGCACCTGCATTTGAAATACCAGCAGCTGCTCCTGCTCCAGTCGTAGAGGTCAAGTCGTACGACTTCACTGAGCAGATGAAGAAGCTCGAAGCAGAACATTTCTATCTCAACCCGGATGTAAACATCGACTGGCTCACACGCAAGCTCGGCACCAACCGCCATTATGTGAGCGACTACATGAGCCGCATCCTTCACATGACATTCTACGAATATGTCAATTCGCTCCGCCTTCAGCATGCTGAGCGTCTCATCACCTCAGGTCGTGAGAAGGTCAACCAGGTAGCCTACAGCAGCGGTTTCAACAGCGACCACACCTTCCGTCGTCTCTTCAAGGAACGCTACGGTTGCACTCCTACCCAGTATCTCAAACAGGCATAAGACAATTCCCCTATTCCCCAGACTTTCAACGATGCGTGGATCAAAAGCAATAAAGATATTCGCACTCTGCCTTGCACTCTCATCCCTTGGTGTGATGGCCGATGCGCAGGAAAATCGAAGTGTGCTCTCGTCCGACTCACTCTCGCTCACTCAGCTGACGAAGAAAAAGAAGGACAAGAAGAAAACTTTCTTCCAGCACATCATGACGCCATTCAAATGGATAGGCAAAAACTGGTCAGCCTACGACCCACGCTATTCCACGCCATCGTTCTACAACTGGGTGGGACAGCTGCAGAACACCAGTTCGCTCGAGATGCTGCATCTGAAGTCGGGCGACATGATGGATGTGAATGTGCGTTCGAAGTGGAGTCACAAGATTGGTCCTCACTTCGGATATAGCTTCCTCTTCTACGGATACACCATCGACCTCAACGCCCTCAAGGGCACACACCGTCGTCAGGAGTTCACACTCTCTGTCAATTCCAACCTTGTCAACATCGACCTCGTGCGCCGTCGTACCGGAGGCGATTTCCTTCTCAACAAGTTGGCTATGGGCGTGAATGGCCAGTTCTATGATATCATACAAGACCAGTCTTCCAAACTTTCGCTCGACGATCTGGGTGAGAACATCTTCTACGACCTCACGGGATTCAACATCAACTACTTTGTCAACCACAAGAAATACTCCAACCCCGCCGCATTCTCCAACGGAGCTATACAGTTGCGCTCTGTAGGCACCCCTATCCTCGGTTTCGGCTATATGCACCACAAGGTGCGCAATTCCTTCCCTGACGAATTCACCGAACTGGGACTCGTATCTCTCACCGACGGGAAGGACAATCTGCTCCTCGATTACGACATTGTGGACGAAATATGGAGTGACCCAACCAAACGGGCTGATTTCCTCAAAGAAGTGGTAACGAACAACATGACTGAGATGGCTCAGCCTTACAACCTGTTGGCCAACAATTTCATCTTCAACCAGATTCCTTCCGTGCTTCGCGTTGAGGACTGGCATCTGCAGCTCGGTTATGCCTTCAATCTAGTATTTTCCCGTCGTCTTCTCCTCGGCATGTCGCTCATCGCCTCACCGGGTCTTAAGGTGCTCAAGGTGGACAACTCATCCAGCGTGGGCGCTCAGGCAGCTCGGGTTCCTGCAGCCACCGCATTCCTCAAGAACCTGGGCATCACAATCTACGACACACAGAAGAAGACGAATTTCGGAGTCAACTGCTATGCCCGGGCTAGTCTCACATACAACTTCAACCGTTGGCGTGCCGGATTCAACGCCAACCTCAACACATCTTTCTACAAGAGCAAGGATCTCAACCTCACCGATGGCTATGGCAGTCTGACCGCCTATGTGGGCTATTGTTTCGGTCGAAAGAAGGAATACCGCTGGAACGGAAAGAACCGCGACGCCTACATCAAGGCAGCCCTTACGAAGTCGCAGATAGAGGAGATGCGCGACACCACTCCTGAGAGCAACATCAACATAGGACATACCTACCTCGGCAAATACAAAAGCACCAAATATCATACCGACGATTTCGATTTCGATATCCTCGGATGCGACCTCGTGCAGGGTCCTGACGGCAGTTATGGTTCGTTCAAGGTGAAGACGGGCCGCATCACCTACGGCAATGATACCGAGAACCGCAACAAGGAGGGCAAAGTGTACCAGATGGACAAGAACGGTACCATCCACATCGAGTCAGGACACGAACGAGGCATTTATCCTGTCAGCTGGCTGAAGACTCAGCTCGACAGTCGCCAGATGCCTATCAACCTCTACCCTGAGATGCTGCACTATTCTCTCTGCGGCACGCTCACCATGTATCTGCGCGATCCTTCGTTCGGTACACACAAACCGGTGAAAGTCACCATCGACGACTTCATCCTCAGCCACAGCCGCGATGCGAAGGAATGGTATTTTGTCGGGGCGAAGGACTTCTTCTCTCATTCTTCCTATAGTATAATAGGTACGGCAAATATCAACAACCGCCTCTGTCGCGTATATATCGAGTCGAAGAAGCGTGGTACGAAAAACTACATGTACATCAATACCATCAAGCTTTCCTGCCTCTCATGGATGAAGTATGTACCCGATGACCGTCCAATCAGTCAGATTTCCATCCCCGGCACTCACGATGCGGGCAGTTCGTCGCTTCCTGAGTCCTCCATCACAAGTATGGCTCACACGCAGAACTTCACCATCTCCGAGCAGCTCACAGATGGTATCCGCGCATTCGATATCCGTCTGAAGAAGAACATGAAGTACGGCCACTCTATGACCTGCCGTGATGGATTCGATGAGTCAATGGTCGATATCGCAGCATTCCTCAAGGCTTATCCTTCGGAGTTTATCATCGCGATGATTGGAAGCGATGAAGGAGGCAAATGGGATGAGGAGATGCAGGCAAACTACAACGCCCTTCTCGCGAAGTACCCGGGTCTCTTCGTAGAGGATTTCGGTCCGACGACAAAGGTGAAGGATGTGCGAGGAAAGATTCTCGTCATCAAGCGACAGAAAGCTTGTCCGTTCGGCAAACTCCTCAAGTTCAAGGATAACGACACCTTCACCTACGATTGCTTCAATGTCGAGGATGTATATAAGGAGCACAAGACTTACAAGAAGATAAAGCTCGTCGAAGAACATCTGCGTGAGGCCTACGAGAACGAAGATCCGACCAAGTGGTACATCACCTTCAACTCCATCGCTTGGGATCCTCGTCACCACAAACCTTACTACAGTGCGTGGGGAGCAGTCAATGTGCGCAAACCGATGAACCCATCCCTCCGCGAACTCCTAGAGCGCAAGCAGTACAGCGAGTTCGGTATGGTCTTCCTCGACTTCTACAACGATCATGGTGACAAACCGCAACTCGTACAGACCATCATCAAGAGCAACTACCACCTCAAGAGCGATGAGGACTACATCCCTGTCGACATGTACAACAAAGCCCTCCGCATCGAGCAGGAGTTGAGCAGGTAATTTTTAATTCATAATTCATAATTAGACAAGCGCAGCGAAAACATATGCGGAAGCAAATTTTTCACTTTTCTTTCTTTTTCATCGACTTGTCGCTCTCGAAGAGAGAACGCGCTAAAGCGATAACACTTTTCGCTTTTCACTTAATAACCCTTTGGGCACTGGGGGGCCTTTCCCTCCATGCACAGGAGTACCGTGATGTGGTGTTCCTGAAGAATGGAAGTGTCATCAAAGGATTCTACAAGGAACTCTACCCTTCCGGCTCCCTCCGCATGGAGACCATCGACGGTGGTCTCTTCATCTGTCCGATGTCGGATGTAGTGCGTATCGCGAAGGAAAAGACAGAGATGTATGTGGTGAAAATAGATACCGACAAAGAGCCAGTCAAATGGCGCCCTCGCGGATATGTCGGTTCACTTGAATATGGACTCAGCGTGAATATCGACGACTCGCATATCTTCCACTCCTCCATCTTCACCACCCACGGATATGCCTTCAACCGCAATCTCGTCCTGGGTGCGGGTATCGGATTCGAACAGATACGCTACATCCAGCAGGATGTGACCGTTTTTGTCAACCAGTTCAACATGCCGATATACGCCGACATCAAGTGCAATCTTCTCCACTCCCGCACCACCCCTTACATCGATGTGCGGGCGGGCTACAATGTGATAGGTTATCGAGGCGTCTATTTCAACCCGTCAGTCGGAGTCGATTTCAGTTTCACCCCTCGTGCAGGAGCCTTTTTCGCCGTGGGCTATGTGCTCCAGCGCTACAAAGAGGACGACACCCGTCTCAACTCCAAGAACATCTCCTTCCGGTTGGGACTACACTTTTGAAGCCCCTTTCCCATCCTTTCCCCTAAAGGGGCAAGGAGTCAGATACTCAGAGTTGATGGCTTCCCCTCCCATCCCGTTATTATAAATAATTTATCGAATAAATTATCACAACCCTATGCGGCAGCTTATCGTTCGCTATGCAAAGCTTTCAGTGAAAGAAATTCTTCACTTAAAGCTACTCCTTTTCCTTGCGCATGCCCTCCCCCTTTGGGGGTTGGGGGGCCTACTTCTCCAAGCGCATGACCTCCCCGTTCTTTCTCCGCGAGGCTCCGAAAGCGTCGCAAGCGAACGATTAGGGGGCTCGGGGGACCATAGCCATACCTTCACTCTCCATGCCCCACATGCCAAGCATGTCTATATCACGGGCACCTGCATCACGAAGTACGACTCGCTGGGCAATAATGTTCCCGGAGTGAAGGGCAAGAAGAAAGCACCGAAGATGAAGATGCACCGCGAGGGCGACTACTGGACCTGCACCACCCTCCCGCTCCCACCAGAGATGTACACCTACAACTATATCGTCGATGGGAAGGTATTCATCGATTCGCTCAGCCCCATCACTCGCGACATAAAGTAATACTTCAATTACTTCATCGTCGATGGCCCCATCGCCACACATTATCTCGACAAGGATATCCCGCATGGTCGCCTCACCTTCCCGTGGTATTTCTCCACTCTCAACGGCATGTCGCAGCGTCGGATGGCTATCTACACACCAGCAGGATACGACGACAACCCCGACCGCCGCTACCCTGTGCTCTATCTCCTGCATGGTTCGGGAGGCGATGAGACCTCGTGGAGCGACTACGGACGGGCATGTCAGATACTCGACGACATGATCAACTCGGGCGAATGTCAGCCGATGATTGTCGTGATGCCCAATGGAAATGTCGAACTCGATGCCGCTCCGGGTTCAAGTGAATATATGGACAAGGAACCCTCAGCCAACAATATCACTTCGATGACCGGAAAGATAGAGACTTCCTTCCCACGTGAGGTGATGCGATATGTAGAGGCCAACTACCGAACCATACCCGACAAGGCTCATCGGGCCATAGCGGGACTCTCGCTCGGCGGGCTCCACACGCTCTTCATCTCGCTCAACAACCCCGACCTCTTCGACTACATCGGACTCTTCTCCGCCCAGACGACCAACATGCTCGACTTGAAGAAGATAAAGAAGATACAAGCCTCGAAGCACAACCTCGAGCGCTTCCACACCCTCATGGCTCTCTTTGCCGACAGCATTCCGCGCTCCACAGCCTTCCGCGATGAGATCGACGAAATCGACATCTACAATCATCTTGAGACCAAACTCGACCGGCAGTTCCTCAACCCGCCCCACCTCTACTACATGGCCATAGGCAATGAGGACTTCCTCCAGAAGATGAATGCCGACTACCGGGCACTCCTCGACCGTCGCGGCTACCGCTACGAGTTCCACCTCTCCACCGGTGGCCACTCCTGGGAGAACTGGCGCAAGTACCTCGTCTATTTCCTTCCGAAACTCTTTTAAGTTCTTTATTAATCCCGTTATTATCATAATTTATTATATAAAT
>R05__coassemble_1021_pt1 | contig 11057 bp, 8 predicted proteins | sample R05__metabat2_low_PE_025 | metagenome-assembled genome bin R05 | reverse complement strand
TACTTCTTATGCGGCTGCGCCGCAATCTTCTGCAAACTTAGAGTATATTACTGCCTTATCATTCGGCTTTTGGTGGTGCTGGAAGTTAGCTTTTATTTTGTGTTTTTGCACAAAAAGTAAGTGTATTCAGAGTTTTTGCTTACATTTTTGTCATTTTTCTTTGGTAATTCATAGAAAAGTGTTACCTTTGCAGCCGGAAATCGAAAACGCAAGCACTCGATAAACCAAATACAAACACTCGAATAACCCAAAACAAACACCAACAAAATAAAACTTTACATCATCATTATGTGTGGAATTGTAGGAATTTTTGGTATTAAGGACCAAACAAAAGAATTGCGTAAGAAAGCTCTCAAGATGTCACAGAAGATTCGTCATCGCGGACCGGACTGGTCGGGCATCTATGTAGGTAAGACTGCTATCCTTGCGCACGAACGACTCTCTATCGTTGACCCGGAATCAGGTGGCCAACCTCTCTTCTCACCCGACCGCAAACTGATTCTCGCGGTAAACGGTGAGATATACAATCATCGCGAGATAAGGCGTCAGCTCTCTACGAGCTACGAGTTTCAGACGGGTTCGGACTGCGAGGTGATTCTCGCTCTCTACAAGGAACTCGTGGTTCCTGCTCCTGCCGACAAGAAGGACGAGGCCATTCATCAGCTCTTCGAGACACTCAACGGCATCTTCGGTTTTGCCCTCTATGACGAGGAGAACGATGCCTATCTTATCGGACGCGACCCAATCGGCGTGATACCTCTGTATATTGGGCGCGATGCGGATGGCAAGGTGTATGTAGCTTCAGAACTCAAGGCTCTCGAGGGCTTCTGCGATGAGTATGAGCCATTCAAGCCTGGATGCTATTATTATATGGCCCCTCAGTCCCTGAAGAAGGAGACTGTCCAAGGTGATGCAAAATCTCTTAACCTGAAAAAATGGTACGACCGCGAGTGGATGCACAAGATGCCTCAGGACTGTGGCGGTGAGACAGGCAAGATTGCCAGTATGTCGTACAAGGAGAGTGTGGAGGCCATACGTGATGCGCTGAAGGCCAGCGTGAAGCGCCAGTTGATGTCGGATGTGCCATACGGTGTGCTCCTCTCGGGCGGACTGGACTCTTCGGTGACAAGTGCTGTGGCTGAGATGTACTCGAGTCATCGTATCGAGGCCGATGGCAACGAGAAGGCTTGGTGGCCACGACTCCACTCGTTTGCTGTGGGACTGAAAGGCGCTCCTGACCTTGAGAAGGCTAAGGTCGTGGCAGACTATATCGGTACTGTCCACCACGAAATCAACTATACAATCCAGGAGGGTATCGATGCCATCCGTGATGTCATCTATTTCATCGAGACCTACGATGTGACCACCGTACGTGCAAGTACTCCTATGTATCTGCTGGCCCGTGTCATCAAGTCGATGGGCATCAAGATGGTACTCTCGGGCGAAGGTGCCGATGAGGTGTTCGGTGGCTATCTCTATTTCCATAAGGCACCTGATGCTAAGGAATTCCACGAAGAGACGGTCCGCAAACTCGGCAAACTCTACCAGTACGACTGTCTGCGTGCCAACAAGAGTCTGTGTGCATGGGGCGTGGAAGGTCGCGTTCCGTTCCTCGACAAGGCGTTTCTTGATGTGGCCATGTCGCTCAATCCTGAACATAAGATGTGTCCGGGCAAGGAAATCGAGAAGAAGGTGGTGCGTGAAGGTTTTGCCGACATGCTCCCAGAGAGCGTGGCTTGGCGACAGAAGGAGCAGTTCTCGGACGGAGTGGGCTACAGCTGGATTGACACCCTGAAGCAGATCACTTCCGAGGCAGTCAGCGATGAGCAGATGGCTCATGCTGCAGAGCGCTTCCCAATCAATACTCCGATGTGTAAGGAGGAATACTATTACCGTTCAATCTTCGAAGAGCACTTCCCAAGCGACTCGGCTGCCCGTTCGGTTCCTCATGAGGCTTCGGTGGCTTGTTCTACTGCCAAGGCTCTCGAATGGGATGAGGCCTGGAAGAACATGAATGAGCCAAGCGGTCGAGCCGTGGCTGGTGTGCACGAAAGCGCGTATTAGCGTATATGATTGTTTAACGCATTATTGCGTAGCGCTTTCGAAGAAAGAATTACCGTAAATTAGACATGAAATATTTACGAAAAATATACGTCTAATTTACGGTAATTTGCGTTTTATTATATACTTGCTAGCAGATTGCCTTTACGAAGTCGAGGAATAGTGGATGTGGGTGAAGCACCGTGCTCGAGTACTCCGGATGGAACTGAGTGCCGATGTACCACTTGAGTTCGGGGATCTCTACTATCTCGACGAGGTCGGCCTCGGGATTTGTGCCTACACACTGCATACCGTGCGATTCGTAGTCAGAGATGTATTTGTTGTTGAACTCGTAGCGATGACGATGGCGCTCGCTGATAAGTTCTTGATTGAATACCGCACGAACCTTACTTCCCTCGCGGAGACGGCAGGGATAGGCGCCGAGACGCATGGTGCCACCCATTGTACCTCCATAGACATTCTTCTTCTGTTCCTCCATGATGTCAATCACATTGTGAGGAGTGTTCTCGTCCATCTCACGACTGTTGGCATCGGCGAGTCCCAGCACATTGCGGGCAATCTCAATCACCATCATCTGCATACCCAGTCTGATACCGAAGGTCGGGATGTCGTGAGTACGGGTGTATTCGGCAGCAATGATTTTGCCCTCGATGCCTCGTTGGCCAAAGCCCGGACATATCATGATACCTGCAAACGGAGCAAGTTTCTCTGCTACGTTTTCCTTTGTGATATTCTCACTGTTGATGAAGTCTATCTTCACCTTCACATTATTATATATACCCGCGAGGTTGAGGCTCTCGCGAATACTCTTGTAGGCATCCTGAAGGTCGTACTTGCCTACAAGACCGACATGGACTTCGCGAGTGGCATTGGCTTGTTTTTCAAGGAACTGATGCCATGGAAGCATGGCAGGTGTCTCGCCTACAGGTATGCCGAACTTGCGCAGGATTGCTGCATCGAGCCCCTGTTTCTGCATGTTGACCGGTACCTCGTAGATGCTTGGCAGGTCTTCGCTCTGCACCACACACTCAAGATCGACATTGCAGAAGGAAGCCACCTTCATGCGCACACTGTCGGAGAGATGGAGTTCGGTGCGGAGGATAAGGACATCAGGCTGAATACCCATACCTTGCATCTCCTTAACCGAGTGCTGGGTCGGCTTGGTCTTCAGTTCGCCTGCAGCCTTAAGGTAAGGTACGTATGTGAGATGCACATTGACCGCATTCTTGCCGAGTTCCCAACGGAGCTGACGGATAGCCTCCATGAACGGAGCACTCTCGATGTCGCCAATCGTACCGCCCACCTCGGTGATTATGAAGTCGAACTGGTCAGCGTCGATATCCTTGCGGAGCATGCGATGCTTGATTTCGTCCGTGATGTGAGGAACCACCTGGATGGTCTTGCCCAGGTAACCTCCGCGACGTTCCCGATCGATGACTGCCTTGTATATACGGCCCGTAGTGACTGAGTTGTTGCGTGTGGTGTGGATGCCGGTGAAACGCTCGTAGTGTCCGAGGTCGAGGTCGGTCTCCATACCATCATTTGTCACGTAACATTCGCCATGTTCGTAAGGGTTGAGAGTGCCCGGGTCGATATTGATGTACGGGTCAAACTTCTGAATTGTAATACGATAGCCGCGGGCTTGCAGCAGTTTTCCGATGGATGATGAGATGATTCCCTTGCCGAGCGAGGAAACCACACCACCTGTCACAAAGATAAATTTTGGTTCCATTTTGTTGCTTGTTTTTTATTCACGCAGTGTACGATGCACCCTTTTCCGGTGCACCGTACTACCACAATCTTATATCTATAAACTAATCTAACTTAATCTAATCCGTCCTGCACTCCCCTCCCTTGGGGAAGGGGCTGGGGGAAGGTTAATTGTAGCAAGCCTCTCCGTGCTCGTAGATATCGAGACCTTCCTCTTCGATTCGCTTCTCGACACGGAGACCGACTGTCTTCTTGAGAGCGTAGAAGATGATGAGACCTACTACGAATGCGAATGCTGCTACTGTCACAGCGCCGAGAGTCTGAGTACCGATACGACCGAGAACGCTGGCCGAACCACAATCGACTCCGTCAATCGCAGGATTGCAGAACGCACCTGTGAGGATTGTACCGAGCAGACCACCGACTCCGTGTACGCTGACTGCACCGACTGGATCGTCAACCTTGCATACCTTATCGATGAAGCTTACACTCATACACATCACGATGCTGACTACAAATCCGATAACGGCCGAAGCCCAGATATCTACACAGTCACATCCTGCCGTGATGCCGACGAGTCCGGCAAGTACACCGTTGCACACCATTGAGAGCGATGGTTTGCCATCTACCACCCAAGTGTATAGGAGTGCTGCGATACCACCTACTGCAGCTGCCATATTGGTAGTCACAAAGACGTGCGAAGCACTTGTCGCATTCTCGTAACCTGTCATTGCTACTGTCGAACAAGGGTTGAAACCGAACCATCCCACCCAGAGGATGAACACACCGAGAGCAGCGAGTGTGAGGTTGTGGCCCGGGATAGCCTTGCTTGTGCCGTCCTTAGCATATTTGCCGATACGAGGTCCGAGTATGATTGCTCCTGCAAGGGCAAGGGCACCACCGCAGAGGTGAACTACTGTCGAACCTGCGAAATCGTGGAATCCCATTGCTGACATCCATCCACCGCCCCAAGACCAGTGACCTTCGATAGGGTAGATGCAGAGGCTGATGAGGATGGAGTAGATGAGATAGTTGGAGAACTTCGTGCGCTCAGCCATCGAACCGCTGACGATGGTTGCTGCAGTAGCGCAGAACACTGTCTGGAAGATGAAGGTACACTCTGCAGGTACGTTAGAGTCGCTTCCGAGGAAGAAGAGTCCGTCCCATCCGAAGAATCCGTGATCGGTACCGTACATCAGTGAGAATCCTACAATCCAGAAGAAGACCGTACCGAACATGAAGTCGCAGAAGTTCTTCATCAATATGTTGGCTGTATTCTTCGAGCGCGTCATTCCCGCTTCGACAAGCGCGAAACCTGGCTGCATCCAGAATACAAGCATTGCACCAAGTAAAACCCATAGGGTATCAAGACCATTGACATGGTCGACTGCCTCCTCAATCACGGGAGCAGCTGCTAATATATTTGTCATAATTTTGTGTTCGTGTTTGTTTGTGTTGTGTTATTTCTTATCCTTCAAAACGATGTCGCCATGCTCGCCTGTTCTGACTGAATAGCAGTCGATAACATCGCTGATGAATATTCGGCCATCACCGACCTCTCCTGTGTGAGCTGCATCGAGAAGCACCTTGACTGTGTTCTCGACAAGGAGATCACGGCAGATGATGGTGATGTGCATACGTTCAATCATATCGGTGCTATAGACCACACCACGATAGATCCTTTCCTGACGTCTCTGCCCGATTCCGTGGCAGTCGTGATACTCAAACCAGTCGATATCGGCAGCAAGGAGCGCTTCCTTCACCTCATCGAACTTGGTCCTACGGATAATTGCTTCAATCTTTTTCATTCCTTAAAACTTTTTTTGAGTGTTTGTGTTTGGTTTTATCTTGTGTTTGCGTTGGTAAATTGTCGTGTTATTTTGTGTTTCTGTTGTCAAAATGTAAGCGCTTATTCTGTTTTGATGGTGCAAAGGTAAGCAGTTTAAAGATAACAACCAAACAAAATGCTAATTATTTTTAGTTTTCGGTGTAAATTTGTCAAAATTATTCTTTAATGTGATAAAAATGTTCCAAATGTGACATTAAATTAAATTTTCTTCGATATTTATTGCGAAAGAAAACAAAAATACTTAACTTTGCGACAAATAATAAAAGAGGTATGAAAAGAGCACAGTACATACAGAGCATTGAAATCTCTGCTCTCTGGAAGGGCGGCCGCCACATAAAGTGGGAACTTCAGCCGGACGTGAACATCCTGAGCGGTATCAACGGAGTGGGCAAGAGCACCATCATCAATCATTCGGCCAAGACGCTGACCTTGCTCGACAAGGGTGAACTCGTGCCGGGCGAGGTGCCACAGGGCGTGTGCATCAAGTTGATACCTGAGGATGCCGACTTCATCAAGTTTGATGTGATTCGTTCGTTCGACAAACCTCTCTTGCATGGCGACTTGCTCGAGAAGATGTCCGACTCGCGAGTGAAGACCGAACTCGACTGGCAGCTCTACCGTCTGCAGAAGCGCTATCTCGACTATCAGGTCAATATCGGCAACCGAATAATCGAACTCCTCACGAGCGGCAATCCGGAGGATCAGCTCAAGGCTGCCGAGGTGAGTGTGCCGAAGAAACATTTCCAGGACATGATCGACGAACTCTTCGCCGAGACTCACAAGACCATCGACCGCAAGAGCAATGAGATACAGTTCGAACAGCATGGCGAAATCCTTACCCCTTACCAGCTCTCATCGGGTGAGAAGCAGATACTCGTCATCCTTCTCACCGTGCTTGTGGAGAATGGCGAGCCGTATGCCCTCCTCATGGACGAACCGGAAATCTCGCTCCACATCGAGTGGCAGCAGCGGCTCATCCAGCTCATACGCGACCTCAACCCTAATGCACAGATTATCCTCTCTACACATTCGCCTGCCGTCATCATGGACGGATGGATGGGCAATGTGACAGAAGTAAACGAGATAACAAACTAACGGCGGATGGCAAAGGACCTTTCATCATACTTAAACTCGCGTTATGTCGCTGCGGCAAATAAGCTGCAGAAGGCTAAACGGAAGAAAATCATCGCCTATGTCGAATCCTACGACGATGTGTTCTTCTGGCGAAGCATTCTGTCGGAATACGAGAACGAGGAGCGCTACTTCGAAGTGATGCTCCCGTCGAAGACCAATCTCAACCGTGGCAAGAAAGTGGCGATGATGAACAAGCTCGGCGATGGTCTCGGTGCGAGCATGATAGCCTGTGTGGATGCCGACCTCGACTATCTCATCCAGCGGCGCACACACAATTCGTGTCTCATGCTCGACAATCCTTATGTCGTCCACACCTATGCCTATGCCATCGAGAGTCTGCAATGCTATGCCCCGAGTCTGCATCAGGTATGTGTGATGTCAACTCTCAACGACCGTCCGCTATTTGACTTTGAGGCCTATCTCCAGGCATATAGTGAGGCTGTGTACGAACTCTTCGTCTGGGCAATATGGATTTACCGGGAGAACCGTTTCACGGAGTTCCCTCTCACCACACTCAACAACTTCATCACCATCGAGCGCCTTAATATAAATAATGTGGCAGATGCCATCGAGAAGGTGCGCCACAATGCCAACCGCAAGGTGGCTTGGATGCAGAGTCACTATCATGAGGCGAAAGGAAAGATCGGTCCGCTGAAGAAGGAACTCGAACAACTAGGACTGCGTCCCGACAATACCTATTTATATATACAGGGGCATCACCTGATGGACAATGTGGTGAGTGCTGCAATGGACCCGGTCATCACTATCCTCCGCCGTGAAAGGGAGAAGGACATCAAACGGCTTGCCAACGGAAACAACAAGCAGATGGACAACGAACTCTCCTGCTACGAACATAGTCAGGCACCGGTCGAGCAGATGATTCGACGCAATGTCAATTTCAAGCAAAGCGAACAGTATCAGCAGATAAAGGCACATATTGAGAGGGTTTTGGATTCTTTTTCTGCAAATAATGAGCAGAAATCGGAATAAAAGTCGTACCTTTGCAGTCTGAAACGAAAATTATAAAACGGCAAAATTAATAAATAGATGAAAGATTTTATTAAGGAACTGACCTGGCGTGGCATGATTCATCAGATGATGCCAGGTACAGACGAACTCCTCAACAAGGAGCAGACTACAGCCTATCTGGGTATCGACCCGACGGCTGACTCGCTGCACATCGGACACCTCTGCGGTGTGATGATGCTTCGCCATTTCCAGCGTTGCGGACACAAGCCGCTGGCTCTTATCGGTGGCGCTACCGGTATGATTGGCGACCCTTCGGGCAAGAGCACAGAGCGCAATCTCCTCGACGAGGAGACTCTCGCTCACAATGTGAAGTGCATCAAGGAACAGCTCTCGCGCTTCCTCGACTTCGACAGCGATGCACCAAATCATGCAGAACTCGTGAACAACTACGACTGGATGAAGAACTTCTCGTTCCTCGACTTCGCCCGCGACATCGGTAAGCACATCACAGTCAACTATATGATGGCCAAGGAATCGGTACAGAAGCGTCTTAATGGTGAGGCCCGTGACGGACTTTCATTCACTGAGTTCACTTACCAGTTGCTTCAGGGCTACGACTTCCTCTACCTCTATGAGCACAAGGGTTGCCGACTCCAGCTCGGTGGTGCAGACCAGTGGGGCAACATCACTACTGGTTCCGAACTTATCCGCCGTACCAACGGAGGCGAATGTTTTGCCCTCACTTGTCCTCTCGTGACAAAGAGCGATGGTCGCAAGTTCGGTAAGACAGAGAGCGGAAACATCTGGCTCAACCGCGAATACACTTCTCCTTACGCCTTCTATCAGTTCTGGCTCAATGTGCCAGACGAGGATGCCAAGAAGTACATCAAGATATTCACATCGCTCGATGAGGAGGAAATCAATGCCATCATCGCAGAGCACGATACCGACCCGGGTCGCCGTATCCTACAGAAGCGCCTTGCTGAGGAAGTGACTATCATGGTTCACTCGAAGGAAGATCTCGACCTCGCTATCGAGGCCAGCAATATCCTCTTCGGCAAATCGACAAAGGAAAGCCTCCTGAAACTCGACGAGAAGACTCTCCTCGATGTATTTGCCGGTGTACCTCAGTTTGAAGTAGCCAAGGCAGACTTCGAAGCTGGTATCAAGGCTGCAGACCTCTGTGTGGAGAAGGCACAGTGCTTCCCATCGAAGGGTGAGATGAAGACTCTCGTGAAGGGTGGTGGCGTAAGCATCAACAAAGAGAAGCTCGCCCAGCCTGACCAGGTCATCACTTCTGCAGATCTCCTCGACGGCAAGTATCTCCTCGTCCAGCAGGGCAAGAAGAAGTACTACCTCATCATCGCAAAGTAAAAAACCCTGTGGAAATGGTTTCAACCATTTCCACCATATACAACAATAGCGGCAACCCCACATCGGGATTGCCGCTATTCGTTTTTATGCGGAGGGAGGATTATTCAGTCTTGCCGTTGTGGCTGTAAACATAAGCCTTCTTTGAAGAAGTCTCTGCTGTGTTCTTATAGACTGTGAGCGCACCATAGAGAGTGACCTTGTCGCCTTCAGCAACCTGAGCGTTGCCTTCAACCCAAGGATTGCCACCGAAGTAGTAAACGCTGTAGCATTCGAAGTCGTGAGCATAGTCGGTAGTTGACTTACCGTCGGCAGCACCATTGAATGTACCATCATCAGAGAGCCAGAATGTACCTGTGCCGTAGCTTGCAGAGAATGTGTAGAGAACCTTGGATACAGTACCCTCAACATAAACGTCGTTTGCACAGCCTGCGTTGGCAGCAGCGATAGCACCTGCGATGTTGAATGGAGCAGCCTCTGATCCAAGACCATTAGCATCATCCTGGATACCGTTTACGCTATAGACATAAGCCTTGCCGCTTGAAGTCTCAGCAGTGCCCTTGTAGAGAGTAACCTTACCGCAGATGACAACCTCATCGCCTACAGAGAGAGGCTTGTTGCTGTCGGTCCACTTCTCGTTGTTGAGCCAGAGAGCACGATAAACTTCGAAGTCGAGTGCGAGGTCATCGTAGTACTCACCATCGTCGGAAATCCAGAATGTACCATTGCCGTACTGAGAACCATATGCGGAAACAATCTTCGAAACAGTACCCTTGATGTAGAAGTCGCCTGTTGACTCGCCGCCAATCTTGTTGGCATAAGCGATAGCCTCTTCTACTGTGAATGGAACATCGAGTGTGCCCGAAAGACCATCCTGGCTGATTGTAGTCTCAGCAGAGTATTCCTTGCCGTTCTTGTAAGTCTTGAATGTGAGAGTGACGGTGCGAGGACCGGCAGTATTTGCTGCTGCGGTGAATGTTACCTTGTCACCAGCGATAGACTTGATAGAGAGCCATGACTGAGCTTCCTCAGGGATTTCGACATAAACGCCGTCGCCCTTGTTGACGAGGAATACCTCAACACTGCCACCATCAGAACCAAGGTTATCGACAGATACCGAGTCAACCTTGATGAGTGACTTGCTTACGGAGATGAATGTAGCATCAACGAGTTCGGTAGTACCGCTATAGACTTTCATAGGACCTTCGACAGTTACTTCGTCGCCTACCTCGATGTCGAATGAAGACCAGTTGTAAGAACCGCTTGCATCGACAGTACCATAGATGTAGAGGTCTGTGTCGGATGTACCGTCGTTCATGTAGAAGTTACCGTATGAAGTATTTGCGATAGCAGTTACTGTACCAGTTACACGGTAAGTCTTTGACTCGATACCGTTGATAACCTCCTTGACAGTAGCAGTAGATACTGTTGAGAGACCCTGCATAACGATGAGGTGCTGAGTCTTGCCTGCACTTGTGATGATGACATCCTCAGTCGAACGACCATCTACTGTGCTCTCTGCAGAGAAAGTAATGGTGCTTGTACCAGCCTGACCGGTGGTTGGAGTGATAGTCAACCACTCAGGAGCACCGGTAATCTCGTAAGCATCCTGAGTTGTGAGCTGGATGGATGTAGAACCGCCACCTACAGGAATAGCTACATAAGAACAAGAAACCTGAATCTCATCGAGTGTCAGAGGCTCGTACTTCTCAGAGCAGCTTGCGCAGAAAGCAAGGACTGCAATGAGTGATGTGATAATATATTTAAGTTTCATATTGTTTATTTACCTTTTTATTTTTTATGTATTCTCTTTGTAATGCTCCCCCTTTGGGGAGTCAGAGGTGGCTCTTACTTGATTGTGACGATTGCAACGCGTCCAGCCTCGTTACCTTCAGCTGAAACGACATTAACACCACGAGACTTAAGGTAGTCAGCAACTGCATTTGCACGCTCTACTGAGAGT
>R05__coassemble_1014_pt1 | contig 11091 bp, 12 predicted proteins | sample R05__metabat2_low_PE_025 | metagenome-assembled genome bin R05 | reverse complement strand
ACCTTTGCCTCTGGAAGTATCTTGTAGTTCTTTCCGTCGGTAAGCACGAATACTGAGCACTCGATACCCGAGAGGAACTCTTCGATGACCACAGTAGCGCTTGCCTCACCAAACATACCGTCGAGCATGCCACGGAACTCCTTCTTTGCGTCCTCCAGATTATCGATGATGAGCACACCCTTACCAGCGCAGAGACCATCAGCCTTAAGTACGTAAGGAGCCTGGAGAGTTTCGAGGAATTTGATGCCCTCCTCAATATTCGTGCCGTTGAATGAGCGATAAGCTGCAGTTGGAATGTTGTGACGCTGCATAAATCCTTTGGCAAAGTCTTTCGAGCCTTCAAGCACAGCACCCGCCTTGCTTGGTCCAATTACTGGAACCGAAGCAAGTTGGGCATCATTCTTGAAAAAGTCATATACGCCCTTCACCAGCGGATCCTCCGGTCCGACAACCACCATGTCGATGGAGTTGCTGATGACAAACTTCTTGATTCCTTCGAAATCGTCAGCTTTCAATGCCACATTCTCACCCACGGTCGCAGTACCTGCATTACCTGGTGCGATGTACAACTTTTCGATTTTCTTACTTTGAGCAATTTTCCATGCTAAGGCGTGTTCACGGCCGCCACTTCCGAGCAAAAGTAGTTTCATATACCAATCTTTTTGTGTTTATTTTTGAATTTTGGTGCAAAGATAGCATAAAATAAATAAAATTTGCACTATCTTTGTGGCAGAATTAACAAAGACACCCCAAAACGATGGCCAATACAGCATATAAAAACGGAGAAATGATTACTAGAGGACGAATTGAAGTCATCTGTGGATCTATGTTCAGTGGAAAGACGGAAGAACTCATCCGCCGACTCAAGCGGGCACAGTTTGCCCATCAGAAAGTGGAGATTTTCAAGCCGGCACTCGATGTCCGCTATTCCGAGCTTGATGTCGTCACGCACGATGGCGACAGCATCCCTTCCACTCCGGTTGAGAACTCCATGAGTATCCTTCTCCTCTCGAGCAACTGCGAGGTCATTGGAATCGACGAGGCACAGTTCTTTGACCAGAACCTCGTGACCGTGTGCACTGAGCTTGCCGAGCGAGGAGTGCGCGTGATAGTCGCAGGACTCGACATGGACTACACAGGCAAACCTTTCGGTCCTATGCCTGCCCTCTGTGCTATCTCCGACGATGTGACTAAGGTACATGCTATCTGCGTGCGCTGCGGGGCCCTTGCTTATCTGTCCCATCGTAAGGTTGCCGATACTCATCAGGTCATGCTTGGTGAGGTCAACGAATACGAACCTCTCTGCCGTGAATGTTACCTTGCTGAGACTCGCAAGCGGTAAGAGGTGATAATGTAAAGATGAACACAAAAGACATACTGACACAAACGGTCAACGAATTGTCGCGACCGGAATCGTACAAGGACCTCTATCACCAGCATCGTGATGGTACTCCCCTTCCTTCTGCAACCGAACTGCAGGAGCTGATGCTTCTTGTACGCTCCATTATCTTTCCAGGTTACTATGGCAATTCGACCATCAACACGACCACACTCAAGTACCATATCGGAGTCGATGTGGAGCGCTTACACACTCTCCTCGTCGGACAGATACTTGCAGGACTTTCTTTCTCCGACTTCAAGAATACTCCCGCTTACTCGACATTCGACGAAATAGCATTGGATCAGGAACTGCGTCGCCTCTCCTTCGAGAAGGCCGAATGCTTCATTGCCCGACTTCCCGAACTACGTCGCATCCTAGCGACCGATGTCGTGGCGGCCTACAACGGCGATCCCGCAGCTAAGTCCTATGGCGAGATTATCTCGTGCTACCCGGTTATCAAGACACTTACCAATTATCGTGTTGCCCACGAACTTCTCCTACTCGGAGTGCCCCTCATTCCGCGTATGCTCACCGAGATGGCTCATTCCGAGACAGGTATCGATATCCATCCCGGAGCCACGATAGGTGAGTATTTCACAATCGATCATGGTACTGGAGTCGTCATCGGTGAAACTTGCATCATCGGCCGTAATGTCAAACTCTATCAGGGTGTTACCCTCGGAGCAAAGAGCTTCCCTTGCGATGCAGATGGTAATCCTATCAAGGGCATCCTCCGACACCCAATTCTCGAGGACGATGTCATCGTCTATTCCAACGCTACCATCCTTGGTCGTATCACCATAGGTCGCGGAGCTACCATCGGAGGCAATATATGGGTCACGCAGGATGTTAAGGCGGGTGAGTTTATTACGCAGAGAGGGGCTCCCTCCAACTTCCCCAAGGGGGAGAGCGTGTAGATACATTTGACGTGTAGTATTTAATAGTAGGCAAAGAAAATATATAACAATTAATGACACCCCTAGACACCCAAGCTTGTCATAGTATATACAAGCTCTCCCCTTTGGGGAAGTTGGATGGGGCTTATCTATGGAATTCAAAATCATCGTCAAGACCTTTCAGGGACTTGAAGAAGTTCTCGCAAAAGAACTTATCAATTTAGGAGCCAACAATGTAGAGATAGGCAATCGCATGGTCTCCATCACCGGTGACCAGGAGATGCTCTACAAGGCCAATTTCTGTACTCGTACAGCAGTCAAGGTCCTCAAACCAATCAAGGAGTTTAAGGCCTCTGATGCAGATGAGGTGTACGAACAAGTCAAGAAGATAGACTGGAGTCTCTACATGGACTGCAAGAATACCTTCCTTATTGACTCCGTAGTCTTCTCCGACAAGTTCCGTCACTCCAAGTTTGTTGCTTATCGTGTGAAGGATGCTATCGCCGACTATTGGAGAGAGAAGGAGGACGACCGTCCGAATGTGGCAATCACTAATCCAGACTTGCGAGTTAATGTGCATATCTCGGAAAATGATGTCACTATCTCCCTCGACTCCAGCGGTGAGAGTCTGCACCAACGCGGTTACAAGACCGCTACCGTAGCAGCTCCAATCAACGAGGTGCTTGCAGCAGGACTCATTCTCCTCTCAGGATGGGATGGAGAGTGCGACTTCATCGATCCGTTCTGTGGCTCGGGTACCATCCTCATCGAGGCAGCACTTATAGCCCTCAATATCTACCCAGGTGTGTTCCGCAAGGAGTATGCCTTCGAGAAGTGGAAGGACTTCGATGCTGATCTCTTCGACCGCATTTACAATGATGACAGTGCGGAGCGCGACTTCGATCACAAGATATATGGATACGACATCAACCGTCAGGCAGTCCAGATAGCTTCTGATAATGTGCTCAATGCAGGAGTGAAGGATATCGTGAGTGTGGAGCAGCGCGACTTCTATGAGTTTGAAGCACCGCTCGACAAGGCAATCATGATTACCAACCCACCTTACGGCGAACGCATCACTACCGATGACATATTCGATCTCTACGAGACAATCGGCCGTAACCTGAAGAAGTCCTTTGCGGGCAATGATGCATGGATTATCTCCTACCATGAGGAACTCTTCGACCGTATCGGTTTCCGCCCTTCCACCCGTTATGCTCTCTACAATGGAGCACTCGAGTGTGAATATCGCAAATATCAAATTTTCGACGGCAAACTCAAGGAACGCCGTGAAGAAGGGCTCGACATCAAGACCGAAGAGGATCGAAAGCGCAATCTTAAGTTCAAGCCTCACAAGAAGAATGAAGATGGTGAATGGAGTGGGGAGAAGAAGACAGACGATGATAGCCACTACTTCAAATCAAAACCTTACAAGGACGAGCGTCGCAAGAAAGAGGAGAATCGTGACAACGAGCGTCGTCGCAAGGAAGAGGACAGCGGAGAGATTGCTCCGCGTTATTCGAAGGATGAGACTCGTGAGGACCGTATGAACTCGCGTCGCAGTTTCTTCGAGGCTGCCGACGACGAAGAAGCAGAGATTATCAATCGTCACCTCGGCAAGTGGGGTGATCGAGTGATTGATGCCCACGAGAAACGCGACTCACGCAGAGACAGCAAGCCGTCACGCTTCAGCGATTCGCGGTCCGGTTCTAACTCTGACCGTTCACACTCCGGCCGTCCTCAGCACACTGACCACCGCGACTCGCGTGGAGGCAAGGGTGGCTATCGTGGAAGCGACTCATCTAAGGGACAGGATCGTAACCACTTCCGCCCCAAGGATGGCACCTCAAGATCCGGCGGATCGCGAGATAAAGGCCGTAGATAGGCCCGTGCTTCTTGATGGCTTCTACCGCATAAGCTGAACAAGTCGGAGTGAACCGACACGAAGGAGGCGTCAGCGGTGATATGCAGTTACGATAGAAATAAATAGGAATCAGCAATACCCAACTCAGGATATTGCTGATTATTTTTACTATATATCTTATGGCTTTCATCTTTAATAACGATTCTTCCAAAATCACTTCTCGAACTATCTACAAGTTCCTCCCCTTTTGGGAGGTTAGGTGTGGCTCTTCCTTTATTCTTACCAGCGACTTCCTTACAGCCTTCTCGACCTGCTTCTGTGTTGGCATAGTGTCCGTTATGCAGATGAAGGCGATGGCGAGTTTCAGATTCTTACCTTCCAGCGCATCCCACAATATATGCTTGTTTGTGCGGTATGCCTCACGCACCAGACGCTTCATGCGGTTGCGGTCCACAGCATGATGGAATCTTCTTTTAGGTACAGAAATAAGCACTGCAGCGGGTACTCCTTCCATCATTCCGTGAGCCTCCTCATCGGTGACTGGCACAAAAACCACTCGCAGGGGGAACACGGCATACGATCCGTTTCCTCCTGCGAACAATTTGTCTATCACCGTCCGACTGTTCAGACGTTCTGATTTATGGAATCCGTTTAGTTTCACTTTTTCAGGTTCTTTGCATACGCCTCAATGATGGCAGGAACAGATCGGAGTTCCGGAGTGGGCTGGTAGTTGACAGTGAGTCCAGCTTCCTGTGCAGCGGCGATGGTCTTGGTACCGAGACAAGCGATAGCCACATGGCCCTGCTTGTAGTCTGGGAAGTTCTTGATGAGTGAGTGCACGCCCTCAGGACTGAAGAACACGAGCATGTCGTAGTCGATAGGCTCGTCGGGAGTGAAGTCGTTGCTCACCGTGTAGTACATCACCGCCTCGTCATGCTTGAGACCGAGTTCGTCGAGTTTGTTGGCGAGTTCGTCAGTATGTATCGACGACAGCGGACAGAAGTAGTTCTCAGCCTTATGCTTAGCCATGATAGGGTAGAGGTCCACGAGTTTGCCGCTCTCTGGGAAGAAGTTCTTGCGCTTGCGGTACTGTACGAATTTCTGGATATAGAGTGATACCTGTTCCGATACGCAGAAGTACTTCATGTCGTCCGGTATGTTCACGCGCAAGTCCTTGCACAGAGCGAAGAAGTGGTCGATTGCATGTCTTGAGGTGAATACGATAGCGGTATGTCCCGGTATCGACACTTTCTGCTGGCGGAAGTCCTTAGCCGTCATAGGTTCGACCTTGATGAATGGACGGAAAACGAGTTCGAGTCCGTACTTATTTGCTACATCAAAATATGGTGATTTTTCTGTCTGTGGTTTTGGTTGTGAAACTAAGATTTTAATTGCCATCAATACACTAATTTACTTAATACATTGTTAATCGCCCACACTGTCAATCTGCACATTACGAGATTGGGCATTAGTTAGACGCTGCAAAAGTACAAAAAAAGTAGCAGATATCCATAATTTTTGCCATTAAAGTTCACGAACATCTTGAAAAACAGTATTCCTTCGTACAAAAACAGAGCGAAAAGGCCCACCCAGATAGCAACTTGTCGGTACTCAGGTACGAGCACGAAGACCGCAGTGACGGGCAGGATTATGTATGCAGAGAGACTTGTGAGGAGCAGGTATCCTGACAGCCATCGTAGACTTGATTCCTGGTCGAAGAAGGTCCAGTTGACCAGTTTGTAGATCCATGCTTTGGCGTAGAAGTAACCCATGAACACGGCATATCCCGCAGCGAAGAGCCAGTAGGGTATGCCTATGGCCCGTTCAAATCCCACGACACGGGCTGACTCGTCAAAAGCCATCAGACTGAGGGCGAATGCACATACACTCATGAGGAAAAAGGTACTGTTCGCCTGTCGGTCGTTCTCATTCACTTCCTCCTTCGAGTAAGTCCGTTTGCCGTTGAAGAACTCTTTCAGCCTATGCTTATATATCGTCTTTCCCTCAAAGAGGGCGAGAGCGAGTATGAAAGTGGCGATGATGAGAGCACCCAGCACCATGTCGTCGTTAGCAGCCGTGTATGGGTGTTGGGCCATAGCAACCCCCAGGTCGGGCAAATTCTCACCCACCTTATAGTATTCCGACTTCATTATCGGAGACGAATCGATTGCTGTCAGTATGCTGTCCATAGGGCCTCACCCAACCATCTCCCAAGGAGAGGTTTTTTGTTTTTCACTAAAACAGTCGCTTTTTTATCTCTTCTACGAAGTCCAGCTCTTCCCACGCGAAGAGTTTGACCTCGCACTTGATGGAGTTCTCGCCCTCGGGGCCATCAAAATCCTTAGTCTTAATCTCCGGTTTTCTGCCGAAGTGGCCGTATGATGCAGTCTCCTCGTAGATAGGAGTGCGGAGGTTGAAACGGGTCTCAATAGCCTTCGGACGGAGGTCGAAGATGCCGTCAGAATTATTCTTTGTCTTATTGATTATCCGGGCAATCTCACCATCGCTCATCGCAACCTTCGAGGTACCATAGGTGTTGACATACACGCTCACTGGCTCAGCCACACCGATGGCATACGAGAGTTGCACGAGCATCTCGTCGGCCACACCCGCAGCTACCATGTTCTTGGCGATATGACGTGCAGCATAGGCAGCCGAACGGTCCACCTTCGATGGGTCTTTGCCCGAGAAGGCTCCACCACCATGGGCACCTTTGCCTCCGTAGGTATCGACGATGATTTTGCGACCTGTGAGACCGGTATCGCCGTGAGGACCGCCAATCACGAACTTGCCTGTTGGGTTGACATGATATGTGATGTTGCTGTTGAAGAGAGCCTTGACAGATTCATCCTTTATCTCATCCATTACGCGCGGGATAAGGATATGTTCCACATCCTCACGGATACGGTAAAGCATCTGGGTGTCAGCCTCTTCTTGAGTCTTTGCGCATAGGTCCGACTTGCGGTCTTCGGCTCCTTCCACCTCCACGAATTCATCGTGCTGAGTGCTGACCACGATAGTGTGAATGCGTACTGGGTGATTGTTGTCGTCGTATTCGATGGTCACCTGACTCTTAGCGTCAGGACGGAGATAGCTGACCTCCTTGCCCTTGCGCATATAAGTCATCACCTTGCCCTCGCGACGGATGTCGGCCAAAACACGGAGAATGCGGTGACTGAGGTCGAGCGAGAGCGGCATATAGTTCTCGGTCTCATTTGTGGCATAGCCGAACATCATGCCCTGGTCACCAGCGCCTTGATTCTCGGGGTCCTCGCGCTCCACGCCTCGGTTGATGTCGCCACTCTGCTCATGTATGGCAGAGAGCACAGCGCAGCTTTCGCCGTCGAACTTATACGACGACTTGGTGTATCCGATGCGCTTGATAGTCTTGCGAGCGACCTTCTGGAGATCGACATACGCGTTTGCTTTCACTTCGCCCGCGAGCATCACCTGACCGGTGGTCACGAGCGTTTCACATGCCACCTTCGCATTCGCGTCCTGAGCAAGGAAGTTGTCGAGGATGGCATCACTGATCTGGTCGGCCACCTTGTCTGGATGTCCCTCAGATACAGATTCAGAAGTAAATAAATAACCCATAAATTAAATTAATAATTAAGAATTGAGAATTAAGATTTGGAGGGGACATTGAAAGAAACAATGTTTTCCGTACTTAATTCAGAATTCAAGTTAATAAATATATGGGAGAGAAATTGGGGAGAATGCAATGGAAGGTCCGCTGGTCCGTGCTCCTTACCTCCCCGTTAGTGATGGGGAGTCAAAGAGATTCGCATGGTCTTCCGTTTTAGCATTTTTTACTGTGGTTGCAAGCAGCCCAAATCTGTCCACATTTTTCAAATCGCCTGCAAAGGTACGACTTTTTTTTGGTTTTAAGTATACGAAAAGGAAAATATTTTTATTTTTGTTCTCCTTCCTTCAAGAATCCAGGCGTTTTCTTGATGTATTCCGAACCGAATCGGCACCTGAGGCAGTCATGCCGTTCGCAGTAATTGCGGGTGAGTTGTATCAGGGCTTGTGAATCCGCTGCGTTCTCACACTCAATGCCTGCTTCTTTCCATTCGCGGATGAAATGATTGCTTTCGGGTTTGATTTGTTCCCAGAGTAGAGTGGCTGACTCGCAGAGTTTCTCCTCTCCCTTGTACCTTCCGTAGGCAAAGAACATAGGGGCTACACTATTTATAATAAGGAGATTGATGGATGAATCCGTAAGACTCTTCTTGCTTTTTGTTGATGAATTCGATTCGAAACTATAGTGAGTCTCCCAGAAATCGCTTACCTGAGTGTGGAAAAGAGAACGGATTTTCTCGATGGAATCGGCATTTATCAGTTTGGAGAGGCCCACTTGACCGGTGTAGTAAAGCATGGCCAGTTGCGCAATTCGTATGTGCGGGAAGTTTTGTGGACGTAGTCGGAGGAACTTCCAAATCTTGGGATTTATCGGTTTCAACGAGAATTTTTGCCTCAGATATCGGTATTCGCGTTGGAGTTTTGAGTAGTAAGGGTTCTCAGTGTTCGCATCTTCCTCAAGCAGTCCGGCTTGTCCGAAGAATATAGCTTCTATCTGGAAAAGGCTGTCACGGTGTTTGGCCACGGCGCTCATAGGTATGGAGAGTGCCCATTGTTCGAATCCATCGCCATTTTTCCCAAAACCGAAATTGCGTGCTATCGTTGCAAAAAGAGTGTCCTCCCAGTTCTTGTCGAGAGTCTCGCGGCGCTCGAGAATCTGTGCAGTCCGCATCTCAAGGCGCTCAATCATGAGAGCTGACATCCAGCTGTGTATGAGCAAACGTGGAATGCCGCCTATAACTTTCGCACATCGTGGTGCGCAATCCGAACGGAGGAGTTCGTCGTAACTGTTTCTCACATAGTCGGGAATGGTCAGTTCCAACTGAGGAATTTCTTGTCCGTTTGGGTATGTGAGAGGCATGTCGATGATGCTTGCGACATGCAGTATGATGTTGTCGTAAGCCCTGTCCTTATCATGCCCATGTCGGAACCAATCGGAAGTGCGCACATGAATCTCTACATTTCCGACCCATTCCACACCATCAATCTTGATTTTAGCCTCATGGAAGTCCGGTCCGGCGTCTTTGTTGTAGATACCGGGACTGATGACCTCTACCGTGCTTCCCGTATTTGTTTGAAGAGGATGCAAGGGCAGAATTTTATGTTTCCATACATAGTGTAGCAGTTCTTCCATTGATGTGTGAAATGTGTGTGTTCTTGTTTCGTTGAATTATTTGGGTGCAAAAATACGTATTTTTCTGCAAACTAAGTCAAAGTGTCCCGTCTTTTTTCAAAAAACATTTAGATGTTTAGGCAAAATCTTCTAGATGTTTAGGTAAAATCTTCTAGAAGTTTTGTTTGAATCTTCTAGAAGTTTTTGGGGAAACATAAGGAAGAAGGAGGAAAGAGTATGGCTTCTTTTGGAAGTACCCTCTAGGAGAGTACTGCAGTACCATCTGAGTTGGTACCAGAGTACTCTATAGAAGGCACTATGTTGGGATGGTCAGGAAAGGCTAGCTATTTGAAATCTGACATCGTCGTAATGTGTGGCTTCGAGTACCCTTTTCCCCCTTTCTTGCTCCTTTTAACCATATTTATAATAGAAAAAGATGTGTTTTTGTGGCGAAATGCTTAACTTTGCAGCGAAATTCAATAATTACGGACTTATGAAAATAGCTCTTATCGGATATGGAAAGATGGGCAAGATGATAGAACAGATTGCCATCGCTCGCGGTCACGAAATCGTGTGCCGCATTGATATCGACAACCAACAGGACTTCGAAAGCAAAGAGTTCGCCAGTGCTGATGTGGCTATCGAATTCACAACTCCCTGGACTGCCTACGACAACTATCTCAAAGCCTGGAAAGCGGGTGTGAAGGTAGTGAGCGGTTCGACCGGGTGGATGAAGGAGCATGGCGACGAGGTGCGCAAGGCATGCTCTGAGGATGGCAAGACTCTCTTCTGGGCCAGCAACTTCAGCGTGGGCGTCGCTATATTCTCTGCAGTGAACAAATATCTTGCTCGGATAATGAATCAGTTCGAACAGTATGATGTAAACCTCGTCGAGACTCATCATGTACACAAACTCGACGCTCCTTCGGGTACTGCCATCTCCCTCGCTGAGGGCATCATCGAGAACCTCGACCGCAAGACGCGATGGGGACTCCATGAGACTGCTGAGGGTGTGCTCCGCATCGACGACATCCGCCGCAAGGAGGTGCCTGGCATACACACCATCTGCTATGACTCGCCTGAGGATATCATCTCCATCACTCACGACGCTCATGGCCGTCAGGGTTTTGCGCTTGGTGCAGTCCTCGCTGCCGAATACACTCAGAAGCATGAGGGACTGCTCACAATCGAGGACATGTTTAAATTCTGAGGAGGCACTATGGGCGTAAATGTTTCAGAATTCAAAAAGGTAAGATCCCAGCAGGGTAAGGGTGAGAAGCCCGAGGCCACATGGGTAAAATGGACGAAGTTCGGTGTGGTCACAGCCCTCTACCTCGCCTTCCTCTACTGGGTGGGCAGTTGGATGGGACTCGTGGTCGTGCCATTTATATATGATCTCTACATCACGAAGAAGATACCTTGGGGCTGGTGGAAGGACCTCGAGGGTGTGAGTCACTTTATCATGTCGTGGGTGGATGCTATCGTGTTTGCCCTCGTAGCTGTGTACTTCGTCAATCAGTTTTTCGTACAGAACTACCAGATTCCTTCCTCGTCGCTCGAGAAGAGCCTGCTCACAGGCGACTATCTGCTCGTGAGCAAACTGAGTTATGGTCCGCGCATACCGCAGACTCCGCTCACCATGCCTCTCACTCAGCACACGCTGCCGGTGTTCGGTTGCAAGAGCTAAATCGATTGGCCTCACTGGGAGTATCGCCGCGTGAAAGGTCTGGGCATGGTGCAGCTGGGCGATATC
>R05__coassemble_1013_pt1 | contig 11095 bp, 8 predicted proteins | sample R05__metabat2_low_PE_025 | metagenome-assembled genome bin R05 | reverse complement strand
TATTCAGACTATCTGCTCCACGATATGGGTTCCGAGATTATGGGTGTCGGACTCAACGACAACTATGTATCAGGTCTTGCTCGTGGAAACGAATGGCGCACTACTCCACTCTGGGGCATCGGTCTGCAACAGAAAGTGAATGGTCACACCCACTTCCTACACGATGGACGAGCCCGCAATCTTACAGAAGCCATCATGTGGCATGGTGGTGAAGGCGAAGCTTCAAAGAATCTCTTCAAGAAGATGGATAAAGGCGACCGTCAGGCTTTGATAAAATTCCTCGAATCACTGTAATATCACAACATAAAAATGAAAAAATCATTATCACTTATAGCAGCGCTTTCGTTTTGTGCTGCAACCTTTGCAGAAGAGCCAATCACTGATATGACTCTTGCAGAAGAATCCGAACCAACAACCGCTCAGCAAGCACCAACATACGATGCCGACAACGGTATTGTTACAATCGGTTCTGATCGTATGTTCCAAATCGAGTCGAAGAACAAGAAGTTCTCGTTCAAACCTTATCTGATGATTCAGACTACAGGCAACTTCAACTACTACGATGATGAAGGTCTCGACAAGGCATACAACCAGGACAATGTAGCAAACTCAGGTTTTGCAATCCCTTATGCAGTGCTTGGATTCACCGGAAAAGCTTGGGACCGCGTCACTTACAATCTCTCCATCAATGCAGCAGGTTCGGGTGCCAACATCCTTCAGCAGGCTTGGTTTGATGTAAAGATTACAAATGGTTTCCAGATCAAAGTGGGTAAGCAGAAGACTCCTTTCAACTCTGGTTTCCTCACAACTCTCGGTGAAACACTCTTCCCTGCCCTTCCGACATCGCTCACCGCTACAGTCATCATGCCTTATGTGCTCAATGCTCAGTGTCCAACTATCATGACAGGTTGGGATCTCGGTATCGAGTTCCACGGAAAGATTGGCAAATGGTGGGGCTACGAGGCAGGTATCTTCAACGGAACCGGTTCGGGCACCAACGGAGCAACAAAGACATTCTCCGACGACTGGCACATTCCGTCACTCCTCTATTCGGGTCGTATCGCATGGACTCCAAAAGGTACTATGCCACGCACTCAGGGCAACTCAAAGATGCTCCATGAGGACAAACTTGAGGTTGCTCTCTCTGGCAGTATCAATGTGGAGAGCGAAAGCGAAAGCACAAACGACAGCCGACTTGGTCTTGAGGCAAGCTACCTTCACAATCGCCTGTACCTTGGTGGCGAATTCTACTATATGAATGTCGGGTTCACAAAGCGCCAGAAGATTGATGAACACTACAACTATCTTGGTGGTTACATCCAGGGAGGTTACTTCGTACATCCACAAGTGCAGGTTGCAGCTCGCTATGATTTCATGGACCGCAACGGTTCAAGCAAGGATGGATTCCTCAACATGCCATCAGTTGGTTGCAACTACTTCATAAAGAACACGGGTATCAAGGTCTCTGCAATGTATCAGTTCATCGGCCGTACCGGTCACGCAACCCAGCTCGACCGTGATAACGACGACCTCGGAGTAGCTAAACATAGTGCCAAGGTAATGATTCAGTACACATTCTAATTATGGATAAAATTAAAAGTTTGTTTACCATCCTTACCATTACGATACTGTCGCAATGCATGCTTTCGTCGTGCGACGATGGCTATGTTCCGGAGAAATCGTACGAGGATGATACAGAACACTATACAGTCAAGATAACTGGCAACTTCACTCACCTCAAGACATGGTCGGGCGACTATTCTGTAGCAGCTGCCACATATAGCGAAGAGAGCAATTATTCGCTTATGCAGAAAGTTCTCCCTTCAAGCGCTACCGACACTTCGCTCGACACTCTGATACTGTCGAATGTACCGATGGAATCAAAGACAATTGAGATAGCTGTGACCAACAAGCTTCGTCTGCGCATTGCATCCATCTATACATACGAGATACCGGCAGACCAACGTTACGATGATACAATCCGTATCGATGTCGGCACACTTGATGTGGGTATGTTTGGTTCAATCAACCATTGCATCTTCCAGAATACGGCCATCAGCTGCGCCCAGTGCCATGCATCATCCACAGCAACTGCACATCTCGACTTGAGCGAGAAGAACGCATACAGTTCGCTTGTCAATGTGGATGCTTACAAGTGTGATACTCTCAAGCGAGTTCTCCCGGGATCTGCCGATAAGAGTTTCCTCTACCATGTAGTCACAGATGGAGGAGGAATACACTACAACCACAATGGTCTCTTCGGCGACTACGCTGCATTCCTCACAATAATCAAGGATTGGATAAACGGAGGAGCCAAGGAGTAAAAGCATCAACCTATTCTTTCATTCTGAAAGCATTTGTAAGTTCGTAAATGCAAATATCACTTGAAGAATGTCAGATAATTGAAATAAATTTCGTACCTTTGCGCAAAATAACAAAATCGTAATGTTAAAGAACAAGAAAATAGAATATGAAGCAATTGGTGTGAGGGCAGAACTCTCCACTTTCACTCCCGAGGGTGAAGGTGTGAAGGAGCATCACATCATACTTCATGTCGAACCACGAGGCGATGTCTTTCAGCAGCAATATGCACGAATGACAGAAGCAGAAAAGCTCCTTCTCCAAAGCGATGAGATAATCGGAAGCAAAATGGTGTTCAAACGTTATTTCCTCTCCGATGCGACCAACCAGGCTCTTCTCATGCCACAGGAAGGCGATTGTGCAGTAAGTTTCATTCAGCAGCCACCACTCGACGGTTCGAAAGTAGCACTGTGGATTTATCTCCAGGATGGTACCGACGTGAGTTGTGACGGAAAGACCACCATCGTCAACCACAATGGTTACAAGCATCTATGGACAATGGGCATTTACAATACCGAGAACACCTCGTACATGCAGACTTGGCAAACTCTCTTCGAGTATATCGACATACTCAAGAAGCATGACGCCACTCTGCTCGACAACTGTATTCGTACATGGTTTTTCGTGCGCGACGTAGATACTCAGTATGGTGGTCTCGTAAAGGCCCGTCGCGAGTGTTTCATCGAGCAAGGTCTCACTCCCCAGACTCACTATATCTCCTCTACAGGAATCGGAGGCAACCCGGCAGATCCAAAGGCACTCGTTCAGCTCGGAGCTTATGCCATGACTGGATTCGACCCTGCTCAGCAGCACTATCTCTATGCGCTCAGCCACCTGAACAAGACCATCGAATATGGTGTGACATTCGAACGCGGTACTCTCTTCGAATATGGCGATCGTGGTCATATCTACATCTCCGGAACAGCCTCAATCAACAACAAGGGCGAGGTGCTTCATGTGGGTGATATAGTCAACCAGACTCACCGCATGTGGGAGAATGTTGAGGAACTCCTTAAGGAAGGTGGTATGAACTACGATGACGTAATGCAGATTATCGTATATCTTCGCGATACTGCTGACTACGATATGGTAAGTCGTATGTTCGCAGAAAAGTTCCCGAACACACCTTACGTACTCACCCTCGCTCCGGTCTGCCGTCCGACATGGCTCATCGAGATGGAATGTATTGCGGTGCAGAAGCGGACTACAGACTTCCGTCCATTCTAAGACAAACTTAAAAACAATCAACAATAACTGAAGACTGCCGTAACCAATCAAGGTGTTGCGACAGTCTTTTTTGTACATATATAAAATTCGTTTATTCTGCTCATGAAAATCATTTAGAAGAATAACAAAAATCATTTAGAAGTTTTACCAAAATCATTTAATACTTTTGCCTTAAACTTCCTTATGTTTTGCCTCAATCTTCCTTATGTTTCAGCTGAATCTTCCAGATGTTTTTCAAAAAGCAATGGAAGAGTATGTTTTCCGGAAATAAATGTGTAAATTTGCATGTGAATAAGAATGTTCAATCGGAACCCATCAAACGAAAATAACAAAGAAATGAAAATAATCACAGCATTTGATTCGTTCAAAGGATGTATGACTGCATCGGAAGCATGTAGTGCTGCAGAAGAAGGATTGCTGATGGCACACAAAGACGCAGTGTGCATCAGTCTGCCGATGAGTGATGGTGGTGAGGGACTGGTTAACTGTATAGCACAAGTCCTTCCCGTTGATAAAATTTCGGTGGATGTGTGTGGTCCAATGCGCGACCGAGTTACTGCACATTATGCAATCTCCAACGACGGGAAGACTGCATATATGGAGATGGCAGAAGCTGCCGGACTCACTCTTGTACCCAAGACACAGCGCAATCCGATGATTGCAACTACTTATGGCGTTGGTGAGATGATACTTGATGCCGCGAAGCGCAACTGCCAGAAGATTGTGATGGGTATCGGTGGAAGCGCAACATGTGACGGTGGACGAGGAATGGTTGAGTGCTTCTCAGAATGTGATGAAGAGGTCAAAGAGAAATTGGCAGACACAGAATTTCTCGTTGCTTCCGATGTGACAAATCCCCTTTGCGGCGAGAATGGTGCCGCGCGTATCTTTGCTCCGCAGAAAGGTGCAACGGCAGAACAAGTGGAACTGCTCGACAGACAACTTCTTGAATTTGCAAGAAAAACCGCTGATGCGGGAATTGCACCTATCTCCGTTATGGACTCACCAGGTGCGGGTGCTGCAGGAGGACTGGGATATGCACTGATGGCTTACCTTCATGCGACGTTAAGTCCTGGCATAAATCTTGTACTTGATTTGCTTGATTTTGACAATCAGATTAGCGATGCTGATTTCATCATCACGGGAGAAGGTAAGAGCGACCGGCAGACACTGATGGGCAAAGTGGCGGCAGGAGTGCTTGCAAGAGCACAGAAGCTCGGCAAACCCTGTCATCTGCTCTCAGGGCAGATTGAAGACAGGCAAGCTCTGCTCAATGCAGGATTTTCATCGGTTCACTCCATCCACGAATGTGATGAAAGACCTCTGGAGATACTAATGGGAAAAGAGATTTCAAGAGAGAACATAGTAAAAAGTTGCAGCAGATTTTACTGAAAATAAAATAGCGCAAAACAAAAGAAGGGCGGGTCTTCGCGAGACTCGCCCTTCAATATGTAAAAAGCCGGGAGGAGATGTGATGAAACTCCGATATGATAAGATTTGAGATTTTGCTATTCTTTGTAATCCACCGACTCGAAGAGTTACTGTGAGCGCCGAAACTCATAGCTCGAAGACTATGCGACACTGTAGCGTGGCCCGCCATTGAATAGCAAAGAGGTATCTCGGTTTCGTTTTTAATTTGATGAGTATCCCGATCGATCCTTAATCCCGGCTATCTTTTGATTTCTGCTGCAAATATAGAGTATTCCTACGAAACAGCAAAATTTTTTAACTATTATTTTACAAAATATTTTTTGCCGTCCTTGATGTAAACACCCTTCGAAGGGGTTTCAACACGACGACCAGAGAGGTCATAGAAAACTGAGTGTTGCGCAGTTACATCGTTTTCTTCTTCGACCGAAACAATATCAGTCTGCTCTCCTCCGTTGATATCAATTGTAATCGACAAATCGTCGTTTTGCTGTATGCGGGTAATATTTACAGGTATTGTATTGCCTGTCCAGCATACAAAGCGCGAAGAGTCAATACTTGTCACATTGTTGGCTCCCGGATAGAGGTCGCGAACCATCGAGTTGAAGTATTCTTCGGTGTAACCTTTGGAACTGGAGATGAGTTCATCGTCTGCAGGAAGCAGCGTGAAGTACTGATGTGAGGCAATTGAATTGACAATATTACTTGTCCAGCGACTTTTCACATAATCGAGGTGATAGATGATGAGTCCCGAGTTTTCACCATACTTTTTAAGTTGACTGCTTGCAATATAAGCATAGTAATAGTCGTAATCAAGACGCTGGCGGTTCTCCATGAAGAAGTATTCGCTCGAATTCGAAGGATTGACTATCTTATAAGCTTTGCCCTCATTCTCGATAGGTTGGATTGTAATGGTTTGAGGCTGAGTGATGTCGATTGTCTCGATACTGCTCCATCCCATGCACTCGCGCTCATAAGCATTGTACATAGAAGGTGCACGACCGAGTTGACAATAGCAACCGGAATCCATAAGGTCGTAATAATCAAGACCAAAGGAATTGCCTGCTGTATCATAGAAGTCAGGAAGTCCAAGTCCGTGCGAGAGTTCGTGGCACATGGTACCGATACCATCTACGGAATTGGAATAAATCTCGTTTGTGCAACCATATCCACCAAAACGATGTCCGCCTACGGTAGTTGTAGAAGTCACCTCTTTTGGCCAGATAAGATTTGCGAGACTAAGGTCGTATTCATCAGGATACTCCTCGATAAGATCCTTGATATCGCTTATAGTTCCATAGGCATTCTGCCCTTCACCCGCAAAGATGAAGAAGACGAAGTCGGTAGTACCTTCACCATTATTGTCGAACTGACTCCAGTCGATTCCAAGTTCATTAGCCTTCTGGAGGGCTTCTGTGTAGAAAGCATTGATATTTACGTCCTTGTTGTTGTCGGAATTATCCTTTCCATAGTACTCCCAGCTCTGAGAGAGAGTAACAGGACCTATGACAACGAACTCCGGGAGGAACTTGCCATAAGAACAGTTGTAGAAATAATGGGCTACAGGTCCGAGGCTGCCAATCGTGTAGCGATAGTCCTCGTCCGGGTCGTCCGAACCATTGCAGAAACGTTCGTAGAAATCATGGACATTAGCATCAGAATGTTCTATTGTCTCGTCAAAGAGAGTATCGCATGAGAATGACTTATCGGCAAACTGCACAAGAACCACCGGAATCTTAGGACTGCCGGTACATGGTATAGGTGCAGTCTCACGAAGGCCTATGCGATGCTGGTTGGATGCTGTGGCTGAAACCTGTGAATAGTCGGTCAGATTTTCAACATGATATCTGTGCTGGGCAAATGCACTTGTGCAGAGCACAGAAAGGAGTAATATCGTAAATATTTGTTTCATATACATATAATTTGAGTGCAAAATTAGTGATTTTTCTTCAATAAATAGGTGTTATTGATTTAATTTTATTAAATTTGTAGCAAAATTACGACTAATGGAACAACATAAGATACTCAAAATAAACTTTTCGCACTTTCCCGAGGATGAGAACTCTGCACAGATACCTGGCAAACTCTTTCTCATAGACAACTTCGATACACCTCTCAGAAAGGTGGACCGAGAGGAAATTATGACCTTCCCCGTGCAAGTAACGATGCTTATCATTTTCTTCTGTCGTCAGGGTAAAATCAACATAAAGATAAACCTTAAGGAGATGGAAGTAGCTGCAGGGCATGCTTGTATAGTGTTGCCAGGTTCGCTGTTCCAGTTCAATTTCGTCACGGATAATGTGGAATGTGCGATGATTGCAATCAACCCTGACTTTAATAACTTCACCAACGATGTAAAGACGGGCATGCAGTTTGTCAGGCAGTTGAAGATGGCGCCTGTTTACAATCTTGAATTTGCTGAGATGGAGGAGTTTATGTATATCTACAAGAATCTGAAGCACAAACTCTATCAAACTGACTATAAATATAAAGAGGAGATTGCACGCAACTACCTCGGCATACTGAGATGCGATGCAATGCATAAGTTCTCATCCATTCATGACATCGAGCCTCAAATGCCAGTATCGAGCAGAAAGGAGGAACTGTTCATGCAGTTTATCAGTCTGTTGCAGAAGCACTATAAGGAGGAAAGGAATGTGTCGTTCTATGCTGACAAAATCTGTGTCACTCCAAAATATCTCAGCACGGTAATCCATGATGTAAGCGACCGCTATGCAACGGATTGGATAACGGACTATGTGATTCTCGAGGCTAAGAATATGCTGAGAGTCGAAGGACGCTCGGTAAAGGAGGTTTGCAACACCCTCAACTTTGCAAATCAAAGTTTCTTTGCGAAATACTTCAAGCAGCATACAAACTATACGCCGAAAGAATACAAGAACATGAAATAAGGTTTTGCGAAATAAAAAGTAAATGACTAATTTATAACTAATTCTAAAGACATGAAAACAATCAAGATTAATCCTGCGGATAATGTAGCTGTCGCCATTGAGGCTCTTTCTGCAGGAACAAAGGTAAATGTCGAAGGACAGGAACTTACACTCAACAACGATGTACCTGCCGGTCACAAGATTCTCCTTCAGGACTTGAAGGAAGGTGAGAACGTCATCAAGTATGGCTACCCAATCGGTCATCTGAAGGAAGACCACAAGGCTGGTGACTTCATCTGCGACAAGAACATAAAGACCAATCTTGCTGGTCTGCTCGACTATACATACAATCCGGTTAGCAAGGACGAACTCAGCAATCCTGCCTATGCAGAGTGGTTCAGCGATGAGTCCATCCCTACTTCGTTCAAGGGCTATCGCCGCAAGAACGGCGAGGTAGGTATCCGTAATGAGGTATGGATTGTTCCTACTGTCGGTTGTGTTGATGGTGTCGTTAATCAGATAAAGTCACGTTTCGAGCAGGAAATCCTTCCAAACGAAGACGTCAAACTGCGTGTGGTTTCTTATCCACACAATTATGGTTGTTCACAACTCTCTGAGGACCATGAGAACACACGTAAGGTGCTTCGCGACCTCGTACTTCATCCAAATGCAGGTGCCGTACTTGTTGTAGGTCTTGGTTGTGAGAACAATCAGCCTGATGCCTTCATGGAAACTCTCGGAGACTACGACAAAGAGCGTATCCGCCTCATGGTCAGTCAGAAAGTTCAAGGCGACGAAGTGGAAGAAGGTCTTAAGATTCTTTCCGAACTCTACAATATAGCAAAGAAAGATGAACGCGTGGACATTCCACTCAGCGAACTTCGCGTGGGCTTGAAGTGTGGCGGTTCGGATGGTTTCTCCGGTATCACAGCAAATCCTCTCCTGGGTGTATTCTCCGACTACATCGTAAGCAAGGGAGGTACGACAGTACTGACCGAAGTACCTGAGATGTTTGGTGCAGAGACCATCCTCATGAACCGTTGTCCAAACGAACAGCTTTTCAACGAGACTGTCACTCTTGTAAACGACTTCAAGGAGTATTTCCTCTCACACGGAGAACCTGTGGGCGAGAATCCTTCTCCAGGCAATAAGGCAGGTGGTATCAGTACACTCGAAGAAAAGGCTCTCGGTTGCACTCAGAAGTGCGGCAAGAGTGCTGTGCTTGGTGTGCTTCCTTATGGTGAGCGCCTCAAGGTGAAAGGTCTCAACCTCCTTTCTGCTCCAGGCAACGATCTCGTGGCAAGTACTGCCCTCGCAAGTTCGGGTTGCCACATCGTGCTCTTTACTACAGGTCGCGGTACCCCATTCGGCACATTCGTTCCTACTATGAAGATCTCCACAAACTCCACTCTCGCAGCAAACAAACCTACATGGATTGACTTCAATGCCGGTCAGCTTCTCGAAGGTGTCAGCATGAAGGACCTCTTCACTGCCTTTGCAAAGAAAGTGATTTCTGTGGCAAATGGTGAAGAAGCATGGAACGAGAAGAAGCGTTATCAGGAAATCGCAATCTTCAAGAAAGGTGTAACACTGTAAGTTAATAGTGAAAAATGAAAAGTGAAAAATATATTTTACAAGCCAACCGTATGGAGTAATTTGTATTTTTCACTTTTAATTTTTATCTTTTCCATTAAAACATGAAAGCATTAAGTCCACTCATAGTATTCGTCGTACTGTATCTTGCAACAAGTATCATTGCGCAAGACTTCTACAAGGTGCCTATCACCGTGGCATTCCTCATAAGTGCACTCTATGCACTTTGGCTCACAAAGGGTTCGGCAGATATGCGCATGAAGATATTTGCTAAAGGTGCGGGCAATCAGCAGATGGTACTTATGCTTCTCATCTTTGTACTCGCAGGAGCATTTGCTGCAAGCGCAAAGGCAATGGGTGCTGTTGATGCAACGGTCAATCTCACACTACGCTATCTACCCGAATCATTTATACTTCCGGGCGTTTTCATAGCTTCGTGTTTTATCTCTTTAAGTATAGGTACGAGTTGCGGAACCATTGCTGCCCTCACTCCTGTTGCAGTGGGTATAGCCCAGCAGTCGGGTATAGATGTAGCAATGATGGTGGGACTCGTGGTCGGAGGAACTTATTTCGGTGATAATCTATCCTTTATCTCTGATACTACAATCATCGCAACGCAGACTCAGGGTTGCAAGATGAATGATAAATTCAAGGTAAACAGTCGTATTGTCGTCCCCGTAGCATTCATTATGCTTATCGTGTATTACATTATCGGACAAGGAATCGAAGTTGACCACGCTATTCCACCAGTCGATTTTTGGAAGGTTATCCCCTACCTCGTTGTAATACTCACAGCTCTCTACGGCATTCATGTTCTGCTCGTTCTTGTCGTGGGACTCGTCATGAGCGGACTGATTGGAATCATCGATGGTTCGTATGATGTATTCGGACTATTCTCTTCGATGAATGAAGGAATGATGGGAATGGCAGAACTTATCATCGTGACAATACTTGCTGGTGGAATGCTCGAACTTATCCGCTACAACGGAGGAATTGATTTCATCATCAATAAGATTACGAAGAATATCGGAAGCAAACGGGGCGCTGAGTTCTCTATCGCAGCACTCGTCTGCCTCGTGAATATCTGTACGGCGAACAATACAGTTGCAATTATCACTATTGGTCCGATTGCAAATGATATCGCAAACAAATTTGATATCGACAAACGCAAGAGCGCCTCGATACTCGACACGATGTCTTGTTTCACCCAAGGACTTCTTCCTTACGGAGCACAAGTGCTCATAGCTGCAGGACTTGCAAGTCTCAATCCTATTGAGATAATTCCTTGGCTCTTCTATCCCGTCGCAATCGGAATCGCCGTGATGGTGAGCATAGCATTCAGATATCCACGGAAATACGCATAACAAGAAAGGTCATTCGAACTCAATCGAATGACCTTTTTTATTATCGTCAGTGGGAGAAACGGATTAGTTGTTCTCTGGACGGAGCTGACGAACTACCTCTGCAGTACGCCACATCTCAGACTCGTGGAGAGCAGAGAGTTCCTTCTCGAGACCTACACGGTAGTCTGGCTTTGAGTTAGCGTCGATAGAGATCTGAGCAGCGTTACCACACTAAACCGATGCATAGAGCTT
>R05__coassemble_1004_pt1 | contig 11174 bp, 10 predicted proteins | sample R05__metabat2_low_PE_025 | metagenome-assembled genome bin R05 | reverse complement strand
GTGCCTACACCGTCGATAAGAGCAAGACCACAGCCGACAGTTATTTGCTCAATCTCTCCATGAACGGCAAGCAGGTAGGCTGGATGCAGTGCTCTCTCGACCGTTCCGACAACACCATGTACACCACCTTCTCCGACTACGATATGAACAGAGAGTTCATGACCTGGTGGGGTAAGCGCATAAGATAACTTACCTATGGTAAATAGCTATAAAATAAGAGGATGCAAATTGTTTGCACCCTCTTATTTGTTTTGATATGTCATTCAGTTATACTCCGAGCATAACCCTTGCATCAATATTCAGTTTTAAACTCATCTCACGGGCAAGACTTAGGGAAGGTTCGGTTTTACCTGAGAATATATTGTTCAGTTTTGTCTGTGAAATATTGAGTATTGCAGACAATGTTTTCTTTGTTAATCCCATTTCATACATTCTCAATTTGAGTACATCGGCAAGTGTTGGTGTTCCGAGTGCAAAATGTGCTTCGGAATAGTCTGCAACAAGATTGGAGAGTAATTCCAATTCTATACTGTTAGGGTCTGTTGTTGGGGTATCATCAGTTACGAGAGGAAGAAGTTCCTCAACTCGTTTCAATGCCCAATTATATTGTTTTTCGTTTTCTATCTTAGTCATAGTCGTAAAGTTTTTCAAATTGTGGAACAATCTATCTTGTCATTTTCTTTATGCGTACCGATGAATCGTATATATACGAATTTGATTGTAAATTTAATTACTACAACCAATCGATAATCATTGCCTTTTATATTGAATACATAATGCTGATTTCCTACACTGTCAACAGTATTGAAAGTCTTTTTGATATCGGCAAAGCATTTCCAATCGCTCTTCTTCACAATGGTTGATCATTCCTGAAGAGCTGTCTTTGATTCTGGATGCTTTTCCGAATATGCTTTCAATGTTTGTTCTGTAAATATACGCATAGAAAAATCTACTTTCTTTATTTTTTTCTTTTTCCGCTGCAAAGTAACGAAAAAGAATTGAGATTGTCAAGAAATTTGTGTGGAAAATCCTTGTTTGATGCTGATAAAAACTCTTCACTCTTCACATTTTTGACGTATTGCTTTGGGGAACAAGCAGTTGGTGGGGTGAAGAGTGGCCAGCAGGTCTTCACTACTCTTCACTGGTCTTCACGCTGAGTGCGATTGTACTTTTCGGACTCAACAGCCCAATGCCGCCCAGTCATTAGGACAACTGTTCTTAATCATTAGGACATTCAGCCTTAAACATAAGGACGTCTCGGTCGAAACATTAGGACGTCTTGGGCAAAAGTATTAGATGATTTGGGCGAGACATCCTTATGTTTTGAACCAGATGCTGAACATTGTGTGACGGGTAGTGAAGAGAGGTGAAGACCAGCAGACTACTCTTCACGCATATAATATGCGGAAGTACAGTGTGTTATGCCGAAAATGTGAAGAGTGAAGAGTAAAGAGCCTGATTTGTGTTGTGCGCAAGCGCCAAATAGAAAAACAAGAGAAAACAGGAGAAAACAATCGTTTTCCCAGGAGCTTCCAGGAATCTTTGCCCTCAAAAGAGCACACGTTTTCTTTTTGTTTTCACATGTTTTCTTGTTTTCTTCACTGGCACGAAGTGCATTCGTACTACATGGCGAAAGTGTAGAATCAACTTCTATCAGGAACAATGCTCAAAACTTTAGCCATTGCTAAAGATGAGTTATCTGATATATGCCATCAGCACATCCCAGACAGCGACGATGTGACACACCGAACCGAGGAGGACGAAGGCATGGAAGACTGTGTGCATATATGGCTTCTTGTACAATGCATAGAACACTGCTCCGGTGATGTACATCACACCCTCGGCGATGATCCACGAGGTAGCAATGGCTCCTGCAGAGTGCCAGAGCGGACCGAAAGCCACTACTATGGAGAGGCCCATGAGCACGTAGCAGATGGTCTCGAAATGGTTGTGGGTCTTGAGTTTTACAAAACTGCACACGCTGCCCACGATGGCAGCTCCCCAGATGAAACAGAAGAGGCAGATGCCCCACACATTGTACTTCTGCATGATGGCCAGGAGAGTGATAGGAGAGTAGCTGCCGGCTATGTGCCAGTAGATGGCAGCGTGGTCGAACTTGCGAAGCACTTGCTTTGCTTTACTGTTCTGAGGCAGAGCATGATAGGTCGTTGAGGCTATATACGAACAGAGCATACCGAAGAGGTACAGACCTACTGCCCATCCGGTCCAGGCGTCGCCGCCCTTCACACACATCACGATGAAGATGATGCCTATCACCACACCCATCAGGATGCCGAATGCATGAGTGGAGGTATTGGCGATTTCCTCGCCTTTGCTATATATCTTTGCCATAATCCGAGAGTGGAAAACTTAGATTAGTATTCAGTTATTTCGTCGGCAAATTTAATTATTACTTTTCTTTTTCGCAAAAAAAAATGCTTAATAATTGTTATTTGTCTAAATATCAGAGTCTAAAAGGGTACACAAAATGAAAAATGCGAACACAAGATGAACTTCACGATGTGTACGGAATCTTTTCATCCTCTGTTCATCTCGGGGTGAAGAAAGTCCGTAACTTTGCAGCGTCAAACAGAGGAACAGCGAGCGCAGAGCTAAAGCCTCAAGGATTTAAGCTATGCCGAGTCGTGACGATGTAAGACAGAATGTCAAACAAAAAGGATGACATGATAAATTGATACATTATTAAATAAATAAAGACAAATTCAAAAAAACAAAAACAATTCAAGAAACAAAAACATTAAGATTATGAAAAAGATTATCCTTACACTCGTGATGATAGCATCGGCAATGAGTTCTTTTGCCCAGTATGAAAAAGGTACAGTAAGTATCTGTCCTCAGGTCGGACTGACTGGTTCGCAAGTAATTACGACAACCCACGACGACTGGAAGCGTACGATAGGCGAATCCCGTTACCGTCTCGGATTCACAGCAGGTGCTGAAGTGGAATACATGAACAAGAGCTGGATGGGCCTTTCGGCAGGTGCCTTCTACAATCAGCAGGGTGCAAGGGGTTATCACAACGACATAAACCTGAAGTACGACTATGTGACAGTACCTGTACTCGCCAACTTCTATCCTTGCAAACATCTCTGTCTCAAGGTAGGTCTTCAGCCGGCATTCAATGTCAACGCTAAGGCTACTCAGAAGGGCGAACCGTTCGAAGGTTTTGGTGCAGATGGTATCCGCAAGTTCGATCTCCAGGTTCCGGTTGGAGTCTCGTTTGAGACAAAGGGATTCATCGTTGATGCCCGCTATGCTATCGGCACAATCAATATGCTCAAGTATGGTGACTTTGGCAACAAGTGTTGCACGATGAACAACAGTACCTTCACTCTCACAGTGGGCTACAAGTTCCACCTCTAAGGTCTATTCCTCTCAAAACCAACCGTTAAACAATCAAGAAAGTTTGTTTTCATTTTCAACATAAGAATTTTTGGTTAGATTAGTTATTATTAATTGGTTAAATTGTTAGAACAAGATATACCGTATATATTTTGTCAGGCCATCATTCGAAGTGATTCGCGTGGTGGTCTTTTTTTATGCCCGATACTTATAAACAAAACAAATGACTACAAATTATGAAAACTTGTAGTCATTCTTAAGTCGCGACAGCCGGGGCCGCCTGCGGAGGATTGTTTTTATTGCCCATTTCCATTATCTCCTTCCGCTCTTTACATTGTTGTTCATACCTTTATTTACATTCACATCCTTACCAACCTTCTTACCATCGTTACCCTTGCCAACGGACTTGTGATCTTTCTTCTGCTTGCGGAGCTCCATGCAGGTCTTGCACTGGCACTCGTGCTTCTTGTCTTTCTTGTCCATGTGGTCTTTGCAGTCCATGTGGTCGCACTTCTGGTTGACTACTACGACAGTTGTCTTGTGCAGCTTGTCGTTTACATTGGTTGAACCGAACATTGTTCCAGTTCCGAGGATAGTCATCATACTGATGATACCCAAAGTCTTTGTAATAGTTTTCATAATTTTGTAGTTTTTGTGCCCCCGGAGAGGCGGTTTATAATCATTTGTTTTTGTCTTTTCAGAATTTAAGAACTTAGCTCTTCTCTTTGTCTTCCTCCCTATAGAAAGGATGAGGGTTGGGGGAGAGTGTCCGCCTTTTTTCTTTTAAGACGCTGCAAAGTTACGGACTTTTCGGTTTGCTTCCGAGTGGAGAAATCCTATTCCGTCGGGGGAAAATTGATAAATTGAGTAGGGAAAAGCGTACAAAGGACGAAAAAGACATTCATACTGTGAACTTCACAGAGTGCACGATTTCTTTTCATTTATTGTTCATCAGACCTGCAGGAAAGGCCGTACCTTTGCATCGTCAAACAAAATTATAAACCCTCAAAACATTTAGAATTATGAAAAAGTTTATGACAATCCTCGCAGCAGCTCTTATGACTGCAATTGGAATGAATGCAAATACGCTCGAGAATAAGCAGAAAGTAAACGACGACTTTGATGTCGTAGTGGCAGAATATACTGACAATGTAGCCGACCATGATGTCGTGACTCGCTACTCAAGCAACAAGCAGTTGCGTTGCGACTATCAGATTGACGGTCTGGGTCGAGTAGTCTCAAAGACAATCTATGGTCTCAACAAGGCAAACGAGTGGGCTCCTCTCAGCATCTACACAGTGACTTTCGGCAACAATGAGGTCATCGTCAACTATGCTACTTACAACAAGAAGACCGACGACTTCCGCAACAACTTTGAGCAGGTTCGCTATAACGCACACGACTGCAAGCAGTTCCTCAACATCCCTGCTCAGAGATAACTAACTTTTTATTCTTAACAACAATGAAGGCTGGCACATTTCTGCCAGCCCTTTTTTTATCCATTATGCAAGTTTCTCCCATTTTGAGAGGCTATGTGGAGGCCTTAATACGCCACCTTACACTCTATGCCTAGTTCTCTGACTCTATTGCCAATCCCGTCAAGTTCAGCATGAGTGGCCTTCTCAAGTCCTTCGACCGGAGTCTCACGATCGATGGTGTATATCATCACCTCGCGAGGATGGATGCGCTCCACGGTCTTGAGCCACGGAGCGACGAAGTCGTCAGTCACGTTGCACACGCTTTTGCCCTTGTACGAACCATTCATAAACATAGTCTGGATGATGCAACGATTGCCAAACGCCACGAGTCGTTCGATGATTTTCTCCACATCGTATCCCTTGTGAGGCTGGTCGATAAGAGAGATGTATTCGGCAGAGATAGTGTCGAGTTTGCAGATGTTGTTGTCCACCTTGCATAGCGCGTCAAATACCTTTGGCTTAATGATTTGCGTAGCATTGGTCAGCACACTCACCTTTGCATTGGGGAAGTATCGGTCGCGAAGTTCAAGTGTATCGTTAATTATCTCCGGAAAATGAGGGTGAAGCGTAGGTTCACCATTGCCAGCAAAGGTAAACACATCGGGTGTAGGACCTTCGGCCTTCATCTTGATGAGCTGAGTCTCGAGTGCAGACTTCACCTCCTCCCGGGTAGGCATTTTCTTCTTCGGGACGAAGTTCTCGTTGAGTCCACATTCACAGTAGATGCAGTTGAACGAACAGCATTTGCCATCCTCAGGCAAGAGGTTGATGCCGAGCGATATGCCAAGTCGCCTTGAGTGGATAGGACCGAATATAGGTGATGGATAGATGATAGTCATAGGGTAGGGGAATTGTGAGGATTAGAGGTCTGATTTCTTTATGAATCTCTCGTACATCCACGAAGTGAGACAGTAGAAGACCACGGCAAATACGAAGCCTCCGATTGTGTCGATAAGGTAGTGTGCACGGATGTAAACCGTTGCGCAGCAGAGCAGTACGGCCAATGGCATCATCAGCCAGAAGAGCCATCGGTTGCGCGACTTCCAGGCAAGTATCATCGTGATGACCGTCATGCCGCAATGGCTGCTTGGGAAGGCTGCTGCTGGGAGTTCACCAAACTCCTGAGTGTCGTGAACCAATGCACTGAACACACCCTTCACCTGCTGATGAAGCATCTCATGATTTGTCTGGAAGTAATGTCCGAGGTCAGGATAGTTGCCTGAGTTTGCTGCCTCAAGACCTATTGCGTGGAAGTAATAGTAAGGACCTGCTACCGGCAGGAACTCGTATATCACATAGAAGAGGAAGAAAGAGGTGAGAAACACGAACTCAGCCTTCTCCGACTCCTTGTACCGGCAAAGTCCATAGAAGAAAATGGTCACAAGCATCAGGTAATAGTAACTGTAGTAGCCGAGGTTGAAAGCCTCGGACCAGAAGGTGCTGGTCACTCGCTGGCAGAACTCAACACTTGGCTGACAGCCAAAGAGATGCCAGTCGATACTTGAAAAGATGTGGTCCTTGTAAGGCAGTTGGCTGCTGAAGAAATAGACTTCCTGATACCAGAATATCAGGCCGAGCATCACGACCACCGTGCTGAAGAGTTGGGTGAATCGGCAGGGGAAGAATTTGCGAAGCAGGTAGAGCACACCTATTATTACTATTACACCTATGCGAGTCGTGACAAGACTGTCGAATCCGTCCATCGACGGACCATACCAGCATAGGAGAACAGAAGTGAAAATTATATAGGCAATGGTTATCTTCTCTACTATTGTCAACCCTTTGATGCCTAAATCCTTTTTGAAATAATCTTTTATAGCCATTTATTGTCGATATACCATTTTACTGATTCTTTCACCCCTCGTTCGAGATTCCATTCAGGAGCATAACCCAGATCTTCCTTGATGGGAGTGATGTCGCAACGCCAGTCGCGCTGACTCAGTATATTATATTTGTCTTTATTGAGAGTGGAGAGTCTGCCGGTCATTCGCGACCAGAAGTCTCCCACATTACATACCATTTTCAATATAAAAAGAGGCGCCTTTATGTGCAGCACACAGTGTCGGCCAAGTTCCTTCTGCACCAGGTCCGAATAGGTACGGCTGCTGTACTCTTCGCCATCGGATACCGCATAGGTTTTTCCGTAGGCATTTTCATTGCCGATTGCCGAGAGGATAGCATTTACGAGGTCTCGTACATACACGAAGGTAATGACCTGAGGGTCAAATCCTGCCGCAAAATCGATGTGGTTGTCGATTGACTTCACCATCGTGAAATAGTCCTTCTCGCGAGGACCATACACACCCGTCGGACGGAAGATGGTCAGGCCGCTGATGCCTTTCTCCTTAAGGTAGTTTTCGCTCATCAGTTTGCTTTCGCCGTATGCAGTATTCGGCTGGGGATTGTTCTCATCAAGACCAGGTCCCAGCACGCTCAGACTGCTCAGGTACAGAAACTGCTCCGGCATCATGTCCATACTCTCGAGCGACTCTACGAGATTGCGTGTGCAGTCGAAGTTATTCGCCACAAACTCCTCCTTATGAAGGCACTTGGTTGCTCCGCCAGCGTGGATGATGACATCCCACTTGCCGTGCTTCTGCTTGAAGGATGCAAGTTGGCGGCTGAGTGTGTTGGTATCGGTCAGGTCGAGGGTGATGAAGTTGAGCCATTCGTTTTGCAGATATTTCCTGCTGCTCTTAGTTCGCATCCCGGCCCACACGGCATACCTTCGACGCAAGGATTCTTCGCAAAGAAAACTGCCGATAAAACCACTCGCACCTGTTATAAGTACATTCATAAATTGCAATTTTGGGTGCAAAGTTAGTTATTTTATCGTATTTTTCAACAATTTAACGCATTTGTAACACCTTGTTTCGAGAAAAAAGAGTAATTTAGTGCACAAATTTCAATTTATATACTATGGCAAAATCAAAAAAAACTGGTATTACAAAGGCTAATATCAATAAGAGAGACTTGAGAAAACAGGCATTCGAATACCTCTCTGCCCACCCGACTGAGATATTCACTCTGAAGAAATTCTTCTCTGCTCTCAATCTCACAAACCATCCGGTCCGCATGATGTGTGTCGATGTGCTCAATGAAATGATCGATGAGAATGTGATAGCGCGTACCGAAGAAGGCGAGTTCGGATTCAATGCCCAGACTACATGTGCCGAAGGCATCTTCAAGCGTACTGCCGGAGGTCGCAATGTGGTGGATATTGATGACAAGACGGGCGTGTTCATCTACGATGAAGATACGATGCGTGCTCTCCCGGGCGATAAGGTCAGGGTAAGTATGCTTGCAAAGAAGCGTGGCAGCAAAAAACTTTACGGTCAGGTGACTGCCATCCTCGAGCGCAACGAGAAACCGTGGATTGGTACTCTGCAGATTCAGCATAGCGTCGCATTCCTCATCTCTCAGAGTGGCACTCTCCCACACGATATCATCATTCCAATCGACAAACTTAAGGGCGGAAAGGACGGACAGAAAGCTCTCGTGAAGATTGTGGACTGGCCTAAGTCTTCGCGCAATCCTATAGGTGAGGTAGTCGATGTGCTTGGCGATCCGGGCAACAACGACACGGAGATGCATGCAATCCTTGCTGAATACGACCTCCCTTACACATATCCAGAGAAGGTGATCCAGGCGGCTGAAAGTCTCGAACCAGGTATCACTCCTGAGGAGATTGCCCGTCGTGAGGACTGTCGCGATACGCTTACTTTCACCATCGACCCTCGTGATGCGAAGGACTTCGACGATGCGATTTCTATCCGGAAAATGCGTGACGGAGTGTGGGAGATAGGTGTTCATATTGCCGACGTAAGTCATTATGTGACCGAAGGTTCCATCATCGACCAGGAGGCTCAGCATCGTGCCACTTCCATCTACCTCGTCGATCGCACCATCCCGATGCTTCCTGAGCGACTCTGCAACTTCATCTGTTCGCTTCGTCCTGATGAGGAGAAACTCTGTTACTCTGTCATCTTTGAGATGAACGAAGATGCTGAAGTGCTCAACTATCGTATTCGCCACACAGTCATCAAGAGCAACCGCCGGTTCACTTATGAGGAGGTGCAGGCTGTGCTCGAGGCTCACGGTGAGGCGACAGAATGTGAACTTATCCGTCAGGGCAAAGCACAACCAACCGAACCTGTCCCGGCACAGGAGGTGACTCCTGATACCGTTCAGCCTGAAGCTGAGACATTTGCCGACGAACTCATCACTCTGAACCGTTTTGCTAAGATAATACGCGAGAAGCGATTCAAGAACGGAGCAATCAGTTTCGACCGTGAGGAAGTCCGCTTCGAGATTGATAAGGACGGCAAACCGCTCAGCGTATATTTCAAGCAGGCTAAGGATGCCAACAAACTCATCGAGGAATACATGCTTCTGGCCAACCGTACAGTAGCCGAACACGTCGGTAAGAACAAGAAGAACGGCAAGGCTAAGACGCTCCCTTATCGTATCCACGATGTGCCTGATCCTACCAAACTCGACAACCTTGCTCAGGTGGCTGCACGACTCGGATATATCCTCCGTACCACGGGCAGCCGGACTGAGGTGGCCGACTCGCTCAACGGACTCCTCGAGGCTGCAAAAGGCAATCCTGTGCAGAATCTCGTGGAGACTGCCAGTCTTCGTGCTATGCAGAAGGCCCGTTACTCGACGGTCAACATCGGCCACTACGGATTGGCATTCGAATACTATACTCACTTCACAAGTCCTATCCGCCGTTATCCGGACACAATGGTCCACAGGCTTTTGACCAAATATGAGGCTGGAGGCGAAAGTGCTTCACAGAACAAATATGAGGACCTCTGCGAACACAGCAGTGCGATGGAGCAGCTTGCTGCTGCTGCTGAGCGTGCAAGCATCAAGTACAAGCAGGTCGAATTCATGAAGGATAAGATAGGTGAGGAGTTTGATGCCAAGATAAGTGGTGTCACGGAGTTCGGTATCTATGCCGAAATCAACGAGAACCACTGCGAAGGTCTCATACCGGTCCGCTATCTTGCCGATGAGGCTTTCGACTACGACGACCGCAACTTCTGTCTCGTGGGTCGCAAGACTCACCACAAGTTCACCCTTGGCGATCAGATTCGCATCAAGGTGGTGAAGGCTGACCTTATGCACAAGCAGCTCGACTTCGAGTTTGTCCGCAAACTCACCAACGAGACAACCGAGCACAAACCTTTCTATCTTTCATTTGTCGAAAATGAAGGAAAGTCAGGCAAGAAAGTGAAGGATTTGACCAGAAAACTCAAAGGTTCGAAGGATAAATCGAAGAAAAAGAGGTAATTTTGTTATAACAAATGTAAAATCTGTCTAAAAGACAGAGAAAATTTGTACCTTTGCGTGCTTTTTAGTGAAAAGTGGATAGTGAAAAGTGGAAAAATACATTTTACTTGCCGGTAATTTATGTTTTTCGCTGTTCACTTTTCACTATTCACTTTTTATGAGAACAAGTAACAATTAAATATCAATAATCGGATGAAAACCTACAAAATTACAAACGACATCCTCGGATGGATTGTGTTTGCTATTGCCGCCTTCACCTATTGCTCTACCATAGAGCCGACGGCAAGTTTTTGGGATTGTCCAGAGTTCATCACCACAGCTGCTAAGCTGGAGGTAGGGCACCCACCTGGCGCACCTTTCTTTATGCTCTTTGGCAATTTCTTCAGTCAGTTTGCTTCTGACCCGTCTCAGATAGCAAAGATGATCAATACGATGAATGCCTTGCTCAGTGCAGGATGTATCCTCTTCCTCTTCTGGAGTGTCACCCATCTTGCCAAGGCGCTCTTCTGTCAGAATGGAGAAGAACCAACCGCTGCCCAGACCATCGCTTGTATGGGTTCGGGTATTGCCGGTGCACTCATCTATACTTGGTCCGACACATTCTGGTTCTCGGCTGTCGAGGGTGAGGTCTATGCTTTCTCAAGCTTCTTTACCGCACTCGTCTTCTGGCTTATCCTCAAGTGGGAGGACAATGCCGACAAGCCTCATTCGGACAAGTGGCTCGTGTTCATCGCCTATCTCGTAGGTCTGAGTATCGGTGTACACCTCCTCAACCTCCTCTGTATTCCAGCCATCGTACTCGTCTATTACTACAAGCGTGCTAAGGAACCGACTGCAAAGGGTTCACTTCTCGTGCTTTGCATCTCCGCTGCTATCGTGGCTGCAGTACTCTATGGTGTCGTTCCGGGCATCGTAAAGGTAGGCGGATGGTTCGAACTCTTCTTCGTCAACACACTCGGCATGTCTTTCAACTCAGGACTTTATGTCTATATCGCCATCCTTGCAGCTGTGCTCATCTGGTCGCTCTATGAG
>R05__coassemble_979_pt1 | contig 11319 bp, 8 predicted proteins | sample R05__metabat2_low_PE_025 | metagenome-assembled genome bin R05 | reverse complement strand
CTCCCCTACTCTCCTTTGCGATTTTCCTCACTCTGATTGTTTATTTCCTTAAGGACACCGGAGAGTTTGCGGCTCAAGCGATTGAAATGTTTGCCGAGTGTATTACCAAGGCTGTCCACCTTTTCGCCGAGGTCGTTCAACTGAGCCTGCGACGTCTTCTTACGATACTTAGTGTTGATCGTGAAGTACTGTTCGATTTCATCATCAGTAAACTGGCTCTTATAACGGGCTTTATAGAGTTCCTGGATAAGTTTCCTTTCTGCTCTCCATGCAGCAACGCTGTCAGGATTGTCCATATATTTCTCCGACACCCTCTCCACAAGTGCGGAATAGCGCTTAAGGAGTTTTGTACTTCCTTCTGTCTGTGCAAAGGCACCCGAACAGATAAGCAGCATAAATGCTATTGATAAAAACTTTTTCATTTCATTCAATCAAGTTTGATTATTATTAATTATTTGCTTAAGATAATAGCTTGCCGGAATGTAAAACTACTCCATCAACACAAAGTGCATGACGTACATTCACACAAGACAATCTAATTATCTGACCGCAAATGTACTACAAATTCCAATACAAGTATATATTTAATAAACATTTTTAATAAAAGAATCGAGTTTTTAACCTATTTTTTCAATATCACACAACACTTTTAATCATAATACACATCAAGAACTCCGTTTTTATAAAATCCCAGGAGTCAGTTCTTACTTTGCTACTTGTGTTTACAATTTTACAATTGTTTGCGTTTATGATTTTGCATTTTACAATTATTTTGTATTTATATTTATTTGCTTTTGTAGTTTCATGTTTTTATACTTTATTGTACGTGTAGTTATTTGTGTTTGTATGTTTATATGTTTATACTTTATTGTGTTTAATGTTACTTGCTTTTATAGCAATTTGTATCTATAGATGTTTGCATTTAATGTTATTTGTATTTATATTTTAATGTAGTTACGTTTTGCTGCATTTGTAGTTATGCAAATGTATGTTTTTCTAGAAGTTTGTAAATAATTTTAAAAGATTTTGCAATTTTTTATTAATAAAAGTTTGCTGCAATTAAAATTAATTGTAAATTTGCGGCCAAAACAATCATTAAACACTTTATATGGCAAAGAAAATATCAATTCTTAACTTCAAGGGCGGTGTTGGCAAGACAACTACTGCCATAAACCTATGCGACGCACTCCGCATACTGAAAAAGAAGGTTCTTCTCATAGACCTGGACTGCCAGTGCGATACTACTTTTGCACTCACGGAGGACAAGCTCGAGGATGATCAGACCATATTTACAGCTTTCATCAGCAAGAAACCGACTCTGCTTCCTGTATATGAGTACAAGGACGGATTTGATTATGTCCCATCATCTCCGGAATTGGAGGAAATCAACGAACTTATCGCCGGACGGATGAGAAAAGAAGAAATTCTGAAGCGCCTCATTGTCCCTTATGACAAAATCTATGACTATATCGTCTATGACTGTCCTCCAAACGGCGGAATCCTCAATGTGAATGCGATGGCTGCATGCGACCAGATTCTCATACCGATAGATTGTGAGTTCTTCGCTCTCAAGGGAATGGCCAAGATTCAGTCCAAATTTGAAGAGACAAAGGAACTTATAAATCCAGACCTTGAAATCTGCGGTTATCTCCTCACGCGCTATGACAACCGTCTTCGTGAACATAAGGACTGCTACAATGCAATCCGGGAAGTGTACGGAGACAAGGTGTTCAATGCCAAGATTCATAAGAACACAGACCTCACGAAGACGCCGAAGATGCACCAGACTATATTTGACTATAAACCAACGGCTATAGGCGCCGACGACTACATGCAACTAGCCAAAGAGTTAATCAAAAAGACAAAATAACTGTTTTTACAATTTTTTGGATAAACAAGTAAGTGCAATCACGTAAAAATTATTTTGACGATAAACACTTAATTACCCAACGAAAACAACACCTTAATATATTATGGCAAAGAAGAAGGATTTAGGCATCAGCCCTGAGATGCTGCAGGGATTGAGCTATCAATCGGAGGAAGAAAGCAAAAAACTCCGTCAGATGAAGTTGCAGCGCGAGAAGGAAGATAGCCTGCAACTCGGAGAATATGAATATAATCTGGACGATTACCGAGAGGGTAGGGCAGAGCTTCGCAAACCAGCCGTGAAGAAGTTCGACCGCAAACGCGAACGTCCAATCCAAAAGACAGTTCATCTCACGATCGAAGTCGATAACAAAGTCAACATGGTAAAGAGCATGCTCAAGACACTCGGCAAGAAAACAACCTTCGAGGATTTGTTGTTTGATCTTCTCTATGAGTGGATAAAGGAAAACTACGACGATATTCTCGCAGGAAAGTTGGTGTACCCAGGCGAAAAATAACTTTTTCGTAAAAAGTTGTCAACAAGACGAATTCGATAACTTTTGAGTAACAAAAACACGGAACAAAACCATTTATCGGTTTAAAAATACGCAAGTTACGCCAAATTTATCAATAAAAAGTAAAAGAAAAGTCCTGAAACAGATGAAAAATCATCTTTTTTCGGGACTTTTGTCATTATATTGTTTATAGCATTTAAATAGATAACTTTATGTATAAACTTAGTAATTAGTATTTTATAAACAAAGTAATGAATGCAGCAAAAGTCTTACGAAAAAGTTATCGAACAAAGGCAAAAGCAACTTAAAAAGACCAAAACAATGTGTTACGACTTGGTTATCGAAGTGTTCCGGTTTAGTTACAGAGGTGTTACCAGAAGGTTATTCAAGTGTTCCGATATGGTTATTTAAGTGCTACGGAATAGTTATCGTAATGTCAATGAATAAGCGAAAAACGCAGTTACGATTTGGTTATCGGACTGTTACGGATTAGTTATTTAAGTGTTACGGAATGGTTATTCAGAAAGATAAGACGCTGCAGAATAAAGCTTCGGAATGGGTATCTGAAATGAAAAGAACTGAACAAGATAAGCCGGTTATTAGTTTCATATGGATGACGCCCACGAGAAATCAAGCAAGAAGAACCGAAGAAAGAAAATGAAGGAATAAACGCTTAAATTCATTTATAATAATGAACGCTCCAGAAGAAAATAAAATACTTACGAAAACGTTATAGAGATGTTACTTTTTCGTTATTTGACATTACGGATAAGTTATCGAGGAAGCAAAAACAAAAACAATAATTACGGATTGGTTATCTGGGGTTACGGATGAGTTATTGACATATTCCGTATTGGTTATCGAAAGGTTACGGATAGGTTACACTAAGTTACGGATAGGTTATGGAGTGGGGTAGTAATTGCAAGATAATTAGGGAGTTACCCATCTAACTAAATTATAATCTGATTATTCTATATAAAAAAAGAAAAAGAATCGATCAGTTTTTTTTCGTTTTATCCCAAGAGAACTCGTATAAACAATGAGTATGTGCATAAATAATCGTCCTGCATACTACTTCCGTTTTTCGCGCGCGCAAAGTCCAAACATCATGACGAGTGACCTGCGTTTTCATGTGAAGGGACCGCAGTTTTCATGAAAAGCGAGGAAGAACATATTGATGAAGTTTGTGCTGCATTTCCATCGTTTTGTGGCAAATAACTTTCCTGTAACCTTTTTTTTATAGCAAAATGCACTTTTTTGTCCAATTATTTTAAAATGTGTTACAAAAAAGTTATATTTGCAGCGTCTTAAGATTACACCTTATTATATATATATGGCAAAGAAAACATCCGAAAGCAAGATTGACAAGATTATTACGAAGAACCTACCTTCCGAACGTCAGCACTACACACGTCAGCCTATCTCGCTGACATTCCTCAAGGGAGATCTGACCCTGAGTCAGGTGAACGCCCTGGTGGAAGTTGTGGACAGCGTGCAGGACAAGATTAATGCCGTGCTGCAGAAGGGTAAGGACTCGGAGGGCCACTATGGCAATCTTTTCAGTCTGCAGGATGCGGGACCGGACGGCCGCGTGAATATCGACATCAAACTGAGTGCGCTTGGCGTAGCCCCTTCCCACTACGGGGAGGTGGCCGAGGCTGTGCTCAAACTTCAGGACATCAAGTTTGCGCGTGAGGTGAAGATCGACGGGAAGGACTACTGGGAAAGCGTCGTCCTCTTCCCGAACATCTCTATTCCGGCCTATGCCTGCAAGGGGTATGACCATCTTGACAAGGACGGCAAACTCGTGAGCGGCAAACGCTATCAGGGATTTATCCGTTTCAAGTTCAACCTCGATGATGCCAACGCTCTCTTTTCCCTCAATCGCTACACCCAGTTCCTCAAGACCGTGACCGGCAGTTGCCGTTCGCAGTTCACGAGCCGCATGTATCTCTACATCTCATCCAACAAGAAGTTCGGGAAGTGGAATATAAGCTACAAGGAACTCCGCCGCCTTTTCGGAGCGACGAAATTCGTGAAGCGCGAAGGCGGACGGTTCGTCGATAAGGACATACAGCAGAAATATGCCGATGGCGCCGTCGAGATAGAGGACGAGGAGAAAGGCGGAGCATGGGTTCGGGTGAAGTATCCCGGCTATGGCCAGTTCAAGCAGAAGATCCTCAAGGTTGCCGAGACCGAACTCAAGAAGATGGCCGACGAAGGAGTAGTCGATTGTTACTTCACCTACGACGAGGTGCTCCCCAGCGGCGTGAAGCGCGGAACTCCCGAGGCATTCATCTTCCACATCCACACCACACCAATGAACGAACAGATTGTGGAGGAGATAGAGCAGGTGAAGAAATTCACCGAGATTGACCGCAAACTCGTGCACGTGCTCGACATCAAAGCCAGTGATGCGAAGAAAATCATGGCGCGTGTTGATGAAGGAAATGCAGAGGCCGTCGAGCAGAAGATAGACGAAGTGCATGGCTATCTCATGAAAAACAAGGACAAAATCAAGAACACAGGTCTCTATTCCTACAAGTCGATTATGTCGTTTCTCGACGATCTCACACCTTTCATCGAGGAATATGATGTCGAAGATGACGGGTCGAAGGCATCCGTTTCCGAGGAAATCAAGACTCAGCCGAAGGAAAATTTCGACGGAGTCAGCTTCAACGACCAGCGTATTGCTCCCGATCTTGTCGAAAAATTCGGTACAAAAGACTTCCGTATGTACCTAATGCAAGTGTCGATTCATGCCTGTCGCGACGGAATTCTCATGCTTCGTGTGCCACATCAGGAGGTGAGCGACTTCATCAACGACCATATTCTCATCGACCTGGTTACCCTTCTCTCCACCAAACTTGGTCCGATATCCGCCGTTCGGTATCTGATTGGGTGAGGAAAAACGGACAGAAAATCAGATTATGTGAAAACGATGAATTAAACTTCCCATAACCTAAAAAGACAAGAAATAAGAAATTCTTAACACCAAAACATAACAGGAAATGATCAAATTTCTCGACCTTCAGAAAGTGAACGCCCAGTATGCCGATGCCCTCCACCGGGCAGCCGCACGAGTCATCGACGGCGGGTGGTACCTCCAGGGCAAGGAAGTCGGGGAGTTTGAGAAGGAATATGCACGCTTCATAGGAACAAAGTTTTGTGTCACCTGCGGCAACGGACTCGATGCCCTGACACTGATGCTGCGTGCATACATCCAGATGGGCCGGCTCCATGAAGGCGACGAAGTGATAGTGCCGGCAAATACATTTCTTGCTACCATACTCTCGATAACAGAGAATCATCTCGTTCCCGTGCTCGTCGAGCCCAGTCCCGACACACTGCAGATCGACGACACCCTCATCGAGTCACACATCACCCAGCGCACAAGGGCCATACTCCTCGTCCACCTCTACGGCATCTGTTCATATACAGATAGGGTGGGGGAGCTCTGCGCAAGGCATAATCTCCTCCTGCTCGAGGACAACGCCCAGGCCCACGGCGCCCTATATATATATAAAGGTGTAGGTCGCCGGACCGGCAGTCTCGGTTCGGCAGCTGCCCACAGTTTCTATCCCGGCAAGAATCTTGGCGCACTCGGAGACGCGGGAGCCGTGACGACCGACGACGAAGAACTCGCAGCCACACTCCGTGCCATCTGCAATTACGGTTTCTCCAAGCGCTACCATGCCGACATGCCAGGTCGCAACTCCCGAATGGACGAACTTCAGGCGGCTTTCCTCCGCGTGAAACTTGAACACCTCGAAGAGGACAACGCACGCCGGAGGTCGATAGCCGAATACTACAACGAACATATCAGCAACCCGCTCGTCCGTGTGCCGAAGAACGAGTCTGTGTATCATATTTTTACAATTTTCTGCAAATACAGAGATTCGCTTCAATCATATCTGGCCGAGAATGACGTGCAGACACTCATCCATTATCCCGTGCCACCGCACCTTCAGAAGTGTTATCCGGAGATGAACGGACTGAAGTTGCCAGTCACGGAACTGCTTGCCGCTGAAGAGCTGTCGCTTCCAATGTCGCCTGTGATGACGATGGAAGAGGCAAAAGAAGTGGTGGAGAAGGTGAACGGATTCAAGGCAGTCGGGACCATCTCTTAGAAGAGACGGCACATGAACTTTGGAAAAAGACGACAGAAATGCAAACCTTAAAATGAAATCGTACAATATGAAAAAGGCAATCATCCTGATGCTTTGCTTCGGGAGTCTCATCGCAATGCTCACCTCGTGCGAGAAACTGACAATCCCGTCCGAGGAAAATGCAGAGAGCACCGATGTGCAGAAAGTGCAGATCCTCACACGAAGCACTACCGACGACATAACCTACCCCCTCACGGTCTATGCCTTCAAGTCCGATGGCACGTGTGCCGCAAGCCAGACTCTCAGTTCGGCTTCCGAAAGTCTTTCCCTCCAGCTCGCCTCAGGCACCTATCAGATAGTGGCCCTCAGCAATACAGAAGGCTACACACTTCCCGACAATCCGACACTCTCATCACTCATCAGGATATCAAGCGAACAGAACATTTCCACCCGTCCACTCCAGACGGGCATGGCCAATGTCGCTGTGGGAACGACCTCGCAGACCGTCAGCGTGATGCTCTCGTACAGGGTTTCCACGATAAAGATTTCGCTGTCCGGACTCCCGTCGTCCGTCACTGCGGTCAGTATGACAGTTGCCTCGCAGTATTCCTCCCTCAGCATGGAGGGCGAATATGGCGATGCAAAAACCAGCACCTTCCCACTCACGAAGTCGGGCGACACATGGACTGCCCAGACATATACCTTCCCCGGAGCATCAGCGCAGACTGTATTCAGCATTGCCCTCACGACAGCCGACGGCACCTCAACCTACGGATATACCTACGGCAAACCGCTTGAGGCGGCAACTCCCTACAACCTGAGCGGCACATATTCCGACGAAGAACTCAACCTCTTCGCCACCTTCTTCAATCAGGGCTGGAACGAAAGCATCGACCTCTCGTTCTCCTTCGGACCAAACCAGTCGGGTGGGGAAGTGACACCTTCCACCGTCACCTCCGACTTCCCTACAGCCGGCACCATCTGGGACGGGCACCTCGTGGCCTATGTATATGACGATGAGGGCAATGTGCTTGAATCCTCTGCCACACAAGGCCTTACGAGCGTCAACCTTCTTCTGCTCTCACTCGAGGAATGGACTAAAGTCTGCTCCGCCTACAATGAAGAGAATCCTACCGAGGCAATAGAATATACCGACTCCTACTGCGAGGGCGACCTGTCCGGCTGGTCCATACCAACCAAGGCAGAAGTCCTGAACCTCATCCAGCTCTATAACGTCTCGCATCTTGCTTCCATGCAAGCCATCAACGAAGTGATAGTATCGGCAGGCGGCAGCGAGATAGTTGCACTTGACGACGACGACAAGAACGTGCGCTACCTCTGCGACGATGCAGAACAGGCATTCACATGGCGGCTCACGCCAAACATACTGAAGGCAGGTGCAACCACCAAGTACAGTCTCCGTCTCGTCAACCACGTAAAGGCAGTGAAAGAGTAGGGCGCCCTGACCTCATGAACCAAACGAAAAACCTATGGAAACAGAAAACGAACAGAGTTTTTTCTCGATAAAAGAGTGGGCAGAAGAGGACCGTCCGCGTGAGAAGATGATGGCCCGCGGTGCACAGGCCCTTACGAAATCCGAACTTCTTGCCATCATCATCGGTTCGGGCACCACGCGCAAGTCCGCCGTCGAACTCATGTCCGACATCCTCGAAGACTGCGAAGGGCGCCTTGCCAACCTGAGCAAGATGTCGCTCGAAGCCTTGACCAGGTACGATGGTATAGGTCCTGCGAAGGCCCTGAGCATAATGGCAGCCGCCGAGATAGGGCGACGCCGTGCGATGGAATCGGCCAGCGACCTCCATCAGATACGCAACGGTCAGGACGTGATGACCTACATGCGGCCGAAGGTACAGGACCTCACACACGAGGAGAGCTGGGTGCTGCTGCTCAACAACAATGCAGGCATCATCCGCTGCGTGCATCTCTCGTCCGGAGGCCTTACCGAGACGGCCGTCGATGTGCGCATGCTGCTCAAGGAGGCCCTCCTCAGCAATGCCACATGTTTCATACTCGTGCACAATCACCCCAGCGGAAAACTCGTCCCGAGCAATGCCGATAAGGACCTCACGAACCATGTGCAGAAGGCAGGCCGCGCGGTGAATATCCGTATGATTGACCATGTCATAGTGACCGACTCGGCCGACATGGACCACTACTTCAGTTTCGCAGAGCAGGGTTATCTTTAGGCTGAAAACAAATCATCCCGACGACACAAAAAAGACATACTAATGTCGAGGCAAAAACTTCTAGAAGATTTGGCAAAAACATCTAATACTTTTGCCCGAAACTTCTAGAAGATTTTGTTCACACATTAGTATGTCTTTTTCTCTTCCTCAGTATGTGTTTCCTTACACGTACTGAAGGCTTTTCTCATATATCCAGACGACGGTCTTACAAGTCTATCTCGACAGTCATCTGTTGACGTGAAGTGAGTTCAAATACATGCTGACCATAGCGGTCGGTCGTCGGTCTGATCTGATTTCCTCCGACGCAGACCTTTGGAGTTTTTATTCCTTTTATACCGTTGATCGTGAGGTGGATAGGCGACACCGATTCCTTCTGCGGATCGATGATGAGCGTTATGTGCCGCAGATTCTTGTCCACCTTCACAGGCACAGATTCCGACCAGTGACCTCCGTCGATTGCCACTCCCACACGTTTCTTGTCCGTGATGAGATAGAAGTTGCGGTTCGTTCCGTCGTCGGGAACAAACGAAAACGCTTTGCCGTCCTGAGAGAGATTGCCACCGTACAGTATCCATCCGAAGAGAGGATCCCTGGCGAGAACCGTCGCCGCGGTACGCGTGATGGCACACATGCCGAGGTCGCCCTCTCCGCAATAGCGCCACGGGCCTCTAGGCTCCTGAGTGCCGATCCAGGCCGAACCGAGCTTCAGCGGTGTAAATGCCTGTCCCATAGCACCATCCTTCTCCTTGCCCGGTTGCCAGTATCCGTAATTCGACTCCTCGTCTCCCGCATTGACCACACCGAATTCTCCAAGATGACTTGCATATCCGAGGCGTATGAGGTCGTATGGATCTGCCGCAAAACGGAGACCGTAGTCGAGAAGTCCCCATCCACCCATACGGGCCATGTAGCTCATCGCACTCCAGTCCGACGAGTAGAAGTAGTCACTTCCGAGCAGATACCACTGGTTCTCCAGCGCCCCGCGACACGCGAGATTGGCCAGAGCCTGCCGTTCGAGGAAGTCAGTGAAGTCCTCGCGTCGTACACTTTTGTGCGAGTACCACACCTTCTTGTTCTCATCATACCACAGATTCTCATCGGGCTGCATCTTGTTTCTCATGCCGTAAAGTGCTAAGGCATAAGTGGATTCGAAGGCAGTCCGGTCGGCGTCGTACTCCGAACGGTAAGGATATTTGTCATCATACACGAAGTACTTCACCTTCTTCTCCCATTCGCATCGGAGCGAGTCAGCGTCCGCCTTTCGCCCACGGTCCTCAAGTTCGTCGATAAGGTCCGGGATGATCAGTTCGTTGTAAGCCCCCCACTTGTAAGTCTCATAGTAGAAACCCTGCAGCTCGGCCGGGTACTTGAAATACACGCGTGCAGTCTGGAACGCCCTCTCGAGGTATTCCTCAGCACTCGCATCGTGTATCATCGAAGGGTAGTTCTTAGCAATCTTGTACATCTCCCACCAGAGCATCATCACGTGCGGATAGTCGTAGGTCCGCCAAGTGTGCATGACAGATGACGGATTGTCGCTCAACGTGTTGCGCAAGTCCTGATGACGGTTGATGTACCAGTTCGGCGTGCCATATACGCCATATTCGTACGGGTGTTCGCTCTCCGTGCGTTGCAGACCTCCCCACACAAAGTGCCTTATGTGATATTCCAGCGATTCAATCTCCTTCTCGTCAGGCCACACGGCATTCTTTGACGCCACGAAAGGTGCCTTGCCCAGTATCGGATCGTCGCTCGCGAGGAAATATGTGGTCCGTTCGTCGAAGTAGTCCGGGTTGTCGGGTCCTCGGAGCTGGCCGCTCACCATGTCATACACGCCATAGAGTCCGTCGTACCATTTGCCCGTGTCACGGAACTGCTGATGATTCACGAGGAAAGCACTGCGCTTCAGCGTCAGTTCCTTAGGCGAGAGCGAACAGAAGAACTCGAGGTAAGTCTTGCGCGACTTGTCGAAAGTCACCGTGAGTTCGTTCTCTCCAAGTCGTTTGAACTCAGCCGAATAGATATAAGAGTCGCCTTTCTTCTCCACGAACTCAATATTTGTCTCCTCCGGGAATTCAGCCTTCACATCGTCCACCGAACACCTCGTCCTGAGGGCAAACAGAGCCTTCTGACCTCTCGGCACGGTGAGACCCGGCACAACCTTCGTGTCGATTCCCTGGTGCTGCACAAGTTGTTCGCGCATGGCAGCATACGAGTCGGCCGTAACATAGTCGAAGGCCACCTCGAGCCGGTCGCCCTCCTGACCTTTCGGTGCGATATGGCCGATGGTGTGAGGCTGTCGCCACGTGCCGCGCGTCTCCCTCGCACCCGACTTGCCCGAATGTACGAAGACACGATACTTGCCGTTTGTGTTGGCGAAGTATTCGAGACTCGTTCCCTTCTCGGGAATCAGCATGAAGTAAGGCGCCTGACCATTGAAACGGGTGAAATAGAGGAAAGAAGCGTCGCCGCTGATAGAGGCGTGCTTGGTGAATGAGCGCTCGAATATGTCGTCCGGCGTCTCCCCTCTGCCCGCCCAGGGAACGGCCAGGGCAAGATCGTATATGTAGATAGGGAATTCCGACACGTTTTCAAGGCAGACGGACCAGCGAAGTTCGGTGC
>R05__coassemble_931_pt1 | contig 11582 bp, 12 predicted proteins | sample R05__metabat2_low_PE_025 | metagenome-assembled genome bin R05 | reverse complement strand
AGGAACAGATTGACCAGCTCTCCAGTGCCTATGTGACTGAACTTGAACGGTGCGAGAAGATGTATCCGGCACAGTGGTATAACTATTTTGAGTTTTGGAATTGATGGATTACGAAAGACCGACAGAGGAGTTTCTCCTATCGATTGACATACATACTATACTGCCACAGCAGGAGCCATTCGTTATGATTGGTGCGCTGACTCATTTCGAGATGTCGCACATCGTTACCGAACTCGTGATTCCGGAAGATAATATCTTCGTTCAGGATGGACGGTTCTGTGTTGCAGGTCTTATAGAGAATGTCGCTCAGACATGTGCTGCCCGCACCGGCTACATCAACAAGTATATCCTGCATCGTGGAGTAGATATCGGCTACATCGCAGCCATCCGGGAAATGGAAGTAATGGAACTGCCACGAACAGGCGAGAAGATTACTACTGAGATGTGGGTCCGTGAGGAGGTTTTCGGTATGATTCTTGCTGATGCTGTGGTGCGATGTGGAGACAGAATTTTGATGAAGATAGAATTTAAGGTTAGTGAATGATGGAACTGATAACGGAAAAGCAATTCGAGATTCGTTTCTCGGAGGTGGATATGATGAAAGTGGTATGGCATGGTTCCTACCCGATCTATTTTGAAGATGCCCGCGAGGCCTTTGGCGCTCAGTGGGGATTGAGTTATCAGCGCTATCTCGATGAGAAGGTATATGCTCCTATTGTCGAACTTGACATCAAGTATAAACGCCCGCTCATCTATGGCATGAAGCCTCTGGTACGAATCAAGTATGTGCCTACACAGTCGGCCAAGATAATCTTTGATTACGAGATTGTTGACCCTGTGGATGGAACGGTATTTGTTACCGCACATAGCGTTCAGGTGTTTATGGACTTCAACTACCAGCTGATTCTCTACAATCCCGAGTTCTATCTGAAGTGGAAGGAACAAGTTGGTGTCTAATGATACAAGGTCAAAGAATAAAACGGAAATAAAAACAAAACGAATGGTACGAGTACTCTCGACAAATATCACATCGCCTCTCGGCGAGACAACAGAGCTGAACTATCAGGCAGTCAAGTCTGGTTGTTCCGCTTTGACTCGTTATGAGGACCGATGGGGTGTGCAGGAACCTTTTGCCGCCTCGCTCTTTAACGACGGGCAGACAAAGGCTATGGAAGTTGAAGGTTTTACTCGTTTTGAATCGTTGGTTTTGCATTCCGTTCGTGAGGCACTCTCTCATATTTCGTTCGATATCACTTCATCTCGAGTACTCTTTGTCCTAAGCACTACAAAAGGCAATGTGGAGATGCTTGGACAAGAGGATTGTGGAGACCGCGAATATCCTGGTACGACAGCTAAGGCAATTGCCCACGAACTTGGCATAACGACACAACCGATAGTTGTTTGCAATGCCTGCATCTCGGGAGTTGCAGCCCAGGTCCTTGCTCTGCGTCTGCTCCATTCCGGCCTTTACGATTATGCTATCGTGGTAGGTGCTGAGGTACAGAACAAATTTATCGTGTCGGGATTCCAGTCGTTCAAGGCTGTGAGCGAAGACCCTTGTCGCCCATTTGATATTGAGCGTCTGGGACTGAATCTCGGAGAGGCTGCTGCGACGATGGTACTCCAAGCAACAGATGAGGCATCAGATGAATGGCACCTCACCAATGGATGCGTCCGCAACGATGCTTTCCATATCAGTGCTCCTTCGCCCAAAGGTGATGGCTATCTGCTTGCCTTGAATGGTGTACTTGATGGTGTCGATAAGTCGGCACTTGCTACTATAAGCGTCCACGGTACGGCGACGATGTACAATGATCAGATGGAATCGAAAGCCATTCAGCGAGCCGACTGTTCCGACATTCCTCTCACGGTACTCAAAGGCTATTATGGACATACGATGGGTGCTGCCGGAGTGCTCGAGACTATCCTTACGATGCGAGCTACCGATGATGGCATTGTGCTTGGAACGCGAGGCTTCGAGGAAATTGGCGTGAGCGGAAAAGTCTGCATCTCGAATCAAAGTTCACCTACTGATAAGAGAACTTTTGTCAAGATGCTTTCGGGATTCGGAGGTTGCAATGGTGGAGTACTTCTCACGAAGAATCCTATTTGCGAACAGCCTTCTCATTTTGCAAGCCCCCTGATTTCCCATCGGGTATACATCACTCAAGATGGTGTATCAGTGGACGGGACGGTCTTCTCGACTCGAAATACCGGTAGTCTCCTGCTCAAGGAACTCTACAAATCGGAGATTGATGACTATCCGAAGTTCTACAAGATGGATATGCTCACCCGACTTGCATTTGTGGCTTCAGAACTCCTCCTTAAAGCAGAAGGCCAGACATCCGAGACTCCTACGGAAGGACGAGCCATAATCTTCTTCAATCGCACCTCGTCGATTGTGGCTGACCGTCAGTATATGGAGACCATACAGGATGCGGAGAATTATTTTCCAAGTCCTTCGGCGTTTGTATATACTTTGCCAAACATCACGACTGGTGAGATTGCCATTCGCCACCAGTATCAGGGCGAGACTTCGTTCTATATCCTTGCGGAGAAGGATGGCGAACTGATGGACAAGATCATACGCACTTCATTCCTTGATGAGAAGACCACGAGCATGATTGCCGGATGGATTGACTGTCAGAATGAATCACAATTTGAAGCAGAATTATCAATTTACACATTATAAACAAATGGTCGGGTGGATCAGTTCCGTCTGACAAAAAATAAAAACAAAAGACAATGGAAGAACTTATTTTACAACTTAAGCAACAGATAATCGATGCTCTCAACCTCGAGGAGATGACTCCGGAAGATATCGATGCAGAGGCTCCTCTCTTCGGTACCGGTCTTGGTCTCGACTCTATCGATGCCCTCGAACTCATCGTGTTGCTCGAACGCAACTATGGCATCAAGCTCAAGAGTCCAGCTGAAGGCAAGGAAATCTTCAAGAGCGTGAAGTGCATTGCTGAATATGTTGAGAAAAACCGTAAGATTTAAGAATCAAAACACCTCTCTTTAGAGGAATGATGTATATGAATATAGCAGTTCGTGGAAAAGGCATTATCTGTGCTATCGGAAACAACACCTCAGAGGTGCTTGACTCGCTTCGCAAAGGACAGTCGGGCATCGCAGAGATGCGCTATCTCCAGTCGGAACATAAGGAACTGCCTGTCGGCGAGGTCAAGCTCTCCGATGGCGAGATGAAGCTGATGCTTGGTCTTGATGCTTCGACGATAGTGAGCCGTACTACTTTGATGGGCGCTATTGCCATTCGTCAGGCTCTTGCTGATGCTGCAGTCGAGACGGAAGGCAAACGGGTGGCAGTCATCTCCGGCACTACGGTAGGAGGTATGGATGTTACCGAGCGCTATTTCTTGCAGATTCGAGAGGCAGGGCAGGGTGATACTATCCTTAATCTCCTCGATAAGCACGATTGTGGTAGCAGCACTCGGGAAATGGCAGATATCGTAGGATTGAAGGATGCAGAGGTCTGCACCATTTCCACGGCTTGTTCTTCGGCTGTCAACTCCATCATTCTAGGAGCAGAAATGCTCAAGCGTGGTGAGGTCGATATCGTGATTGCTGGCGGTTCGGAAGCTTTGAGCAAGTTTCATCTCAATGGTTTCAATACCTTGATGATTCTGGACCACGAACAGTGCCGCCCATTCGATTCCACTCGTGCAGGACTTAACCTCGGTGAAGGTGCGGCCTTCGTTGTGATGGAGAAGGGTGAGGAACCGGTTCTTATCTCAGGTTATGGCAATCGATGTGATGCCTTTCATCAGACCGCTTCTTCAGATAATGGCGAAGGCGCTTATCTCGCCATGACTGATGCTCTGAAGATGGCCAACATCGCACCTACTGATATTCAGTACATCAATGCTCACGGCACCGGAACCCCGAACAACGACAAGAGCGAGAGTGCTGGCATTCGCCGTGTGTTTGGCGATTCGCTCCCTCTCATTTCCAGCACAAAAGGTCTGACGGGACATACCACAAGTGCTTCCGGCTCAATAGAGACCGTTATCTGTATGCTTGCTATGGAGCATGATTTTGTGCCAGGCAACTATGGATGGAACAGTCAGGATGCCGATTGCATCACTCCATCGTTGGGTGAGAAGAACATACAGTTGGACAATGTCGTTTGCAACTCGTTTGGATTCGGAGGCAATGATTCTTCAATAATCATAAGCAAGAAACCTAATCCAGGGGCTTCTGATGTGCAAGCAGAAGAATTTGGAGTCAAGGAAATTGCTTGTCAGATGATTGATGATGTCGAGCAACTCAAGCATTTCCGGGAATTCATCTCTCCAATGGAAGCTCGTCGCATGGGTAAACTCATGAAGGCAGCGATGCTCACATCTCTCCGAGCACTCAAGGAGGCCGGCCTCGAATGTCCAGATGCCATCATAACGGCAACCGCGAATGGTATGCTCGAGACAAGTGAGAAATTCCTCGTGGATATGTGCGACAACGGGGAGGAACTTCTCAAACCGACCCTCTTCATGCAGAGCACTCACAATACTCTCAGTTCGGCTATCGCCATCCGTCTCAAGTGTCATGGATACAATGTCACTTATACTCAGGGTGCAGAATCCTTCGAATGGGCACTTCGTGATGCACGGAGACTCATCGAGACTGGCAAGGCAAAGAGTGTGCTTGTTGGATGTCATGACGAATCGACTGAATTGTTCCAGGCTTTCTGCGAGAAGGCCGGTAAGAAGGCTGCCCCTATGATTTATAGCAAATCGGTAGTATTAAGTAGAGCAGACTGATTATGATTCGACTCCTCATATTGGCATTCTTCCAGAGCGCCACCTTGGCTATGGGGCAGGTGTTGCTGAAGTATGGACTCCAGCGCATGGAACCTTTCGGATGGAATCTCTCCTTCTGGAAGTCCGTGTTCCTTAACTGGCAGTTTGCGCTCTGCGGTGTGTTCATGGCCATTCAGACTTTGCTTTGGATGTATATAATCAAACATTTCCCTCTGAGCATAGCCTATCCGTTAGGTTCGATGAGTTATGTGTTCACGATGATTGCCGCAATGGTCTTTTTCCATGAAGACGTGAACATGCTGAAGTGGATTGGAGTGTTCTTCATCATGACGGGTTGTGTTTTGCTTACTCGATAGAATGATAACAACGATAGATGATATGAAGAAGTTATTATATATTATAATAATGTGTTGTCTGCCTCTCGCTCTTATGGCGCAGTCGAAGGCTGAACAGCAGATAATCCAAAAGGTCAGCACTGCTGCGCAGAACATGAAGTCCATGCAGTGCGATTTCGTGCAGACCAAGCACCTTAAGCTGCTCAACGACAAGATGATCTCGAAAGGCAAGATGTATTATCAGCAGACCAACAAACTGCATTGGGAATACACCACTCCTTATACCTATACCTTCGTGCTCAATGATAGTAAGGTTCTCCTCAAGAAGGGCGAACGCAATGACGTCATCGATGTTAATCAGAATAAGATGTTCAAGGAGATTGCCCGTATGATGATGAATAGTGTTGTGGGCAAATGCTTGACTGACACCAAGTCGTTCAAGACTTCGGTTCAGGAACAGTCTGCAGAGTACGTAGCCACTCTCCTCCCGTTGAAGAAGGACATGAAACAGATGTTCAGCAAGATTGTTCTCCATTTCGACAAGAAACAGAGTCTGGTCACTAAGGTGGAAATGCACGAGAAGAAAGGCGACTACACGGAGATTGACCTCACTGGTGTTCAGGTGAATAAGAAGATTGATGCAAAAGTTTTTAAGGTTGAATAAAAGAATGTTGTCAGTTGTCTCGTTTCCTGCAAACAAAAAGGCCCTATCCTTTCTTATTTGCTTTCTCGTCTCCTTTGCCGTTCACGCACTTTCTTTAAATGAAGGTGCCACCATCTTCCCACAAAACGAAGGTGATCGTGCCCGCTACAATGTGCAGATAGACTTCAAGAAAGCTTATATCAGTGGTGTGTGCATCATGCTTATGGAGGACGGTCAGGTAAAGGCAAGTGTGGTGAACGAGTTTGGCGTCTCTGCTCTTGATTTCTTGTATAATCCATCGAAAAAGAAGGTCAAGATCCTTTCTGTGATGGGCAAGATGAATAAGTGGTATATCAAGAAGGTGCTGCGAAAAGATTTGCAGAAGGTGATGCAGCAGTTGCCTCTCGGTGATGGTACTTATGAAGATGTAAAATTCGGAATTAAATATACTTTCTCTCCTTTGGATGAAACTAAAGAATGACTTTTTCACGATACAGAAGAGTGAACCGACCGCAAGTGGTGCGAGTTTTCTTGTAAGGCTCAATCCCGAAAGCGTCATCTACAAGGCTCACTTCCCGGGGCGTCCAATCACTCCGGGTGTTTGCATCGTGGAGATGGCTGTCGAGCTCCTTGAGGAACAGCTGCAGCACTCCTTCTCTGTCCAGATGATAAAGAACCTGAAATTTCTCGCAGTGATTTCTCCCGAGGAGGTACAGGAAATAATATACGACTTGAAGATCTCAAATGATGATAACGGACTGATAAAGACGCAGGTGGTTGTGTCTGCATCAGACAAAGTATATGCAAAACTAACTCTTATATGCAATCCAACGACGAACAAATAATTCTCCAGCGCAAGACTCTCCACGACCGTGGTATATGTGTAGTCATCCCGACATATAATAATGCCGGGACCATTGCTGATGTGGTTCGCCGCACTTTGCAGCAATGCGGTGATGTGATTGTTGTGAGTGATGGATGTACTGATGGCACTCTCGAGGTGCTTCAGACCATTGAAGGTATCACCATTGTGGCTTATGATAAGAATGCGGGCAAGGGAACTGCCTTGAAACGAGGTTTTCAGAAAGCACTTGCAATGGGATTTGCCTATGCAATCACACTTGATGCCGATGGACAACACTTCCCCGAGGATATATCGTTGATGCTTGAAGCCAATGTGAAGCATCCAGGTTGTCTCATCGTAGGACAGCGCAAAGGTCTTGAGACGATGGAACGCAGTGGCGGAAGTAAGTTTGCCAACTCTTTCAGCAATTTCTGGTTTGCTGTGCAGACCGGCCATCGTCTGAAGGATACGCAGACCGGTTATCGCCTCTATCCGCTCAAGAAACTTTACGGTCTCTCGCTGCTTACTTCACGATATGAAGCCGAACTCGAACTTCTCGTCTTTGCTTCTTGGCATGGCGTAAAACTTATTTCCACACCAGTCAACGTGTATTATCCGCCTAAAGAGGAGCGGGTATCTCATTTCCGTCCGGGTATGGATTTTACTCGCATCTCCATTCTCAATACGGTGCTTTGCGTCCTGGCTCTTGTCTATGGACTTCCGCTCTTCCTTGTCCGCAAAGGACTCTCCGTCTTGCGCAATGTCTATGCAGCAATATTCTTTGCTGTGATGACGCTTGTCGTGATGACTCCTTCGGCAATGATTTATCTGAAGTTAGGTAAGATAGATGAACGTAAGCGGTTGAATCTGCACCGGATGTTGCAGTCCTTCTCGCGATTCATCCTCATTCGGCATAAGATTCCGGGCGTGAAATTCTCAGTCGGCAATCCAAATGGCGAGGACTTCTCGCGACCTGCAGTCATCATCTGCAACCATCAGTCGCACCTCGACTTGCTCATACTCCTCATGCATTCGCCTAAGATTGTGGTACTTACCAACGATTGGGTGTGGCACAATCCTTTCTACGGATATGTAATCCGCAATGCCGAGTTCTATCCTGTGTCGCAGGGAGTTGAGGCGCTTCTGCCTAAATTCGAATCCCTCATCCAGCGTGGATACAGTATCGCAGTCTATCCCGAAGGTACACGTTCGGTCGATTGCAGCATAGGCCGTTTCCACGACGGAGCATTCCATATCGCCAATCATTTCGGCCTCGACATACTCCCGTTGGTACTCTATGGAGCAGGAAAAGCTTTGCCGAAGAAAGAGATGAACCTGCACAAATGGCCTATCCACATAGAGATAGATAAGCGCATCTCCATCGACGAACTTAAGGCAATGGGTAAGACCACTCGCAAACAGTCGCTTACGATGCGCCGCTACTACGAACAGCGCTATGCTGAGATGGCAAACCGAATCGAACAAGATGTATAGTCTATGCGTAACATTCTCAACATATTAATCCTTCTGTCCTTCTCTCTCGTCATCAATGCACAAGAGAAGATTCGTCTTTGGGAAGGCACTCCGGTCAAGGCTCGCTCGGTCACACTGGAGGAGTTCCTGCCTGAAGATGGAGGCAACGGAATAGCCATTATCGTATGCCCAGGCGGCAGTTATTGCTGGCACGACTACGATACCGAAGGCGAGGGTGTGGCTGAATGGTTGCGGACAAATGGGTTCACGGCTTTTGTGCTCAATTATCGTGTGCAAGGCAAATTCCAGTATGTCACCCATTCGCGTGCTATCTTTGGTGGGCGCAAGCATCCGGATATGATTACCGACTTGCAACGGGCAATCCAGTATGTGCGTGAGAATGCTGCCCGCTATAATATAAATAAGGTGGGAACAATGGGCTTCTCTGCCGGCGGACATCTTGTGATGAGTGGTGCAGAGTTCTTTCATACGGACTTTCTGCAGAGGGCTGGCGTGCAACATTCCGTTTCGCTCCGACCAGATTTTGTGGCACCTATCTATCCTGTCGTCTCGATGTCGGCCAAGTGCACACATAAGCGTTCACGCCGTGCCTTGCTCGGACCTTATAAGAAATTCAGTCGTACTCTCCGCGATTCTCTTTCGCTCGAACGCCATGTGCCAAATGACTGTCCGCCAGTCTTTCTCGTAAACTGCAAGGACGATCCGGTGGTGAAATACCACAACTCCGAACTTCTCGACTCGGCTCTCACGGCACACGACATCAGGCATCGCTACATCCAATACAAGACTGGCGGACATGGTTTTGGCGCTTCAACTACCAAAGGTACTGCTGAGTGCCGCCAATGGAAAGGTGAGTTCCTCCACTGGATTTCCACTCTTTTCTGATTTTGTCTGCCGTTTTCTAATAAGCGGATTTAAGTCCGCGCTTTAATTGTAATTAATTATGCAAAATTCCTTCGACGACATCCGTCCATACTACAACGATGAGATACCTGATGCGATGGCTCGTATTGCCACCAGCACCTCATTCCCTTTGGTTGCATCCTATGTCTTTCCCGATCGCAATATTGAGGATGTGCGTCGTGATGTCAGGGGGTATAAGACCATTCGTGATTTCCAGCTTGGCGTGATGTACTGGGCCAACGAACAAATCAAGAAGCGCTCCATCACCGAGTTTACTTATGGAGGAATCGAAAATCTTACTCCAGGCACACCTTATCTCTTTGTGTCCAATCACAGAGATATAATGCTTGATGCTTCATTGATGCAGAATGTGTTGACCGACAACGGATTTGATACTAGCGAAATTACTTTCGGCGCTAACCTCATGCAAGGTCAGTTGGTCATAGATGTGGGCAAGTCGAACAAGATGTTCAAGGTGGAACGTCCCGGTGGAAGCGTCAAAGAGTTCTATCGTGCTTCGTTGCATCTCTCGGATTATATCCGTACCACAATCGTCGAGCGCCAGTCTTCTGTGTGGATTGCTCAGCGCAACGGACGTACGAAGGATGGTATCGACCGTACCGACCAGGGCATTATCAAGATGTTTGGCATGAGTCGTTCGGACGATAAGATTGAGTCGCTTGCCGAACTCAATATCGTGCCGGTTGCCGTGTCGTATGAGATTGAATCGTGCGATATCCTCAAGACCATCGAACTATACGAGCGTCGTCAGGGGCCATACATCAAGAAACCGGGCGAAGACCTCAACAGTATCCTTACCGGCATTACCCAGCCGAAGGGTAGGGTGCACATCGAGTTTTGCAAACCTGTTGCCCGCGAAGAACTTATGAAGTTCGATGGTTGCACCTCTGGCGAATATCACAAACAAGTGGCCAATCTGCTTGACCAACGCATCTGTGCCGCTTATCGGTTGTATCCGAACAACTACATCGCCCACGACCTCCGATATGGAAAGAAGGAATATCGCCGGTTGTATTCCCGCGATGAAAAGGAGGCCTTCCTCCGCATGATGGCCCGGCTCAATCGCTACGAGGAGGATTGTGACATTGAGGCACTTCGCGACATTTACCTTGGCATCTATTCCAATCCAGTCGAGAGCCACAATCTCTTTGTCGGCAAGTCGTGACCATTTCCCTATATCATCATTGCAAAATACTTTCACCGTCACTAATTAAGCGTGTGTCACACGCGTCTCAATACGCCCCATGTTCCTACATATCTACGATTATCTTCATACTCATCCGCTCATTCGCCGCATCTCCCTTCTGGTGCTGACTGCTCTCATGGCAGTTCTTGCTCTCGGACTTACCTACAAGGAGGACATCAGCGACTTCCTTCCTCTTAATCAGGACGAACGGGAAGCTATGCAGATATATCAGGACATCTCGGGTGTCAATCGACTTTTCGTTCTCTTCGATAATCCCGATGATGCCGACCGTACTGTTGAGGCAATCAATGCATTTACTGCTTCGGTGGAAGAGAATGACACAGCCTCCCTCTGTACAGATCTCGCTGCGACCTTCGACCTCGAACGTCTCTCCGAGTTGACAGACTTCATCTATACCAACATCCCGTATTTCCTGACTGATGCTGACTATCAGCGGATGGATTCGCTCCTTGCTCAGCCTGGCTTCATTGGCCGCCAACTCGACAATGATCGTGAGATGTTGATGTTCCCTTCGGGTTCTTTGCTCTCGGAGAATATCTCTCGCGACCCGCTCGGCCTTTTCACTCCTGTGGTACAAAGGCTTCAGGGGCAGCAGCAGAACAGCCGCTTCGAAATGTACGACGGCTACATCTTCACTCCAGATATGAAACGGGCCATCGTGATGCTCACTTCTAAGTTTGGCAACAGCGAGACCGAACAGAACTCACGCCTTCTATCCCTTCTCGAGTCCTGCATCGACTCCATGCAGATGGACTATCCTGATGTGTCGGCTCATGTGGTGGGCGGTCCGCAGATAGCGGTAGGTAACGCTCAGCAAATCAAGCACGACAGCATCCTTGCAGTGTCGCTCTCGGCCGTACTCATCTTGCTCCTTCTTCTGTATTCATTCCGCAGTCTGCGCAACATATCTCTCATCGCCATCTCCATCATTTGGGGCACACTCTTTGCCATTGCAGGCATTGCGTTGATTCATGATAGTGTGTCGATTATTGTGATTGGCATATCGAGCGTAATCATAGGTATTGCAGTCAATTACCCTCTTCACCTCATAGCCCACACCGCTCATGAGGCAGATATCCGTGGTGCGCTTCGTGAGATAGTGGCACCTTTGCTCGTGGGCAATGTGACAACAGTGGGTGCCTTCCTTGCTCTCGTGCCGCTCCGATCGGTAGCGATGCGCGACCTGGGACTGTTTGCTTCGTTCCTTCTTATAGGCACAATCCTCTTCGTGTTGATTTATCTTCCGCACATGATAAAGAGAAAAAGCGAAAGCACTGAGGTGAAAGGCGGCTTTATTTCTGCTCTCGCAAATATCCATCCCGAAGCAAACAGGTGGGTGGTTGCAGTGGTAGTT
>R05__coassemble_921_pt1 | contig 11656 bp, 8 predicted proteins | sample R05__metabat2_low_PE_025 | metagenome-assembled genome bin R05 | reverse complement strand
CGTGATGAGATGCTTGGCGTGTTTGCTGTTGTCCTTTGCAATCACCTGAGTGGCATTGTAGTGTGAGAGCACGAATGTGTTGAGCAGGATTGCCACGATGAACCAGATGATGAATGTCGGGATGATTTTGTACCAAGGCTTCTTTGCCGTGTCGTCACCCTTCAGTTTGTTCTTGAAGAAGAATGGAGTGACGATAGCCACAACCACAATCCAGAGGGCACGGGTGAGCTTGACGGTAGTCGCAACTTGCTGAGCCTCTTCGCCATAGGCACCACCAGCACCGACAACCGAACTTGTATCATGAATTGCGATGGCACACCAAGTACCGAAGTCTGTCTGACTCATATCGAGCCAATGGCCGATAGGAGGGAAGAGGAAGAGCGCAATGGCGTTGAGGATGAATACCACGCCCAGTGCGACCGACATGCTCTCGGCCTTTGCCTTGATGACAGGTCCTACGGCAGCGATGGCCGAACCACCGCAGATGGCTGTACCTGAAGAGATAAGATAACTGGTCTGCCAGTCCACTCCGAGGAGCTTGCGACCAATCAGAGTGCCGAGTGCCAAGGTGCCGAATACCGAGACGATGGTGTTGAGCATACCTTCACTTCCCGAAGCGATAGCGCTCTCGAGAGTCATGCCAAATCCGAGTCCGATGACCGAGTACTGAAGGAGTTTCTTCGACATGGTCTTGTTGAAGTCGGGGAATGCCTTGCCGAACACGAGAGCGAAGATGAGACCAAGGAGGAGGGCAATAGGTGATGTCACCCAGGTGCCTATCCAGGAAGCCGAACCGAGGTCGAGTCCAAACACTTCGCAACAGAAGCCAGTGAGCAGACTGATGCCCAGAACTGCTACGATGGCGATGTAGATGATGTTGTTTGTTTTCATTTTTTATTGATTGAATTTGTCTCTTTCTGACTGCAAAGTTACAAAAAGTTATTTAAATATGTGTAATTAACTGCAAAATCTTAATTCTTAATTCTTAAATCTTAATTACTTTTCGTATCTTTGCACTAATGAAAGGACTTATACCATACACAATCAATGTCAGAGGGCGCCTGCTCGACCTCAGTAAGCCGCAGGTCATGGGCATACTCAATGTCACCCCCGACTCCTTCTTCTCCGACTCCCGCACTCAGGCCGAGGAGGAGATAAGGGTCCGTGTGCAGCAGATAGTCGATGAGGGTGGGCAGATGATTGATATAGGTGCTTTCTCCACTCGCCCCGGTGCCGACGATGTGACTTTGGAGGAGGAGATGGACCGTCTCAGTCGTGGTATGAAGGTGCTCCGTGCAGTCGCTCCCCGCATTCCCGTGTCGGTCGATACATTCCGTGCTGATGTGGCCAGAATGGCAGTGGAGGAACTCGGTGCCGACATCATCAACGACATCTCGGGCGGACAACTGGACCAGTCCATGTTCTCCACGGTGGCAAAACTGGGAGTACCGTACATCCTGACTCATTTCCCTATGAAGGATGTCGCATCGCACGATATGTCTCAGGATTCTCTCATGAAGGATGTCCTGCTTTATTTTGCAGAGAAAGTCCAACTCCTTCGCGACCTCGGGCAGAAGGACATTATCCTCGACCCGGGCTTCGGCTTCGGCAAGACGCTCGACGACAATTATCTGTTGATGAATCACCTCGAGGAACTCAAAATCTTTGACCTCCCAATCCTCTCGGGCATTTCCCGCAAGAGCATGATTTACAAGTTGCTGGACGCTACGCCTCACGAGGCTCTCAACGGCACGACAGTCCTCAACACCATCTCCCTGCTCAAGGGGGCAAGCATTCTCCGGGTGCATGATGTGAAGGAGTGCGTCGAGGTGGTCAAGGTGGTCGGCAAGATGCTCGAAAAATAAATTAACTGACTTAATACATTTATAAAAAACAAAATAACTCTCCAACCTTATGGCATTTGAATTTGGCATAAAGGATGTTGCCGATATATTTATCGTAGCGTGTCTGCTCTACTACGCTTACCGGCTCATGAAGGCAAGCGGTTCGCTCAACATATTCTACGGAGTGCTCATATTCATCGTCACATGGGCCGTCGCACGATTGCTGGGCATGAAGATGCTGGGCTCCATTTTCAGCAGTCTCCTCAATGTGGGTGTGCTGGCCATGATAGTCATCTTCCAGGAGGAGATTCGACGATTCCTTCTCACCCTCGGTTCGCAGCGTCGTCTGCCTGCCATAGCACGTTTCTTCTCACGCCGAGTGAACGAAGAGGAAGAGGACGAGGAGAAGACAATTCTTCCGGTCGTAATGGCTTGCGACTCAATGAGCAAGAATCTCGTTGGCGCCCTCATCATCATCGAACGCGACATGTCGCTCTCCGATATCATCAAGTCGGGCGAATATATCGATGCGAGAATCAACACCGAACTTATCAAGAACATCTTCTTCAAGAACAGTCCGCTCCACGACGGAGCCATGATCATCCGCCGCAACCGTATCGTCGCAGCGGGTTGCATCCTGCCTGTTTCGCACAGCCTCAATATCCCGAAGGACCTCGGACTCCGCCATCGTGCAGCCCTAGGCATTACTCAGCAGAGTGATGCCATCGCCATCATCGTGAGCGAGGAGACGGGTGCCATCAATATTGCCCATAGAGGAGACTTCAAACTCCGACTTGCGGGCAACGAACTCGAAAGCTATCTTGTGAACAATCTCAAACAGTAATCCTATGCGTCGCAATCTAATCCTGACCTTACTATTTGTCTTCGCTTTTCATGCCTCTGCTCAGGAGCAGCCTTCTGTGCAGCCCATCATGCAGGCTATGGAACTGGCCAACAGCCACTTTACATCCAAATACCCTGATGCAGGAGCACCTACTTTCGTGAAGAAACAACGCCCGTCCAACCTCTGGACCCGAGGCGTGTATTTCGAAGGCCTCTATGCCCTTGCCGAACTCGAACGCATCACCGGAAGCACACAATACGATGCCAACCTCAAATACATCTTCGACTGGGGAACTGCCCACAACTGGACTCCCCGCAATGGTGTCCGTACCCGCGATGCAGATGACTATTGCTGTTGCCAGACTTATATCGACATGGGACATGTTGGCCAGACCATCGAGTGCATGGAGCACCTTATCGCCTGCCGCAATGTGCCTCAGAAACAGGGCAATGGAGAGTCAACAGGCTCGTTTGGCGACTGGACTTGGATCGATGCCATTCAGATGGGACTGCCTGTCATGACTAAGTTGAGTGCCCTCATGCTTCAGCGGGGCGACACCGACCCATTGCGATATGCTGAACAGGGTTGGCAGATGTACCGCACGAGTCGTGACTCCATCGCAGGCGGTCTCTTCAATAAGAAGGAAGGCCTTTGGTGGCGCGACAAGGACTTCGTCCCTCCTTACACCACACCTGGCGGCAAGAACTGCTATTGGTCACGAGGCAACGGATGGGTATATGCTGCCCTCGTGCGTGCCATGGAGTCTCTCCCAGAAGACCCTCACTACAACGAGTACAAGAAGGACTACCTCCTCATGACCAAGGCTCTGCTCAAGTGTCAGCAGCCTGACCTCTACTGGTATGCTTCGCTTGCTGATGCACAGGACTTTGGCGGCAAGGAACTGTCGGGCACGGCTCTCTTCATCTATGGTATGGCATGGGGTGTGCGACAGGGATATCTGCCGGCTAAGAAGTTTACACCTATTATATATAATACATGGGCTGCAATGGTCCGCGACTGTCTGCATCCTGATGGCGTGCTCGGTTTCGTGCAGGGCACAGGTAAGCAGCCAAGCGACTCGCAACCTGTGACCTACGATAAGGAACCAGACTTCGACGACTATGGACTCGGCTGTTTCCTCCTCTGCGGCACAGAGATTGTGAAAATGATGAACGCAAAATGAGCAAATACTCACTTTTAGGTATTATTTTTGGAGTGTAAACACATTTTCTTTACCCAAAATTTGGTACAAACAATAAAATGCTATACCTTTGCACCAACATTTTACGAGTAAAGAAACAAATTTAACAACTAAAAAGTAAATATTTTATGGCTTACGTAATTAGCGACGATTGTGTAATGTGTGGTACTTGCGCAGGTGAGTGTCCATCAGGTGCTATCAACGAAGGTGATGGCAAGTATGAAATTGATCCAGATTCTTGTGTTGACTGCGGTACTTGTGCTGATGCATGTCCTGCAGGCGCTATCAACCCAGGCGAGTAATCATTTTTACACTTCGTAAAAAGAAAAGCGGCGAATCTTCATTGATTTGTCGCTCTTTTTTTATACCTTTGCATGGTAAAATGACTTTTACTTCGTAAATATACCTAATAAAAATATGAATAAACGCATTTTCATTTTCCTCTCGGCCCTGTGTCTTGCAGCATTTGCATTTGCACAGGAGAGCATCGACCTCTCCGGCAATTGGCAGTTCCGCATTGACCCGAATGACGTGGGCATCAACGAGAAGTGGTTCACTCAGTCGTTCGACGAGACCATCAAACTCCCTTCATCCATGCCCGAACAACTCAAGGGCTATGACATCAGTACGGACACGAAATGGGTGGGTTCGCTCTACGACTCTTCCTATTTCTACAATCCTTACATGGCCAAGTACCGCAAGCCGGGCAAGGATATGAAGCTCCAGTTCTTCCTCACTCCGCAGAAGCACTATGTGGGTGTGGCTTGGTACAAGAAGACTGTCCACCTCAGCGAGGACGAGCCTCTACCTATGTACACTCTCTACCTCGAACGCCCTCACATCACTACCGACGTGTGGGTGAATGGCGAGAAGGTGCAGAACGGACAGAACTCGCTCTCTGTACCTCACAAATACTACCTTTACGGTTATCTCAAACCTGGTGATAATGATATCGTTATCCGCGTGAACAATGACCCCGAGACCGTGAAGGTGGGACAGGACTCTCACTCCGTGACCGACCAGACTCAAGGCGACTGGAATGGCATCGTGGGCAAAATCGAACTTCGTCCTTTCTGCAATGTGGACTATGTCGAGGTATATCCTGATGTTGACAAGAAGACTGCCCGCGTGCATCTCGAGTTGCAAGGTGTCTTGGAGAAGGAAAGGGCGACAATTACTGTCCGGGCTACTGCATTCAACTCCGACAAGACTCATGTCGTGGAGTCCAAACCGGACATGATCGCCATCTCCGACCAGGCTGCCACTCCATACGACATCACTCTCAATATGGGCAACGATATGCTCCTCTGGGACGAGTTCAATCCGCAGCTCTATCGCCTCGAAGTGGATGTGACGACCAAATCAATGGGCACCACCCACACGGAGACCGTATTCGGAATGCGCAAGATTGAGATTAAGGATAAGATGTTCTTTGTCAACGGTCGCGAAGTCATTCTCCGTGGTACTGTGGAGAACTGCGACTTCCCGAACACAGGTTATCCTCCAATGGACCTCGACTCGTGGCTCAAACTCTTCAGGACATGCAAGTCGTACGGACTCAACCACATGCGTTTCCACACTTACTGTCCTCCTGAGGTTGCTTTCCTCGCAGCTGATATGGTGGGTTTCTATCTCCAGCCCGAAGGCCCGTCGTGGCCTAATCATGGAGTGAAACTTGGTCGTGGCGAGTTTATCGACAACTACCTCATGGAGGAGGGACTTGCCATCGTAAACGAGTACGGCAACCACCCCTCATTTACTTTCTTCGCATTTGGTAATGAACCAGCAGGCAACTGGGTTAAATGGTCCACCGACCATGTGGCTCAGATTAAGGAGTGGGACCCACGACATCTCTACTGCGGATTCTCTGTAGGTGGAGGCTGGGCTTGGCAACCGGGCAGCGAATATGCGGTGAAGGCCGGTGCACGAGGTCTCAACGAATGGGCTAAGCGTGCTCCGGAATCGACAGTGAATTTTGAGAAGAACATCACCACATACAACGGCAAGGATATGCCTAACACTCCTATCACCATGCCTTTCGTCTCGCATGAGACAGGCCAGTGGTGTGCCTTCCCTAACTTCGATGAGATAAATAAGTACACTGGTGTCAATCGTGCAGGCAACTTCGAGATATTCCGTGATCTCCTTCGCGACAATGGCATGGAGAGCATGGGACATAAGTTCATGATGGCTTCCGGCAAACTGCAGGCTCTCTGTTACAAGGCTGAGATAGAGCGTACGCTCCGTACTCCTAAGTATGCAGGTTTCCAACTCCTTTCACTCAACGACTACTCAGGCCAGGGCACAGCTCTCGTGGGTGTGACTGATGTGTTCTTCGACGATAAGGGCTACATCAACAGTCAGGAGTTCCGTGAGTTCTGTTCGCCTATCGTTCCTCTTGCTAAGATAAAGAAGTTCACTTATTCCAACGATGAGACTTTCGAAGCCGATGTCGAACTCTCGCAGTTCTCAGCTTCGGAGATAAAGAACGCCACACCTCACTGGGTCATCTACAAGGAACCAAAGACCAACGGTCCGCAGATGATTCTCAACATGGAGGCACCTGTGGCATTCGGTGACCTTGAGACTCGCGACCTTCCTGTCGGAGGCAACATTCCTCTCGGCAAGATTTCCGTTCCTCTCTCCGGCATCACCCAACCTACCAAGCTCACTCTCGCAATCACCATCCCTGGCACTACAGCCCAGAACCACTGGAACTTCTGGGTATATCCACCTATCCCGTCTTCGGAGGCATCGTCGCAGAAAGCCAAGCACACCAAGCGCACTGGCACCTATTTCGATGGCGACATCTATGTGACCGACTCACTCGATGCCCAGGCTCAGAAGACTCTCAAGAAGGGAGGTAAGGTACTTATCCTCGCTGCAGGCAAGGTTTCGTACGGCAAGGAAGTGGTGCAGCAGTTCACTCCTGTATTCTGGAACACCTCCTGGTTCAAGATGCGCCCACCTCACACCACGGGTATCTATGTGGAAAACACCCATTCCATCTTCGACCTCTTCCCTACGGACTACCACTCCGACATGCAGTGGTGGGAACTCGTCAATCGGGCTCAGGTGATGCAGTTCACCGATTTCCCTCACGACTTCCAGCCTCTCGTTCAGAGCATCGACACTTGGTTCGTATCGCGTAAGATAGGTATGCTCTTTGAGGCAAATATAGGCAAAGGCCGCCTTGTGATGACTACGATGGACCTCACTCGCAATCTCGACACTCGTATCGTGGCCCGACAGATGAAGGCTTCCATCCTCAACTACATGCATTCAGATGCTTTCCAGCCTCAGTGGACAATCGAACAGGAGCGCATCTCCGACCTCTTCACCAAGGTGGCCGGTGCTGTCAATATGTACACTCATGACTCGCCGGATGAACTGAAGCCTGCCCTCAATGCACCAACAAAAAAGTAATCTATACAAATAATTTCCCATGAAAAAAATAATTCTCTCCATCGTTTTTATCTTTGCAATTTTATTGCAAATCAACGCTCAGACATATTCATTCGATGGCCGCAATAAGAAAGCCATTCAGGTTCGTCCTGCCGACACCTTCACTTCCGACAAAGGCTACGGCTACGACTTCCAGTACATCATCGATGAGGCTCGCAAGCAGCAGACTCAGTCCTTCCGTCTCTCGGATGGCATCTTCTATTTCTCCGTTGCTGTGCCTGACGGCAACTATAAAGTGACGGTTACTGTCGGTTCGAAGAAGAAGGCAGCAAAGACCACAGTGCGTGCTGAGTCCCGCCGCCTCTATGTGCAGAACGAAACTACGAAGAAAGGCGAGTTCAAGACTTACTCCTTTGTGGTAAATAAGCACAACACCTCCATCTCTCTGCCTGACGGAAAGACCGACATCGTGAAGATTACGCCTCGTGAGAAGGATGTGCTCCGCTGGGACGACAAACTCACAATCGAAATCAATGGCGATGCTCCAGCTTGTTCGGAGATAAAGATCGAGCCGGTCGATGTGCCTACGATGTATCTCTGCGGCAACTCTACCGTTGTCGATCAGGACAAGGAACCTTGGGCTTCGTGGGGACAGATGTTTACTTACTGGTTCAACGACAAGGTCTCTGTGGCCAACTATGCTGCCTCAGGACTCACTTCCACATCTTTCAATGCCCAGAACCGTCTCAAGAAGATTGTCTCTCTTCTCAAGGAAGGTGATTATGTGTTTATTGAATTCGGTCACAACGACGAGAAGGACAAGGCTGCAGGTTCGGGCGCCTTCTACAATTATGCACACAATCTGAAGATGTATGTCGATCAGATTCGTGCCAAGGGTGCAACACCTGTCATCTGTTCGCCTACAGAGCGTCGTCGTGTCGATAAGGACGGCAAGTTCTCGCCTACCCACGGCAAATATCCTGCTGCAGCAAAATTCGTGGCCGACGACCAGAAGGTCGGTTTCATCGACCTCACCACCATGTCGCGCACTCTCTATGAGACGATGGGCGCTGAGGACAGCAAACACCTCCTCGTTCACTATCCTGCAGGCACTTATCCCGGTCAGGATAAGGCATTTGAGGATAATACCCATTTCAATGCTTTCGGCGCTTATCAGATTTCCCGCCTTATCATTCGTGGCATGAAGGCTCTCAACCTTCCGATTCTCGAGAACCTCAAGCCCGACTATAAGGACCTTGACCCTGCAACTCCCGATGCCTGGCAGTCGTTCCATTGGAATGATGGCCCATTCATCGATGTCGTTAAGCCGGATGGGAATTAATTGAATGGCGCAAAAGTGATAAAGCAAAATTGACAGATAATAATAGGTAATAAAGAATCAGATATGAATACTTGTCCTCATTGCAACAAACAAATACCTGACGGTTCGCGATTCTGCATGCATTGCGGTATGCCGCTTATCGAGGGACTTGCCTCGCCTGTGGCTCCTGCTCAGAAGAAAAGCGGCCATTGGGGTCTGAAGTTCTTCTTCTTCCTCCTCTACCTTGGTCTCAATGCCGGAGCATATTTGGGCTATGGGTATTACCAGCAGAAGGTGGCCGAACAGATTGCTGCCGACAGCATTGCCCGACAACTTGCCATCCAGGACTCGATTGCACAGGCCGAATATGAGGCAAAACTTGTTGAGGACTCGCTGAAGCAAGTGGCTGCAGCTCATCGTGTTGAGGACCTCGAGGTGCTTGTCGGCGAAATCTACAACTGCCGCAAGGGGCATCCTAATGATGTGGTGGGATACTATTCGTTAGGTCTGAAGAATGCCTACCTCTCCTGGGAGAACGAAAATCTTCAGGGTCCGCAAGGTCTTCTCTTCGAGAGAAAATGGGAAGGTGGATGCGACAATCGTCTGAAGATAAAGAATTATCAGACCGAAGTCCTCGAGGCTTCATCGCCTGAGGATAATGCCGCTACCTTCAAGGTCAAGGTGACATTCTCAATTTACGATTCGGTCGATGATGATTCGTTCGTGAAGGATGTGGCTCACACCGATGTGTTCAAGTTCGTCAACGAGCATGGCAACTGGCGAATCGACGACCTCATTCGCGATGGTCTATCAGTCAAGAGCCGCTACTCGAGCGGTAGTTCCGACTTCGGCAAGGAGACTTGTCACTAATCCATTCCCCTAAATCTTAATCCCTCAACTCTAAACTCTCTCCTCCCTCTCACCCCATTGGGGTGTAGGGGAACTCCACTTTGCCACTGAAAAAGCATAACCTTTGTCTTCCCGGACAAAGGTTTTTATTTCTATCCCTCTGATATTCTCGGGCAGGAGTACCGACTTCATGTCATCATTGATTCCCTCGCCTGAGAGTTTGAGCACGGCTTCTTTCTTCGTCCAGAGTTTGATGAATTCGTTCATCGGATTAGGCGAGGCGTTGATTTCTTCTATTTCTTTCTCATTCATCGTGTATTCGACAAGGCCTTCATTTCCTCTGCCCAGCACCTCACAGTCTATACCAATGGGCTGATCACTCACGGCACACATCACTGCATTCTTGCAATGGCTCAGGTTGAAGTGGATGTCTTCATGACCTATGATGGCGGGTTTGCCGTGCTCTCCATAGCTGAAGACTGGCTGTTCCTCTATTCCGTATTCTTCCTTCAAAGCCTGGCAAAGCAACTGATATGCTATCACGCACTCTTTGCGTCCAAGTGGAAACTTGAACTTCTCTGCCTGTTCCCTCCGCTGCTGGGGTAGGGTGGGGATGATGGCATTCACCTCCTCATCGCTGATTTTATTCAAGGAATCATTAAAATAGAGCATAATTAGTCGTTTCTTTCTGCAAAGATACAAATAATTTTGTTTTTTAGATTTTTAATTATCAATTTATTGCTAACTTTGCACAAGATAAAAGTTTGTTGCATACAAAAACATTGTATTTTAAGATATGAAGAAGACTTTACTTTCGATGTTGCTGTTGTCTTTGGGACTTGTTTCTTATGCCCAAGGCACGGCCTCACATCCTTCCAAAGCAAAGGCGCCGAGCGCAAATCTCTGGATTCCTATTCCTCAGGAAGCGAAGCCTTATACCCGATGGTGGTGGCTCGGCTCGGCTGTGGATGAAACTGGCATAACCTACAATCTCGAAGAACTCTCCAAGGCCGGTATCGGTGGTGTGGAGATTACTCCTATTTATGGTGTGCAGGGCAATGATGCCAATGAGATTTCGTACCTTTCCCCGAAGTGGATGAAGATGCTGAAGCATGTGGAGACTGAAGGTGTCCGACTCGGCATCGAGACCGATATGGCCACGGGAACCGGCTGGCCTTTCGGCGGTCCGCTTGTGTCGCAGGACGATGCTGCAACGAAGGCCATCTTCCACACTGACGATAAGGGTAAGGTGACTCTCGAGGTTGCCAAGACGAAGCAGAAGGTAAAGCGTGCCGCTCCTGGTGGCGAAGGTTGGGTGATTGACCACTTCAACAAGGATGCTGTCGCCCGTTATCTTGCCCGATTCGATACGGCCTTTGTCAATCAGGGAGTTAAAACGCCAGCGAACTTCTTCAATGACTCATACGAGGTGTATGGTGCCGACTGGACTCCGGGACTTCTTGACGAGTTCAAGGTCCGCCGAGGCTATGACCTCACACCTCATCTCGCCTCGCTTGTCAAGGCTGATTCGCTTCGCACGGATGAAGACAAACGAATCATCTCTGATTATCGCGAGACTCTTGCCGACCTTCTTCTGGAGAATTTCACAACTCAATGGACAGACTGGGCTCATCAGCACGGTTCGCTTACCCGCAATCAGGCTCATGGTTCGCCTGCCAATCTGCTTGACCTCTATGCCGAGGTCGATATACCTGAATGTGAAGGTTTCGGCCTGAGCGATTTCGGCATTCGTGGCCTTCGTCTCGATTCGGGATTCACGAAGAAGAATTTCTCTGACATCTCAATGCTGAAGTATGCATCCTCGGGTGCTCACCTCAGCGGACACAATCTCACTTCTTCCGAGACATTCACTTGGCTCACCGAACATTTCCGCACCTCGCTCTCGCAGTGCAAACCCGATCTCGACCTGTTCTTCATCTCGGGTGTCAATCATGTGTTCTTCCACGGCTCTTGCTACAGTCCGAAGGATGCCGAGTGGCCGGGTTGGCGATTCTATGCTTCGGTGGATATGTCGCCTAACAACAACTGGTGGTCCACGATGCCTGCCTTCTCGCGGTATATTGCCCGTTGTCAGTCCTTCCTCCAGTGGGGCCAGCCGGACAACGACATTCTCGTGTATCTCCCCTTCTATGATATGATATACGACCAGCCGGGCACAGTGGCTCTCTTCG
>R05__coassemble_914_pt1 | contig 11684 bp, 8 predicted proteins | sample R05__metabat2_low_PE_025 | metagenome-assembled genome bin R05 | reverse complement strand
CCGTGGAGTATCTCGGATTCAAGCCCCAGACTCAGAACGTCAAGCACGATAAGGGCAAGTACATCTTTACCCTCGAGGATGATGAACGGCTTATCGATGAGGTGGTGGTCACGGGATATAATACCATCGACAAACGACAACTGACCTCGTCCATCACCACCATCTCCGAGAAGGACCTTACCCTTCGCGGTTCGCTTACCGTCGATCAGATGCTCGAAGGCAAGATTCCGGGACTTATGTCGCTTACCACATCTACCGCTCCCGGTGCCCAGGCAAAGATGCGAATCCGTGGTTCGAACACCTTCACGGGTAGCCGTCAGCCTCTCTGGGTGGTCGATGGCATGATATATGAGGATCCTGTGCCTCTCACTGCCGACGAAATCAATTCGCTCGACAATATCAATCTCATCGGTAACGCCATCTCCGGACTCAACCCGCAGGACATCCAGCGTATCGATGTGCTGAAGGATGCCTCGGCTACCGCCCTCTATGGTACCAGGGCTTCGAATGGTGTCATCGTGGTGACCACCAAGACCGGAGAACTCGGTAAGCCGCAGCTCAACTACAATTTCAACGGACAGTGGCAGTTGCGCCCAAGCTACAACGACTACAACCTTATGACTTCGAAGGAACGTATCGATGTGAGTCGTGAGATTATGCAGAAGGGACTCTACTTCGACAGCTACCCTTCGCGCTACGGCTATGAGGGTGCCACGATGGACTATTGGGGCAAGCAGATAACCTTCGACGAGTATCAGGACGCCATCTCGCAGATGGAACAGAACAATACGGATTGGTTCAACGAACTCTACCGCAACTCCTTCTCGCAGACTCACAATGTGAGCCTCTCTGGTGGTACACCTGTCAACCGCTACTACGCCTCGGTGGGATTCAACGACGACCGTGGTGCAGAGATTCATCAGGACCTCAAGCGTCTCACCGCACGACTCAACTTCACAACCCACCTGCGCGACAACCTCTCTGTTGACCTCCGTCTCAACGGTTCGTACCAGAAGGGACACTACAATTCCTCGTACTATAGCGTGTTCAATGAGGCTTACTACACCAACCGAATCTTTGCCGCACGCAACGACGACGGCTCGTATGCCTACATCGACAAGTACATCACTGAGGACCAGACTACCCAGCAGAAGGTGTACGGCAAGTACAATATCCTCAACGAACTCGACAACAGCGGCAACTCCATCACCAATAAGTCGCTCAACCTCACTATGCACGCCGACTGGGAGATAATTCCTAATCTGCGATACACTACTACAGTGGGCCTCTCGACCACTACGAATATGCAGGAGAACTACATCAACGAGAACACTTTCTATGCAAGTCAGTTGCGTGGTTACGACCTCGGTGACGCTCCCCGTTCGGACTCTCAGTCCTATTCCTACCTTCCTTCGGGAGGTATCTGGTCGGCATCCAACACTGATCAGCGCAATATCCTGTGGAGAAACCAACTCAACTACAACTTCACCATCAAGAAGATTCACCACTTCAATATCGACCTCGGACACGAAATCACCTCTGTGACCTATCGTGGCAACACTACAGGTGAGAATCCGGGTTACCAGCCTGAGCAGGGTGAGTCCTTTACCCCGGTGTGGGCTGGTTCGTATGCCGACTCCGAGGCTTACTACTGGTACCTGCGATACTGGTATATGGGTTCGGGCAGCGCAGCAAAGTCGTCGCCTTCGATTACGGACCAGACGAGCAATACGCTCTCGTTCTATCTGACGGCAACTTATTCCTTCAAGAACTATTTCTCATTCAATGTGAATGCCCGCAACGATGCGTCCAACAAGTTCGGACAGTATGAGAAGGAGAAGTTCAACCCTGTGTGGTCCGTCTCCGGCCGATGGAATGTGCATGAGATGAACTTCTTCGAAGGCACAGAGGACTGGCTCGACATGCTCGCCCTCAGGGCAAGTTACGGTTATCGTGGTACTGTGCCTAACGCCACCCCGTATCTAATCATCTCCACTCCTAAGACATCGAGCATAAGCGGCGAACTCGCCTCTTCCATAAAGTCCTATCCTAATGCCTCGCTCAAGTGGGAGAAGACCGGTACCTTCAACGTCGGACTCGACTATTCCTTCCTCCGTGGCAGAATTACCGGTGCTTTGGAGGCTTACTACAGTCGTTCGACCGACCTCATCTCCTCGCGGGCAGCATCGTTGGTCAACGGTACAAGTTCGCTCTACTACAATGACGGTATTGCGACGAATACGGGTGTGGAATTCAGCATCTCCACTCTCAATATCAAGACAAAAGACTTCCGTTGGCGCACATCTCTCAATTATTCGTACACGAAGAACACCGTCAAGCGTGGCTCCTATGATGGCAACACATACACCGACTACATCAACGGTACTGTCATCATGGACGGAAGCAGCATCGACGGATTCTATTCATATCAGTTTGCCGGACTCGACAGTTACGGACTGCCTCGTTTCAAGAACCTCACGGGCAATGAGGAAGGGCTCTCACGCGATGAGTTCCTCTCCAATATCCTCGTGTACAGCGGCACACGTACCCCTCGTCATTACGGAGGTTTCTCTACCGAACTGCAGTGGAAGGACTTTACCCTCCGTGCCGAATTTACATACAAGTTGGGCTACAAGACACGTCTCCTCGCTCTCTATCAGTCGGGCAAAGCATCGCTTCCTATGCCTGAGGACAATATGAACAGCGCATTCAACGACCGATGGCGCGTGGCAGGCGATGAGGCTACTACTACCATCCCGGGACTTACCAATGTGGAACTCAGTGTGCCTGGGCAGACGACTACCGTGACCGATGAGTACCGTTACCTCTACACGATGGTGGACGATGAGTATCGCTACTGGGCAGGTCCTTCGCAATATACCGGTTGGTACATGTACGACTACAGTGATCTCCGCGTGGCTGACGCGAGCCACATCCGCTTCAAGAGCATCACGCTCGGTTGGCAGATACCAAACTACTGGACGAAGAAGGCGGCGATGCATAATGTGCGACTCGACTTCCAGGTGCAGAATATCGCTGTGTGGGCTTTCGACAAGAAACTCCGCGGGCAGGATCCTGACCAGGTAGCAAGCATCGGTATGCCTACTCTGCCTTCGTTTAATGTGACTCTCAACATCGGATTCTAATGGAAAAGACTGATTCTTCATTATGAAAAAGACATACATATACAATATCATCCTCCTGACATCTGCCTTGCTCATTACTTCGTGCTCGAAATTCCTCGAAGAGAAGGACAAGGACAAGGTCATACCTCGTACCACCGAACAGTACGAGGCATTCATGCACCAGGAGGCATTCCTCAAGACCACCTGGTTCTATCCTTCCGACCTTATGACTGATGATGTGGAGGAAAACTACAATGCCACAACGGACGAGAAGAATACCTACAAGAACCTCTACACTTGGAAGCGCGACATCGAATACGATGGCAGCGGTTCTTATACCACGACTCCTAACAGAAGTTGGACGCAGCTCTACAACGATATCCTCATTGCAAACTACGTGATTGAGAATGTCGCCACGGTGGAAGAGGGTACTCAGGCTGAGATTGAGTACCTCGAGGCAGAAGCCTATTTCCTCCGCGCAAGGTCGTACCTCGAACTTGCTCAGATTTATTGTCCTGTGTACGACGCATCTTCCGCTTCAACACAGTTGGGTGTGCCGCTCCGACTTGACACGGGTGTGAAGAATACATACACCCGCAACACCCTCAGCGAGGTGTACGATCAGGTGTTGTCCGACATCAACTCTTCCATCACTCTCTTCCAGTCGTCGGGTAAGGAACAGGTGTCGCGCTGGCATCCTAGCGAGAAGGCAGCACGTCTTCTCCTCACGCGTACATATTTATATATGGGCCGATGGGAGGATTGCATCAATGCTTCGACCATACTCATCGGTATGTGTCCGGCTGGTCTCTGGAATCTCCCACAGAATATCGACAAGACATTTGTCAATGATAACAACCCTGAGATTTTCCATTCCTACGGACAGACTTCCACTCTCATCACGGAGAACAACGACAACTCTCTCTGGAGCAATGATGTGCCGAAACTATACAAGGGCAGCACTTCGGATGTGGCTTACGGACTGAGCAACGAACTCGAATCGATGTACTGGACTGGTGATGCACGACTCCAGAAATACATTATCAACGCTACGGGCAAGGATATCCATGCGAAGTGGCATTCGAAGTTCACTTCTCTGGGAGCCTACAACTACCGGCTCTCGGAGGCTTACCTCAATCGTGCTGAGGCACTCGCTGCTGTCGGACGATGCGAGGAGGCTTTGACTGATGTACGCACGCTCATCGAAAAGAGAGTTTCGGACCCTTCCGCAGTCGTCTATCCTTCTGCATCGGATCAACTATCCGTGCGCAAGTTTGTGCTTGATGAGCGTCGTCGTGAATTCGTGGGCGAAACTCACCGTTGGTACGATATGCGCCGCACTACTTCCTGGTACCCTAAGACTGTAACCCATGCTTTCACCCAGCGTACCGGAAGCAACACCTCTGGCAGCGGAACTGTGGGCGAGACGGAAATCTATACTCTCCTCCCGGATGATCCGAACTTCATCTTCGAGTTGCCTAAGGCTGAGACTGATATCAACGACGATATCGAGATTTATGGCAAACGGGTGGACCACAATGCAGCAATGTAAAATTGAAAATGACTTTGCACACATACTTATGAAAAAGAACATCAAAACACATATACATCGCAACTCATCATCCGCCTTGTCTCTGGCTTTCCTGTTCGTCGTGCTTGCGACTTTTGCCTCTTCGTGCACATCGGAGGACAAGACTCCTTCGCTTGCCGATAAGGACCGCATGGAGGAACTGATGGATGCTGACAATGAGTACATCAAGGAGTTTCGCGACAAGTACGGGACTTATATCCTCTATAATTTCGATGATATGCAGGACTTTGCATATCAGTTTGAGGAGGGTTCCGCGTGGCGCAACACGAAGATTACCCACCTTGCAGCTGAGGATGTGCCTGCAGCACTCTCTCTGCTCGATGAGCAGGTGTTCACTTGTTATTCCGACGATGTGAAGAAGAACTATTTCCCACTCAAACTCCTCATCACGGATAAGATATCCTATACCGGAATGCTCGGCACTTCGAAGACTCAGGTGGGAGGAGTGCACTATGCAACTGCTTCCATCAATTCGGTGGCATTCGGCAATCTCGGTGCTTCGACACTCGCGTCGCTCAACTCGAAAACTCGTACTGCTATGGTGCGCGACTACCACTTTGCGCTTATCGCTGGCTATATGGTGGGCGTGCTGGAGAAGTATCCTGTCGATGATTCGTTCTTCGACTATGGTTCGGCTTATTATCGCGACCTTATCGTTCAGGGCAGTATCCAGGCAAAATATCTCAAGGACTACTATTTCGAGTCGAAAGGTACCACACGCCCGGAGAATGGAGATGACGTCATCAGCGACTCACGTATTCAGGTCGGCAAGATTCAGGACGCTTACTTCTACGAGAGAGGTTTCTTCCCTCCTGAGACTTCGTCGGATACTTACTACGGAAGCAACAAGGACGACCTGGTGCAGTTTCTCCGCAATGTCATCAATATGGATGCTACGACATTCCTTGCTATATACAAATATGATGTGATGCGTACAAAAGTCAACCTCGTGCGTGACGGACTCATCGCAATGGGTATCGATATTGATGCCATCAATCCTATGGTCAAAGGAATGACTAACAACATCAACGACATCGTGTTCCCGGAGGAGGAAGAGACTGAGGAAGAACCGGAAATCAATGCTCCTGTGGCTCATCCGGACAGCAAGTTCTTCACCTTCAAGATTTCCGATCCGGCAAATAACATGAATGTATATACTCTCAAGGTGGACTATGACTACGACATCCGTCTCTTCTCCAATGGAAACAGCGGCACCCGCAAGGGATTCACTACAATCTCCTTCGGCAAGAGTTATCTTACCGGTTCATATTTCGATATGGAGGAATTGGAAGGCTCTGAGTCGTATTATTGGGTTCTCCGATACAACAACGACGGTCAGGTTCAGAGGATTGATGTGGTGACCGGTTACGATGATGATGGAGGCAATACTCAATATTTCACTTCACACACATACAATTTCATCTACAATATCATGTACGAACTGGTTCGTGTGACCTATGATGATGCTACAATCGTGACTGACGTGACCTATCAGGATGGTCGGCTCTACTCTTATACAACCAATGGAGTGCAGTACACGGAGAAATATGTGCAGGCTGAGGATGGCAGTTATGTGAAGGTGAATTCCGCTACAGTCCCTGGTGCTTGTTATGCTTTCACGGGTGCTGAGCGCTACAATCCGCTCTTCGTAGATGGTCTGCCTCCTGTCATCCACGACACTCAGTGCAGCATTCCGCTCGATCTCATATACAATGAGTACCTCTTTGATTCGCTCGGTGACATCTGGAGTGCTAACTGGACGTCTCGATCTGCCGGTACAATCTACACTCAGGAAACTGACATCACGGCCGACGACCGCACTCTCCACCTCCTCTACCAATATCGCAAATAATCCCGCCCCCCGTGTTAAAAATTTTATTTTTTAATCTCCCATTATGAAAATAACAACGAAACTTCTCCTCCTTCTCGCAGCCGTCACACTCCTCACCTCAGGAGTGCCACCTACAGATGAACAGTTGCAGAACATCTGCCGCGAGACAGCATTCGACATAAAGTCAGATATGAACGACTCCGTGCGCTATACGATACTGATGAAAAAAGTAAATGCGTACAGCAAGACGGACTTTGATAAAATCACTCCCCAGCAGATAGGACTCGTCCTCGAATACGGAGGTGTGTCGATTGAGTCGCCTCTCAAACAGTGGCTTCGCACTATCGTAAGCAAGAAGGCTGGAGAGAGCATCGACTACGCATACTGGAACCTCAAGTGCAACACCATCTCCTCGATGGTCGGTGCTGGTCTTGTGCACAAGGACCTCGTGCAACAAGTGCTTCTGCACAAAGGCCTCTCGGACTTCATCGCTCAGAATAGCGCTTACGACCTCGACCTTGTGTATAGTATCAGCGATGTGCGCGATTGGGATGAACCTTTTGCCCAGGCAGTATTGGAATATCTCGGTGTGATGCACGAAGCTACCGCAGGAGTGCAGATGTACCGTATATTCAACTCTTGTTTTGCTTCGGAACTTGATGCTTCATCCAAGCAGAAGATTCGTGAGGAGATTCTTGGCATTTACAAGGAAGTCCTTGAGAACTCTGATCGCCGGAGCATACAGAAACGCGCTAACGAACAGATTGCATACCTCGAAGGATCCTTTGCCTGCGGTACTCTCGTGGGCGGAGACGCACCTGCCATTCATTTCCTCTGGACGAGTAGGGGAGCAGAAAAACAACTCTCCGACTTCAAGGGCAAGGTCGTCCTCCTCGACTTCTGGGGCACGAAGTGCGCTCCTTGCATCGCTTCCTTCCCTGAGATGAAAGCCCTTCAAGAGCATTACGAAGGCAAGGATGTCGTTATCCTCGGAGTCACATCTCCTCAAGGCTACTTCATCACGGCAGATGGAAGCATGGTTTCAACAGGCAAGAATCAGCAGATGGAATTCGACCTTATGCCCGAATATATGCAGAAGAAGGGCATTAACTGGACCATCGCTTTCAGTCAGGAAGATGTCATGAATACCGATTACGGAGCACTTGCCATACCTCATGTCGCTATCATCGACAAAGAGGGTAAAGTCAGATACAATGCGGTGAAAGGAGACAACGAGGCTAAGATTGCCCTCATCGACTCCCTCCTCAACGCCCGCTAATCCCAGCCCCCGTGTTAAAAAATTTATTTTTAATCCCCAACACTCCTCTATATGAAAATCAATAACCTCCTTTCTCTCTTTATCTTCTCCCTTTTCCTCCTGTCTCTCTCTGCTTCTGCAAAGAAGGCAAGCGACATAACTATCAGTTTCACTATCCTCGACAAGAAGACAGAAGCTGTAGAAGTAATGCTCCAGGAGGTGGATACGATGGTGCAGCTCGATACTGAAGGCAAAGCTTCTATCACTCTCCCTCTCAAGGAAGCGATGTACGGAATGGTGAAGTATAAGTTCCGTCGCAACGTAATCTATGCAGAACCGGGCATAAACATTGATGTGACATACGATATGGGTCCTCGTGGACTTACTGCGACATTCGCTGGAAAGACAGCAAACAAGAACAACTTCATCAATTCGAAGAAGGTCGAACTCCCTAAGATGGGCGACTTCTCGAAGGAGGAAGATGATGTGCTCGACCTGCTCGAGGAATATCAGGATGCCGGGTACAAGGCTATCGAGGCAGAACATTTCGATGATGCTTTCGCTGCAAAGGAGCGAATTCGTATCGACTACGAAATCTACGGATTCCTCTGGCAATATGCTGCGAAGCGAAGCTGCACACAGGAAACCTTCGACAAACTCAAGTCTCTTGAGCGCAACGACCCTTGGCTCACCCAACTCAGCGTCTATCTCAACTATATGGATGGCGCTGCAGGTATTCTGGGCAATGGTGATAAGGTGCTTGAAAACCGTGGTCGTGTCGCGTATGCTCTTAATAAGGTGAAGTATGCTATCGACAACTATACCAATCCCGAGACCCGCGACTACACCATCTATTCAGCTGCTTCTGCCCATATGCAGCAGTATGGAGCTGATGGAGCAGAGGAACTCAAAGCCCTCTGGACAGCAAATCTCTCCAATCAAGAGGCAAAAGCCATGCTGGATGCTATCTACGAGGAACAGCTCAAGTCGGGCAAAGGTGCTATGTCGCCAGACTTCAAGATGACTGATATCAATGGTAAGGAATATACCTTGGCAGATTTCAAGGGTAAGGTCGTGTTCATCGATCTTTGGGCTACTTGGTGTGTACCTTGCCGTCAGGAGATACCGCATCTGAAGAAACTTGAGAAGGACTTCCAGGGTTCTAATATCTGTTTCGTGGGTATGTCCATCGATCGCGACGCAGACCGCAAGAAGTGGGAACAGTTTGTGTACGACAACCAGATGCCGGGTATCCAACTTTTTGCGGGAAGCGAAAACTCCTTCATCAATGCTTACGAAGTGAATGCCATCCCACGCTTCATCCTCATAGATAAGGAAGGCCGCATTATCGATGCAAATATGTCCCGTCCATCCGATCCACAGACTTTCAACCGTCTTACCGACCTCGCCGAATAGTCTATCTGACTAGCCCCTGTGGATTTTTTTCAAAAAAAATCAAAAAAACATCATAATTCTTGTAACTTTCCGTTTTCTGAATCGTCAACTATATGTACGGCGATAAAAAAGAGCCAGAATAAAATATGGATTACAAGTACATAGAACAACTGCTGGATCGTTACTTCGATTGCCTCACGACACTCGAAGAGGAACAGATTCTCCGTTCATTCTTCTCACAGGAGGATGTACCTGCACATCTCATGCAATATCGCGAACTCTTCGCCTACGAGACAGAACAGAAGAATGAAACTCTCGGTGAGGACTTTGATGCACGTATGCTCTCAATTATCGAGGAAGAAGCAAAGGTATCGTCCGATAAACCTATCTACAGCATCCGCCGACACCTTGCTCCATTCTTCCGCGCAGCTGCAATCGTGGCAGTCATCATCTCCATCGGCAACATCGCCGAGCACTCAATGGTCAATCAACCAGCAGTGCAGGATAATGGTAATGTCACAGCTATCAATCCTTACATCAAGGCGGTAGATGTCGAGTCTGCTATCCAGATAAAGGATGTGAGCCGTGCAGAGGCTACTCCACAGACCGATTCCATCCCTTCAGCACCTACGAACAGTGATGAGGAAATGCAATAGGTCGGAGTTTCTCTTTAATCAGAAAACTTTTGCTTACAATATTAAACTATCGATGCTTTTAACTAAAACCAACTGAAGAGCAAGTTGAGAAACTTCCACCCTTCAAATCCAGACCAAACAAACGGTCTATTCTCTCAAAATTCACATTTATGTCGGAAACATACGCCGTCATAACGGAAATAACCCAGTACTTCGGTGCTGGGTTTTCTCGTGTATAAAGCAGTAATGTTCGGTTATTCATCTTGTTAAGAAAGGATGTAATCCTCTCTATCGCCTTACAATCATGTTCGTGACTCGCTCGGTGGAAATCAGAACTCCGTCTTCACCGAAGATGTCAACATTCCACACATGAGTAACCTTACCCACATGAATGCCCGTAGCCTTTGCAATCACCTTACCCTTTGTGTCGGACATGGAGATATGATTGCCTGTCACTTGCAGGCCGCATACCTTAGCACTCATGTCATAGTTTATTGCATGAAGCGAGGCTGCTCCCGCTATAGTCTCAGCGAGAGCAAGTGAAGCTCCACCATGGAGTATTCCGAAATACTGTTTTGTCGCATCACAGATAGGCATTTCTGCCATAGCGACATCGTCGTCACTTGGGAGGAAACGAATACCAAGTGCCTCAATCATAGTACCCTGGAGTTGGGAGTTGAGTTTTTTACATTCTTCGGGAGTAAACATATTCTTCTATTAATCCGTATGATATTTCTTTAGTTCTTTATTCCATACTGCAGCTTTGCCGTTCGTGACCTTGCTCATGAGAGCCCAGAATCGTTCTGAATGGTCGTGATGCACCGTGTGACAGAGTTCGTGGAGGATGACGTAGTCGATGAGATGCTCGGGGAGGGGCATGAGGAAGAGGGAAAGGTTGATCGAATTGCGCGACGAACAACTCCCCCATCTTGTACGCGACGACTGAATCTTTACTCCTAGAAAGGAAAATCCGTGCATATAGGCAAGTTCTGCCACCCTTCGCGGAAGCAAAGCCTTCGCTTTAAGTCTCATCATTGCAATCTCTTCCTCCGTGTGGTGCGGCTTATTCCTTGCCTGCTCCATTCTCAACTTAAGAGCTTCGCGATGCTTGTCGATTGCGTTCGTTATGTCCGAGACCTTTGCATATTGTGGAGCAGTAACGCGAAGACCGCCAACCTCGGCTCGCATTATTATTCTACGTGCTCGGGGATTGACGGTCACCGTTATTGTTCCGAAATCTGCATCGGAGTAAGTCATGGAGAGTTAACGGTTGAAAGTTAACAATTAACAGCTTGTGGATTGCATTTGATAGTTAGAGTTTCGCGAACTCACCATAAATCTTATCCGCAATCTGCTGCATATCCTCTGATGGAAGGGAGAGTTTCTCACGCTTGAAATCTACATCAGCCTCGCTCTGCATAGGGATGAGGTGGATGTGAGCGTGAGCAACCTCAAGTCCGAGCACTACTTCTGCCACCTTCACGCATGGGAAGGCAGACTTGATAGCGCGGGCTACCTTCTTGGCAAACTGCTGATAACGACCGATTTCGTCATCATCCATATCGAAAATGTAATCTACCTCACGACGAGGAATCACGAGCGTGTGTCCCTTTACGAGTGGATTGATGTCAAGGAATGCATAGAATTCGTCATTTTCAGCGCACTTGTACGATGGAATTTCGCCTGCAGCGATTTTAGAGAAAATATCCATTTGAGTGTAAGGTTTAGAGTCGATAGACTAGGTTTTGCGAACTTAGAATGTGATGTTTACAATTTCGAGTTCGATAGTACCGCGAGGTACCTGGATGGACACGATTTCGCCCATCTTTTTGCCGAGCAGACCTTGTGC
>R05__coassemble_913_pt1 | contig 11688 bp, 10 predicted proteins | sample R05__metabat2_low_PE_025 | metagenome-assembled genome bin R05 | reverse complement strand
CATATAGCGTCATTGCAAGAGTGCGAGGAATAGGGGTGGCTGTCATGACAAGGATATGTGGCGGAACCTCATTCTTCATCCAAAGCTTTGCTCTTTGCGCCACACCAAAACGATGCTGCTCGTCGATAACCACGAGACCGAGATGATGAAACTGAACATTATCCTCAATGACGGCATGTGTACCTACAAGGATGTTTATTTCACCACTGAGCAAGTCGTTGAGTATCTGTTGTCTGCGTTTCCCTTTAACTGCTCCTGTGAGAAGTTCTACCCGTATAGGCATGTCGCTCAGGAAGGAACGGAGAGTCTCGAGATGCTGTTCTGCAAGGATTTCAGTAGGAGCCATAATGCAGGCCTGACACCCATTGTCGAGAGCGATGAGCGAACACATAAGTGCGACAAGAGTCTTGCCGCTGCCTACATCACCTTGAAGCAGGCGGTTCATCTGTCGGCCACTCTTCATGTCGGCGTGAATCTCACGGATGACTCGTTTCTGGGCACCTGTCAACTGGAAAGGAAGATGCTCATTGTAGAAACCGTGGAAAAAACTGCCGATTCGCGTAAAGAGGAGTCCACGGTACTTGAGCTGTCGGCTTCGAGCATACCGAAGGATATTGAGTTGAATGTAGAAGAGTTCTTCGAATTTCAGACGTAACTGTGCCTTGTGCAGTATGTCGGCCGAAGAGGGATAGTGAATGTTGCGTATTGCTTCATCGAAAGATATGAGGTGATGCTGCTGGATGATGTATTGAGGAAGGGTTTCAGGGAGAGGCTGCGTAAGCACCTTGAACATGTTGGCAGTCAACTTTGCCATAGCAGCAGAGTTGATGGTGCCCTTCTTCATTCGCTCGGATGTGTTGTAGAATGGGCGGAAACCTCCTACAATCTCCCCTTGCCCATCAGAGGATGTGGAGTTGTTGGTCTGTGGAAGATTGCTGGGATTGAGTTCTACTTCTTGGGAAGTAGCAGGAGCGGTTTCGAAGAGATTGCCAGTCGTTCGGGCCATTGGCCTTAGATTCTGCGGTGCATCTTCTATGTCTGGATGGGCTATGTTGATGCGGCCACCGAATATATTTGGTTTGCCAAAGATGATGTAAGGCTTGCGTGTGGTATATGCGTTTGCTGCGTATTTGATGCCTTGAAACCAAACAAGGTCGATGACTCCGGAACCGTCCGAGAAATGTGCAACCATTCGTTTGCCTTTGCCCTCTCCGAGAGTCTCGAAAGAGAGAATCTGTCCACACAATTGGACATAAGGCATGTTGCCGTCAATCTCACATATCTTATATATGCGACTGCGGTCCACATACTTGTAAGGGTAGTAGGTGAGGAGGTCGCCAATGGTCTTGATGCCGAGTTCCTTGTCGAGGAGTTCGGCTCTCCTTGGACCTACGCCTTGAAGGTATTTTATGTCCTGTGTGAGGAGTGGCATTTGATGCTATTGTTTTGTTTTATGGTTGCCCGGTTGATTGGTTATACGCTATTCGTTTGGCTGTCTTAGCCTTGGTGTTATTCGGGCTATTTCATTATGACACGTTCGCCGAGAGCTTTAGCAAGGCGGAGGCGGATGTCATTATATTTCATGTAATCTGTCAGTATCTGATTGCTCTTGCCTGAATCAGTCTTGATGGCTGGGTCGGAAAGAGCCGCTTGGCAGTTGCTGATGTAGTCTTCGACGATGGCAAATTTATAGTCGAGAAGGATGCGTGAAATATAGTCTGGTGCTAGTTCTACTTCGCTCTGCATCTGCTGACCTTTGCTCAGTTGGTAGCGTTCGCTTATGAGATTGGCGGCCTCGCTGCTGAATTCCATGTTCGGACTGTTGCGGAAATAGCGGGCTACGTCGAAGTCTGGTTCGTCAATGTGCTGCACACATTCTTCGAGCATTGAGGCATAGAGAGACGAACGGAAATGAATGTCGTCGGCAAGCAGTTCTTCCTGAACGAACTGAGCAAGAGGTAAAGTGAATTCGTTGCCTTCTTCATCCTGTTCGGTCACAGGCTGTTTGCCGTATCGGATCACAAGAGTCATTATCCTTCGCTCGAGTCCTATCAACCGTGCATCTCCGTTCGATTGCTTTGTCTCGATGGTAAGAGATTGCCGCGGTGCTGTCTCCTCTGGTGGGAAGGGAGCATCGCCGCCATGGAGAGCCATAAAAGCCTCCTCCTCTTCGGGTGAAGCAAATTGTGAGGATGACGGTATTGGTGCTTGTGGCTGTTCGGACGAATCCGATGCGGGATTATCAGCTTGTTCTTCTTTCTTCTTGAAATATTGTTCGCGAAGTTTTGCCTGTTCCTTCTCTTTCTTTATGCGTTCGAATGCAGCAGCGCGGTCTTTCTGTGTCTGACGAAGGAGAACGGATTCCTCGATGCCGAGAAGTTCCGAACATTCGTGGATGTAAGAAGTGCGGACTATTTCTTCCGGAATGACCGAGATGCTATAGACGATGTCCTGTGTCAGTTTTGCCTTCTTAATTGGATCATGGCCAGCATCAGCAAGGAGGAGATTTGTCTTGAAGATGATAAAGTCGGTCTGATGCGCCTCGACATACTCCTTGAATTCCGTAGCATTGTGTTTGCGTGCAAAGGAATCAGGGTCATCGCCGTCGGGTAGGAGAAGAATCTTCACATTCATACCTTCGGCGAGGAGCATGTCGGTTCCTCGAAGTGCTGCGTGAATGCCAGCCTCGTCGCCATCATAAAGAAGGACTATGTTGTTGGTGAAACGATGCAACAGACGAATCTGTCCGTCAGTAAGCGCTGTGCCAGAGTTGGCCACCACATTCTCGATGCCACATTGGTGCATGGAGAGAACATCCGTGTAGCCTTCGACCATGAATACGCGGTCTTCCTTGCCAATCTGGTTCTTTGCCTGATAAAGGCCGTAGAGTTCACGGCTTTTGGAATAGATGACCGATTCGGATGAGTTGATATATTTCTGGTTGACACCTTTGGTGCGGGAGTCGAGTACACGACCTCCAAAGCCTACGATTCTACCGCCGGTATTGAACCAAGGAAACATGACTCGGTTGCGGTATTTGTCGGTGACCTGACCGTTATCCCTCTTGAAGCATAGGCCAGTCTTGAATAGATATTCCTCCTTGTACCCCTTGCTTATAGCCGCCTTGTAGAGAGCGTCCCATTTGTCGAGAGAAAAACCGAGTCGGAACTTGTGGATGATGTCGTCGCGGAAGCCACGGCTACGGAAGTAATTGAGACCGATGGTGCGCCCGTCGATGTCGTTGAGCAGAAGGTCGTTGAAGTAATTGCTTGCCCACTCGTTGACAGCAAACATAGCTTCGCGCTCGTTCTGCGATTGGCGCTGTTCGGGGGTTAGTTCTTTTTCCTCGACCTCAATTCCGTATTTCTTCCCTAAAATCTTGAGAGCCTCGACATATCCAACCTGCTCAATCTTCATGACAAACTGAACGGCGTTGCCGCCAACGCCACAGGCGAAGCACTTGCAAATGCCTTTGGCAGGTGAGACCATGAACGACGGAGTCTTGTCGTCGTGGAACGGACACAAACCTTTGAGGTTTGCACCGGCACGGCGCAAAGTGACATATTCACTTACTACACTTTCGATGGTGGCAGTGTCCAAGATACGGTCGATGATGGTCTGAGAAATCATGAGTGGGACTTAAAAATTGAATTTTTAAGATAAAGACGAAGGAAAGATTGTTTTTATTTGAACATATAAATCTCGCTCTTTACGATGATAGGGTCAACTGCGACTTTGGCTTTCTTGAGTTTTGTGAGGTATTCATTCGCGTCTTCCTGTGTGGCAAAATCTCCTACGCGACAACGCCAGTGAGGAGACTCGAAGCTTGTGTATGCCTCGAGTTCTGGAAATAGGGTAGTGACCTTGTAACCGGCTTGCTGGGCTTTGCCCTTTTCCGATTGCTGGCTGCCTCCCCAATATACCTGGATGCGATAACCTCTCACTTTCTGTTTCTGCACGACCTTTGTAACTTCGACAGTCTCCTTCTCACTTGGATCGTAGTAATCGCCGTTGACAAAGTTGGTGAGTCGTTGGTCTTGGTTTACCGTGACAGTAGCTTTGCCACCTTTTGCCGTAAGATGATCCATAAATCTCTGCTGGGCAGAAGATGAGAGAGAAATGGCCAGAAACAGGAGTGCGGATAATAGATTTTTCATCATAAAAGAATAAAAAGTGGAAGAGAGGGTATGCGGTCATGGCAATACCCTCCCTCCGAAGTTATTGTGGATTAGTTCCAAGCGTCGATAATACCCTTGAAGTCTGCAGCCTTGAGTGAGGCACCACCGATGAGACCACCGTCGATGTCAGGCTTAGCGAAGAGTTCAGGAGCGTTGGAAGCCTTGCAAGAACCACCGTAGAGGATTGTAGTCTCAGCAGCAGCCTCGGCACCGTAAACCTCAGCAACACAAGAGCGGATGTAAGCGTGGATTTCCTCAGCCTGGTCAGCAGTAGCAGTCTTACCTGTACCGATAGCCCAGATTGGCTCGTAAGCGATTACGATGTTCTTCCACTGCTCTGCAGAGAGGTGGAATACCGAACCAGCGAGTTCTGCCTTGCAGACAGCTTCCTGCTCGTTAGCCTCACGCTGAGCGAGAGATTCGCCGATACAGAAGATTACCTTAAGACCATTAGCGAGAGCGAGTTCAACCTTCTCCTTGAGGATCTCAGGAGTCTCGTTGTAGTACTCACGACGCTCAGAGTGACCGAGGATAACATACTCAGCACCTGTTGACTTAACCATTTCAGCAGAAACCTCACCTGTGTAGGCACCCTTTTCCTTGTTTGCGCAGTTTTCTGCAGAGAGCTTGATGCAACTGCCCTTGATAACCTCAGCAACACTTGCAAGGTGGATGAATGGAGTACCGATGATTACTTCACAGTTTGGGTTCTTAACAACCTCTGTGAGCTCCTTTGCGAGAGCAACACCTTCCTGGAGATTCTTGTTCATCTTCCAGTTACCAGCAACAATTTTCTTTGCCATAGTAGTAATGTTTTTAAAGAGTTAAAAAATATGTTTGTTTAATATCTTATTATTTCTGAATTTTTGAAGCGATAGATTTTTCCAGTTCTTCAGGTGTAGGCATCTGGAAGTTGCTCTTTTTGCCTATAATCACACCGTCGTGGAGAACGACAAGTCCCGGATTGCCTCTGCATACGGTCTTTAGCAGCCGTTCGTCTCCAATGGCATAGCCATACTCTGCGCCTGTGTGTTCTGTCCAATATGTTTGGGCATTCGGGTCGGCAGAACCTGTCAGACAGTAGAATGGAATGTCGTTGTCTTTTGAGTAGTCAAACAGGTCGTTGATACGGTCAATGCAACTTTCGTCTGCTCGTTTCAAATCCGGAATTATGAGCAAGAGAGTTGTGCCATCGTTGTAGAGCAGGTCCTCTGTTATATCATCATCTGTTGCAGCATCAGAAAAGTAGAAGTTGGATGTCTCCAACTGTTTCTCATTCTTTATGTTTCGTCTGGTCTCGACATAGGTCCATGTGGAGTCTGGGTCGTCATCGTCAGCATCAAGTTCGATGGTCTTACCGTCTTTCTCGTACACGATTTTCACCTCAAAGTTGGATGCGTCGCTGTATGATTCGTAGTTTGCCCTGAGGTCTGTACCTACCTTGAATGGACGGAAATCTATGACTGGGAGGCAGATAATGCAATAGACGGCGAAGATGAGTATTGCCGACATGCTTGCCATTGAAACCAGCCACTTGAATCGGTCCGTAACGAACTCCGTCTGCAGGCGGGAGTATTTCTTGAGAAAGATGGCTGCTGCGAGCAGGACGATGTTCTTGAGCAATGTCGCTCCATTGCTAAGGATGATGGCGTCGCCAAAACATCCGCAGTCGGAAACCGGATTGAAGATGAAGATATAGACAGTAAGAAGTGTCATGACCGACATGAACAGAACTGTCAGACTTGATACCTTCTTTCTGCTTATTCCGAAGAAGAGGTAGATGCCCATGTTGAACTCGACAAAGGCCAGAGCAATAGCTGCTATGAGTAGAATCAGGCTGGAGATGTGGACATGAACCATGGACACGGCGTAGTCGTTGAGCTTATATACCGTACCATAAGGATCGTTGGCCTTGACAAATCCTGAGAAGATGAATGTGACTGCGAGCAGAAGCCGGCAGGTATTCACGCTAATCTTCCGTGCATTGAGTCTAATCTTCTGTGCTATTGTCATTCTCAGCTGCTTCTGTAAGTTTTATGAGTCCGAACACCGAATAATTTATCATATCGAGATAATTGGCGTCGATGCCTTCGGAGATGAGAGTCTTGCCGTCGTGTCCCTCAATCTGTTTTGTGCGGTTGAGTTTCATGAGGATGAGGTCGGTATAAGAGCTTACACGCATCGAGCGCCAGGCCTCGTCGTAGTCGTGATTCTTGCGGAGCATCAATTCAAGTGCACCTTGAGCATACTTATCGTAATAGACCATTGCTTCGTCGGCTGTGAGGTCTTCACGTTCAGCATAACCGAGTTCGAGCTGGATGAGGCCCACGATACCATAGTTTACAATGGCCTGGAATTCCGGGAATATGCCTTCGCCTACGAGCGAAACTCCCTTGACCTCAAGGCTGCGGATGCGGTTTGCCTTGATAAAGATCTGGTCGGTCACCGATGATGGCCGCATGATGCGCCATGCTGCTCCGTAATCGTGCAACTTCTTGCTGAAAATATCTCTGCAGCTGGCCATAGCCAACTTGAATTGTTCTTGTGTATCCATAATGACTGTAATATAATGTGCAAAGATACGGAATTAAATTGAATTAAGGTGAAAAATGGCATAATAATTTAGTATATAATACTAAAAAGACTATGATTGATGCCGTAAAAAGAAAAATGCCAAGCAATTTGTTGTTGCTTGGCATTAGTATGTTTCAGTAAAATCTTCTAGATGTTTTGCCTCATTCTTCTAGATGTTTAAGGCAAATCTTCTAGATGTTTTGCTCCATTCTTCTAGAAGATTTTTCTGCGTTGTTTGGAGGGTGCAGAATCAGCAATTAAGAGAATTTGATTTTCTGTCCTTTGTGGATAGGAGTGTTCTCGTTGATTCCGTTGAGTTTGCAGAGCTTAGCGACAGTGGTTCCGTGCTTCTTTGCGATAGTGTAGAGGTTGTCTCCGTCCTTCACGTTGTAGGAAGTTGCCTGTTTCTTTTGCTTCTTCTGCTTTCTGCTCTGGCGGGAAGTGGTCTTGGTTTCTTCAATGACTGTAACCTCTTCGTTAGTAGCATCTTCTTCTTGTTCGGCAGAAACTGCAGCAACGTCCTCGTTGCGATCTTCATTTTCCTCTTCGACTTTCTTTGCGTTGCGGCTTGCAACACTTGTGTCCTTGCGAACTGTTCCGCCACGATATACAAATGAGTTGCCTGTCACATCCTGATTCTGGAAGTCGAACATGAGGGCAGGATTGATGGCCTTACCGCAGATGCGAGTCTCGAAGTGAAGGTGTGAACCGGTCGAACGACCTGTGTTGCCACCAAGACCTATTACGTCACCAGCATGTACAACCTGGTTTTCCTTAGCGATAATCTTGCTGAGGTGGCCATAGAGGGTCTCAAGACCATTTGGGTGACGGATAACGACGTGATAGCCGTAGCCACTGCCGTTGTACTGTGTGATACGTACCTTTCCGTCGAATGCGGCGCGGATGGTGTCGCCGATATATACCTTGATGTCGAGGCCTGCGTGCTGACGGCCCCAACGTGGACCGAAGTTGGATGTCACCTGACGACTTGTAGTAGGCATGCAGAAACCTGTAAGGTCAATCTTGTAGTTGGAAGGAACGCTACCGGCAACATTCGAAATTCCATCGTTTTTCCAGTCGGCGTAGATGTCAGAAGCTGGGTTCTGAAGGTCGCTGGACATATTGAGGGAACGACCGAGCTTTACATTCCTTATGTCTTTGAGATGCTTATCTGAGGGCGCCTGCCGTGCAATGAGGTCCTGAGCAGCACTGCTGAGGCTGATCATTGAAAGGAGCGCGACGCTCAGTATTTTTGTTATTCTTAATACTTTCACGATTGATGGGTTTAGGTTTGATTAGGTAAAAATGAGTGACGATTAATATTCGTCGTTGGCGTAGAGGTACTGGAATACGCCTGGTGTATAATCGAATATCTCTTCAGGTTTGAAGAAACGATTGAGTTCTACGATTGCGTTCTCAGGAGAGTCGGATGTATGGATGATGTTCTCCTGGAAACTCATACCGAAGTCGCCACGTATAGTGCCTGGAGCAGCTTTGCGTGAGTTGGTCGAACCGGTCATGCTGCGGACAGTCTCCACAGCATCGACACCTTCGTAGCAACAGCAAACGACAGGAGATGCCATCATTGAGTTTTTGATACGCTGGAAGAATGGTTTCCCGGAAAGGTGTGCATAGTGCTCGTTGAGCAACTCGTCAGTAAGTTGCATCATCTTCATGCCGGCAAGGCGGAGACCTTTACGCTCGAAGCGTGCTGTAACTTCACCTACAAGTGCGCGCTGTACTGCACCTGGTTTCAAAATAACTAATGTTTTCTCCATATTGTTGCTTTGTATTCTCTTACTATATTCGGTTTATTGGTGAGTTTGGCAAACTGCTATTTCCCATACTCGTTGCAAAGATACGAATAAAAAAATTAACAGACAAAAATATGCTTACTTATTTATGATATTTTTGCATTTATGCTTAAAACACGTTAATTTTCAAGAGTCTTTTTCACGTCTGCCTCTACTTTTGTAAGTTTGGCTTTGCAAAATGCAATCAAATCTTTTGCTTCCTTCAGATTGGTTGCAAGGGAGTCGATGTCGAGTTCTCCTGACTCGATTTTCTGCACGATGGCATTGAGTTGCTTCATTGCCTCTTCGTAGGTAAGTCCGTCTTTTTTCATTGTATGATAGATGTTGTGTTATTGAATCGTTGATGTTATCTTTCCTGACTTGAATGTGGTCTCGATGACTTGTCCGGCCTTCAGCATGGAAGCATCGGTGACCGACTTGCCGTTTGCCCTCGTGATACTGAAACCGAGGTTGAGAATGCGCTGTGGATCGGCGCTGTCGAGTTTGCTTTCAATCACTTCGAGTTGATGCTTTTGGGCGAGGATAAGGTTCGTTGAACCGAGACTTAGTATTTGTTCCTTGTAGCTGAGGGCAGTCTTTTCGTTTGCTGTCTTTTGGATTATGCCATTCTGAATCCTTGAAAGACATCGGTCGAGTCGGGCGATTTCCTTTTGTCTGAACACTTCGAAGAGCGAAGGAAGTCGGGTGGCAAGGAGTTCTATTCGATGCTGCTCCTGTTGCAAAATGATGTTGACTGCATCCGAAAGCCTCTCGGCGAGTCCGTCGATAGCATACATCTCTTCCTCCTGATGGTGGATAAGGAACTCTGCTGCGGCCGTCGGAGTCTTTACACGGGTGTGAGAGACCATGTCGATAATGGTGTCGTCGCGTTCGTGACCTATGCCGGTGATGACAGGTAAGGGAAACTGAGCCACATTCTCTCCGAGAGCGAGGGAGTCGAAACCAGAGAGGTCGGTCACCGAACCGCCACCTCTGATGATGACGACCACATCCCATGAGTCGATGTCCTGTGCGATGTCGTTTAGGGCCGATATGACACTGGCCTCCACTCCATTGCCTTGCATGAGTGCGGGGAATAGTTGGGTGTGGAATGCGAGTCTTAATTCGTTGCTTTTGAGCTGGTCGCAGAAATCGCCATATCCTGCAGCAGTTGCAGACGAGATGACGGCAATACGTTGCAGAAGCCGTGGTAGGGGCAGTTCTTTGTTCATGTCGAAGATGCCCTCATCCTTCAATGTCTGAATGATTTCCATTCTCCTTCGTGCTATGTCGCCCAGAGTATATGTTGGGTCGATATCGACTATGTTGAGAGAGAATCCGTACAGTTCGTGGAATGTCACCTCCACCTTGACCAACACCTCCATGCCGGCAGAGAGTGGCTGACCGGTTGTATGTTCAAAGTGCCCTTTAATCGCGAACCACTTGTTTGCCCATATAGAAGCACGGGCCTTGGCCACAATGCCATTACCTCGGTCGTCCTTCTGGATGAGTTCGAGGTAGCAGTGGCGGTTGAAATGAAGTTCGCTGATTTCCGCCCGTACCCAGTATTCGTCGGGCAGGGAGATTTCAATTGTCTGGCGAATGAGATTGTTCAGTTCGTATAATGAGATGCTTTGCATAGAGTCAGAGTTTTGGTCGTTTGCCGTTGAGGATATCGAGGAAAGTGCCGTAGTCCCGGTCGATGTGACTCAACTCGTACTGTTCGATGTTGAGAGAGAATCGGGCGGGCAAATCATCAAGTGCCCAGTAGGCTTTGATGAGGCTTACTGCGTTGAAAGCCATATCGTTGTTGCGTTTGATGATGGACATGCAACATTTGCGGGCGATGACCTTATCGTCCACCAGTTTCAAAGTGCGGAAAATAAGATAATACGAAGCGGGCGAATCAACCTTCAGCAGAGCGGATAGGCGGGTGATATCGTTGTCGATGTGAAATGCCTCAAACAATTCTGCCATCTGGTCCGCACTCCTCAGATGTGGCAATATCATATTTACCACCTTAATTATTGACTCCGGATGCGTGTCGGACAAATGATTGTAAAGCGCTATAACGGAAGGGGTGTCAAAACTCAGAGTGCCACTCTTTGCGAGATGCCCACACGATGAGGCTCCGGAGAGAAAGGCCGCCCTTTTAAATATAATAAGGTGTAAAAGTGCTTCCCAATACAAGTCGTTGCCCAATTCGGGGAGCACGGCGGTGCGTACTGTCTGCTCCATCCGCCTGAACTCCATATTTGTCAGGCTCCTGAGCAGACGGCTCATCCCATCCCAGTTGCGCGAAGCGATGAGGGTGCGTATCGTATCACCATTTTTCATATTATCGAGTGAGAGAGAACTTGATACTTATACCGAAGTCGGCAGTAGTAGTAGGGTAGGACGATGTGGAGACGAGAGGCACATTCTTCTGCCAGTCGATGTAACCGCTCAGAGTGAGCAGGCGCGAGAAGGTGTAGTCGGCTGTGACGGCCAGTTTGTAGGCTGTTGCACCACTGGTTGCTGTTGTCACTGCTGTCTGGATGTTGCGGTTGAGAGCATTCTGCATTCGGTATGAGAAGTCGGCACGAATGTTGAGGTCATGGCTCACCTGTTTTGTGTTCTTAGACGTTGTTTTTGATGTGCTCTTCTTGTCGTCATCATTATTCTTCGAGTTCTTTCCTTTTTTCTTCTTGTTTGGCGTATCGCTCTGAATCTGTTTTGCACCGAAGAGGTTCAGGTCCTTGATCTTATATCCAAAGCCGAACACAATATCATTGCTATTGCTCTCAGTAAGGGCAACACTGGTCATCGAAAGGTTGAGAGTACGAGTCTTCTTGTACTCCATCTTGGCCGTGAGACCGCTATTGAAGGTCATGTCCACACCGATGAGAGGCGAGAAGGACTCGTTGATACTTACGGTTGAGACGTTGTACATCGAGCTTGGTACTGGTTTGCTTGTGGTCGGATCGACGATGAATCCCATATCCTCCATTACTGACATGAAACTTGTGTACGAGTTGTAGGCACCCACAGCATAGATGCTCTTGTAGCCGTGGTTGATGTTGAAACTCTTGAAGTGGTTGGCGAACCAAGAGAGTTTGCTGAGTCCTGTGTACTTCACGCTCCAGTTTGGCAGAATGCTCATC
>R05__coassemble_906_pt1 | contig 11799 bp, 8 predicted proteins | sample R05__metabat2_low_PE_025 | metagenome-assembled genome bin R05 | reverse complement strand
CCTGACGATCTGGACGGTTTGGAAATGTGAAAGCACAGAAACCTACGAGAGCAACCTTGTCGCCTGCTCTGAGAGCATCTGCGATAGCTTCGGTCGTAGCCTCGAGAGCCTTCTTGGCATCTACCTTTGTAATGCCTGCCTTTTCAGCAATAGCATTGATGAGTTCACTTTTGTTCATAATGAGTTTTTAATTTAATATGTGAATAAATGATTCTGCGTGTTATTTCTTTGCAAATATAGATTATTCTCTCAGTGAAACAAACAAAAAAACGAAAAATTAGTTGAAAAGATATAAAATTTCAATGATTTTGTGTTGTTTTGCGCTGCGAATGGAATAAAATCAGTAATTTTGCAGCGTTTTTTCCAATTATGTAAGAATAAATCAAGCGTATGAGATTTACTCCAGTTATAAAGACTCTGTTGATTATCAACCTCGTGTTCTATGCCCTCACATTCTGGATCACTCCGATGTTTCCGCTCGATGGATACCGAGATTGGTTCATGAACTTCAACCAGTTGTACCCAATCAATTCTCCGGGCTTCCATTGGTATCAGTTCATCACCTATATGTTCATGCATGGTGGTTGGTGGCACCTTTTCTTTAACATGTGGTCGCTGATGATATTCGGCAATGCAGTAGAGGAGGTGCTCGGTTCGAAGCGATTCGCCATCTATTATCTGCTCTGCGGTATCGGCAGTGCGGCATTCCATCAACTGTTTGCCATACTCGGCATCGTAGGTTTTGCGTCGGTAGTTGGTGCTTCGGGAGCTATCTATGGTGTGATGGCCGCAGCTGCATTCTATTTCCCTGATGCGAAGATGTTTATCATCCCGTTCCCATTCCCAATCAAACTGAAGTGGCTTGTTGCGCTCTTCGCAGGTTACGATCTTTTCTCCGGACTGACAAGCATGGACGGTGTGGCTCATTTTGCTCACATTGGAGGTCTCGTGATTGGTCTCGTTATCCTGTTCTATTGGAAATACAAGGATGCAAATCGCAGATCGTCAGGTGATTATTGGACGACGAGCGGCAGTTATGATAGTGATGACGACTCCCTTTTCGGCAAGATCAAAGAAGCTTTCAGGAGCAAACCTAAGATGACGGTCGTGAAGAATGCCGGAGATCGCAAGTCTGATTACGAATACAATGAGCGCAAGAAGGCTCACAATGACGAGATAGACCGCATCCTCGATAAGGTACGCAAGGGCGGATTCGAGAATCTCACTGAGGACGAGAAGCGTACCCTCTTTGATGCAAGCAAGAGGTGATGCGGTTCAGATTGAAACTCATACCTTTATATATATTCATTGCCATAAACGTCTTCGTGATTGTGGCAATGAATTTTTGTGCCCATTCCGCTTATCTGCACCCGACATATCATCCTACCATTTCGTACTTCGGACTGGCCTTTCCTGCATTCCTCGTGATGAATTTGTGCTTCGTGATATTCTGGGCTTTGGTCAAGCGGAGGTGTGTACTCATTCCTCTGATTGGTATGTGCCTCTGTCCGGTTAGCATCCGTACTTATTTCCCGATAAATTATCGTCCTGCTCCTCCCGATGGTGCAATAAAATTTCTATCATACAATGTGATGAATTTCGGGGGAAAGCCAATGGCTGACCTCGACTATGAGTCCAATCCCATATCCGAATACATCCTCAATTCGGGTGCTGACATCGTATGCATCCAGGAGGGAATAGTCACGGGACTCAAGAACTTCAAGGATGCGCTGAGTGAAACTTACCCCTACATACAGGAAGGTGCTGAGGATGGATGCCACTACAATGTGTGCATCTCCAAATTTCCTATTGTCGATTCGCAGGAAGTACATTATGAGTCGAAGACCAACAAGAGCTATGCCTACAAAATCCTGATAGGGGAGGATACGGTACTTGTGGTCAACAACCATTTTGAGTCCTATCATCTCCATGATGAAGACCGGGCAAACTACAAGGACATCATCAGACATCCAAAGAACGACAGCACGGTAATAAAGTATGACAGTCTCGTGCACAAGCTCGAACTTCGCAACAGTGTCCGCGGACTTCAGGCAGATAGGGTGGCAGAATATATGGACAGTGTGCCTTGCAAGTACAAGATAGCATGTGGTGACTTCAATGATCCATCGCTTTCGTACACCCACCACCGCATGACTCGCACCCTCAACGATGCGTTCACACGGTCGGGTATGGGACCGGGAACCAGTTACAATCAGAGTGGTATGTATTTCCGCATCGACAACATTCTCGTGAGTCCGAGCATCGCTACTTATCGCACCAAAGTTGACAACTCAATAAGCGAAAGTGACCATTATCCTATACTTTCGTACCTTATTTTAAAGGAAAAATGAAAAATAATAGCTAAAGAAACCACTTTCTTCGTTTAAAATTGCTAACTTTGCGACCTAATTAGCGCCCACCGGGTGCTCACACTCGTGTGTGTCTATCCTAATTAAGCCCATGCCCGATGCGCTTCTCGCATCGCCCAAAAGAAAAAAACAACAAAACAAAAAATCATAATTAATTAATTTTCTAAAAACAAAATGCAAAACAAAGGATTTATTAAGGTTATTGCGGTGTTGCTTACACTCATCTGCTGCTTCTACCTCTCTTTCTCAGCTGTTACAAGCTATGTAGAGAACAAGGCATCTAAGATGGATGAAAAGCAGGCAGAGCTCTACCTTGACTCCCTCAACTCAACAAGATTCTATCTTGGCAGCTACACTCTCAAGGATTGTCGCGAAACTGCAGTTGGTCTCGGTCTCGACCTCAAAGGCGGTATGAATGTCATCCTCGAAGTGAGCGTTCCTGAGGTTGTCAAGACTCTCGCTGACCACAAGACTGAGCCTGCATTCCTCCAGTCTATCGATGAGGCTCAGAAGGAAGCAGTAGAAAGTCAGAGCGATTTTATTACACTTTTTGTCAAGGCTTATAAGAAGAATGCTCCAGGTAGCAACCTCGCATCCCTCTTCGCTACTCAGCAGCTCAAGGGCAAGGTCAACACCACTACTTCCGACAGTGAGGTAGAGAAGGTGCTTCGTCAGTCTGTTGAAGAGGCTGTTGACAACTCATTCAATGTGCTCCGCACTCGTATCGACCGTTTCGGTGTCGTTCAGCCAAACATTCAGAAGATTGAAGGTCAGGCTGGTCGTATCATGGTCGAACTCCCAGGTATCAAAGAGCCTGAGCGTGTTCGTAAACTCCTCCAGGGTTCTGCTAACCTCGAGTTCTGGGAGACTTACGATACTCAGGAGGCACTCGGCTATCTCAACCAGCTCAATAGCGCTCTCCGCAATGGTGAGACTGCTGAGGCTGACTCTGTAGAGACTGCTGCAGCTGACTCTACTGCGGTTGACTCTGCTGATGCAAAGAATATCCTCGCCAAGGCTGCTGCTTCTGCTAAGGATGATGAGGAGAAAGCTGCTGCTGCTAAGACTGAGAAGGCTTCTGCTGAGGCAAAGAAGGCAAATCCTCTCTTCTCAATCCTCCAGGCTGCTCCACAGAACAGCGGATGTATGGTAGGTTATGCTCTTGCACTCGATACTGCTGAGATCAATAGTCTCGTCAGCAGTGCTGTTGCTAAGCAGATTCTTCCATCCGACCTCTCACTCAAGTGGGGCGTTAAGTCTATGGATGAGGCTGGTCGTGTATATCAGCTCTACGCTATCCGTATGACTGGTAAGAATGGTCGCGCACCTCTCGAGGGTGAATGTGTCACTGAGTCTAAGGATGAATTCGACCAGTACAATCGTCCTTGCGTTACAATCAAGATGAATCCTGAGGGCGCACGCATCTGGTCTGCAATCACAGAGCGCAACGTAAACCACTGCATCGCTATCGTACTCGATAACCTCGTTTATTCTGCTCCTAATGTACAGAACAAGATTGATGGTGGTAACACTCAGATTACAGGTTCGTTCACAACCAACGATACTAAGGACCTTGCTAACGTACTCGCATCAGGTCGTATGCCTGCTCCTGCACAGATTGTTCAGGAGGATATCGTAGGTCCTACACTCGGTGCTCAGTCTATCCAGGCTGGTTTCATCTCTTGTATCATCGCATTCATTCTCCTTATGGGTTACATGATCGCAATGTACGGATTCAAGGCTGGTATGGTTGCCAACTGTGCTCTTATCCTCAACTTCTTCTTCTCATTCGGTATCCTCACATCATTCGGTGCTGCGTTGACTCTCTCCGGACTTGCCGGTATGGTCCTCACACTCGGTATGGCGGTCGATGCTAACGTGCTCATCTTCGAGCGTACTAAGGAAGAGCTTCGCGCTGGTAAGAACATGAAGAATGCTGTCGATGCTGGTTACAGCAATGCATTCTCTGCAATCTTCGACTCCAACGTAACTACTATCCTCACTGGTATCATCCTCTACAACTTCGGTACAGGTCCTATCAAGGGATTCGCTACTACATTGATGATTGGTATCGTCTGCTCATTCTTCACAGCAGTTTGGCTCACTCGTATCGTATTCGAACACTACATCAACAGAGGCAAGTGGCAGAATCTTACATTCACAACTCCTCTCTCTAAGAACTTGATGCAGGGCACACACATCAACTTCATGGGTAAGTACAAGACTTCATTCATGGTATTTGGTGCTCTCGCTCTCATCTGTGCTGCTTCACTTTGTGTTCGTGGTCTCAGTCAGTCTATCGACTTCACTGGTGGTCGTAACTATAAGGTTGAATTCGTCAACCCTGTTGAACCTGAAGATGTTGAGGCAGCTCTCGAGAAGACATTCGCTACTAATAAGAAGACTGATGATGCAGTCAACGTTACTGTTATCGCAATCGGTACTGATGGCAAGCAGGTTCGTGTATCTACCAACTACCGCATCAATGAGAACGGTTCGACTGTCGATGATGAAATCGAGAACAACCTCTATCAGGCATTCGTAGATGGTGGTTTCGTTGATAAGGGCGTTACTGCAGCTCAGTTCCTCGATCGTGACGACCGTGCTGGCGGTTCTATCATCTCTTCTCAGAAGGTAGGTCCTTCAATTGCTGAAGACGTAACTCGTGGTGCTGTACTCTCAGTCATCTTCGCTATCATCGTCATCTTCGTTTACATCCTCGTTCGTTTCCGCAATGTAGCTTACTCAGTTGGTTCAATCGGAGCCCTCTGTGTCGATACATTCCTCGTAATCGGTGCATTCTCGCTCTGCTACGGTTGGATGCCATTCTCACTTGAGATTGACCAGACATTCATCGGAGCTATCCTGACGGTTATCGGTTACTCTATCAACGATAAGGTGGTTGTATTCGACCGTATCCGTGAGACATTCCACAATCATCCAAAGCGCGACTTGCAGCAGAACTTCAACGATTCGCTCAACGCCTGTCTTACCCGTACAGTCAACACTTCTGTTTCTACATTCGTAGTTCTCCTCGCAATCATCGTCTTCGGTGCTGACAGCATCCGTGGATTTGCATTCGCAATGATTCTTGGTGTAGTTATCGGTACATTCTCATCTATCTTCATCGCAGCTCCTATCGCATATCTCGTGATGGGTAAGCGCATCAAGGAAGAGGATGCTCCTGCAGAGGCTTAATTCTGACACATTAGTAAGTACACCTTATTAATATATATAAAGGCGCATATCCTACAATTGGGTGTGCGCCTTTTAAGAAAAGAACGAACATTCAAAACTCTAACGGGAAATGAATAACAAAAAGAAAGGCATTTGCATAGTATCAGCACTTGTAGCGTTCATCGCTGCAGTCTGTGCTTATCTCCTTTTCGTCTCACCATTCGGACTCAAGGATACAGCTTATGTCTATGTCGATGAGGATGATACGATGGATTCCATCTCTGCAAAGGTATCCGAAGCAGGGCAGCCATCCACCATGCTGGGTTATTCGCTGATGTCTGCTTTGAAGCGATTCAGCACTCCACGCACCGGTTGCTATGCAATCGAACCGGGCATGAATATGTTCCGATGTGTGCGCAACCTCGCGAATGGACGACAGACTCCCGTGAAACTCAATGTGCCTGAGGTACGTACTGTGGAGGATATGGCCTCGCGCCTCTCATCCCAACTCATGATTAGTGAGGATGAAATCCTTGCGGCACTCAATGATGCAGCATTGATGGACAGTCTCAAATATACAAAGGAGACCATCCCCTGCCTCTTCATCCCGAATACCTACGAGATATACTGGAATATCTCTCCAAAGGCACTCGTGACTCGAATGAACAAGGAGAAGGAAGCCTTCTGGACTGATGAGCGCAAACAACAGGCCAAAGAGATTGGAATGACTCCCGAGGAGGTCGTAACACTTGCTTCCATCGTGGAGAGCGAGACAAGCTATGGTCCGGAGAAAGCCACAGTGGCAGGTCTCTACAAGCATCGTATGGATGTCGATATGCCTCTCCAGAGCGACCCTACGGTTATCTTTGCGATAGGTGATTTCAATATTCATCGTGTGACAAACGAACAGACTCATTTCGAATCGCCTTACAACACGTATATCAACAAGGGTCTCCCTCCTGGTCCTATCCGCATCCCGTCCATCAAGGGCATCGATGCAGTGCTCCACTACGACCACAACGAATACATCTATATGTGTGCGAAGGAAGACTTCTCTGGTTCCCACAACTTCACCAGCTCCTATTCCGAGCATCTTGCTAATGCACGTCGCTATCAGCAGGCTCTCAACCAGCGAGGCATCATGAAGTAGGGGAGTGAGATGTCTATCTAGGCGCAGCGATTCCCCTAATGTATTCCCCGTCAATATCCCCAAGCGTGTGTCACACGCTTTCCCTTACAAATAACCAACAAATAAAACATCAACAATGGAAAAAATTCGTGCAGCCGTAGTCGGTTACGGCAACATCGGTAAGTACACTATCGAAGCACTTCAGGCTTCGAAGGACTTCGAGATTGTAGGAGTTGTGCGCCGCAATGGTGCAGCAAACAAACCTGCAGAACTCGCAGACATCCCAGTAGTAAAGGACATCACAGAACTCGAGAACGTGCAGGTGGCCATCCTCGCTACTCCAACCCGCTCGGTTGAGGAGCATGCAAAGAAGTGCCTCGCCCTCGGTATCAATACAGTCGATTCGTTCGACATCCACACACAGATTGTTGACCTTCGCCGTTCGCTCGATGCAGTAGCAAAGGCTCACAACGCAGTAAGCATCATCTCTGCAGGTTGGGACCCGGGTTCTGACTCTATCGTACGCTCCCTCATGGAGAGTCTTGCTCCAAAGGGTATCAGCTACACAAACTTCGGACCTGGCCGCTCGATGGGCCACTCAGTATGCGTTCGCTCGAAGGAAGGTGTTAAGGATGCTCTCTCAATGACCATTCCAGTAGGTCAGGGCATTCATCGTCGTATGGTATATGTAGAACTCGAAGAGGGTGCAGACCTCGAGAAAGTTACTGCAGCTATCAAGGCCGATCCTTACTTTGCATCTGATGAGACACACGTGTTCCAGGTTGAGAGCGTAGATGATCTCAACGATGTCGGCCACGGCGTTAATCTCGTACGCAAGGGCGTATCGGGCAAGACTCACAACCAGCACTTTGAGTTCAACATGAATATCAACAACCCAGCCCTCACAGCTCAGGTTCTTGTCAATGTGGCTCGTGCTTCCCTCAAGCAGCAGCCAGGTGCCTACACCATGATTGAAATCCCAGTTATCGACATGCTCTACGGTGACAAGGAGGAACTCATCCGTCACCTCGTATAACCCGTCTTTAATAGTGTTTTAAGTTAAAGGATTCCCCTCTGACTTCCCCCCAAAAATACAAAGAGGACATAACCCACATCCACGGGCTATGTCCTCTTTCTTGTTTCCTCCCCCTTGGGGGAAGGTTAGTTATCTTTTTATCCTACCGTAAATCCATTCTTCTTCTTCTCCTTGATGCCTGAAGCCTCGATGACATTGATAGCGTAGTCACCAAGTTTCTCACATTCGGAGATGAGGTCCATGTAGAACACACCAAGCTGATAGTCATACAACTGGTTGTTGATGTCAACGATGTTCTGGTTCTTGAGCTGCGAACGGTAGTTGTTGATTTCGTGCTCAGTATTATAGTTCTTGTTGAGGTCCACGAAGCGGTGCTCACCATGCTCGATGACTACTGCCATCTGGCTTACAGCCTCCTCAGTGAGCTGCATCATGTTCTGTACATGCTCATACTGCTTCTCTGTGAAGTCGCTGTTTGCATACTGGCGCTTGCGGCTGATGGTGCGGGCGATATTGTAGCAGCTGTCACCGATACTCTCAAGTTCGTCGCACACACGCATCATGTGCTGGATTTCCACCTTCGATTCAGAAGACAGACGGCCTTCGCTTACCTTAGTGAGGTAGTCGCAGATTTCCAGTTCCATGTTGTCGGTGATATTCTCATACTTCTCGATACGTGAGAAGAGTTTGTTGAATTCATCACCGCTCTGAGTGTGCAGGAGCTGTTCGACCATACCGTACATCTTCACACAACGGTCCACGAATACGTTGATTTCCTTCTTGGCCTCGAGGATTGAGAGCTCGGCAGTACTGAGTACACCACCACCGATGAATACCAGTCGGCCTTCCTCGTCCTCTCCCTTTCCTTCTTTCTGAGGGATAATCATGCAGACGAGTTTCTCGAGAGGTTTGATAAACCATATAAGGATAAGTACGTTACATACGTTGAATGCAGTATGGAATGTTGCAAGGATAGCGTTGAGTGAAGTAGCGCTTACCTCGCCGCTTGTCTCGCCCGGAGTGAAAGGAACGTTCCAAACCTTACATATTGTGCCTACGAAGAAGTGGAATACGCAGAGGACCCAGATTACACCGAAGAGGTTGAATACCAAGTGTGCCATAGCAGCCCGGCGGGCCTGAGTGGTAGCGGAGAGAGCCACTACATTCGAAGTGATTGTAGTACCGATGTTCTCACCCATCACAAGGGCGATACCCATATCGATAGGCATCACACCAGTCGAACAGAGAGTCATGGTGATAGCCATGATGGCTGCCGACGACTGCACCATACAGGTGAGGATACCACCAATGAGGAGGAAGAGGAAATAGCTTCCGTAGCCCCAGTGGCAAGTGCTTGAGAAGAATCCCATGATGCCCTCATTTGCAGCGAGGTTCATTTCCACGGCATTGGTCTTCAGGGTTGTGAGACCGAGGAGCATGAATGCGAGACCGATGATGAATTCACCGAGGTTTGTGTTCTTCTTTGTGTAGATGAGTACGATGGCGAAGATGATGGCGGTATAGACCACTCCAAGCATGTTGAAGTTCGAACCGCCGAGTACCATGATCCATGCAGTGGCCGTAGTACCGATGTTGGCACCCATGATGACCGAGATGGCCTGTGCCAGTGTGAGGAGTCCGGCACTTACGAAACTTACCGTCATGACGGTAGTAGCTGTTGAAGACTGAATGGCCGTTGTGATGAACGCACCGGTGAGCACACCGGTCACGCGGTTGGTCGTCATCGTGCCGAGCACATTACGGAGTTTGCTACCCGCCATCTTCTGCAGACCTTCCGACATGACTTTCATACCGTACATGAGGAGTGCCACAGAACCGATGAGGGTCAGGATGTGAATGACATCAATATGAGATTCCATATTAAAAATTGGTTAAATATTTGGTGAGTTGTTTTGATTAATCAGAGTTTTTTCGTTACTTTGCGGTCGCAAACTTCACGCTTATGTTACAAACCGATTGCAAAAATACTAAAAGTTCCGAACTTTTTGAAGTAAATCAAGCTTTTTTGCAGATTTCAGAGCAAATAAAGTCTGATTTGCGCCAAAAATCGTACGAAGAGGCCATAAATTACCTTGTTGGAAAACTTGGATTGAACGATTTATGTTCCAAACGACTCAAGACTGTCAACATCTCTTCCGACTATATAAATGGAATCGTGGATTTTGGGATGGCTCCCCTTCTCGTGTCCATCTGCGAACGTCTCAAAGAGGCTGCCATCAGCAGCATCGCTGAGGAAGTTGCCGTGCGCGATGATATCAAGGTAGTGCTCATCGCCGGACCTTCATCGAGTGGAAAGACCACTTTCTGCAAGAAACTCACATACGCAGTCGAACAACAGGGACTTCATGCAATCGGACTCTCCCTCGACGACTACTATCTCGACAAAGAACTCTGTCCGCTCGATGAGAATGGGGAGAAAGACTTTGAGACCATCTATTCGCTCAATCTGCCTCTCTTCCAGCAGCAGCTCTCCCAGCTCCTTGCGGGCGACGAAGTGGAACTCCCCCGCTACGATTTCCCGACGGGCAAGAGCGTGAAGAGCGGTAAGACCGTGCATCTCGATGCAAAGACCGTACTTATCATCGAAGGCATCCACGGGCTCAACCCGCTGCTCACGGGCTCAGTACCTGAGGACAATCTCTTCCGTATCTACATCTCCGGACTCACCACCTATCTGCTCCCGGATGGAAGCGTGTTCCCGACTACCGACAATCGTCTCCTTCGTCGCATGGTGCGGGATTCGAAGTTCCGCAATACCGATGCCCGGCAGACTATAGCCCGATGGCCATCCGTGCGTCGGGGCGAAGAGAAGTGGATTGTGCCATTCCAGGGCAATGCGGACGTCAACCTCTGCACTGGATTCCAATACGAGATATGTCTGCTCAAGCAACATGCCATCCCGCTCCTCAACGCAGTACCTGCCGACAGTCCCGAATATGCCGAGGCGCAGCGCCTCCTGAAGGTCTGCAGTCTGTACAACGAGATTCCTATCGACACCCTTCCACCTTATTCATTATTAAGGGAGTTTCTCGGCGGAAGTGCGTATGAGTATTAAGATGCCCCCCTTAGAAAATTGTTGTGTTGCCCACGGCAAGAATACTACTTACAAAAACATATATGACTATAAAAAACATCCACCTTCCCACAATTGATTCCACGAGCAATGAGGCACATCGTCTCCTTGCCTCCGGAGCCGAACTGCCCGACCTCACCATCATCGAGGCCGACGATCAGACCGCTGGCCGTGGGCAGGTAGGCAATTCGTGGGAGACTGAGGCGGGGAAGAATATCATCTTCTCCCTCGTGTGCCATCCGGTGTGGGTACATCCCGCCCAGCAGTATGTGCTCTCGGAGAGTATAGCACTCGCTGTTGTAAAGGCTCTCGCACGGCAAATGTCCGATGAAATGGCACAATATCTCTCGGTGAAATGGCCTAACGACATCTATTTCCGTGACAGGAAGATATCGGGCACTCTCATCGAGTGCGACCTCCTGGGCAAGTCGGTGAGCAACTGCATCGTGGGTACCGGAGTGAATATCAACCAGCAGGTCTTCCGCAGCGATGCCCCCAATCCTGTGTCCCTCATCAATATCCTTGGTCGTGAGACCGACCGCACCCTCGTGCTCCGCGACATCATCACCCTCTTCTCCGAGTATTACGAGCGTATCCGTCAGGGCGAACAGCCGGCCATCCATGCCGAGTACAAGTCCCGTCTCTATCGCAACGATGGCCACCTCTATCCCTACTCCGATGCCCAGGGCCCTTTCCTTGCCCGCATCACCGATGTAGAGCCCTCCGGTCGTCTGCTCCTCGAGACCGCCGATGGCGAGTGTCGCCGGTACGAATTCAAGGAGGTCCGTTTCGAACATAAATAGATTGATTTAAGTTTCGGAAGTTTACAACTTCTTCAACTTGAGGAGATAAAGTGGAGATATGGAGGAGATAAAGTGGAGATAAAGTGACGATACTGACCAAGTGGACAAATACATTCGTCCCTTTAACTTCCCTTTATCTTCCCATTATCTACCCTTTAACTACTCGTGAATCAACTTCCGAAAGTTGAATA
>R05__coassemble_895_pt1 | contig 11870 bp, 13 predicted proteins | sample R05__metabat2_low_PE_025 | metagenome-assembled genome bin R05 | reverse complement strand
CTTTACAATACAACGTATTACGGGTCAGCCAACATCACAAGGGCATTTTATTCTGAAAACTTTTTATTTTAATATATATGTAGGCGCATAGGCGTATATATATAAATAGTTTTGACTAAAAAAAAGCCCCTTTTGCCCTTATGCTCTTCAAGTGTCGGATAATCAGACAGTAACAAAATCAAACCATGCTAAAGTTTTGCCCCAGAGAAATGCCTTTCCTCATTAACAACGAAAATCATAAAGTACTTCCGCCACAAACATCTGGCACTTTCGTCCCATTCCTCCTTATGTTTCGCCAAAATCTTCTAGACATTTCGCCTCATTCCTCCTTATGTTTCACCTCAAACGTCCTAACGTCTCTCACCAACCTCTTCACAACACATTTCCCGAGCCCCCGTGCGAAAGAATTCTTTTTTCCACCCCGACTCCACTTTTTTGCATTATTTTGCCACATTATACAAAAATATTGAAGAAAAATGCGTACCTTTGCACTTGAATTATATTATAATGTACGCGTATGGCACTTATTTTCGACATAAAACGCTTCGCCATCAACGATGGTCCAGGCATCAGAACAACCATCTTCATGAAAGGTTGTCCGCTGCACTGTGTATGGTGCCATAATCCCGAAGGCATCTCCGAACAGCCAGTCAAACTCTACACGAAAAAGAAGTGCATTGGTTGCCAGTCGTGCGTGGACGTCTGCCCTCAGCACAATCTCACTCTCACTCCCGATGGCATCAAGGACCTCGGCAACTGCATCCTCTGCGGCAAATGTACCGACGAATGCCCTACCCTCGCCCTGCAGATGGCCGGCAAGGAATGGGACATGGACGAACTAATGGCACTCGTCGAGAAGGAGCGCAAGGTGATGGAGGACTCCGATGGCGGTGTCACTATTTGTGGTGGCGAACCTCTCATGCACCCCGACTATCTTGTCACTCTGCTCACCGAACTGAAGGCCCGCCATTTCCATCGCACCGTTGACACAACCCTCTTTGCGTCTGCACAAACCGTGGAGCGAGTACTGCCTCTCACAGACCTCTTCCTTGTGGACCTCAAACACATGGACAGCGAACGACACAAGTTCTACACTGGCGTGCCAAACGAACCTATCCACAACAACATACGTCTCATCTCAGAGGCTGGTGCTCGATTCTGGATTCGCATCCCACTCATCGTAGGAGTCAACGATTCTGTCGAAAATCTTGAAGCAAGCGCCGACTTCCTCGCCTCACTCCCCACCCCGCCGGAAGTGGTCAACCTACTCGTATATCACGACATCGGCAAAGGTAAACACGCCCGAATGGGCACTACATACAACCCCGAGGACATCTCGATGGAGGCTCCGGACGAGGCGCTACAGCAGAAAGCCCTCGATATATTTAAAGAAAAAAATCTGAATGTAAAAATAGGTGGTTAATTATATGTGAATACTGCTTGCAAACCTTTGCGAAAGCACATTTTCACTTTTCTTTGAAAGCACTACGCGATAACACTTTTCACTTAACATGGAACCAACCGCAATACTTCTCCTTCACTGTCCCGACAAACAGGGCATCATTACCGATATAACCAAGTTTATCACAGACAACAAAGGCAACATCGTCTATCTCGATCAGTACGTTGACAAGGTGGATGGTATGTTCTTCATGCGTGTGGAGTGGGAACTCAAAGAGTTTCTCATCCCTTCCGACAAAATCAAGGAATACATCGAAACACTCTACAGCAAGCGTTACGACATGGCGTTCGACCTCTATTTCAGCGACCAGAAACCGCGTATGGCGCTCTTCGTCAGCAAGATGTCGCATTGTCTCTACGACCTCCTCGCACGATACAAGGCTGGCGAACTCAATATCGACATTCCTTGCATCGTAAGCAACCATGAGGACCTCCGATATGTAGCCGAACAGTTTGGCATCCCTTACTATGTGTGGAGCATCAAGAAGGACTGGTCTAACAAGCAGGAAGTGGAAGAGGCAGAGATGGAACTCCTCCGCAAGGAACGCATAACATTCATCGTCCTCGCCCGCTACATGCAGATCATAAGTGAGGAGATGATAAAGAGTTATCCGAACAAAATCATCAACATCCACCACTCGTTCCTCCCTGCATTCGTGGGTGCTAAGCCTTATCACCAGGCCTATGAGCGCGGTGTGAAGATTATCGGCGCCACAAGCCATTATGTCACCACCGAACTCGATGCCGGTCCTATCATCGAACAGGATGTGGTTCGTATCACACACAAGGACACACCTGAGAGTCTGGTCCTCAAGGGAAAGGACCTCGAGAAGATAGTCCTCTCACGTGCCGTGAAGAAGCACATCGAGCGCAAAATCCTCACTTACAAGAACAAGACCATCATCTTCAGCTAAAAGGTCTGCCCCGTGCCGGGCGTGTTCCTACGCCCATCCCTAGCACATATCATAAATAAAGGAGATAACCACACCGGCTATCTCCTTTTATTGTATTTCACTTCTTTCGTTAATCTTTATCTTCTTTCACCTCTTCAAAGTCCACATATGTGCCTTCATCATCCTTAAACACACCTCGCGAGTGAGGTCTGTCACCCTGATTCTCAGAGGTTGCCGACTGCTGTTCCTCCGTCTGGTAATAGGTGTTATTGCTGCCACTTGTATTGTTTGTCACGCCCTTTCCCGTAACGATATTCCACACATTCCTTACTCCGCCAAACAATTTAGCGAGAAGACTCAACCCGATAATCAGTATCGCAAGTACAAAGAAAAGAATCAAGAATAATATCGATCCAAGAAATGCAGCCATAAATCCGTCTTTTTACTCTTCACTAGGCAAAAGACTTGCCACAATAGACATTATGACATAAAGTCCGATGCAGACTGACATTCCCAGCGAAACAGTCTGCCATACGCAACCACTCTGAGCACCGATGCCTGCAGAGACCGCAAGTATCAATACCACCAGGATTGCAAATACGAACTTTATCTTATTGTCCTTCCAACTGAGATTCTTGAACTTAAGCGCAAACATCGGCACTTCGCACACAAGCAGCCAGCAACTCAATATCATGAACAAGAAGAGGAAAAGGGCGTTGAAGTGAGGCCCAATCAACCATGCCTGACAACTTGAGATAAGTCCACCCCAGAATATCGCATTTGCCGGAGTTGGCATACCAATAAATCCAAGATGCTGGCGCTCATCAAGATTGAACTTTGCCAAGCGCAACGCAGAAAAGGCCGCCATCAGGAACGCCGTGAAAGGCAGCACCTTGAAGAAGAATGCATTGCCCATGAAAGCCGGATACTGCACATGCCAGAACAAGGTGAATATCATTGCCGATGGGGCAAGGCCAAAGGTAATGTCATCTGCCAGAGAATCAAGTTCAAGGCCGAACTTACCACTGACATTAAGCAAACGAGCCACCATCCCATCAAAGAAGTCGAACACCGCTCCAAGCAATATAAAGATAAATGCCAGCGTGAATCCAGGATGGAAAGCAAATGCCGTAGCAATGCAACCACAAATCAGGTTGCAGCAAGTAATTATATTTGGAATATTTTTCTTCATTTCTTAATCTTTCAGTCTTGCAATCATAGTTTCATCACCCACAGTCCTCTGGCCCATCTCCACAAGCACTTCCGTGCCAAGTGGCAGATAGACATCAACACGGCTGCCAAACTTGATGAAACCCATATGATCATCGATATAGCACTCATCGCCAGCCTTCGAATAAGTCACAATGCGACGTGCCATAGCACCAGCTATCTGCCGAGCCATGATCTCCTGACCATGAGGAGTGCGAATCACCACCATAGAGCGTTCATTCTCAGTACTTGCCTTAGGAAGCCAGGCCTTCATGAAGTTACCCTTCTGATGCCCCACCTTGAGGACCGTACCCTCACAAGGAATCCAATTGGCATGTACATTCAAAGGACTCATGAAGATACTTATCATCAATCGCTTGTCATGGAAATATTCTTGTTCATCCACCTCCTCTATCACCACAACACGACCATCAGCAGGAGCAACTATGGTTCCCGTAGTAGGTCCCTGGAACATACGAATCGGACAACGGAAAAAGTTTACCAACGCACCATAAACAATAACAAACAGAGCGATAAGAACATACGATCCCCAACACAGATAATCACGAAGCGCGTACAGCCCCCACACCACCAATGCTAGCACAAAGCCGCCAAGTATAAGCGACGGTGTGCCCTCGTGATGTAGTCTTATCTTATTCCTTCTCTTGTTATGAATTAACGGTTTTTCAGTTGACATTATATGTATTGTTTCAATTTATGACTGCAAAGTTAGTGCTTTTGCGAACAAATAACAATTTTTTTGCCAAAAACTTTGCACATTCCAAGAAAAACTCCTACCTTTGCACCCGCATTTGCAAGGAATCATGTCATTACGCACATAAATCACCCAGCAAAATGCTTCAGGATTGTGCTATGGTGTAATGGCAGCACTAGAGTTTTTGGTTCTCTCAGTCCAAGTTCGAATCTTGGTAGCACAACCACACAACTTAGGTTCCGCGAGCCCCGCCCCGAAGTCTGGTCTTCACCACCACAGAAGCCCCACTTCCCACTCCGGTTCGTTCCACCACATCGGACTTGTAGCTCAGTCGGTTAGAGCAACAGACTCATAATCTGGAGGTCCTAGGTTCAAGCCCTAGCTGGTCCACAATGAAAATCAGCAACTTACAATCGAATGTAGGTTGCTGATTTTCGTTTTGCGTAAACAATGCGTAAACAAACTATTTGAGTCGAGGGGTGATACGCATCAGAGTGTCATGAAGTCTCTCTGAGTCTCACTTCTAACTATCTTAGCGTTATCTTGTGGGTGTAGATGTCGTAGAAGAAGGCTGCGAGTTGCTGGGGTGTTTCCCGCATGCCACGACGGAACCACTCATCACACCAAGAAATGAGAAGGCCGTAGAGGATGGCACGGCGGTAGGCATCGTGGTTGCTCAGTTCGGGACGTGGACCGCATGAATCGTGGAAACTGCGATGGATGAGGTGGGACAGGTCAGAGTCGTAGAGGAGTTGGAGCGTGTCGCGAATGTCAAAGAGGAATTGGAAGAGACTGCACACGATGTCCTGCTCAGGATGTTTCATGTACCTCTGATACCATCGGTCGCTAAGCGCATTCATGTGCTGTACAAGCACATCCTCCTTGCTCTGGAAATTGCGATAGAAAGAGACTCGCGCTACACCGGCTCGTTTCACGAGTTCGCAAATGCTGATTTCGCACAAAGGCTTTTCGTGCATCAAACCGAGCAAAGCCTGGGTTATGCTCGCCTTCACTTCTTCATTGAGAGTCAGTTGCATTGCCATCACTTCAAGGTGTTAAACAGGTCGAACATGTTTTGGTTGGGCTCTACTTTCATACCTATATGACTGCCCAGTTCCATGATTTTGTCGGGTGACTGCCGATAATTCGTCCAGGCAGGCTGACCAGAGTCAGTTTCATCGCCATTTGGATTGCCATATTTTACAAAGTTCATCCAGTAGGTGAACATCTTACGTGAGAAAGCATAGTCAGCATCCGACCATTTGCTCTGAGAACCAGGGTTATAGTATGCGAACTCCATCTCTGTGCCGTGCTGCGCCCCGAGGTCCGTCTCCTGACGATAAGTATAATAATAGCGATAAACGTCCGACTTGCCGGTACGACTCTGAACTTCTGCCCAGCGGTCGGTAGGCCAGCCGATGGCATAGACACCCACTATCTGCATGAGTGCATCTTTTGCTTCTTTTTTGTCTTGGGCAGGATAGAATTTCAGAATCTGTTGACCAATCGAATCGCCGAATGTCTCACACACCTTCTGTCTGAGTTCCTGAGGATTAGGATCTTGCCCAAGGGTGAAGAGACCACCCTCCTTAGCATTGTAGCCGATGAGCAAAGGCACATCGCTCTGTTCTCCATCCAGATAAGTCTGATAAGCACTCTTCGGCAAGGCATAACCATCAATAGTGATGCTCACCTCGCTCAGTTCGTGCTTCATGAGTTCGTCAGCAGACATGGCACGAAGTTCCTTTAGTGTGGACGCTTTGTATTCCTTCATGAATTTGAGTCCTACATCCTCAGATTTCTGTTGAGAGAACAGGTCGGAAGCAAGATGCGGTGCAGCAAACGTAGCACTCTCACCAATGGCAGCACGGAAGAGTCCCTTTGCAAGAGGTGAGGCACACAAGGCACTAACGCTCTGACTGCCAGCCGACTCGCCCGCAATGGTAACCTTGTTTGGATCACCGCCGAAAGCCGAGATGTTCTGCTGCACCCACTGGAGTGCTGCAATCTGGTCGAGCACTCCGTAGTTGCCGCTGCCCGTGCCCGATTCCTTGCTCAGTTCGGGCAAGGCAAGATAGCCAAAAGCACCAAGACGATAATTGATGGTCACCATCACCACACCATTGCGTGCGGCCTCTTCGCCATTACAATAGTCGTCGCTGCCAGCACCTGTGCGGAGTGAACCGCCATGAATATAGACAAGAACCGGACAACCACCTTCCTGCATTTTTGCCGGAGTCCAGACATTCAGATAGAGACAGTCCTCCGACATGGGTTCCTCCGATTCCTTTTCAGGCATGCCCATCGCCTTGGCTATGCCGTTGCTGACAAAGAGAGGCAGCCTACCCTGCATGGCAATTGGTCCGAAATGATCGGCTGCAAGCACTCCATTCCAATGATTTACAGGCTGTGGAGTCTTCCAGCGCAAATCGCCCACAGGAGGAGCGGCATAAGGAATGCCGGCATACACGCGTACCTTTTTATCTTGCGTATAAACGCCGGTCAGGCGTCCACTTTGTAAACTGATTACCTCTGTCTGCTGAGGATTTTCGTAATTCACTGCCGGTTTGCTTGCCACCTGAGCCGAACAAGCAGTAATCATATTTGCAAAAATGGCGATGGTACCGGCAAGAATGAGAGATTTCGCTTTCATGTCTGTGAGTGTATTGAAAATATATGTTTTCGTAATTGTGATACAAATGTACCACTCTTTTTTCTCTTGGCAATGAATGTGTCGGGAAAAAACTCAAAAGTGAAACAAACCACGATGATTTGTAACGTTCTATTGCAAAAATCTCCAGCAATATCACTACTGCTGGAGAAAAGATTATCTGCCCATTCCTTTCTTCTTATTGCGGTCGTTCCAAGGGGAATGGTCATTGCCTCCTCCGATGTCTATTGTGCATTTCTTATGATTATAACTGAGCATATTGTTACAAGAAAAATGATGTATACGTAAAAAACAGCCCAATAAGCGCAAAAAAAACAGGGAATTGTTTTGTAATAGTCCCAAATTGACTAATTTTGCATCCGATTTCGTACTAAAACAAAGACCGATATAATGCAATGGCTACCAGAAAGCAGCATGCATTCTTTTAACAATAACAAATGGGAAGAAAAAAAGACCCCAAAATAGTCAAGAATAAAAATGAAGAAAGTCTTTCTTGCTTTAGCAATCGGTATTATAAGTCTCATTCTTTATGAATGTAGGCCAGGATATGTCGTTTTTATGTGTAATGTTTACTACAATCATATCAGCGAAGGTGTCGGATATGAACGAATTCGCATGAACGCTGATGTCAAAACATTCAAGATTGACAAAGAATGTCCTGCTTATGGTATGGATAAAAATATGGCATACTATTTTGGCAAACCTATATTTAACTCGGACGGCACGACATTCGAAATATTACAAGGTGGTTACCAGAAAGATAAAAATAATGTTTATTACCGAAATCGTATCGTAGCATACGCAGATCCAAAAAGTTTCAAAGATGCTCCAACAGACTCAAGCGGTCATGAACTTATAAGGTTTGCAGAAGATGCAAATGACTTTTATTACTGTGCTACTCCACTAGGAGTTAGTGACAAAAAGAAATTTAAACAATGGTATGTAAATGGCCACTTGTGGGGAGTGGATACAAAATATTGTTATTATCAAAATAAAAAATGTGAAATCGGGGACTATGATAGTTTTAAGGTACTCAGTAGCGGGACCTATGCAAAAGATAATGAATATGTTTTCTTTTTAGGAATAATTGTAGAGGGAGCTGACTCAAAATCTTTTGAGGAAACTACAATATTCTGTGGGAAGGATAAGAATAGATCGTATGATATGGGGAAACCATAACGAAGTATGTGTACGACTTCTGTGATTTGATATTGACTACGGTGCAAGAAACCATGATGCAGCTATAGGGCAGTTTACTACTATAGATCCACTGTGCGAGAAGTATTATGGAATCAATCCGTATGTGTATTGTCATAACAATCCATTATCAAGAATAGATCCAACAGGTGAGGATGACTATTCGTTTAATGATAAAGGAGAATTAACATTGACAAGGGTAAGCAAAGATGACAAAAATGATCATATAAAATATGTAGGTCAAAAATATATTAATAATAATTTATCTCATAGTTTGAACATTTCACATGGAATATTGGGAGGGAAAATAGAAGGTGAAAAGATAAATAGAAATTTATATTTCAATAATCCAAAAGAAGCAATAAATTTTATGACATTTATATCAGGAAATTCAGGTATTGAAACTACAGCTTTAATGAGTGCAGAAGGTCGGACAATAATATCTTATTGGAGTGATAATCACACTTTTAAAAAGGGGAAATACATTCATAATATATCTAAACCTCATTTTCCAAAAAAGATTCCATTTATTCCAGTTAACCAAATTCATACACACCCTCAAATTAAAGGATTACCTAATTCTGGTTACAATATAGCATCACCTGCAGACAAGAAAGCCAAGAAAGCATATCTTCAACGTTGGCATAATATTCACACATATATTTTAACCACTAAAGATGGCAAAATAACAGAATTTTAACTTTTTAGTTTATAACCAATAAAATGGAAAAGGTATTGTTATCTCTTTGTATTACATTATTTCTATCTTGCTCTAAAGATTGCCCAGATTCCTTGCGAGAAAATATCCATGGTGTATGGGCTGCTGATGGATACATTGAAAGGCTGAAAAATATGCATAATGATGTCTCTGTTGTGGAATCATTCAATGATACCATTGACTATGTTATTGTGGATTTACTATTTGAAACCAAAAATGGCATTCCGACTTTGATAGAAGATTGGAGTATTCCCAATCCTGATAGTATTACACAAACCGAATTTGAAGAAAAGTCATACATATTAGTCAAAGAGGTCTGCATCAAGAACAAGAAGTTTTCAAATATTGTTTATAAAATGTTTTATGATGGAGACAATGGTTTTTGGTCAAAAGAAAATAATGGGATAGAAAAGCATCTTAAGTATTCTCAAAAGACCCACAAAACTATATTTACAGTCTGCAATAAGGATAAAAAAATATTATCAAAACGTATACTTTCCTTATTATACGGACAAAAGAATTGTTGGGGATATGAAAGATATAACGGAGATTACGAGAGTGATGTCTTAAACATTATGTCAAGCAAATTCAGATTCAATACAGCCTTTTATTGTGTTAAAGATTTGTCTTTTTATATAAAAAATAACAATAGAGATTCTATAATTGCTGTAACAACCATCGATAGCCTTATCAACGACTATGATTTTTATGAAGGAAATACTAAACTGCTCATTCATAATGAAAAGATCTTGAGCCATTTAAAATTTATTACAAAAAGGATTGGCGATCCGATATTTCAGTCTTGTTCAGACACACTGCAACTTCAATGGGCAAAGGACACAATTTTTCTGCTATACAAAAACAACAAATTAGAAGGTTACTACATAAAAGTCAATTAAATAGTGTTCGCTGGCTAATATTAGGCATTGATTGATTATTTATAACTATATTTGTTGTACTAATTTCCGCCTGCTGCGAAAAAGCTAAAGACATCCGGTACAGGCATTGTTGTTAATATTTCTTTTTTTCCGTTATATTAGTGTGGATTGGGGCCGGCAGAGCCGCGTTGGCTCTACCCTAAAACCCCGTTCACCCTAATTTATGCCGAAGAAAATCTCCGACAGTGCGATAGAAAAGGTACCAAGCCTACCTTCTCGCATTTCTTTGTTTCAGAGCAAGTTGGGTATTGCCCACTATGCTCAGGGGTCTATATCTCAGCAAATAGTCTGGCAGAAATTGCGTCTCTTTGAGCTTATTTAACTATCATACATCGATAAAGTATGATTTTCAAACTCCAGGGAGACAATTGAACTACAAAAACGGAGTCTTCACAAAGGAACTTTGACTAAGGAAAACGTCGCATCATGTTAATGATAAGTTCATATCCCTTTTCATGCTGAGTATATCGTTTATCTGACTGATGATGCTGATGATACCAAATCCGATAAGACCAGATAGAATTATTAGAGAAAGAATGCGGGAATACTGTCCGATCAACAATAATACTCCGCTTTCCACCTCGAACTTAATGAGAGGGACATCTACTGGCTGCGACAAGATAAGTGCTGCGGCACCTCCGCCAAGGACGATGCCCAGCACGAATGTAGCAATCATGCACAATTTGTAGCGACGGAGCGTTGCCTCTTCGTGTTGCTTCAGAAACTCAACAGCGTCAAGCCGCCTGGTCAGCGTAGTCATGAACTGCTCGTTGTCATCGAAAGTCGGTTTTGCGGCGAGGAACAAGTCCTCAAGTGCTTTATCTTTTGTCATACCTTCAGTATCTCCTTTAGTTTGTCGCGTCCTCGCGAGAGTTGCTTCTTTACGGCATCTTCCGTCTGGTCGGTGATGGTTGCTATTTCTTTGATGGAATATCCCTGCATGTAGAACATTACGATGGAAGAGCGTATCTTGGGAGGAAGTTGCCCGAGTGCCATGTAGAGATTCTGATGTTCAAACTTGGCATCGGCAGAGGATGCCGTTGCTGTTGCCTGAGCTTCGTCGAGACTGGCATAGTCTACACTACTTACACAATGGTTCAGGAACGTATTGTGAGCAATCTTGAACAGCCACGAGCGGAATCGTCCCCTGTCTTGATAGCCCGACGAAGAGAGATATGCCTTGACCAAAGTGTCCTGCGCCAAGTCGTCGGCATCGTCGCGGTTGCCGCAGCACAAGGCAAGCAGGAAGCCTCGCAAGGCCTCTTGCTCACGTTGTACGAGTTCTACGAACTGCTCTCTTGTCATTATATTAAATTAGTCTTGCTGCAGATTTTTCTCCTCTGCTTCCATCTCTTTGACAAGCAGTTTCTTGCCGATGAAATAGGAAATAAGGAATGAAGCACCGATTCCAACGACACTTCCACCCATTAACAGAAATGTAACAAAGTCATCACCGCCATTCTTGATAATGCCAGCCACAATCAATGCGAGACCGATAAATGTTAGCATCAATCCCCATTGCAATTTCCGAAGCAACTTCTCTTTGAGCAGTTTATTCGGTTTGTTCATCTGCCTAACCAAGTTTTCGATGTTGATGTCAGCGTTCTTGTCGAGGGCAGCTAGGATGAAGTCCTTGCGGTTCTGCTCTGACTTTAGTTTGCTGCGCTGCAGAAGCCACACAATCATTATGGGCAACACGACACAACAGCCAATCATGATAATCATAAAAAAGAGGTCTTTTTCAATATCCATAATCTTTAATTTTTAGATGTTAAACTTCTTGTTGTTTCTTGAACCAGTTCACTATTATAACAAGTTCGAAGGACAAAAGGTGACATCCGGAGGCCATTTTTTTGCTTATGTTGCTTTTTTTCTACGGTTCTTTTGCTTCAAAAGTCCGCCATTTTAGAGTAAAATACTTCGTTTTGGCGAAGTTTTGCATGCGACATCAGGCCATCTTACAACAGTGGTGTCATATATATTGGAATAAAGCGATATCCGTTTTCTTCTTTGTAATCCATGCAATGTATGATGTACGGAATATGAATCTGCCCGGGGAACTTCTTCC
>R05__coassemble_870_pt1 | contig 12080 bp, 7 predicted proteins | sample R05__metabat2_low_PE_025 | metagenome-assembled genome bin R05 | reverse complement strand
TATTAGAACAGTAAATGGCAACTAATTGGAAATCACAATCTACCGACTCCCTCCCTATGGGGGAGGGCGGGGGAGAGGCCTCCTTTGATATACGCGAAGAACAGCGCTCCAAGGCCGAGAAAGACTTCGAGAATGCCCTCCGCCCTTTGCAGTTTGCCGACTTCAGCGGACAGCAGAAGGTGGTGGAGAATCTCCAGATTTTCGTGGAGGCAGCGAAGTATCGTGGCGAACCCCTCGACCACACCTTGCTGCATGGTCCTCCGGGACTTGGTAAGACAACCCTCTCCAACATCATAGCCAACGAACTCGGAGTGGGCTTCAAGGTCACTTCGGGTCCTGTGCTCGACAAACCGGGCGACCTCGCAGGCATCCTTACGTCACTCGAGGAGAATGATGTGCTCTTCATCGATGAGATACATCGTCTCTCGCCTGTGGTCGAGGAATACCTGTATTCGGCAATGGAGGACTACCGTATCGACATCATGATTGACAAGGGCCCTTCAGCACGCTCAATCCAGATTGACCTTAACCCATTCACCCTCGTGGGTGCAACGACGCGTTCAGGCCTTCTTACGGCCCCTCTGCGTGCCCGTTTCGGCATCAACCTGCATCTCGAGTATTATGATGCGGAGACTTTGCAGAAGATTATCCTCCGTTCGGCCAATCTGCTCGGTGTGCCTTGCGACTTCGATGCAGCAGGCGAGATAGCTTCGCGTTCGCGCGGCACGCCTCGTATTGCCAACGCTCTCCTTCGCCGTGTGCGCGATTTTGCTCAGGTGAAGGGAAATGGTACCATCGACCTCAAAATAGCCCATATAGCCCTTGAAGCGCTGAATATCGACAAGTTTGGCCTTGATGAGATAGACAACAAACTCCTCCTCACCATCATCGACAAGTTCAAGGGTGGTCCGGTGGGTATCGGCACTATAGCTACAGCTATCGGTGAGGACCCAGGCACTGTGGAGGAAGTGTATGAGCCGTTCCTCATCAAGGAAGGTTTCATCAAGCGTACTCCTCGTGGTCGTGAGGTGACCGAACTGGCATATCATCATTTGGGAAGAAGTCCGTGGGTTAATCCGAAGGATAATAGCGGAATGGGAAATCTGTTTGACTAGGCCCCGACCCCCGTAATCGCGAAGCGCGTTCTCTCTTCGAGAGCGACAAGTCGATGACGAGCGCAGTCGCGAAAGAACGGGGACGGCATGTGCAGATGATTTATTTTAAGAGTCAATTTATTTATCTATGAAAAGAATATTAGGATTAGTGTTGTTGATGATTGGTTTGTCAGCAACAGCGCAGAAGGTCAGCATACTCGGCGACTCTTATTCCACGTACGACGAGGCGGTGAGTCCCGCATGGAACTATGTGTGGTATGGGCCGAATGAGAAGAAGAACTGGGAGGTCAATGATGTGCACTCGGTGGAACAGACGTGGTGGAGCCTTGTCATCAAGGACAAGGGTTATAAGCTTGAGAAGAACAACTCCTTCTCAGGCTCGACCGTGTGCTACACGGGTTATGGGAAGAACGACTATTCCGATCGTGCCTTCATCACGCGAATGTGCAACCTCGGCAATCCCGACATCATCCTCGTGCTTGCCGGTACCAACGATTCGTGGGCCAAGAGTCCGGTGGGCAGTTATCTCCACGAAGGATGGACTCGCAAGGACCTCTATTCGTTCCGTCCGGCATTCTGCTATATGATGTGGTACCTGAAGCGCAACTATCCTGATGCCCGCATCATCAATATATGCAACAGCGAACTCTCACCCGAGGTCACGGAGACAGAGGCCAGGGTATGCGAATACTATGGCATAACGAATGTGCAGCTTCACGACATCGAGAAGCAGGGCGGTCATCCTTCGGTCAAAGGGATGAAGGCGATAAGTCAGCAGGTTGAAGACGCGCTGAAATAAAATAAGAGTCGTATGCAGAACCTTTTTTGCACACGACTCTTTTCTTTTTAGACAGGTCAGATTGTTTATGCCTTCTTCAAAACATAGATTGTCCTGTATGCGTAGATTGCGATGATGATGAAGCAGAAGAGAGGGAGGATGAAACTGAAGTTCTCTGCTGCAAAGCCGCCTACAGTCTTCAGGTCGATTATTGCCCCCTGAAGCGGAGGCATGATAGCACCGCCTACAATTGCCATCACGAGGAAGGCAGCACCGAGAGTTGTATCCTCGCGGACATCTTCGAGCGCTACTCCGTAGATTGTCGGGAACATGATACTCATGAAGAGCGATGTGGCAACAAGGCAGCAGAGACCGCCCCGGCCTTCAATGAGGATAGTTCCGGCAGTTGTACAGATTGCACCAAATGCGAAGAACATAAGCATGCGGCGCGAGTCGATGTACTTCATGAGCCAGGTGCCGACAAAACGGCCTGTGAGATTGAGCGACATGGCTCCGATATTCCACCACTGGGCTGTATCTTTCTCAATGCCGAGATGACCTGCGTACTGAATGATGAATGTCCAGCACATTATCTGAGCGGCAACATAGAACATCTGAGTCACTACACCCTCGCGGTAAGTCTTGTTCTTGATGAGGCGGCGGAGCGAATCTTTGACCTTCGGCTCTTCCTTGATTGCCTCATTCTTGCCGTCTTTACTACTGACGAAATATGCTATGAGACAGAACATCACAAGCACCACGATACCAATTGCAACATAGGGGTTGCGGATGGTGTCGAGGTCGTGTGTGCGGATAGCAGCCTTGGTGGCAGCAGGGAGGTCGCTGAACACCTTTCCAACGCCATACACACGTCCCACTGCATCGTCGTTGCTCTGAAGGTTTGCAAGTACGATCTGACTCGCAATAATCATGCCCATGAGTGAACCTACAGGGTTGAATGCCTGGGCAAAATTCAGTCGGCGGGTGGCAGTCTCGGGCGAACCAAGCGACATGATGAATGGGTTGGCTGTGGTTTCGAGGAATGCAAGACCGAAAGTGAGGATGTAGAGCGAGAAGCAGAAGAAGGTGAAGTTCTCGTACGATGCTGCAGGAATAAAGAGGAATGCACCTATTGCATACAAGCCGAGACCTATGAGGATGCCGACCTTGTAGCTGTACTTCTTTATAAATAATGCTGCAGGAATGGCCATAGTGGCATAACCTCCGTAGAAGGCAAACTGGACGAAGGCTGCCTTGAAGTTGCTGATTTCAAGTGAAGTCTTGAAGGCTGCCACCATCGGATTGGTTATGTCGTTTGCAAAGCCCCAAAGAGCGAAAAGCACTGTGATGAGGCAGAAGGTGACGACGTATTTTTTAGGGATGATTGAGCTGTTGACTTTTTCTTCCATGACGATTGTTTTGCCGGATTATCCGGGAGGTCCGGGATTACTTGACGATGATGAAACCACCCTGGTCAGGCATGGTGACTGTAGCAGTCTTGCCGTTGTACTTGAGAGTAGACTTCTGAGGCTCGCGAGTCTTCATGTTGTCCGAGTAGAGGGTAGCGTTGCCCTTCTGGAGCATTGGGAGGGAGAGTTTGAGGGTGAGCGGAGCACCAGTGGCGTTGTTGCCTGCGATGTACCATGTGTCGCCATGACGACGTGCAAGCACCACGTATTTGCCCGGATAGCCGTCGATGAATCGAGTCTCGTCCCAGGTGGTAGGCACCTCCTTGAGGAAGTCCATGCTGACCTTAGGAGCGGGAGCGCCCTCGGCATTGTAGTCGATGGTCTTAGTGCCGTCGTCACCGAGATTTTCAGGAGTGAGGGCGAAGTTCTGGATTGGATTCTGGAAGAGCACGCAAGTGGCGAGTTCGTGCACATCGGTAGTGCGGCGTGTGTTGCCGCCCTTGTTGCCCTTGTAGATGTGGCGGTTCATGAAGCAGCCGCCAAACTCCATACAGCCCACGGTGTTGCGGATGAACGGGTGGGTAGCGGTATTCTTTGCCTCCTCATCACAGAAGTGCTGCTGGAAGTAGATATTCTCCGAAGCGAGCACAGCCTCCGAACCTACATAGTTAGGATACATGCGCTCCCAGCCGCGAGGGAGAGTACAGCCGTGGAAGATGACCATAAGGCCGTTGTCGTCGGCATCGGAGAGGATGCTCTCGTACAGACGCATGGTCTCCTGCTTGTCGCCACCGAAGAAATCGACCTTGATGCCCTTCACGCCAATCTTCTTCATCCACTGCATCTTCTGTTTGCGGATGATAGGGTTGTCCATGCAGTTGATTGGTCCCTGTTCGATGTCGTTCCAGTAGCCGCTCGAACTCCACCAGAGGAACACATCCACGCCCTGGCTCTGAGCATACTTCACGAAGCGCTCCATGCCCTCATAGCCGAGGTTGTTGTCCCACCAGTTGTCGATGAGCACATATTCGTAACCCATAGCCTTGGCAAGTTCCACATACTTTGTGAGATCTTTCGCGTTGATGGAGTTGTCCTGCCAAACGATCCACGACCATGTGCCACGACCGAACTTATAGTCATTCTTTGTCTCGTAGAGAGGCTCTACATAGTCCCAAGGCACTGTCGTCTCTACGATAGGCTTGAGAGTCTCGCCCACTGTGATGGTGCGCCAAGGGGTGTTGCCTGGGAGGGCAAATGCCGGTTCTGAAGTTCCGTTGCCTCCGTTTTCCTCAGCCATAGGGAATTCAAGAGTGTAGAGACCGTCGCCCGTCATGTCCGAGAGGCGGGAAGCGCAGTAGCGGCTGCTGACACCAGTCTCCGAAATAAGTACCCAATAGTTTTTCGGCTGTACGCCTTTCCGGTTTTGTGGTTTCTCTGTCTGAGGTGCCACCTTATACAGACATGGGAAGGTGAAGCCGTGTCCGTACTGACTGCGGGTAGTCATTGGTTCGTCGAGTTTGTATTCCTCCTCGTACGAAGGTTTTGTGCCCTTCCAACCAATCATAGCGTCGCTCTGAGGGCAGAGGAATGTGGTCGTGTTGTGAGGGAAGTCGAATCCGGTGGCCTCCTTCATGATGCGCATGGAGTACTTCTTGCCGTTTGCCTTGCTTGGCTGGTTAGGTACGGAGTAGCGGAACGCGATGTCGTTGTTGGACACACGGAAATCGATGTCGAACCGCAGACCTTTCGCATTCTTGAGCTGGAGTCGGAGCTGGTTGCTCTCCACATGGATCTTGCTGCACTTGCTGCGGTTCATCTCATAGTCGAAGTTGAACTTGTTGTTCTCTGCTCCCACATACTCGATGCCCGAGGTGTAGTCGCCGTTGTCGGCCACGAATCCGAGTGGACTCTGGTCGAGCACCTGAGCGCCATCGTAGGTCACGCTATACACTGGCTTGCCCGACACGATGTCGAAGTCCACCTTCAACTTGCCGTCAGGACCGCTCACCGATGCCTGCTGTGCGCTCATGGCACCTGTCAGCATCATCATTGCGAAGAAAAGATTACACTTTTTCATATTAGTTTAGGTTTTTGTTTTTCAAATGCATTATTTTTTGCAAAGATATAAAATAAATTTGAAATGACGATTATATTTGTCAATTATCGTCTATTTATTGTCAATAAATTACTATCTTTGCACGCGAAAATGAACATAAAAAGCAAGAAATGAACAAAAAGCCGCTCAATATAGTATTTCTCATAGCTGGAAGCGAACCCCTCGGCAGTGCCGGAATGCAGGCCGACATCAAGGCTATCACCGCTTGCGGTGGGTATGCAGCTTGTGCCCTCACGGGCATCGTCGATGAGGACACTCAGCATGTGAAGCAGATATTCCATCTCCCGGTCGATCTCATCACCTCGCAGGCAGAGTCGTTCCTGGGCGATGTGGGTGCCCAGTGCATCAAGACGGGTGTGCTGCCGTCGGCAGAGATAATACGTGGAGTGGCTGGTGTGCTCGGGCACTATCCGGAGGCGAAGAAGGTCATCGACCCGGTCATCGTCAACAGCAAGGGAGCCCAGCTCGTGAGCGACGATGCCATCATGGCCTACAAGGACCTGCTCTTCCCGCTTGCCACACTCATCACCCCAAACCGTCGTGAGGCTGAGGTGCTGCTGCAGCGCCCGTTCAAGGATATCCGCGAAGACATCAGACTGCTTGGTGCTTGGGGCAACTCGGTGATAGTGAAGAGTTTTGAGTATGGCGGAATGCTCTCCGACTTCCTCTACGATGCCACTACGGGCGAGGTGCATGAGTTCACGAAGAAGCGCATCGAGACCAACAATGTGAATGGTACGGGCGACTCCTTCTCGTCTGCCATCGCTACCTATCTGGCCAAAGGACTACCGCTGCTCGATGCTGTGAAGAAGGGTGAGGAATTCATCAACAAGGCCATTGCCCTCGGTGCGGAATACGAGTTTGGTCATGGTTTCGGTCCTGTCCATCCTTGTTTCATGGAGGAGAAGAGTGTGCACGAACGCATCTACAACTGATTTCTTCTGGTATTTTTCGGCAAGACGTCCAATACTTTTGCCTTAGACCTCGTGAGGTTTGGAGTTCTTCCTCGTGAGGTTTGGAGTTCTTCCTCGTGAGGACGAGGGGAAGTTTTGGGGGAAGTTTTCAAAAAAAAGTTCCCCGCCCAATTTGCTGTTTCTTAGTTTGTTATGAGCAAAAGGGGAAGAAAGTGAACTTTTTCCTTTAAAACTTTTTCCACGCGCGCGTGTAGAAAAGTTTTTAAAGATTTTTTTCGTTTTCTTCCCCTTTTAGGTTCAACTAGCTGAACTATATGTAGTTACGAGGGGAAAAATTTTTTGAAAACTTCCCCGAAAACTTCCCCCCCTGCGTATTTTCCTGAAAAAGGTTGACTCGTTTAGGACGTTTTTATGTCTTATTCCTGGATAAAGTTGACTAGGGGAGAGATGATAGAATGTATTATTGATGGGAATGTTACAAAACGTACCATCAATGATATGTTTTTTCCCATCTTTTACATATATAATTACTAAATTTGCAGCGTGAAAATATTTTAATCCTACATATATGAAAAGAAAATCGATTTTATTGACAGTTCTGATGTTGCTGCTGACCGATGGGACCATGATGGCCCAAATCGGCAGTCTGGACCTCAACATCGCTGACCATGTCACTATTGATGGTGTGGACTACATCCTGGGACAAAACCTTGTCACCAACCCCTCGTTTGACAGTGATCCCTCGCTCAATGGCAACCAGATTGTCGGCTGGCAGACTGGCACTTATGCCCAGATGACTACTAGTGACTTCACATGGATGGCTGATGGAGGCCAAGATGGTGGTGCATGTATTCGTGCAAAGTCCAGCAAGACGGCAGCCAGTACATCTTCACTTGGTACGCGCTGGGGCATTGAACCTGGCAAGCTTTACTATTTCCGCTACTGGGTAAAGGGACTGACAGGTGAGAACATCTATGTTCCTGTTCTTTCTATCACCGACAAGAACTCTACTGCTGCTGGTCAGAATGAATATCTTGAGGATGGTGGTTCGGTTCACGGCATAACACTTGTCGGTCAGAATGGTAATGATCCAAGTCCTGAGACTATGGGCTCGAGCAACTACAATACTGACGGTTCTTGGTGTATGACCTCTGTGATCTTCGAGTCAACCCAACAGGATGTAGAGGCGACATATCTCCAGTACAATGCTCGTTGGCTGGGCTCAGGCATCTATTTTGATGACTTCTATCTTGGAGAACTTTATGATGTCTCGAAGACAGACACAGCGTTCATCAACCACCTTGCAGAGCAGGTTCTTCATGAAGAGTATCTGAAGAAGGTTGTAAGCAAGCGCAACGAACTCAGTTCGTACAAGGAGTCTGTCGCGGGTTATACTGTCCTCGAAGACCAGATCGACGAGGCTCTCGCTATAACTATGCCTGACCTCACTACGGCAACTACTGACGAATTGCGGGATTATTACAATAATATAAATGAAAGACTTGAGGCAGTACGCAGTCATCGTAACACTATTACATTAATTTCAAATACGATGATTGCAATAGAGAGTTATCTGCCGACACTCAAGGAGTATCCTACGATGACAGCAGCGCTGAACGGAATCCTCTCTTCTCAACAGCCAGACTATAAGACTGCACCTTATGAGGAGGTTCTTGCATATTATAATAAGGTGAGTGACACTTACGAGCTTCAGCAGAACGGATTCAGCAGTATTGCGACACTGAAGACAAAGCTTACTCAGGCAGAGCATTTCCTCCAAACCACATGCTTCCCTGGTGTTGACGACTTCAGCTACACTATCGAACAAGTTCAGGATGTAGCTTACGACAACTATGGCACAGCAAACGATTATATGAAGGCCCTTGAAGAGATCAGTTCTGCAACTCTCGACTACCTCTATTCTCAGGTACCAACTGCAAGCAATCCTGCTGACTATTCGTTCTATATCCAGCACCGCCACTTTGTTAACGATGAAGCCGAACCTTATCAGCTTGGCAACGGGGCGTGGGTATATCCAAATGTTGGCAGTTATACTAACGGAAGTTCACCTTCTGATGGCAACAGTACAGGCTGGGTAACAGGCACTTCGGGTGGCGACCAGCGTACAAATTATGTACAGCAGCGTACTTGCTGGAATGCTTGGCGCACAAGCTTCGACTATGTAAGTATTAGCCAGACTATCAGCGACCTTCCTGCGGGAAAGTATATCGTAAAGGCTGATATGCTCACACAGAAGGGCTGTATTACTGACCAACACCTCTTTGCTGTAGCTGATGCTGACACAATCGTTTCCGAGCCGCTTGCAAGTGATGACTGGGCAACTGCATCACCTTACGATGGCAAGTGGGACTCACTCCAAACTGATACAATTGAAGTTAAGGACGGCACTCTCACTATTGGTGCCATCGGTCATGGTGACTCAGCCAATACTCCGACAACTTATGGCGGTACAAATACCGACTACCGAAGAGGATGGTTCGTGGTAACTAACTTCCAACTGATGTACTGTGGCGACGGGTCTGATAAGCCTTATGTGCCAACGGGCATTGAAGAAGCGGGCAATTCCTGCACTTCAGGAAGTGATGATATTTATACCATACAGGGTCAGCGAATCCACGCTCCCCAGAAGGGCATTAACATTATTAATGGCAAAAAGATTTTGGTAAAATGAAACGGATATATTCTCTTATAGCAATACTTGCAACATTGGTCCAGGTGGCGTATGCGTCCAACACAAGCAAGTCTGTTGTCCAGGTTACATCGGGAGTCAATCTTACCGACGCAGTGGACTATCATATAACAAGCAGCGACATGCCGTTCTCGGTTTCGGGTTCGGTCAACATAATCAATGATGACGCAGTACTGTTCTTCGACAATATCAAGCCATCGAAGGTCAATTCAACTTTCCTCAGCAATGTGTACATCAACGGCCAGCCTGCGCAGCATGATGTAAACTGCCGAATCGCCATTTACATCACTGGAGCTGCTGTCTTCCCACATCCAAATTCAACCTACAATCCTCTCACAGTCTATACTGAGAAGAACTATGGAGGAAAGATGTGCCGTAACTATGTGATAGGCAACCGCTACACAGAACTTGGCGAAATGGATGATGACATTGAATCGTTCAAATTGAAGCGTGGCTATATGTGTACTCTCGCAACTTCGAGCACAGGTAAAGGCTACAGCCGGGTATTTATCGCACAAGACGCCGATATTGAGGTGCCTGAACTTTCGAAATATCTGAAGAACAAGGTCTCCTTTATTCGTGTTTTCCAGTGGAACAACTGTTCGAAGCGTGGTTCTGCATCAGGTGGCACAGGTCAGTATGATGCACTCAATGCCACATGGTTCTACGATTGGAGCGCAGGAGACTACAACTATCTCGACTACGAATACGTGCCAATGCGTCACCATGTAGGATGGCCAAGTTTTACCTCTATCATGAACAATCGCCATTCCAATTCGGTGCTTGGCAACAATGAGCCCGACAACACAGGCGATGAAAAACAGAATCCTGCAGCCTACAGTGTAGTAATAGAAAACTGGGAGGACATATATATGAGTGGTATGCGTGTAGGCTCACCAGCAATGGCCTCAAACGTAAGTGGATGGCTTGTCCCTTTCATGAACCTCTGCAAACTGCGCAACTACCGCGTGGACTTCGTTGCATTCCACAAGTACAGCTATGCTTCAGGAAGCAGCTACAGCAGTTCGGTGAACAGCCTTTACAGCAAGTTTGGCCGTCCTGTATGGCTTACAGAATATAACTATGGTGCAAGCTGGACTAAGGAGACAGGCTGGCCAGACTCTGACCGCTCAGGTTCGGAGGCTAACCAGCAGCATCTTGCAGCAGGACTCAACAGTATCAGTGACGGTCTCGAGGGCAACAGCCACATGGAGCGCTATTCCATCTATTCCTGGGTACAGTCATGCCGTCATGTATATGAAGATGGCAAAGCTACTATAGGTGGACAGGCTTATGCCGACCATGCCACTCATGCTGCTTATACCGGCAAGGATGAGGTGATACCGGAATGGAACTACTGGTCACCAACCGACCTTGTGGTTGAATATTCAAAGGTCAACCGCCGTGCTGCACTGTACTGGAACTGCTGGAACTATGAGGAGACCGACTCCTGCTTCATTGAGCGACTTGACCCGGGTGAGACGGAATACAAGCGTATTGCCGAGGTTAAATACAAGGAGGAGAAGGAGTATGCTTACGAATATGATGACCTTGATGGCATGTCAGGTACATTTTCTTACCGCATCCATAATTACGACAATGATGGCAATCAACGCTATTCGGGTGTCGTAACATTCACAATCGGGTCGGCAAATGGTTCGGCTGATATCCAGTTTGGTTCAACTCTCGTTTCAAATACAGAAAGCCTTTCTTCCGACTTCACTACAGAGATGACTTCCCATCCTGCGGTGTTCCTCACAATGCCTTCTGACAATAATAGAGAAGTTGGTCTTGGCCACATAATCAGTGCAGTATCAAACTATAAGGCTGACTATAGGATATTGCCTTGGCAGACTGCTGGTTCACAGACTCTTTCAAAAGCAGAGACTATTGGCTTCATGGCAATCCCTTACGGGGCATATCAGGATGGGGCACAGAGCATGGAAGTCGGTTTTGCCCGTGTGAATGGTGATACTTGCGAGGTTGAGTTTGACAGTCCGTTCCCAGAAGGCATCACTCCTGTAGTTGTCGCTGATGTACGTGCCACTCTTAATGTCTATCCAATAATGACACGTGTCTTTGATATTACAAATCGAGGATTCAAGTGCCAGCTCGTATATGAGGAAGGTGCAAACACCAAGATCGTCCCTCGTCAGACTCTCAACTATATGGCTGCCACAAAAGGTCAGATTCATATAGGTGAGGGCAAGGTCATTACTGCTGGTGCAAGTGAAAATGTACTGAAAGGCACAGAGGGAGTAGATGTACCTCTCACTGATTCATTCGGAGAAAAATATGCACTCGTTAATCCTCTCGTATTCGCATCTGTCCAGAACACAGTTGAGACCTGCGGTTCAATCTTGCGTAATGGGAATGTAGCTGCTGATGGTGAGACCGCCGGCAGTGTAACAGTTCGCCGGCAGCTCGATGCCTCTTCGCAGAATGCCGATGCTACTGCTGCAGAGACTCTGGGCTGGATAGTGCTCAGCGACGAAAGCAACCTTGAGAACAACGCAACTGATGCAAGTCTCCGCTTCACCGAGAGTGCGACTGATATTACTGCAACTCAGCAGGGTGATTCATTCAAGGTTAGTGTGAATGACGGTATTATCAGCGTAACAGGTGCAGATGACTTCGAGATTTATGCCACAAACGGTGCAGAATGTTCCAAGTATTCACGACAGGCTCCAGGCACATATTTCGTAAAGGTCGGCAACGAGGTAAAGAAAATTCTTGTTAAATAAAGTCTTCCATTCCACCTCAAAATGGGAGGGGAGTACATCCACATAGACAAATATGAAAAGTATCAACTATATTTTAACGACATTAGTAGCGGTAATGACTCTCCAGACAGCATCGGCAGATGATATCTGGAAGGACATTACGGCAAAGTATCTGCAGAACTCCGACTTCGAGGGCACTTACACGGTCTATAAGACATTGTATGAGGGTGATGCGAAAAACGAACGCTGCATCTATGCTCCAGAAGGCTGGACAATCGAATATACCAATGGTGACGGCAACGATATCACCTGTCT
>R05__coassemble_864_pt1 | contig 12119 bp, 10 predicted proteins | sample R05__metabat2_low_PE_025 | metagenome-assembled genome bin R05 | reverse complement strand
GTGCGTATCTTCCTCCCGATGGTTGGTCTGATGGGTATCGACTGGGCATACGGATTTGACAATATCAACGGTTCGAGCCAGTACAGCGGTAGTCAGTTCCACTTCATTCTCGGACAGGAATTCTAAGAGAACATAACATCAACTGAAACTGATTTTCCGGTCATAAAGGACTAATCACAATAGGAAAAATACCTAATCGTTTAGATAAATTCCTATTTCAACAATAAAAAAAAGAAAATATCTTTGCACCGTCTAAAAAACGAACTTAATATGAAAAAGGTAATTTTATCAATGATGCTGATGGTTGCTGCAGTAGCAGCCAACGCACAGAAGTTTGCTCTCGTAGATATGGAATATATCCTTAAGAATGTACCTGCCTATGAGCGTGCCAACGAACAACTGAATCAAATCTCGAAGAAGTGGGAAGGCGAAGTCGAAGCTCTCCTCAACGAAAGCGAGACTATGTATAAGAAGTATCAGTCAGAATCCGTATTCCTCTCAGACACACAGAAGACAAAGTCGGAAGAGGCTATCATGGCCAAGGAGAAGGAAGCAAGCGAACTGAAGAAGAAGTACTTCGGCAGCGAGGGTGAACTCTTCAAGAAGCGCCAGAGTCTTATGGCTCCTATCCAGGACGAGATATACAATGCAGTAAAGGATATCTGCGACCAGAAGGGTTACCAACTCGTTCTCGACCGTGCTTCGGGCGGTAGCATCATCTATGCTTCGCCAAAGATTGATATCAGCGATGAGGTGCTTCAGAAACTCGGCTACTCCAACCGATAAGCATCTCACCAGATCAAAGAACCAATTCATCCAGTAGTAGAAAGATTAAAACAATAACAATTTATAACAGTAAAATTTAAGTATGAAGAAATTAATTATTGCAGCACTCCTCATTCTCCCAATGAGTATGTCTGCACAGAAGTTTGCTCATGTAAACACAGAAGAAGTAATCAAGGCTATGCCTGAAACAGTTAAGGCTCAGGAAGAACTTCAGAAGATGCAGAAGGACTACGAGACAGAACTCGATCGTATGCAGAATGAGCTCAAGACAAAGCAGGAAGAATATGAGAAGAACCCTCCAACAGTAGAGACAATCAAGCAGCGTAAGGAACAGGAACTCCAGGACCTCTATCAGCGTATGCAGCAGTTCTACCAGACTTCTCAGCAGGACCTCCAGAAGGCTCAGCAGGAGAAGATGCAGCCTGTCATCGTAAAGGTACAGAATGCTATCAAGGAACTCGGTACTTCGGGCGGTTATGTATATATCATGGATACTTCGTCAGGCATCCCATTCATCAACGAAACTCTCAGCACAAACCTTACTTCTCAGCTCAAGGCTAAGGTAGGCGCTAAATAATTAAATAGGTATATCAGACTAAAGATATGAAGAAGAATATTCTTTTGATATTCTCATTTTTAGCTTCTGCAATAGCATTTGCACAAGAACCCGCAACAGACAGCACTCTGGTCTCGGCCAGTGTGCCTGCTGTTGTCGATTCGCTGGTGCAGAATGTTGTCGAAACCCCAATCAAACGCTTTGGATATCTGAGTTATACGGAAGTGATGAAAGCCATGCCGGAATATACTCAGGCACAGAGCAGCATCGATAAACTCAAGGAGTATTATGACCAGGAGATGAACCGTGCCGAACAGGAATTCACGAAGAAATTCTATGAATACATCGACGGTTACAAGTCATTTCCAGAGAACATCATGTTGAAGCGTCAGAAGGAACTTCAGCAACTTATGGAGCAAAGCATGGCTTTCAAGAAGGAAGCACAGGAATTGCTCACAAAGTCGGAAAAGGAGCTTATGGATCCTATATACGCAAAACTGAAGGAAGTTCTCTCCACCATCGGTACTCAGCGTAACTACAATTACATCCTCAATACCGATGGCAACAACTACCCTTTCATCAATACAACGAATGGTGAAGGCGAAGATATTACTGATGCTGTCATAAAGCTCGTAAAATAGTTTATCAAAAAGTTTCAATTCAAATATAATCTTCTAAGAGATATTTGGCAATCAAGGCACAGCATCTGAAAGATGATTTCATTTGTAGTGCCTTTTATTTTTACGAAGATGGAAACTGAAATAATGGATTTTCCAATACCAAATCTTCCCGGACCAATAGGAGTGTTCGACTCAGGTTTTGGAGGACTGACCATACTCGACGGCATCCGCAACCGTATGCCTCAGTATGACTACATCTATCTTGGCGATAATGCCCGCACACCCTACGGTACACGTTCGTTCGATGTGGTGTATGAGTTTACTCTTCAGGCAGTCAAGAAACTCTTCTCTTTCGGTTGTCCGCTCGTAATACTTGGTTGCAACACAGCTTCAGCCAAGGCACTTCGTTCCATCCAGCAGAAGTACCTGCCGTTCAATGCTCCTGACCGTCGTGTGCTCGGAGTCATACGTCCGACGGCAGAGATAGTGGGAGTACTCTCCAACACAAAGCACATAGGAGTATTGGCCACTGAAGGAACCATCAAGTCCGACTCCTATTCCATCGAGATACAAAAGCTTCATCCGGGCTCGGTCATTACAGGACAAGCCTGTCCGATGTGGGTTCCGTTGGTCGAAAACAACGAATTTGACAAACCCGGAGCCGATTACTTCGTCAAGGATAGTATAGACAAACTGCTCGGGAAGGACCCACAGATCGACACCATCATCCTGGGATGTACCCACTACCCTCTCCTCATGGAGAAGATAAAGAAGTATTGTCCGGAGCACATCAAACTTGTACCTCAAGGCAAATATATAGCCGAAAGCCTCGAAGACTACTTCAAGCGGCATCCTGAGATGAGCGGACGAATCACTCAGCATGGCACCTGCAAGTACTTCACGACCGAATCAAGAACAAAATTCCGTGAGTGCGCCAGTCTCTTCCTTAAGGAGGAAGTTCAGGTGGACAGAGTAACGCTAAACTAAAGCCTCACGAACTCCATAAAACGACATACTGATGTGTGAAAAAAGACGTCCTAATGTTTAAGCAAAATCTTCTAGAAGAATTGCCTAAAACATCTAGAAGATTTGCCTAAAACATCTAGAAGATTTGCCTAAAACATCTAGAAGATTTAACCGAAACTTCTAGAAGATTTAACCGAAACTTCTAGAAGATTTTTCTCACACATTAGTATGTCTTTTTTAATTCTTAAGGTTGAAAAGTATGTTGACAACTTGTCAATAAAGCGTTGATATCTTGTCAGCATTTTCTAACAAAAAGGTATTGCATTTTTCAAGAATAAATCCTTTTAAACAAATCATTTAAACGACAAAGGAAAGTTATTGTTTTTTATAAACTCAATGTAAACCGCATTATCAACAGCTTTTTCACAAGATTCTGTCCAATGTCGATTTACAACAACAATTATCAACACTATGTCAATAAGTACTCTAATGCTCATATAAATCAATAATTTAATATGTTGACAAGTGAAGATTGTGATTCAATAACTCTTTCTTCAATATACAACAACTCCGACCGCCAAATTTTCAAAAAAAAGTTATTAGACTTATCGACACACCATAATAATCATCATTAGAAGTTCTTTTAAAAAATAAAAAAGAGTATTTATTATATTATTTGAAAAGGTTTAGGTCGATAAATTGTGTTTTTCAAAGAAAAAATTCTTATCTTTGCACAGAAAATAAAATATTGAACTGAACAATGGGAAAAGTTTTAATTATCGGTGCAGGAGGTGTTGCCTCGGTTGCTGCACACAAGGTGGCTCAGAACTCAGACGTTTTCACTGAGATTATGATTGCCTCTCGTACTGAATCAAAGTGCAAGGCGCTTGCAAAGGCCATCGAGGACAAAGGACTCGTGCCTGCAGGAAGCATAAAGACTGCACATGTGGATGCTGACATCGTACCCGAACTGGTTGCTCTCTTCAACTCTTATTTCGGTGAGGCGGAGAAGCGCACTCAGCCTTGTCTCGTGATGAACCTCGCCCTCCCTTACCAGGATCTTACTATCATGGATGCCTGTCTGGAGGCAAAGGTGAACTATCTCGACACAGCAAACTACGAACCAAAAGACGAGGCTCACTTCGAATACTCTTGGCAGTGGGCTTATCGTGAGCGCTTCGAGAAGGCTGGACTCTGTGCCATCCTCGGTTGCGGATTTGACCCGGGAGTCACTTCTATCTATACAGCTTATGCTGCAAAGCACCACTTCGATGAGATTCACTACCTTGACATTGTGGACTGCAATGCGGGCGATCACCACAAGGCATTTGCTACAAACTTCAACCCTGAAATCAACATTCGCGAGATTACTCAGAAAGGTCTCTACTGGGAAGACGGCAAGTGGATTGAGACCGAACCGCTCGAGATACACAAGGACCTCACCTACCCTGAGGTCGGTCCTCGTGACTCTTACCTCCTCCACCACGAAGAGATTGAGTCGCTCGTCATCAACTATCCTACCATCAAGCGTGCACGTTTCTGGATGACATTCGGTCAGCAGTATCTGAAGCACCTTGAGGTAATCCAGAACATCGGTATGTCGCGTATCGACGAAATAGAGTACAAGGCTGAAGCTGCTGATGGAAGCGGTCCTGTCACCGTGAAGATTGTACCGCTTCAGTTCCTCAAGGCTGTTCTTCCTAACCCGCAGGAACTCGGAGAGAACTACGAAGGCCAGACCTCTATCGGCTGTCGTATTCGCGGTATCAAGGACGGACAGGAACACACATATTATGTATATAACAACTGTTCGCACCGTGCAGCCTACGAAGAGACCGGTATGCAGGGCGTAAGCTATACTACCGGTGTGCCTGCCATGATTGGTGCTATGATGTTCATGAAGGGATTGTGGAGCACTCCAGGTGTACACAATGTAGAGGAGTTCGACCCGGATCCATTCATGGAACAGCTCAACATCCAGGGCCTTCCTTGGCACGAAATCCATGATGGCGACCTTGAACTCTAACACCCCTCTCCTATCATATTGACAGAGGGAACAGAGCTCCTGTGCCTTCTTTTTCAAAATAAGGTCCCCCACCCTCCTATTCACTGATTTATTTTTATCTTTAATTTATACATACTCTTTATGGCAAACGACAACAAACTTAAGGCTCTCCAAGCTGCTATGGCTAAGATTGAGAAGGACTTCGGCCACGGATCAATCATGAAACTTGGAGATCAGAAGGTAGATAATATAGAAGTAATCCCTACCGGTTCCATTGGTCTTAATGCTGCACTCGGCGTAGGCGGCTATCCAAAGGGCCGTATCGTTGAGATTTATGGTCCTGAGTCTTCTGGTAAGACTACACTTGCAATCCACGCAATCGCTGAGTGTCAGAAGGCTGGAGGTATTGCTGCATTTATCGATGCAGAACATGCTTTCGACCGTTTCTACGCTTCAAAGCTCGGTGTGGATATCAACAACCTTTATATCAGTCAGCCTGACAATGGAGAGCAGGCACTTGAAATTGCAGACCAGCTTATCCGTTCGGCTGCTATCGACATCATCGTGATTGACTCCGTAGCCGCCCTCACTCCAAAGGCAGAGATTGAAGGCGATATGGGCGACAACAAGGTAGGTCTTCAGGCTCGTCTGATGAGTCAGGCTCTCCGCAAGATGACTTCAAGCATCAGCAAGACCAACACAACCTGTATCTTTATAAATCAGTTGCGTGAAAAGATTGGTATCATGTTCGGCAACCCTGAGACAACTACCGGTGGTAATGCCCTCAAGTTCTATGCTTCCGTGCGAATTGACATCCGCAAGAGCAGTCCGATAAAGGACGGAGATGAAGTGATTGGCAACCTCGTGAAGGTAAAGGTCGTTAAGAACAAGGTGGCTCCTCCATTCCGCAAATGTGAGTTCGACGTGATGTACGGCGAAGGAATCAGCCGCACAGGCGAAATCGTTGACCTCGGTGTTGCTTCGGGAGTAATCAAGAAGTCTGGTTCGTGGTTCAGCTACGAGGGCAGCAAACTCGCTCAGGGTCGTGATGCTACAAAGAAACTTATGCTCGACAATCCAGAACTCGCAGATGAGATTGAGAAAAAGATTCTTGCAAAGATTTCCAACTCCGACATCGACTTGGAGGCTGGTGCTGAAGACGACGTAGAAGAAATTACTGCAGAGGATTAATTGACTAAATAATAATTGATTGCTATTGATACGCTGGATTCACTGTTCAGTGTGTCGGTAGCAATCGTTGATTTATACTTGTTATGTACGACTATCTTATTGTTGGTTCGGGCCTTTTCGGTGCTACATTTGCCTATCGCGCAAAGAAGATGGGCAGGAAATGTCTTGTGATTGATAAGCGACCACAACTTGGTGGCAATGTATTTTGCGAGAACATAGAAGGCATAAATGTCCACAAATATGGTGCTCATATCTTTCATACGAGCAACAAGAAAGTGTGGGATTTTGTCAATTCTATAGTGGAATTCAATCGCTACACCAATTCGCCGGTAGCCAACTATAAGGGACGACTCTTTAATCTTCCTTTCAATATGAATACTTTCTACCAGATGTGGGGTGTGACCACGCCTTCGGAGGCAGAAAAGAAAATAGCGGAACAGAAGAAAGAAGCAGTCGAAGCACTTCAGGGCAGGGAACCTCAAAACCTTGAGGAACAGGCCCTCACACTCGTTGGTCGTGATATATATGAGACTCTGATTAAGGGATATACCGAGAAGCAGTGGGGACGATCGTGCACTGATTTGCCGGCCTTTATCATCCGTCGACTTCCTGTGCGACTTATATTCGACAACAATTACTTCAACGATAAGTATCAGGGTATTCCTGAAGGTGGGTACAATAAGTTGATTGATGGCCTTCTCGAAGGTGTGGAGTGCCGAACCGGAGTTGATTTTTTCTCCAATCGTGAAGAACTCTCTGCCCTTGCAAAGAAGGTGGTCTATACAGGTCCGATTGATGAGTTCTATGAGTATAGGTTCGGACGACTCGACTGGCGAACTGTAAGATTTGAAACCGAAACCCTCAACCAGCCCAACTATCAAGGCAATGCTGTGGTCAACTATACAGAGCGCTCAGTACCTTACACACGCATCATTGAGCACAAGCATTTTGAAATGTTTGGTGCTGCAGTCAACTATTGCCCGAAGACTGTCATCTCTCGTGAGTATTCCACAGAATACAAGACTGGAATGGAACCTTATTATCCGGTGAATGATGACCGTAATAACCGCCTTGCCGAACAGTATCGCACACTTGCTTCAAAGGAGAAAGATGTAATCTTTGGCGGTCGCCTTGCCGAATACAAATATTATGATATGGCACCGATTATAGAACAAGTTTTGAACCTTGAAATTGAATAATAACCATTCAAATCATTAAATTTGCTCTCCAAATCGGTTAAATTACCATTTAAATAAGGCTTATTCTAATAATTATCACTATCTTTGCACCCTAAAATGTACTTATACGAAGATATTAAAGGTTCAATATGAATATAGCAATTGATTTTGATGGTACTATCGTTGAGCATCGTTATCCTGAGATAGGAAGGGAAATTCCTTTCGCTGTAGAGACGCTTAAGAAGATACAAAACGATGGTCACAAACTTATCCTTTGGAGTTGCCGTACGGGCGATCTGCTTCAGGAGGCTATGGACTGGTGCAAGGAACGAGGCCTCGTCTTCTATGCTGCCAACCTCGACTTTCCTGAGGAAGATGTGGAAAACAACAAGAATTATTCCCGCAAACTCAAGGTTGACATGTTTATCGACGACAGAAATCTTGGCGGTCTTCCTGATTGGGGAACTATTTATCAGATGATAAAGAACAATTTGACCTACCGCGATCTTCTCGACCATTATGAGGAGGACTCGGAAGCAACAGACAAATACAACAGCAGTAAGAAATCTTTCTTCAAGAAGATTTTTGGGTAATTTAATAAAGAATCAAAATAACAGAACAATAAAGATAGAATTGAAAATGAAATCAGTCGTTAAATTAGTAGCTTTATGTGCTTTGCTCACATTAGCATCTTGTTCGTCTTACAAGAAGGTGCCTTACATCCAGAACTATGAAGAAGCAAATGCTCTCAACGAACTTACTCAGCTCTATGACGCCAAGATTATGCCTAAGGATATCTTGACAATAACAGTGACAACCTCAGATCCAAGCGCTTCTGCGCATTTCAATCTCGGTCATTCTATATCAACCGATGCCAACGGAACCTCAGTTTCTTCGGCAAGCAACGAGACTTATCTCGTGGGAAATGATGGTAACATCGACTTCCCTGTACTCGGAACTCTCCACGTTGAAGGCCTCACAAAGACCGAATGTGAGAGTATGATAAAGGATAGACTCAAGACATATCTCAAGGAGACTCCAGTAGTTATGGTTCGTATGCCTGAATTTAAGATTACTGTCCTCGGCGAGGTAAACGGTTCTGGTCAGTTCACTATCAAGAACGAGAAGGTAAACGTCTTCGAAGCTCTCGCACTCGCTGGCGATATGACTGTGTACGGTCGTCGTGATAATGTCAAACTTATCCGCGAAGATGCCAAGGGACAGCGCCACATCTATACTGTCGATTTGAATGATGCAAAGTTAATCTACAGCCCACTCTACCAGTTGCAGCAGAATGATATCCTCTATGTTACTCCAAACAAGAATAAGGCAATGAACGCTTCTGTAGGCCAGAATACATCGCTTTGGTTATCATCAATCTCTATTCTTGCTACTGTAGCATCATTGGCAGTAACTATTTGGCGTACTACAAGTAAATAAAAAAGAATTAATATGGATACTATAAATACTTCATCACAACAGCAGATGAGCCAGCCTGAAGAGGAAGAGAGTTTCTTCGACCTTAGTAAGATTCTCTTCCTTGTCACACTTCATTGGCCTTGGTTTGTAGTGAGCATCATCATAGCTCTTATTGGTGCTTTCGTTTATCTGCGCTTCCAGACTCCTGTGTACAATGTGCAAGGTTCGGTCCTCATTAAGGATAACGATAACAGCAGGTCCAAGAATTCGGCAGTATCATCCATGAATGATATGCTCGATATAGGTTACATCGCTACTTCACGCAACTTTGAAAATGAGATGGAGATTCTCAAGACTCACACTCTCGTTAAGGAAGTTGTAATCGACCTCAACCTTTACATCACTACTTATATCAAGCAGTCGTTTGGTTATAAGTTGCCTTGTTACAAGACTGCTCCAGTCAACATTTCTTTCCCTGCTGCTATGGCAGAGAAACTTCCTTCCAATATAGAACTCAATCTTACTTGCAAGAAGGACGGTTCGCTCTACGTAGAGGCAAGTTACGACAAGGGCACGCTTCGCACTAAGACATTCAAGAAGTTGCCTGGAACGATGGAACTCCCTGTAGGTACTATCTCCTTTGAGCGCAACAATGACATTAAGGCGCCTGAGAAGGATGTATTTATGGTTGCTAACATCGGTTCGCCTGAGAATGTGGCTGCTGCCTATTCGGCTAAACTGAATGTTGAACCACTTTCGGAGACTACAACTATTGCAAATCTCTCTGTTCACGAGACAGTCACAAGCCGTGGTGTGGACTTCATAAACCGACTCGTTGAGGACTACAACGCTGATGCTAACGAAGTGAAGAATGCGGTGGCTCGTCGTACTGCCGACTTCATCAATGACCGTATCTCTGCAATCAACGAAGAACTTAGCAATACTGAAGGCAAGATTGCAAGCTACAAGCAGCAGAGTGGTCTCATCACTGGTGCAGGCGATGCATCTGTTGCCCTTTCTCAAAAGGCCAATTATGATGCTCAGCGTGCTGAGACATCTACTCAGGCTACACTCGCTCAGTCGTTGAAGGACTACATGAATAACCCGGCAAACAAGGATCAGGTCATTCCATCCAATGTAGGTCTTTCGGACGAAGGTCTTTCTTCTTCTATCAATCAGTACAACCAACTTGTGCTTCAGCGCAACCGTCTCCTCCAGACATCAAGCGAGGAAAACCCTGTAGTACAGCGTTTGAATGACCAGATCAATGACCTCCACTCTACTGTAGCGACTAACCTCGACAGCAAGATTAGAAGCATCAACATCACCAAGAATGACCTCAGCGCTCAGGCAGGCATATATCAGAGCCGTATATCAAGTGCTCCAATTCAGGAGAAGGCTATCACTTCGATGGACCGTCAGCAGTCTATCAAGTCCGACCTCTATATGATGCTTCTTCAGAAGCGTGAGGAGAATGTCATCACTCTCGCTGCTACCGCCAATAACGGTCGTATGATTGAGACTCCTAAATATGCAGGTTATGTCGGCCCTAACTCACAGCGCATTTATCTTATTGCACTGGCTATTGGCCTCATTATTCCATTCCTCATCATTTGGATTATTGAGTCTCTCAAATACCAGATTGAGAACCGCGATGATATCAGAAAGATTACCGATGTACCTGTTGTCGGTGAGATTCCTCTCTCTAACTCGAAGGGTAGCGCTATCGTCGTTCGTGAGAATCGTAACGAACTCAATGAGGAGTCGTTCCGTGGTCTGCGTACCAACCTCTTGTTTATGCTCAAGCAAGGTCAGAAGGTTATTCAGTTTACCTCTACTCAGCCATCCGAAGGTAAGTCCTACATTGCAGGTAACCTCTCAGTCAGTCTTGCCTTCCTCGACAAGAAGGTTTTGATTATAGGTCTTGATATCCGTAAGCCAGGTCTTAATAAGGTATTCAACATCAGCAAGTCGTTGCTCGGTATTTCCAACTATCTCAGCGACCCTAAGGAGTATCCAATCGACTCTCTCATCCAGAAGTCGGACATCTCTCCTAACCTCGACATCCTCCCTGGTGGTGTGATTCCCCCTAACCCGACTGAGCTTGTATCGCGTGATACTCTCGATAACTTGATGACCGAACTTCGTGCTAAGTACGACTACATTATTATAGATACAGCCCCAATCGCTATGGTGACTGACTCAGATATTATCAGTCGTGTTGCTGATATCTGTGTATATGTCTGCCGTTGCGATGTGACTCCAAAGGCCGCTCTCGACTTTGTCAACAAGCTCAAGATTGATAAGAAGTTCGACCAACTCTGTATCGTCATCAATGGTATCGACCTTTCAAAACGTAAGCACACCTATAAGTATGGTTACGGTTACGGTAAGGGATACGGTTATGGCTATGGTTACGGTTATGGCTACGGTTATGGTTACGGCTATGGATATGGCAATAAGGGTAAGCATAAGAAAGGCAAGAAGTCAGGCAAATCTTCTGATACTTCTGCTGAGCCAACCACAGAGGCATAATTCACGCATAGTAATTTCTACACTTTACAATAATTTGGCCGGCAAAGTAACATTATTTTGCTGGCCATTATTTTTCCAATCGTTTTCGCTTAATCATTTATACTTATGCTCGTAAAGGTACTTTCAGCCACATTGCAGGGTCTTGATGCTGTTCCAATTACTGTAGAGGTAGATACCTACGCTGTTGGAGGACAGAATGGAATGAAATTCAACATTGTCGGTCTGCCTGATAATGCTGTGAAGGAAAGTCAGGAACGAATCAACTCCACGATAAGGAACGCGAACTACAGACTTCCTAATCGTTCGGTGGTCATCAACCTTGCTCCAGCCGATATGAAAAAGGAAGGTTCGGGGTTGGATTTGCCTATGGCAGTGAGTATGCTGATATCGTACGACCTTGTTAAGGTAAGGAGCGATATAAACCTTCAACGAGTGATGTTTGTGGGCGAATTAGGTCTTGATGGCGATATTCTTCCGGTGAAAGGTGTTCTTCCTATAGCCATCAAGGCTCGAAGCATGGGATTTGATGCTCTCTTTGTGCCTAAGGCAAATGCACGCGAGGCTGCTGTAGTCGATAAACTCACCATTTACGGAGTAGAAAAATTTGAGGAAGTAATTGAATATATAAAAGGTTTCGAGGAACTTGACCCCACAATCGTGAATACTCGCGAAGAGTTCTTTGCCCAGCAGTCGCAGTTTGACTTCGACTTCGACGAGGTGAAAGGTCAGGAGAATGTAAAGCGTGCCTTCGAGGTCGCTGCCGCAGGTGGACACAACATCATCCTTGTGGGTAGACCGGTTTCTGTTAAGACGATGATGGCCAGCCGCATGCATGCCAACAGCCATCCCCTATCGAAATATGA
>R05__coassemble_806_pt1 | contig 12710 bp, 10 predicted proteins | sample R05__metabat2_low_PE_025 | metagenome-assembled genome bin R05 | reverse complement strand
GGCTATGTTATTTCACCGTAACCTTGACGGGTGCCTTGACTTGCTTGGCGACCTTTGAGAGGTGGGCCTCCCAGTCAGTGAGGGAGTGGAAGTTGGTGTTAGGATTCTTGTCCCAACCGGTACCGAAGTAGTAGGTGTAGCCCGGGGTATAGGAGGCGAGGCCGAGAGCATGGCCGGTAGCAATGCCGTTCTCACGGGCCTGGAACTCGGTCTTGATGAGGCGACCCGGATAGACGGTACCTACATAGATTTTGCCCATGTGCTTGGCAAGTTCTTCAGCATACTTCTTGTTGTAAGGCGATGGGTCGCCAAGGTCCTCATAGCCCACATAACCGGCATCCTTATTGAGGACGTAAGCACTTGGATTCTGCTTGTGGACGACGACTCCAGATGCAATCTGAGGAGCGCCGGTGAGACCTTCGTACGACACAACGACCTTATTGAACTGACTGCCCGCATCGAGAGTGATGACACGAGTCTCGGTAATCTTCTGCCCTTCGTACTCTATCTCAGGATATGTGAGACGGACACAGAAACGGAGAGGACCGTTGTCGAGAATCTCGTACTTCTTGTAGCACTTAGGCATACAGAGACTGCCGTCCTTGTTGACGAGTGCATCGGCTCCACCTCCGAGAGTAGGGCCTACGGTGTAGCAGTCCATTCCCTTTCCGTGGTCGATGTGGTAACAGAAGGCGTTGTAGACCTGGTCGGCAAGGTCGTGATAACCACGCTCATGGAGTTGCTTGCTCACCGAACGCATCTCCTGATTCTGTTCGCTGGCATACCAGTAGTCGAGCATCAGTTCGCTGGTGCTCTTGTTGAAGAGGTCGTAACCTACTGCGGCACCTCCACCGTAGATGCGGTAAGCCACACGGTCGTTCTCCCAGCCGAATTCGGTGCCCCGTTCGTGGAAGAGACGGCCCTTTGCCTGAGGAGCATATTCCTTTGGAGTGCCCGGAACGGCATAATATACCGACTTGCCCTTTGCGGGAACATTAGCCTGGAAGAGGAGTTTGCCATCATGAGTAATCTGGCTCGTAATCTCGTTGCCATTTGCATCAGTCACGATGAAGGCATCGGTACCGAGTTTGGTCTTAACCTTCTGTGCTTCAAGTTCGACGACTTCAAATTCGCGAGGAGTAGTCAGCGAATTCTGTACTGTGAGAGTCACCTTGTCTGCTGCCTGAGCGAGGAGGCAGAAGAGCAGAGCTGATAATGTGAAAAGTGTCTTCTTCATATATTAATTATTTACTTCGTTAGTAAGCGTAAGCGACAGTACATCGCCTTTAGAGTGGAGGTCGTTGAAGAGTCCCATGAAGTCGGTGTTGTACTTCGAGCGCACCATGAAATTGATGGTAGTCGTGCCGAGAGTGTAGTCGTAACGGAGAAACTCATCAGAGATGTGCACACGATACTTGTCGAAACACTCGTGGTAAGCGCTTGCATCGGTGAGGATACGCTGCACCTTGAGACGGATAATCTTCTGCTGTTCACCCTTGAAGAGATGTTTCTCAAGCAGGTCGAGCACCATCAATATGAATATGATAAGGAAACAGGCAATGGTCGGTACGACATACATACCTGCTCCGACCGCCAGACCTATACAAGCAGACACCCAGATGCCAGCGGCTGTAGTGAGTCCGCGAACCGAACCCTTCATCTGGATGATGGCTCCGGCACCCAGAAAACCGATACCCGAGATGACCTGAGCAGCGATACGACCAGGGTCACCGTTCTTCAAGCCCATGTATTCCTGCGGGATATAGATGGAGCCGAGCATGGCAAGTGTGGCTCCCATAGTGATGAGGGCGAAGGTACGCATACCGGCAGTCTGGCCTTTGTGACGGCGTTCGAGACCGATAACCGAACCGAGAACGAGACTCAGGAAGAGTTTGAAGAGGCCATTCCACAGAGTGACCTCAGAGGCATTGATTTGAGATATTATTTCTTCAACCATTTCTGTGCTTCTTTTTTAGTTAGGATAGGATTATAAGTGATTGTCTTGCCACCAAATACCGATTTGCGCTGGGTGCAGTCGATAGGCGTACCATCCTGATACACACTGCCATATTCGGCAAAGAGAGTCGGTATGCGGTCGTGCATCTCGCAGTAGCCTTCGATGGCCGGGTGCATCATCATCTTCGTGTCAATCCACACGCAGACCGGATTGTTGCGCCAAGGACGGGCGAGGTGGTAACGGCCTTCCTGTTCGGGCGAACCGGTGATGGTGCATCGGTTGAACACATACCATTCACCCTCGGAGGTGTTAGGAGCACAGATGACATCGCGACTTCCGGTGGTGCCACGAGGTACGAGGACGATATTGCAGTCGTTGAAACGCATCTTGCCTCCACCACAGATGAAATCGACCGTACCCATTATCTCACAACTGTCGAGTCGGGTGTCGCCTCCATTATTAGTATAATAGGTGTCCTGAGTACTCTTGAGCCGCACACGGAGCAGGCGGTTATTCTTACAGCCTTTCTCGTTGAGAGCCACGGCACGATTGGCGAAAGCACGGATATCGTTCTTGAAGTTGCACCAGAGAGTGAGGTCCTCAATGATTGTGTTGTCGGCATGATTGAGGAAGAGAGTGCTGGTGATACCGATGCCCTCGTGGGTAGGACGGTTCTCAATGATGCTCTCGTTCATTCCGCGCCCCTTAATGGTGACATTAGGAGCTGTAAGGGTGACCATCGGACTCTCAAACCAAACGGCAGAGTCCTGTCCGTTGCTGCCCTTCTCCACTGTGCTTATCTGCGACCATTCGCCCGGACTGAGATGAGTACCTTTCTCGATGAGGATGGTGAATCGCTTGGATGTGTCGGGACGTGTATTTGCTGCCTTGATTGCATCGACGAAGTTGCCATCGGTCGGGACTACGAAGTCCTGTGCTGAGGTGACGGATGCAAGGAGAAGTGATATTATAAATAAGGTGTACCGCATATTGTATTAGGTTTTTCAACGCAAAGATACAAATAATTCCCAACTCATGGCTCTCATTTGCCAATTATTTTCTATTTTTGCAGAAAATTAATGAGTTAAGTTATCGCGAAGCGCTTTCGTAGCATCGCAGAGAAAGAATTAAGATTTAGAAGATATGACAGAGTTGAGTTTTAGAGCAGCAACAATCGAGGATGCAGAGTTTGTAGCTTTGATAATGATGGAGGCTGTGGGTATGCCGATGATGGAAGAAGGCAAAATGCCGGAGGAACATCTTGTGGATATATGCCAAAGGACGGACACGCTGTACTCGTACAGAAACTGCGTGATTGTGGAGATGGACGGCAAACGGGTTGGCGGACTTATATCCTACAAAGGCGAGGGATATCATGAGGTGAAAGTGAGGACTTTCGGTCTTGTGAAGGACAACCTCACATTCGACATAGAGAAGATGGACGACGAAACCCGCGAAGGCGAATACTACCTCGACAGTGCTGCCGTATTGCCCGAATACAGAGGACTGGGCATTGGCCGGAAGATTATAGAATATGGAGTAAGCGTTGCAAGGGAAAAAGGCTTGTTGCCTATCCTTGCCTGCGACCCGAATAATGTGAATGCCTACAAACTCTACCGAAGCATAGGATTCAAGGAGAACGGCCGCTTGTTTATCTTCGGAGAAGATTATCTGCGAATGACTTTCTGAAAGAGTTTCCTTGTCCAGACTATAATCATGGCAAAGAGGACTCGGGTGGAGACAATCCAGAAGACCGATATGCCGGTGAGAGAGAATACGATGGTGTCCTCGAGGAGGGAGTGATTCATGATGAGGTGGTAGTTGACCTCATTGGCATCTTCCTGGGTGATGATGCCTCTATCCTTGAGTTCGACCATCACAGCCGAACCGTAGCTTATGCCAAGCACATTGCCCACAAGCCAGAGATAGGCTCCCTCGCGGGGCAGTCCGAAGAGGCGCATAAGCGGAGCAAAGAAGTCGGAGAGCGGGCGGAGCCATCCTTTGCGCTCAATCAACTGCTGGATAAACATAAGACAGAAGATGATGAGTACGACCATCAGGGAGAGTTTCACCTGCGAGATGGTCCAGGTGGTCAGTACCTCTGCGAGCGAACTGTCGGCTGCTGCTCCTAAATACAAGTAAGGTGTATTCATCTCGGGCAGGACGAGGTTGAGATACACGGCACAGACAAAGGCCATCACAATGCGGATAACGGCCATAAGCCAGAAGGACGATCCCGTCTTCTTGTTCACCGCACACTCCATCGGCAGAGCATGGCAGAGTGCCATCATAAGTCCGACGATAGTGGCTTGTCGCAGAGTGAGTTGGATGGACATCATCGAGGCTATGCCGGCGTATGTTCCAGCTGCGGCACCGGAGATAAAGATGATGGCCGACGAACCCGGCAATCCAAGGTATTGGAATACGGGATTTAGATAACCTGCTATCCACGCAATCACTCCAAAATGCTGCAACAAGGTTACAGCCAATGATATAGGAATCATAAGCCGCAAAAGCCACGAAGCACTCTTCCGGGTGAGCGGAAGGGTGGAGAGAAGGAGGGAGCGGAGCATGGTTTAAGTGAAAAGCCTTTGGTTAAGTGAAAAAAGAAAAACGAAAAGTGAAAAATGTATTATACTTGCCATCAGGATGGTTAGTAAACTACATCTTTCACTTTTCACTTTTATCTTTTCACTTAAAATTTATTTTACTTCCCAGATGTCATTCGTCTCGAGGAGTTCGGCAAAGTTGTGGTACTTCTTTGCAGCCTTGACTTCTTCAATCTGAGCAGTAACGCTATCAACGTAGGTAGGAGCCTCAACATCACGGATGACACCGAGAGCTACAGGCCATTCCATCTCAGCAAGCTTGAGCTGGAGGGTATTGTCCTCACAGTGAGCGTCGTGTACAAGTACATCCGCCTCTGTGTAACCATCCTCTCCGAGTTTCACAGGCTTAACGCCGAAACCTTCCTGCACGATACCATATTCATTGTTCTCGCCGAAGAGCATCTTCTCTCCGTGACGGAGATAGATGGCGTTCTGAGCACGGCCTTCCTTAGAATAGACTGCATCGTGACAACCATTGTTGAAGATGACACAGTTCTGGAGAATCTCGCATACCGAAGAACCCTTGTGGTTGTATGCAGCCTTGAGGATTTCGATAGTGCCTGGAGCATCGGTCGCAACGGCACGAGCGAAGAAATGTCCGCGTGCACCGAAACAAAGTTCGGCTGGACGGAATGGGTCCTCGACTGTACCGTAAGGAGAAGACTTCGAAACGAATCCACGAGGTGAGGTTGGGCTGTACTGACCCTTTGTAAGACCGTAGATGCGGTTGTTGAGAAGGATCATGTTGAGGTTGATGTTACGGCGGTTTGCGTGGATGAAGTGATTACCACCGATAGCGAGACCATCGCCATCACCGCTGACCTGCCATACTGTGAGGTCAGGATTTGCAACCTTACAACCTGTTGCGATTGCTGCAGCACGACCGTGGATGGTATTCATACCGTAAGTCGCCATATAGTGAGGCAGACGGCTCGAACAACCGATACCGGAGATGACTGCCGTATTCCAAGGGTCAACACCTATCTCGGCCATTGCCTTGTGGAGAGATGCGAGGAAGAAATGGTCACCGCATCCAGGACACCAACGTGGCTGTCCCTTTTTAAAATCATTTTGAGTGTATGCCATAATGAATGTCCTTTCTTTTTATTTGTTGATGATTTCGTTGAAATAAGAAACTAACTCCTCAACGACGAATGGCTGACCTTTGACCTCATTGTACTGAGCAGGAACGAAGCCATCGACCTTCATGCGGAGATAGCCAGCGAGCTGACCCATGTTCTGTTCGGCTACTACTACCTTCTTGTACTTCTTGAGCACCTCGTCAGTATTTGCTGGGAGTGGGTTGAGATAGCGGAACTGAGTCATGGCAACCTTCTTGCCTGCAGCACGCATCTCGTCCATTGCAGCATGGAGATGTCCGTAAGTCGAACCGAAACCAACGATGAGGAGATCAGCATCATCCTTATCACCGAGCACCTCAAGGTCTGGCACCTGGATATTGTCGATCTTAGCCTGGCGCTTGCGAGTCATAAGGTCGTGGTTCTCAGGATTTGTAGAGATAGCACCAGTCTTGTCGTCTTTCTCAAGACCGCCGAGGATATGTTCGAATCCCTCACGACCTGGTACAGCCCAGTAGCGAGTACCGTTTTCAGCACGCATATAAGGAGTCCATGTACCCTTGAGTTCCTCAGGGACATAAGGAGGATTAATACCATCCATCTTGTCGAGTTCCGGAAGTTTGAATGCAGCCGAACCATTTGCGATATATGCATCGGTAAGGAGAACTACAGGAGTCATGTGCTCGAGAGCAATCTTGGCAGCATCGTAAGCAGCATAGAAGCAGTCAGTAGGACTGAGAGCTGCGAGTACAGGCATTGGGCTTTCACCGTTACGGCCAAAGAGAGCCTGGAGAAGGTCTGTCTGCTCCGACTTTGTTGGGAGACCTGTTGCAGGACCACCACGCTGAACGTCAAGCACTACGAGTGGAAGTTCCATGATGACTGCAAGGTTCATTGCCTCACTCTTCAAACAGATACCAGGACCTGAAGTTGAAGTGACAGCAAGAGCACCACCGAATGCAGCACCTACCGACGAAGCACAACCAGCAATCTCATCTTCACACTGAACGGTTGTCACACCGAGAGACTTGTGCTTTGAGAGTTCGTGGAGCACATCTGTAGCAGGAGTGATAGGATAAGAACCGAGGTAGAGTTTGAGACCAGACTTCTCTGCAGCAGCAATGAAACCGTAGGCAGTTGCCTTGTTGCCCGAGATGTCCATATAGCGTCCTGGCACCTTGTTCTTTGTCTCGATACGATATACGTTAGCCACACTTGAGTGGGTGTTGTGGCCATAGTCATAACCTGCCTGGATGACCTTGATATTAGCCTCAGCAATGCCCGGCTTCTTTGCAAACTTCTCCTTGAGGAAGTTGAATGCGATATTGAGGTCACGATCGAAGAGCCAGCAGACGAGACCGAGAGCAAACATGTTGCGGCACTTGAGCATTGCCTTAACATCCATACCCGAGTCAGCAAGACAGTCCTTTACCATCTGAGTGATAGGACAAGCGATGACGCGGTCTGGATCGATACCCATCTCGCCGAGATAGTCAGGAGTAGCAAATGCAGCCTTCTTCAGGTCTGCAGGACCAAACGAGTCGGTATCGATGATGATTGCTGCGCCTGGTTTTGCGTACTTGTACTGGGTCTTGAGTGCAGCTGCATTCATCGCAACGAGCACATCACACTTATCTCCAGGAGTATAGACCATGTCGGCACCGATATGAACCTGGAAACCGGACACACCTGTGAGCGAACCTTGCGGGGCACGGATATCTGCTGGATAGTCAGGGAATGTACTGATTGAATTACCTACAGTTGCTGAAACTGTTGAAAAGATGTTTCCGGCGAGCTGCATACCGTCGCCTGAGTCACCTGAGAAGCGGACAGCCACTTCAGCAAGTTCCTTCACTTCTAATGTTTCTGCCATAAAAATGTTACTTATATTTATTATTTTGTTGTTTTCCAGACATAGTTGTCGTTATCCACGTGCAAATGTACAAAGAATTATCAAACCGACAAAATAATCGGACAAAAATTGCATAAAAATTCATTATACGCCCATACATTATTAAAAAAAGACAATTTTATTTTGCAATGCGACTAAATCGTGCTAACTTTGCACCACTTTTAGCATTACATCCAACCAACACACCTTGTACAACACCACAAATTGTACATCGTAAACATATAAATGTAAATACACATGATTTCATATACTACCGACGGTGTAAATATGCCAAAGATACGCCGCCGCGACATCAGTGCATGGGTTAAGGAAGTCGCCGCCTCCTACGGAAAGAAGGTGGGCGACATCGGCTATATCTTCTGCGATGACGAGAAGATTCTCGAAGTGAACCGCCAGTATCTGCAACACGACTACTACACGGACATCATCACTTTCGACTATTGTGAGGACTTCGCCCTGATGGGCAAGCCAAACACCATCGCCGGTGACCTCTTCATCAGCCTCGACACCGTGAAGTCCAACTCCGAACAGCAAGGTACAACCTACGAGGAGGAACTACACCGCGTCATCATCCACGGCATCCTGCATCTCTGCGGCATCAACGACAAGGGTCCGGGCGAAAGGGAAATCATGGAGGCAGCGGAGAATAAAGCGCTGGCATTAATTTTTAATTGTTAGTTTAGAGATTAGAGTTTAGAGTTTAGAGATTGAGATTAATAATAACAAGATAAGGATTCATACTTCAGAATGCATAAATGGCAGAGTTCCCGCTGCGAATTATGAATTATGAATTATGAATTATGAATTTTAACAATGGAATACAATTTTAGAGAAATCGAACAGAAGTGGCAGAAGGCTTGGGTAGAGAACAAGACTTACAAGGTCACTGAGAATCCGGACAAGAAGAAGTTTTATGTGCTCAACATGTTCCCTTACCCATCAGGTGCGGGACTTCATGTCGGTCACCCACTCGGTTATATCGCATCGGACATCTATGCCCGTGCAAAACGTCTGCAGGGCTACAATGTGCTCAATCCAATGGGGTACGATGCTTACGGTCTGCCTGCAGAGCAGTATGCCATCCAGACTGGTCAGCACCCTGAGGTGACTACAGTAGCCAATATCAACCGCTACCGCGAACAGCTTGACAAGATCGGCTTCTGTTTCGACTGGGACCGCGAGGTTCGCACTTGTGCTCCTGGCTACTACCACTGGACTCAGTGGGCCTTCCAGAAGATGTTCAACTCTTACTTCTGCAATGCATGTCAGAAGGCCCAGCCTATCGAGGACCTTATCAAGCACTTCGAGACTCAGGGTACTGAAGGTCTCAATGTAGCTGAATCTGAGCACCTCACGTTCTCCGCCGACGAATGGAATGTTATGGACGAGAAGCAGAAGTCGGACACTCTCATGAACTACCGTATCGCTTTCATGGGTGAGACTATGGTCAACTGGTGTGCCGGTCTCGGTACCGTGCTTGCAAATGATGAGGTCGTGGATGGCGTCTCGGTTCGTGGCGGTTTCCCGGTAGAACAGAAGAAGATGCGTCAGTGGTGCCTCCGTGTAAGTGCCTACTCACAGCGACTTCTTGACGGTCTCGAGACTATCCAGTGGAGCGACTCTATCAAGGAGACTCAGAAGAACTGGATTGGCCGTTCTGAGGGTACTGAGGTGGAATTCAAGGTTGCAGACTCTGACGAGTCCTTTACAATCTTTACCACTCGTGCCGACACTATGTTTGGTGTGACATTCATGGTACTTGCTCCTGAGAGCGAACTCGTCGATAAACTTACTACCGCCGAACAGAAGGCAGAGGTAGAAGCTTATGTAAAATATGTAAAGGGCCGTACTGAGCGTGAACGTATGATTGACCACAAGGTCACTGGTGTGTTCTCCGGTTCATACGCCATCAACCCATTCACAGGTGAGAAGAATCCAATCTGGATTTCGGAATATGTACTTGCCGGCTATGGTACAGGAGCCATCATGGCAGTACCAGCTCACGACAGCCGCGACTATGCTTTCGCAAAGCATTTCAACCTCCCTATCATCCCACTCATCGAGGGTGCTGATGTAAGCGAGGAGAGTTATGATGCAAAGGAAGGTATCGTAAGCAACTCACCTGCTCCTGGCAAGACTGCCGTAGAGTACGACGGCGAAGCTCTCATCCTCAACGGCAAGACTATCAAGGAGGCTATCAAAGCCACAAAGGTATTTGTCGAGAAGCACAAGATTGGCCGTGTGAAGGTCAACTATCGTCTTCGCGATGCTATCTTCTCTCGCCAGAGATATTGGGGCGAACCATTCCCTGTATATTATAAGAATGGCATCCCGACAATGATTCCTGAGGAGTGCCTCCCTATCGAACTTCCACAGGTGGACAAGTTCCTCCCGACTGAGACTGGCGAACCACCACTCGGCAACGCAACTGTCTGGGCTTGGGACGAGGCAAACAAGAAGATTGTGGAGAATGCAAAAATTGACGGCAAGACCGTCTTCCCTATCGAACTCTACACAATGCCTGGATTTGCTGGTTCTTCGGCTTACTATCTCCGCTATATGGACCCACACAACGACAAGGGACTCCTCTCGGCTGAGGCTGCTCAGTACTGGCAGAATGTGGACCTCTATGTGGGCGGTTCGGAACATGCCACCGGTCACCTCATCTATTCCCGCTTCTGGAACAAGTTCCTCTTCGATCTCGGAGTAAGCGTGAAGGAAGAACCTTTCCAGAAACTCATCAACCAGGGTATGATTCAGGGCCGAAGCAACTTCGTCTATCGTATCAAGGACACAAATACATTCGTTTCGTTCGACAAGAAGGACGGTTACGATGTCACTCCTATCCACGTGGATGTCAATATCGTAAGCGCTGACATTCTTGATGTCGAGGCATTCAAGGCTTGGCGTCCTGAATATGCCACAGCTGAGTTTGTCCTCAACGATGAGGGCAAATACGTATGTGGATGGGCAGTCGAGAAGATGTCGAAGTCTATGTTCAACGTAGTCAATCCTGATATGATCGTGGAGAAGTTCGGTGCCGACACTCTCCGTCTCTATGAGATGTTCCTCGGTCCTGTAGAACAGTCGAAACCTTGGGACACAAATGGTATCGACGGTTGCCACCGATTCCTCAAGAAGTTCTGGAACTACATGACTGCCGACAGCACTGATGCTCCTGCAAGCAAACCAGAGCTCAAGGCTCTCCACACTCTCATCAAGAAGGTGACTGCCGACATCGAGGAGTTCTCTTACAACACTTCGATTGCAGCCTTCATGATTTGCCTCAACGAACTCACCAAGATCAAGAGTACATCCCGCGAGGTGAAGGAAGCTCTTGTTGTGCTTATCGCTCCATTCTGTCCGCACCTCGCAGAGGAACTCTGGCAGATGCTCGGTCACGACACTACTGTATGTGATGCTCAGTGGCCTGCATTCAACGAGGACTACCTCAAGGAGGACTCAGTGAAGATGATGGTTGCATTCAATGGTAAGGCACGTTTCCCTCTCGAGTTCCCTGCTGGCGTCTCTAAGGAAGAGGCCGAGAAGGCTGCCCTCGAAAGCGAGCAGTCGAAGAAGTGGATGGAAGGCTTCCAGGTTGCCAAGGTCATCGTCGTCCCAGGCAAGATGATAAATATCGTTCTACGCCCCTAACCCTATCCCTTTTCCCCAAAGGGGCAGGGCATAGATTAATTAGACAAGCGCAACAAAAGCAATTATGTCAAATACAAAACAACCAACAAATACCGCCTCCAAGAAAGTAGCCACTCCCCTTCCTTTGGGAAGTGGCTGGGGGATAGGGCGTGAACTCAAGGACTACGCTCTCATCTCCGTGGGCGTAATCCTCTATGCTTTGGGCGTCACGGCCTTCATGCTGCCTTACGGACTGACCACAGGCGGTGTAGCCGGTATCTCCTCCATCGTGTATTACGTCACGGGACTTGAGGTGCAGGTCACATATATCATCATCAATGTGTGCTTCCTCATTGCCGCAATCAAGGTACTCGGACTTAGATTCTGCATGAAGACCATCTATGCGGTATTCTTCATGACCTTCGTGCTGTGGCTCCTTCAGCGAATCATCGAGGTGCCCAACCCGGACCAGCCAGGCGAAATGATGCTCCCGAAACTCATCGGCCCCGAGGCTCACTTCATGGCCTGTGTGCTTGGCGCTATCGTCGAGGGTATCGGTCTGACATTCTGCTTCGAGAACAATGGTTCGACGGGTGGAACGGATATCATCGCAGCCATAGTAAATAAGTATAAGCAGATGTCGCTCGGCACAGTCATCATGGCATGTGATGTGGTCATCATCTCGAGCTGCTACTTCATCTTCCACGACTGGTTCCGTGTCATCTATGGTTTCGTGATGCTCTTCATCTGCTCGATGACTCTCGACTACTGCATACGCCGTCAGCATCAGAGTGTGCAGTTCATGATTTTCTCCCGCAACCCAGAGGCCATAGCCGATGCTATCAACAAGAGCGGACATGGAGTCACAATCATCAACGGTGAGGGATGGTACACCCACACCGAGCGCCGGGTGATCATGAGTATCATCAAGGCCCGTGAGAAGTCGATGATTCTCCGCCTCATCAAGACAATAGACCCTTATGCTTTCGTCTCCATGAGCGATGCTTCAAGTGTTTGGGGAGAAGGATTTGACAAGATGAAGGTTTCGGACAAAGTGAACGACAAGAAACATATCCTCGTATGTGCATCCAACAATATCGTGAAGATTGATGATGCCAAACGGGTGCTTGGTGAAAGATACGACATCCGTTCGCTCCACCAGATTGGTTGTGACACCCGCAAGGAGGCTTACAGCGGCATCTTCGACAAGACTCCGGACGATCGAATCTCATTTGTCAAGCATTTCTTCGGATTCGACACCTTCTATGTCACTCGCGACGGAGGCAAGGTTGTGTATGTCGAAGGTCCTTACGACCAGGAACCTTACAACATCATGCACTTTGACAATACGGAAGAGTTCAAGGCTTATCTCGAAAAGAAAAAGTAATCAGGATGAACACTAAACTACACATATATACAGAGCAGGAGGCTTTCATGAAGCTTTCTGCTCTGTGTGCTTCTGCCGAGTACTGTGAAGCCGACATGAGAAGGAAGATGGCGAGGTGGATATTGGTAAGCCC
>R05__coassemble_779_pt1 | contig 13065 bp, 4 predicted proteins | sample R05__metabat2_low_PE_025 | metagenome-assembled genome bin R05 | reverse complement strand
AGCTTGTCGTTCTCAGGCAGACCAACCTGCCGGAGTGCAAAACAAACACTCGAATGAAGGTCGTCGAGCGTGTTCATCAATGTGCCATCGAGGTCGAAGATAATAGTTGTTATCATGGTTTTACTTTTATTCCTAGAGGTCTCGAAAGAACTGAAAAAGGAGGAGGACAAATACTTTGTTTCCATTGGTATCTATCCTCCCCCTTCAGATTCACACGAGAGGGCGTCTTACTTCACGCTCCACTCGAATACACCACAAGAGAATTCTTCAGGCTGTACGATTTCGAGTTTCATACCTGTAGTCTTGACAGGGTCGAAGTTTACGATATTTGCCATACCCTTGCCTGTACCATATTCAGTTGGGTTCTTGACTTCGGCCCATTCACCTGCATCGGTCTTGTAGTAGAGTTTCCAAGACTTTGGTACACGACAACCGCCCCAAGGACCATCGTCAAACCAATAAACTGTAGATGAACTTACTGTTTCAGCCTGAGCGAAGTCGTAAGCAAGCCACTCAGTTGTGTTCTTTGCTGGCCACCAGTGAGTATAAGGAACCGAGCGGTCGCTTGCATCAGCAGGTACAAGACGGTCGTTGATTGCAGAGAGAGCTGGGAGACGCTTCTTGCTTGCTGTCACCTTACTTTCGGAAGCGATAGAAGCAGGGAGAGCAGGAGTTGTAGCATTGAGATCCTGTGGAATCCATACTGTCATCTTGCCATTTCCGCGGTGAGCCCAAGCATAGTAAGGAATGAGAACGAGGTTCTCGTCATGAGTCTGGAGCTTGCCTGCCTTGTCGAAGTTGAGTGTCTGAGCAGCAGTAGTAAGAGTAGGCACTGTAGTGTTAGCGATAGTCACATTACCATCAGTGAACTGAGGTTCCTGGTTGATGAGAACTGAAAGTACATCAGCCTTGTTGTCAGGCCACTCTGCACAGTAAACGATAGGACCCTTCTCGATGGCTACACGACCCTTGTCGGCTGCTACATTACCATTGGCGCGAACTGTACGAGGCTGCATATCGAAGTGAACACTGATCTTATCGCCTGCCTTCCAAGAACGGTTGATTACGAAATAGCCATTCTCGAGATCACCTGTCATTTCCTTACCGTTAACCTTGATTGTATAGCCAAGGCGCTTTCCGTCAGAATAAGTATAGAGGTTAGAAGGCACTACTTCATTTTTAATCCAACCAGGGATGCGGACATTGATTGCATATTTGCCAGAACCCTTCTTCACGTTGATAGTGATATCACCATCCCAAGGATAGTTGGGTACCTGCTGGATTGTAACAGACTTGCCGCCAACCTTTGTAGTCATTGTATTACCGTTGAAGAGGTTGATGTAAAGGCTGTTGCCCTTCGTGGCATAGATATACTGTGGGAGAGAAGGAATGAAACGAGCTGCGTTGGAAGGACAGCAAGCACAACCGAACCAAGCCTGGCGCTGGTGCTGACCCATTGACTGAAGTGGGTTTGGATAGAAGAACTTACCACCATCAATGGAGATACCAGAGATGACACCGTTGTAGAGCGAACGCTCAAGGGCATCGTAGTATTTTGAGTCTCCGTGGAGAAGGAAGAGTCGGTAGTTAAGATAAACCTGTGCGATAGCGGCACAAGTCTCGCAATATGCTGACATGTTAGGGAGTTCGTAGTTCTTGCCGAAGGCTTCACCGCTTGAAGTAGCACCTACACCACCAGTGATATAGAACTTCTTGCCTACGATATTTTCCCAAATGCGGTCGATTGCATCGATGTAGCCCTTGTCGCCTGTAAGTGCAGCGACGTCAGCCATACCTGCATACATGTATCCGGCACGAACTGCATGACCTACAGCCTCATCCTGTTCCAGTACAGGCTTGTGACTCTGACTGTATTCGCTGAGACTGTGATAATAGCCATCCTTATCGTAGATGCCGCGACGGCTGTGTTCCCATGCAGGGTCGTCCTGACCGCGCTGATCAAGGAAGTACTTAGCCTGTTCGAGATATTTCTTGTCACCTGTAGCAAGATAGAGTTTTGCAAGACCCATTTCTGCAATCTGGTGTCCAGGAACTACGCGAGCCTGCCCCGGGTTCTTACCTACCTCACGGCATACACAGTCAGCATACTTTATAGCAACATTGAGGAAGTTCTTCTTGCCGGTTGCTACATAGTGAGCAACAGCAGCCTCACACATGTGACCAAGATTGTAGAACTCGTGCGAGAGGTCCTCTACACGGCTCCAGCGCTTTGAACCCTCCCACTGATGTGGATGCTCAGGATTCATTGTACGGAAAGTGTTGAGATAACCGTCAGGTTCCTGACCGCTTGCGATGACAGCAATTACGGAGTCGCAGTACTTGTCCATGCTCTTCCCCTTGAATGTAGCCTTAGGATAAGTCTGCATCAAGTAAGCTGCACCTTCGAGAGTCTTGTAAGGGTCAGTATCATCAAAAGAGTAAGCATTGTTGTCAACTTCGAAGACCTTCGAAGGGTCAACAATGTGCTGGTGAGCCTTTGTGAAGTTGTCATAACGATGAGTCTCTTCACACTTAGAGAAAGCGAGTGGAATCGTGACGTTGCGGCTTGCTTCAAGTCGCTGTCCCCAGAAAGTTCCTTCAGTTACTTTTACACTTGTAAATGGCACCTGTGAGATTGGGTAACCACTCTTGTCTTGAGCGCTCATGCCGACCGACATAATCGCTGCAGCAAATAGAATTAGATTTCTTTTCATTAGATTAAGATATTTAGTGTAATGTTTCTTTTCGACCACAAAGTTAGTCAAAAGTGTCGAAAAAAGTAAAAAAAAAGAAAGAAATCTTGCACAGTGCAAGTTTTTTTTCTACATTTGCCTACGTTTTCCATATTTTTTAACAAAAGAAACACTTATTCATTAATTTAACCAAATAATAGTATGAACAATTTAGCTAATTCAAAGTCTTGGATGAAGCGCAGTCTGACTATCGCGCTTCTCTTTGTGCTTAGTTCTGCTTACATGTTTGCTCAGCAGGTTAAAGGTGTCGTCAAAGATGCAAACGGCGAACCTCTTATCGGTGTAAACATCGTTGAAAAAGGTACAACAAACGGTACCATTTCAAGAGCAGATGGTTCTTATTCTCTTAATGTGGCAAAGGGCAAGACACTTGTCTTCTCTTACATTGGCTACAAGGCTAAGGAGGCAGTCGTAAATGGTGGCAGCGTTAATGTCACACTGAAGGAAGACTCCAAACTTCTCACCGAGCAAGTAGTCATCGGTTATGGTACAATGCAGCGTAAGGATGTGACATCTTCTATCACAACCGTAAAGGCAGAGGATCTCAACCGTGGTGTATTCACAGACCCAGCACAGATGCTTCAGGGAAAGGTGCCTGGACTCGTTGTCACTTCTACAGGCGACCCTAACGGTAGTCCTTCAATCACTCTCCGTGGTGCATCATCACTCCGTACAGGTGAGGCTATGTCGCCTTACTATGTAATCGATGGTATTCCTGGAGTGGATATCTCAATGGTTGCCGCTGATGATATCGAGAGCATTGATGTGCTCCGTGATGCAACAGCAACAGCAATCTATGGTTCTAAGGCAGCCAATGGTGTAATCATCATCACAACTAAGGGTGGTAAGAAGGGCAAGACCCACGTGACATACAATGGTTATGTTGCTGTGGACCGTATCCTCAACACTCTCGAAATGGCTTCAGCCGACGACATTCGCAGCTATGTAAAGGCGAACGACATCGACTATGCTTACGATGAAGGTGGTAATGTTGACTGGCAGAAGGAAGTGCTCCGCACAGGTATCAGCCACAATCACAATGTGTCTATCAATGGTGGTAGCGACAAGACTACCTACATGGCTAGCATCAACTACAAGAACAATCAGGGTGTGGTACGTGGTACAGGTATGAACCGACTCAATGCTCGTACACTCCTCACCACAAAGATTCTTAAGGATCACCTCCAGATTTCTGCAGGCGTCAACGCTATGTATGGCCGTGGCTATGGTGTACCAATGAACAATGAAGGCCGTTCGGTACTCGACGCAATGAACTATGCCAACCCAACTTCTCCTATTTATTATAATGAGACAGATGAAAAGAATGGTCATGTAGGCCAGTGGCACTTTGCAAAGGGTAGCGACGCATACAATCCTGTATCAATGATCAACGAAGATTCCTCTGAGTTCATGTGGAAACGTATGCAGTACATCGGCAAGGCAACCCTCAAGATTATCGAAGGCCTCACATGGAGTGCCAACTACCAGTACGGCAACAACCAGCGCACATCAAGCAGCTATGATTCTCACGCCACTCAGTTGAAGATTGGTGAAGGTGTTACCGCCAAGGTCGGTGAGACAATGAATGGTGTGGCAAAGCGCAGTACTTACTTCGGTAGCGAAAGCACCTTCGAGACTTACGGCAATTTTGATAAGACATTCAATGATGTTCACAAGCTTGCTCTCATGGCAGGTTATTCTTGGGAAGAGCGTCGTAGCAACGATGGTTTCGGCCTTCAGGTTTACAACTTCCATGACGACCAACTCAAGTGGAACCAGCTTACATACGCAGGTGAAATTGACGGTATGAATGCAGTCGAAAGTGGTACAAAGCAGACAATCCGCAACATTTCCTTCTATGGCCGTGCAAGCTATTCTTATGCAAGCCGCTATATGATTCAGGCTTCTATCCGTCGTGATGGTTCGTCCGTGTTCGGTGATGGTCACCAGTGGGGTACATTCCCATCAGTAAGTGCTGCATGGAACATCGCAGAGGAGCCATTCATGAAGAATCAGGAAGTTCTCTCTAACCTCAAACTTCGTGCAGGTTACGGTATCTCTGGTAACGCACTCGGTTTCGGTGCTTACACAGCAGTGGCTACTTATGGTGCTACCGGTACATACAATGTCTATAATGGCTCATCTTATGTAGTGCTTGGAGCGACAAAGTTGGCAAATCCTGACCTCAAGTGGGAGACCACAGGTATGCTCAATGTAGGTCTTGACTATGCATTCCTCGGCGGCCGTATCAATGGTAGCATTGAATTCTACAACAAGAAGACAAAGGACCTCATCTGGGATTACCCAGTATCTTCTTACATCTACCCATTCAGCTCTATCTCTACCAATGTAGGTGAGATCACTAACCGCGGTATTGAATTCACAATCAATGCAGATGTAATCCAGAACCGCCACTTCCGTTGGAATACCTCCCTCAACCTTTCTCACAACAAGAACCGCGTTGACAAACTCTCCAACGAGACATACAAGGTAGATACATTCGATCAGGGTGACCCAATGGTTGCAGGCGTATCAGCTAACGGCTTCACTCAGCGTATCATTGAAGGTCAGCCTCTCGGTACATTCTACACTTACCAGTTTGCTGGTTACGACAAGGATGGTATATCTACTTATTATGAGCGTGATGCAGACGGCAATCTCACCGGAACGACTACCAAGGACCCAGCTTATAAGGACCGTACAATCACCGGTTGCGCTCAGCCAAAGCTCAATGTAGGATGGAACAATACCCTCACTTACAAGAACTGGAACCTCAATCTCTTCTTCACAGGTGTATTCGGCAATAAGATTTACAATGGTCTCCGTGCTCACTACACAGCTCCTGATTTCTTCGCTGGTGGAAAGAATGTGCTTAAGGAATTCATCACTGATCGTCCTTACACAGATACAAGTTCCAACATTCCATCTGACAAGTTCATCGAGAGCGGTGACTACGTCCGTCTTCAGAGTGCCTCTCTCTCTTATACATTCAAGAACTGCTTCAACGGTTGGATTGATGACCTTACAATCTATGGTACAGCCAACAATGTATTCACTATCACCAAGTACAAGGGTCTCGACCCAGAAGTCAACCTCGGTGGTATCGACCCAGGTGTAGATTACCGTTGGAGCACATATCCACACACTCGTACATTCATGCTGGGTATCAAGGTCAACTTCAGTGCTGGCGACGACAAGCGTGCAGAGCAGGTGGTTTATCAGCCACAGATTGTCGAGAAGGAAGTTGTCAAGGAAGTTCCTGTAGAGAAGCAGGTCGTAAAGAATGTTGACAAGCTCGTTCCTGACACTCATGTCGTTACATTCGCCGTCGGTTCTGCAAGCATCGAGGATAAGTCTGAACTCGATCGCATCCCAGCAGGTTCAAGTGTTGAAGTAGTAGCTTATGCTTCGCCTGAGGGCAATGCAGATGCCAACCTCGCTCTCTCACAGCGTCGCGCCGATGCAGTTGCTGACTACCTTAAGTCAAAGGGTATCAATGTGACTCGCGTTTCTGCTAAGGGTGCTGACACAGAACATTCAAACCGTATTGCAATCGTTACAGTTAAGTAGTCTTTTAGCAATAGTTGAACAATTCTAAATCGATTTTAAGCAATGAAAAAGATATTCTTAATCGCAGCTGCAGCAGCTACAATGGCTGCAAGCTGTACAAAATTGGATGTTCCTGTAGATTCTCAATACACAGGTATTCCTAATACCGAGTCTGCACTTGAGGCTAATATGGCAAATGTTTACTTCCAGTTCCGCGATCCACTCGGTCGTCGTTTCATGGAAGCTATGACACTTTCTTCCGACGAATGGACATCTTTGTCATATTCGGGCAACTGGGTTGACTCATATGCCTATGCACATACCACATATCACAACTTCACTTACGAGTGTGCTTGTATCGACTGGATGGGTGTGCTTGGTCGTGCAAATGTATTGGCCAACGAAATCATTGATTCAGAGGCTAACGACAATTACAAGTATGGTGCACGCGCTATGCGTTGCTTCTACACATTCATTATGATGGACTGCTACGGAGCTGTGCCAATCGTCGATGCAGACTACTGCAAGGAGAACAATCTCGACATGGAAGCTCGTCAGAGCCGTGCTGAAGTATCTAAGTGGATGGAGCAGGAACTGAAGGAAATTATTCCTAACCTTCCATCCGAAACTACAGGTGAGAATTATGGTAAGCCTAACAAGTACATGGCCATGGCTCTCCTCGCTAAGCTCTATATCAACTGGCCTGTATATAATTGCGAAGATATCGCTACATTCAATGCAGCTACCGCAACCAACGAGAAACTTCAGGATTGTATCGATGTATGTGACCAAATCATCAAGTCTGGCGTGTTCGCTCTCGGCCCTGATGCCTACCGCTTCAAGTTCAATCACGACAACACAGAGCGTGTAGAAGCAGGTACAATCAAGGACTTCATCTATGCTATGCCTTACGATACAAAGGACGCTCAAGGTATGCAGTGGGGTCGTTCACACTCTTACAAGGACATCAAGAACATCAACCCAAGCTACTTCGGTGAGAAACTCAACAACTCGGGTGGTGCTTACATGACTGTTACCCCTGAGTGCGTAAACCGCTTCAACCTCAAGGGTGATGAGCGCAACTTCATGCTTGCAGGTCTTTGCGACAAGAACGGCAACGATGCAAAGGGTGTTGTATATGTTTACGACAAGAATACACTTCTCCCAACCGATGAAATCACAAAGGACAATGCAGGCAATGATCTCGTCTTCACAAAGGACATCACTATCACAGGCGAAGTTGCTTCTATCGACGTAGGTGATAATCTTCAGGGCTGGCGTCAGGGCTATCGTTCGGTTAAGTGGTTCTTGTGCGATGCTGACTACTCAAATGGTCGTCATCAGTCCAACGATGTGCCAATCTTCCGTTACGCAGACATCCTCCTTACCAAAGCTGAGGCAATGGTTCGCAAGGGAATGTCGGGTTCAAGAGAATACTTCAACCTCATCCGTAAGTATGTCAACGCTCCTGTAGTTACTGAAGATCCAACTCTCGACGAAATCTATGACGAGCGTGGCCGTGAGTTCTTCGATGAAATCTGGCGTCGTAACGATATGATACGTTTCGGCCATTATGAGGACGAGTACTTCCCGCACTACAAGAGCAATCCAAATGCCAAGTTCGACACATTCCGCCGTATCTTCCCAATCCAGCGTGGTGACCTCAACCTCAACCCTAAGTGGACTCAGAACCCAGGTTACTAAATCTCTCTTCAATTCCATATCTTCAAATCCCGGCAGGCACAGCTTGTCGGGATTTTCTTTTTGTGTACCACACATACTCATCTCTGCTGAGTGCCCTCTAGAGAGTGCCAGAGTACCACCTCAGATGGTACTCCAAAGACAACCAAATAATTTACGATAAATCTCGTTAATTTGCGATAATTTATGTTCAATAAAATGGCCATAAATAATTATGTTTGACGAAATATCTTGGGTATTTTGTAATTTAATTGCGATTATTTTCTGCCTTAAACAAAATGTATTACCTTTGCAACATTAAACTAATCACCATGTAAACATTTATTGCCAGTGCGAAGATTCTTATATATCCTTTTCATACTTGTCCCATCCTTTCTGATGGCGCAAACAGTCACACAGTATGTTGATCCACGCATTGGTAGTGAGGGTCTCGGCCGTGTGTTCGTTGGTCCAAGTTGTCCGTTTGGTATGGCGAAACCTGGACCGGACTGCGGAGTGAGCAACAATGCCGGTTGGAGCAAGGATGGTGAACTTTCGGGATTCAGTCAGACACATGTAAGCGGAACAGGAGGAGGTCCTAAGTATGGCAATATTCTTGTTAAGTTTGAAGGCAAGAGAACCGAAGAAGACATCAGGCCCGGCTACTACGCATGTACTCTTGAAGATGGAAGAAAAGCAGAAATAACAACAAGCGAACGTGCATCATTCTATAGATTTACAGGTGTAAACCATGTTGAGTTCAATCTCCAACATTTCCTCGGGCGCAATCCTGTGCCAAAGGCTCGCGAGGCACAGCAATACGAAGGCTCAGAGTTGAATGTAACGAATGATTCCGTTACCACAGGCTATCAGACCATCAGTGGCGGTTGGAACAATGGAGCGCCTTATACAGTCTATTTTTATGCTATAAGCAGAAATGAGAAGAATGACTTATTGTTAAAGATTGGCATATCATTCGTCTCGATCGACCAGGCAAAACATAATCTTCTTGAAGACATTCCTCATTGGAACTTCCAGCGTACCTATGATGAATGTGTCCATAAATGGGAAGAGGTGCTTGGCAAAGTTGAATTGGCAGACAACACATCTGCTGAGAACAAAAAGATGTTCTACACAGCTCTGTATCACACAATGCTGATGCCGGTGGACCGCACGAAGGACAATGGTCTCTATGATGACTACTATGCCATCTGGGACACTTATCGCACAAATACGCCTCTGCTCACACTTCTCAGTCCAGAACGAGAGACAGAGATTGTCAACTCCTTATTAAATATATATAAGCTCACCGGCTATATGCCTGATGCTCGCAGCGGCAACAGCAATGGCCGGACTCAAGGAGGAAGCAATGCTGAGATAGTTATCGCAGACGCACTCGCTAAAGGACTCAATATTGACTATGAGCTTGCACTTGAGGCAATGCTCAAGGATGCCACCGTCGCACCTCAGGACGAGGAGGCTGAAGGACGAGGAGGACTCGCAGAATACAACTCCCTTGGCTATATTCCCTATGGTATAGTTCGTGCAGGCAACCGCACCATCGAGTATTCATTCGACGACTGGGCAATAGCACAAGTTGCAAAACATCTGAAGGCCCCCCAACCCCCAACGGGGGAGGCTATCCAGAGAGGTTATCCAGATAGTGCGGACTCCCTTTATAATACTTACATGCGTAAGAGTCAAAACTGGAAAAATCTATGGAGAAGTGACTATGAGCAAGATGGTGTGAATGGCTTCATTATGCCACGAGAGGCTCCTTCTAACTTTCAGAATGACGAGACGGATGGTGTATTCTCCCTTAGGGGAGAGGGAGGAGGCTTCCTTGATGAGGTTCCTTTTGGGCACAGCAAACTTCAGAATCGTTCATTCAGATATTCTCCCGAAGTCAGTTATGAGGGTCCGTGGTACTGCGCCTGGTGGGACTGCTTCATGTACGAAGCCTCATCGTGGGAATATTCGCTCAGCATACCACACGATGTGCCGGGACTGATAGAAGTGTGTGGAGGCAATGATGCCTTCGAACATCGTCTCGACACCTTCTTCGAGCACGGTTACTACAATGTGGCAAACGAACCTTCTTTCCTTACACCTATGCTCTACCATTGTATAGGCAAACCAGAGAAGAGCAATGCCCGTGTGAAACAAATAATAGACAATAACTTCAATGCTGGCCATTCGGGGCTTCCCGGCAATGATGACGGAGGCGCTATGTCCGCATGGTTAGCATGGCACATGCTCGGGCTTTATCCTAATGCCGGTCATAATTATTATTTCATTCACCAGCCAATAATTGAAGGCACAATCCATTTGGAGAATGGTAAGACATTAACGTTAAAGAAGGGCATTGGTAATGTAAACGAATGTACTTTCAACGGAAAGAAATTGGACGATTGGCGCATTACTCACCAAGAACTTCTTGAAGGCGGAGAACTGATTGTCTGTTCAGACGGAAAGAAGGTAGAAATGAATGACATTCCAACCGTCGTTCCTTCGTGCAAAACAAAGCAAACCAAGTATCTCTTTACATACAAACTTCATGGTCAGACTCGCCGTTTTGATGTTGATATAACCGAAAAGAAAGACAGTCTCGTCATGACCTATGGCATCCAGCGCAACCTCAACTACTGGCGGGGTTCATATACTATGACTCCAAAGGCCCGCAAACACGCAAAGAGCATTAGCTATCAGCAGCCTATTGACAAGCAGAACATCACCCTTCCGGACACAGAACTCTTTGCCCTAATCTCTCAAGACATATACAAACAGATAAAAAGAAAAGGAGCCTGCACTTGGTGCAATACTCCTTTCCATCTTTCTGACTCTTCCGAAGGCCTTCTCCATCTTACCGATGATGCTGAGGGTGCAGAAATGTGGGTACTTGACAATCCGAAGATGCCTCTCATTATGAAGATGACGAACAATCCTGTAGAGATTAACTGGGAGGTTGAGATTACAGATTCTTCTATTTTCCCTTGACAATCTTCTTGATTTCGTTCAACTTGTTCAAAGCCTCAAGAGGAGTGAGCGCATTGATGTCGAGATTGAGGATTTCATCCCTAATCTGACAGAGCACAGGGTCGTCGAGTTGGAAGAAACTGAGCTGACTGTTGCCTATCGGCTGTATGTTCTGAGTCTGCGGACGTGATATCGCATCCTTGCTGTTGTTGGCTTCGAGTTCGCTGAGCACCTGTTCGGCTCGCTTCACAATGCCCGGAGCCATACCCGCAATCTTAGCCACGTGGATACCGAACGAATGTTCGCTTCCTCCCGGCACGAGTTTACGCATGAAGATGACCTTTCCGTTGGTTTCCCTCACACTTACATTGAAGTTCTTCACTCTCTGCAGCGACTTCTCCATCTCGTTGAGTTCGTGGTAGTGAGTGGCAAAGAGAGTTCGTGCATGAGCATATTTATTCTCATGGAGATACTCCACGATAGCCCATGCAATGGAGATGCCATCGTAGGTCGAAGTGCCTCGTCCGAGTTCGTCGAAGAGAACCAACGACCGCTCCGACACATTATTGAGAATACTTGCAGCCTCGTTCATCTCCACCATGAAAGTTGACTCGCCCACAGAGATGTTGTCGCTTGCACCTACACGGGTGAATATCTTGTCGCAGATGCCAATCCGCGCTGCATCGGCAGGCACGAACGAACCAATCTGGGCAAGGAGAGTGATGAGTGCGGTCTGTCGGAGCAAAGCCGACTTACCCGCCATGTTAGGTCCGGTAAGGATGATTATCTGCTGAGTCTTGGAGTCAAGGAATATATCGTTAGGCACATACTCTTCGCCTGTAGGCATCTGGCGCTCGATAACCGGGTGTCGTCCTTGTTTGATGTCTATCGTCAGACTATCATCGACCACCGGACGAATGTATCTGTACTCCCTTGCAGCCATAGCAAATGAGAGCAGCACATCGAGTTGGGCGAGGAGTTGTGCGTCGCGTTGCATCTGAGAGATATATTCGGCAGCACCCACTACAAGTTCGCTGAAGAGACGCGCCTCGAGCGATTCAATCTTGTCCTCAGCACCGAGAATCTTCTCCTCGTATTCCTTCAGTTCCTGAGTAATGTAGCGTTCAGCCTGAGTGAGGGTTTGTTTGCGTATCCATGTCTCCGGGACAAGGTCCTTGTACGTATTGCGCACCTCCATATAGTAGCCGAACACATTGTTGAATCCTATCTTAAGACTCTGGATGCCTGTCGCCTCAGCCTCCCTCTGCTGTATCTGCAGGAGATAGTCCTTTCCGCTGAAGGCGATATTGCGGAGTTCGTCGAGTTCGCCGTTCACTCCCTCAGCAATCGTCATACCCTTACCCTTGCCCATCACAGCAGGTGGGTTCTGCACGAGTTCGTGCTGGATGCGGTCACGCAGAGCTGTGCAGGCGTCCATCTGAGCACCAAAGGCCTTCAGACTTTCGCTTTCACTTTCTTCGCAGAGCCGTTTGATTGGTTCGATGGCAAAGAGAGCATTCTTGAGCTGTGCCATCTCGCGAGGCGACACACGGCCTACCGCTATCTTCGACACTATTCGTTCGAGGTCGCCTACCTGCTGGAGGAGTTCTTCGACCTCATCGCGGAAGTCAGGTTCGCGGAAGAAATACTCCACAACATTCTGTCGTTCGGTGATTGGCTTGATGTCTTTCAGAGGGAATACAATCCATTTGCGGAGCATACGTCCACCCATCGGACTGACGGTCTTATCTATGACACTGAGCAGACTGTTGCCTCCCTCGTTCATCGAACCGAGAAGTTCAAGGCTGCGAACAGTAAACTTGTCCAGTCGCACATACTTGTTCTCCTCGATGCGTGAGATGGATCGTATATGGCTTATGTGAGTATGCTGAGTCTGTTCGAGGTAGAAGAGGATGGCGCCTGCAGCCACTACACCATTTGTCAGGTGGTCCACTCCATAGCCTTTCAGGTTCTTTGTGCCGAAGTGACTGAGGAGTTTCTTGCGGGCGGTATCATTGACAAACACCCAGTCAGACATCTCGAAGGTAAAGAATTTGCTGCCGAAATTGCCTTCGAACATCATCTTCTTGCCCTGTTCGTATAGCAC
>R05__coassemble_728_pt1 | contig 13775 bp, 20 predicted proteins | sample R05__metabat2_low_PE_025 | metagenome-assembled genome bin R05 | reverse complement strand
ACCCGAGGCTTCGGCATTGAGGAAGGCAACGGTGTCGCCCTCGCAGACGATAGGGAGTGTGAGGTCACCGTGGGTGACAGAGAATTCTTCCTCCATGTCGTCCTTTACTTCGCCCTGCCCGATATGGTTGCCTTCGTATTCGCCGGTCCACATACCCATATCCTTCATGAGACTGAAGATGCCTCCTACGAATTTGGAACACATACGGTGGTTGACTCGCATGCCGACTCCCATCTCTGCTACGAGGCAAGGGGTGCCGGTGGAATTGAGCGAATAGGCGAGGGTGGATTCGAGCACGGTGGCGGAGTCGTGTACCCAGATGAAATCGATACCCGCTATCTTACGGGCAATCGGTACGAGACGCTCCTTGTCATTTACATTGATGCGCACCTGCGGCATCTCACGCAGATAGAGGTTGGAGGAGTGAACATCGATGACAAGGTCGGCTCCCCGCAGGTCCTCGACTATCTTATAAGCTGCCTGTTCGACCATCGAGCCGTCCGTGTTGCCGGGGAAGATGCGGTTCATGTCGAGATCAAAATTGGGCACTCCGCGCTGGAGTGTATCGATGCCGAGGGGGTTGAGCGCCGGATATATCTCAACTGTACCATCGAGACAGTCGAACTGCTCGTTGATGGTCTTGGCGATGAGGTAGCAGATGAGTTGTCCCTCGAGTTCGTCACCATGTGTCCCGGTAACTATGCAGAGGCGCTGGCTGCCGGAACCGTTGCTGAGCGTGTTCTTGCGGATGAGCAGCCGCTCGTCGATGGGCAGTGCTGTGGATACTATTGTCTTTATCATTGTTTTAAGTCGTGGTTTTACTTTATCTGAAAGAATTGGAAAGAGGTGTAACGATAACTCGGATCTCGGTCTGCTGAAGAGCGGGACCCGTGTAGATGCCTCGCGACACGGAACAATCGTCGGCATCGCGACCGTGGGCCACCTTGATGTAGCCATAGTCGATGTAGATGCCGTGGGTGGGATCGAGTCCCCGCCAAACTCCTCCAACATATACTTCCACCCAGGCATGTGTCTCGCCTTCGCCTGATAGGAAACCGCAGACATAGCGTGCTGCGATGCCCCGGTGGCGACAGAGAGCAATGAGAATGTGCGCGAAGTCCTGACAGACTCCCCGCCGAAGGTGGAAGGCCTCGGCCGCAGTGGTGCTCGTGTCGGTGGAGAGTGGCGTGTAGGCCATAATCTTATGGAGTTCAGTACAGAGCGTCCAGGCCGTGAGCCACTGGTCGTTGTAGTGGTCTATGCGCACAACGTCCATCTCGGACGAGTAGGCTGTCTTCTGTGTGTCGATATAATAATAAGGTGCCGGATGATCGTCGGGAATGCGATAGTCCGACAGTTCCACTACTCCCGAGCTGAAATACGAGAGCGAGTCGTGGGGCGAAAGGGCGCTGCCCACGATGATACGGTTGCCAAAGGCATCGGTACCCGTCTTCAGGTGCATGTCGGAGGGATGGAGAGTGAAGCCCTCCCGGATGATGCGCTGGCAGGGGGTGGTGCAAGGCTGACACCTGAGTTTGATGAAGTGGGTGAGAGCCGGTTGCGTGAAGCGCACGATGGTCTGGTAGGAGTAGGAGAGGTACATGAATCGCGGGTGGAAACTTTATACGAGTACGAGGTGGTTGATGTACTTGAGTACCTTCTGCCGATACTCCTCATCCTGATGTTCGTAGTTGAATGATGTGAGCAGGTCGTCGAGGTGGTGCTCGATGATGCTGTCGAAGATGTGGTTGACATTCACTCCGTAGCGCTTGATCTCCTCGTAGGCAATCTGTATGCGCTCGAACGGATAGCCGAAACGGATGAGCATGTCCATATATTCCACATTGCGTCCGATGACGATGAGGGAGATAATCTTGAAGTTGTTGATGCGCTGGAAGATGCTGCCCCAGAAGGAGAGCGACCAGTCGGTGATGGGTTGCAGTTGGGTGATGTTGCTCTCACTCGCCTCCTTGCATTTGTTCATGTGGGCGATGCTCATCTCGATGTAGGAGAGAGTCTCGCTCATGATGTCTTCGCGCAGCAGGATGGCATTATCCTTGGCGAAGTTGAGTTCGGAGATGATGGAACAAGGATTGTTCTCATCGTACATCATCCCGAGACGGAAAGCCTCGGGAGTGTCGTAGCTGCTGGTGGAGTCGAGTTTCTGCCAGAACTCCTCATAATCTTTGGCATCACCATCAATCATGCGGTCGTAACATTGGCGCAGGAGGTGGAGAGTCATATACACACGCTCCTGATAGCGGCCAAGCCAGAAGAGACGGTTGGCCTTCATTGCTGATATAGTTATATTTCTTGTCATTTCACATTCTTGTTTATTCCATTACCCATGTATCCTTGAATCCTCCGCCCTGACTGCTGTTGACAACAAAACTGCTTGGATCGCTTGCGTAGCGGGTGAGTCCACTCTTCCAGACGGTAACCTTGTCCCTGGAGGTAACTACGAAAGCACGGAGGTCGGCCTTGCGGGGAGAGTATTCGCCATCGGCAGTGAGTACATCAAGGTCCTTGAAGTCGATCACTTCCTGTGCAATCCACCGGCGAGGTTCGGCGATGATGAGCGATTTGAGTTCTTCGAGTTTTTCCGGAGTGAGATCGCGGCCGAATACCACACCATAGCCGCCAGCCTCGGCCACATCCTTGATGACAAGCCGGTCAGTGTTGGTGAGAATATAGTCGTAGTCTTCCTTGTAATAAGGCAGATATGTAGGCGCGTTCTGCAGGATAGGCTCTTCGCCGAGGTAGTATCTCACCATCTTCGGAACGAAATAATAGATGCCTTTGTCGTCGGCCACTCCATTGCCAATGCTGTTGATAAGTGCCACATTGCCAGCCTTGTAGGCCTCCATGACACCAGGCACGCCGAGCAGACTGGAGGCTTCGAAGGTGAGTGGGTCCATATATTCATCGCTTACGCGGCGGTAGATGCAGCCTACGCGCTGCTTCTCCTTGAAGAGCCCGGTGTAATAGACGATATTGTCTTCAACGATGAGGTCACCGGGATAGGCGAGTGTGGCTCCAGTCTTTTCGGCGAGGTATGAATGTTCGAAGAAGGCCGAGTTGTAGCGTCCCGGCGTGAGGATGACACCGATGCCACGATCGGCATTCATGTCGGACATCATCTCGCGGAGAATGTCGGCATAGTCGCGGTTGTCGGCAATGCTATTCTCCTGATACACCTCGGGACAGACCTTGCGGGTGACAAAGCGCGCTATCATCGGATAACTGGCTCCCGAAGGGATGCGCAGGTTGTCCTCCAGCACAAACCACCGCCCGTCTTTGGCCTGTACGAGGTCGATTCCGGCGATGTGGGCATATATCTTGTGGATAGGGTCGAGCTGTTCGCATTCGGGCATATAGCCTTTGGATGCATAGACAAACTCCTGTGGTACGATGCCGTCCTTTACAATCTTTTTCTCGTGATAGATGTCCCATAGGAACATGTTGAGAGCCCTGACACGCTGCTGGAGTCCACGCTCGAGATAGGTCCAGTCGTCATGAGGGATGATGCGCGGCACGGAGTCGTAAGGGAAGAGTTGTTCGCGGAACACGCCCTTCTTGTAAACGCCGAAGCGGACACCGAAGCGTTCCATCCAACGGTTTACGCTGTCGCGGCTGTCTGTGAGTTGTTTAGTACTTATTGCCATAAAAATGTGAGTTGTGTTGTGGCTACGATTGCCAGTTGTTTTTTTACCTTGTGATTGAATTTCTGACCGTTTTGTATATTTGTGTTCGTAATTGGCCGCAAATTTAATGCAAAAAGTTAGAATATGCAAATAAAATCATGACAAAATGCAAAGTTTTTATTATTTTTACCTTACATATAGACAAATTGGAAACAAAAATACGATAATTTGAGGATGAGAGGATGCTGAAGGTGGAATTCTGGTTCAGTGTCATCGTGCCAGCAGACCAGAATAATCTGATGTTTGGCTGCAAATGGTGTGCTATAAAGTAAAAAGTGTTGGTGTGTCGGGCAAAATAGTACAAGATTTTGAAATATTTTTGCATAAATGTTTGCCATTTAAAAATAAATTCGTACCTTTGCACCGCTTTTTGGAGTAGTGCGTGCCTCTGATGGGGTACACAGAAGGTATCTGCCCGGTGCGGCCGAGGATAACTTCTATCTAGCACGAAGTAAGCACTTGGGCTTGCCACAAAAGTGATGGAGTCTTACACCTTATTAATATATATATAGGGAAGTGGGAATGTCATAGTGGGCGCTCAGAATTGAATGGCAAATAATAAAAATAAATAATAACAAAAAAACAAAAACAAAATGCCTACTATTCAGCAATTAGTTCGTAAAGGCCGTAAGGTATTGGTAGACAAGAGTAAGTCTCCTGCATTGGATTCTTGCCCACAGCGCCGTGGCGTGTGTGTACGTGTCTACACTACAACACCTAAGAAGCCTAACTCAGCGATGCGTAAGGTCGCTCGTGTCCGTTTGACAAACAAGAAGGAAGTTAACTCTTACATCCCAGGTGAGGGTCACAACTTGCAGGAACACTCAATCGTACTCGTACGTGGTGGTCGTGTGAAGGACCTCCCAGGTGTACGTTACCACATCATCCGTGGTGCTCTCGATACTGCCGGTGTAGCCAGCCGTACTCAGCGCCGCTCGAAGTATGGTGCTAAGCGCCCAAAGGCAGGTAAGAAGTAATCAACTACTACCTCTATCTTTATCAAACAAGTAAGTAAAAACAAGATTTGATTTGTTGGAAATGCTATGACGGTTGAGTAAATGGCCGGTGAGGCCGTTGAAGAAACAAGATGCAATGCAACCCCAGATCAACAAAAAATCAAAACAAGAAAATGAGAAAAGCAAAACCAAAGAAGCGTGTGATCCTTCCAGATCCAGTTTATGGCGATGTTAAGGTTACTAAGTTCGTTAATAACCTTATGTATGATGGAAAGAAGAGTGTAGCTTATACTATCTTCTACACTGCTCTTAAGAATGTAGAGAACAAGATGAAGAATGAGGAGAAGTCTCCACTCGAAATCTGGAAGAAGGCTCTCGATAACATCACTCCACAGGTAGAGGTTAAGTCTCGCCGTATCGGTGGTGCTACTTTCCAGGTTCCAACTGAGATCCGTGCAGACCGTAAGGAGGCAATCTCTATGAAGAACATGATCTCGTTCGCTCGCAAGCGCAGCGGCAAGAGCATGGCAGACAAGCTCTCTGCAGAAATCATGGATGCTTTCAACGAGCAAGGTGGTGCCTTCAAGCGTAAGGAGGATATGCACCGTATGGCTGAGGCTAACCGTGCATTCGCACACTTCCGCTTCTAATCCGCAGACACAGTAAAAAGGTAAAAAAGGTTTTATAACAAAGTAAAAAGTATTATTTCAAGATATGGCTAAGCAAGATTTGCACCTTACCCGTAACTTCGGTATCATGGCTCACATCGATGCTGGTAAGACTACTACATCAGAGCGTATCCTCTTCTACACTGGTAAGACTCATAAGATCGGTGAGGTTCACGATGGTGGTGCAACAATGGACTGGATGGCCCAGGAGCAGGAGCGTGGTATCACTATCACCTCTGCTGCAACTACTGCATACTGGCAGTACGAAGGTAACAAGTATAAGTTCAACCTCATTGATACTCCGGGACACGTTGACTTCACTGCTGAGGTAGAGCGTTCGCTTCGCGTACTCGATGGTGCCGTTGCAACATACTGTGCAGTTGGTGGTGTCGAACCACAGTCAGAGACTGTATGGCGCCAGGCTGACAAGTACAATGTTCCTCGTATCGGCTATGTGAACAAGATGGACCGTTCGGGTGCAGACTTCTTTGAGGTAGTTCGCCAGATGAAGGAAGTGCTCGGTGCTAACCCTGTACCAGTTGTCATCCCAATCGGTGCTGAAGAAAACTTCAAGGGTGTAGTTGACCTTATCGAAATGAAGGGTATCATTTGGCACGATGAGACTCAGGGTGCTGAATATGATATCATCGACATTCCAGAGAACCTCGTTGCTGAGGCTGAGGAATGGCGTGGAAAGATGCTCGAAAGCGTAGCAGAATTCGATGACAACCTCATGGAGAAGTTCTTCGACGATCCTTCTACCATCACAAAGGAGGAAATCATCTCTGCCATCCGTAAGGCTACTATCGCTCTCGCTTGTACTCCAATGCTCTGCGGTTCTTCATTCAAGAACAAGGGTGTACAGACTCTCCTCAACTATATCTGTGCTTTCCTTCCATCTCCACTCGACACTGAGGCTGTTGTGGGTACTAACCCTGACACTAAGGATGAGGAAGACCGTAAGCCATCTGAGGATGAGAAGACTTCCGCTCTTGCATTCAAGATCGCTACCGACCCATACGTAGGCCGTCTTACTTTCATCCGTGTTTATTCAGGTAAGATCGAAGCAGGTTCTTATACCTACAATACCCGTTCAGGCAAGAAGGAGCGTGTATCACGTCTCTTCCAGATGCACTCTAACCACCAGAACCCAGTTGAGGTAATCGGTGCAGGTGACATCGGCGCTGTGGTAGGTCTCAAGGATATCCACACTGGTGATACTCTCTGTGATGAGGACGCTCCAATCGTACTCGAATCAATGGACTTCCCAGATCCTGTAATCGGTATCGCAGTTGAGCCAAAGACTCAGAAAGACCTCGACAAGCTCTCTCTCGGTCTCCAGAAACTCGCTGAGGAGGACCCAACATTCACAGTGAAGACTGATGAGCAGTCAGGTCAGACTGTCATCTCTGGTATGGGTGAGCTTCACCTTGATATCATCATCGACCGTCTGAAGCGTGAGTTCAAGGTTGAGTGTAATCAGGGTAAGCCACAGGTTAACTACAAGGAAGCAATCACTAAGACTGTCAACCTCCGTGAGGTTTACAAGAAGCAGTCGGGTGGTCGTGGTAAGTTCGCTGATATCATCGTTAACGTCGGTCCTGTTGATGACGACTTCGAAGGCACTGGTCTTCAGTTCGTTGATGAGGTTAAGGGCGGTAACGTGCCTAAGGAATTCATCCCTGCAGTTCAGAAAGGCTTCGCTGAGGCTATGAAGAACGGTGTGCTCGGTGGTTTCCCAATGGACAGCCTTAAGGTAACTCTCGTGGATGGTTCATTCCACCCAGTTGACTCAGACCAGTTGTCGTTCGAAATCGCAGCTCGTCAGGCTTACAAGAATGCTTGTTCGCAGGCTAAGCCAGTGCTCATGGAACCTATCATGAAGCTTGAAGTTGTTACTCCAGAGGAGAATATGGGTGATGTGATTGGTGACCTCAACAAGCGTCGTGGCCAGGTAGAAGGTATGGACAATGCCCGCAGCGGTGCCCGCATCGTAAAGGCTATGGTTCCACTGGGCGAGATGTTCGGCTATGTAACAGCTCTCCGTACCATCACTTCAGGTCGTGCAACTTCTTCTATGCAGTATGACCACCACGCTCCTGTATCTTCAAGCATCGCTAAAGAGGTACTCGCAGAGTGCAACGGCCGCGTAGATCTCGCATAATGAAAAAGAAAGCAGTCTTGTGGGGTGGGTGAGCAAACGACTCTTTACCCACTCTCCACAAAATTGCAAATTGTAAATATCTAAATTGTAAATTGAATTATGAGTCAGAAAATTCGTATCAAGCTTAAATCTTACGATCACAACCTCGTGGACAAGTCTGCAGAGAAGATCGTTAAGACAGTAAAGGCTACTGAGGCTGTAGTGAGCGGTCCTATTCCACTCCCAACTCACAAGCGCATCTTCACAGTGAACCGCTCTACCTTCGTAAACAAGAAGTCTCGTGAGCAGTTCGAACTTAACACTTACAAGCGTCTCATCGACATCTACAGTTCTACAACAAAGACTGTTGATGCTCTCATGAAGCTCGAACTCCCTTCAGGTGTTGAAGTTGAGATCAAGGTGTAGGATTAACCCCTATAGATTAAGCATGCTTCCGGTTCGCCGGATGCGTGCTTTTTCTGTCTTTTGAGGCCGGACTTGACTTCTGTACACATTATTTATATATATAGACGGCGCTTTCGGAACAAAAAGTTGTTCTCGGAAGTGAAAAAATGTCATAAAATATTGTGTGAATGAAAAAAAAGTCTTACCTTTGCAGTCGAAAAAGGCGGAATTGCGCTGATTTTATTCATCAATCTGCCGAAAAAGAGCGTCTTGGACCCCAAAATGGAGGTCTTAGTACGGTCTTTTTATGCGCGTATATGAGAAGACATCCTTCTCACACTACCGTAAGAATTGATTAAAAACAACAATAAATTATTAACATTATTAATTAAATTAGAAATGCCAGGATTAATTGGAAAAAAAATCGGAATGACTTCCGTTTTCAGTGCCGATGGTAAGAACGTTCCATGCACTGTTATCGAATTGGGTCCTTGTGTTGTTACTCAGGTTAAGACCGTCGAAAAGGATGGTTACGCAGCTGTTCAGGTTGGTTTCGAAGAGGCTAAGGAAAAGAACACTACAAAACCTATGATGGGCCACTTTGCTAAGGCCGGTACAACACCAAAGCGCCACTTGGCCGAGTTCACTTATGAAGAGGAACACAACCTCGGTGATGTAATCACTGTAGATCTCTTCAACGATGCAAACTATGTAGATGTTTGCGGTACTTCAAAAGGTAAGGGATTCCAGGGCGTTGTTAAGCGCTGGGGATTCAATGGTGTAGGTCAGGCTACACACGGTCAGGACGACCGTCTCCGCAAGCCAGGTTCTATCGGTGCTTGTGCCACTCCTTCTCGTGTATTCAAGAACCTCCACATGGGCGGTCACATGGGCAACGAGCGCGTAACAACTCAGAACCTTCAGGTTATTAAGGTTATCCCAGAGCACAACCTTCTTCTCGTTAAGGGTAGTGTTCCAGGTTACAAGGGTTCAATCGTAATTGTAAACAAGTAAAGACATGGAAGTTTCAGTATTAAACATCAAAGGTGAGGATACAGGTAAGAAGGTCGTTTTGAACGATGCTATCTTCGGAATTGAACCAAACGACCATGTAATTTACCTCGCAGTAAATCAGTACCTCGCTGCTCAGCGCCAGGGTACTCACAAGTCAAAGGAAAGAAGCGAAATCACAGGCTCTACCCGCAAGCTCATCCGCCAGAAGGGTGGTGGCGGCGCTCGCCGTGGCGATATCAAGTCTCCAGTACTCCGTGGTGGTGGCCGCGTATTCGGTCCTCAGCCTCGCGACTATTGGTTCAAGCTCAACAAGAAGGTTAAGAACCTCGCTCGCAAGAGCGCTCTCTCATACAAGGCTCAGCAGAACGCTATCATCGTAGTCGAGGACTTCGCATTCGATGCTCCAAAGACTAAGGATGCAGTCGCTCTCCTCAGCAACCTCAAGGTAGAGGGCAAGAAGACTCTTATCCTTTTGCCAGAAGTAAATAAGAACATCTATTTGTCAACTCGTAACATCCAGCGTGTAAACGTTATGACTGCAAGCGATGTCAATACCTACAAGGTAATGAACGCAAACGTACTCGTTATGACAGAAAGCGCTGTTAAGTTGGTAGACGAAACAATTAACAAATAAATTAGGAGGCATAGAATATGGCATACATCGTAAAACCATTGGTCACTGAAAAGATGACAGCAATTTCTGAGAAGCAGAACAATGTTTTCGGCTTTATCGTGCTTCCATCTGCCAACAAGATCGAGATTGCAAAGGAAATTGAAGCTAAGTATAACGTAAATGTAGTTTCTGTAAACACCATGAACTACGCTGGCAAGCGTAAGAGCCGCTACACTAAGGCTGGTGTTATCAAGGGAAGCAGCAAGGCCTACAAAAAGGCTATTGTTACTCTCAAAGAAGGTGAAACTATCGATTTCTATAGTAACATTTAATAATAAAAATGGGTATTCGTAAATTTAGACCTGTTACTCCAGGTCAACGTCACAAAGCTATTGGTACTTTCGATGATGTTACTACATCAGTACCAGAGAAGACTCTTGTTTACGGTAAGCGTAGCACAGGTGGTCGTAACAACCAGGGTCGTTTAACTGTACGCTACAGAGGCGGCGGTCACAAGAGACTCCTTCGTTTTATCGATTTCAAGAGAGACAAGGACGGTATTCCTGCAGTAGTAAAGACAATCGAGTATGATCCAAACCGCTCGGCTCGTATCGCACTCGTCTTCTACGCTGACGGTGAAAAGCGTTACATTGTTGCTCCTAACGGATTGCAGGTAGGCGCTACTATCATGTCGGGTGAGGATGCTACTCCAGACCTCGGCAACACTCTTCCACTCGAGAAGATCCCTGTGGGTACTGTTATCCACAACATCGAGCTTCGTCCAGGACAGGGTGCTAAGATGGTTCGTTCTGCAGGTAATTTCGCTCAGTTAACTTCTCGCGAAGGCAAGTTCTGCGTAATCAAACTCCCTTCAGGCGAAATTCGTAAGGTGCTCTCTGTTTGCCGTGCTACAATCGGTAGCGTAAGCAACTCAGACCACGCACTTGAATCTTCAGGTAAGGCTGGCCGCAGCCGCTGGTTAGGACGTCGTCCACACAACCGCGGTGTAGTAATGAACCCTATCGATCACCCAATGGGTGGTGGTGAAGGACGTCAGACTGGTGGACACCCACGTTCACGCAACGGTCTTTACGCTAAGGGTCTCAAGACTCGCGCACCAAAGAAGCAGTCAAGCAAGTATATAATCGAAAGATGTAACAAGAAATAAAGTTAACTGAATATGAGTCGTTCATTAAAGAAAGGTCCATACATCAACGTAAAGCTCGAAAAGAAGGTTCTCGCTATGAACGAGAGCGGTAAGAAGAGCGTTATCAAGTCATGGGCTCGTGCTTCAATGATATCTCCAGACTTCGTCGGACATACTATTGCAGTACATAACGGTAATAAATTTATCCCTGTTTATGTTACCGAAAACATGGTAGGACACAAGCTCGGTGAGTTCGCCCTCACTCGTACTTTCCGTGGCCATGCAGGTAACAAGAAAAAGTAATAAACAGGCTTCACAAGTAAAAAAGACTTTTATATAATGGGAGCAAGAAAACATTTAATGGCCGAAAAAATCAAAGAGGCCAAAAAGACTACCTATTTTGCTAGTCTTCGCAATGTTCCTTCCTCACCTCGCAAGATGCGCTACGTCGCTGATCTCGTAAGAGGTATGGAAGTTGGCAAGGCTATCGCTACCCTCAAGTTCAACAGCAAGGATGCTGCTAAGGACCTCGAGAAGGCACTCCGCTCTGCTATTGCTAACTGGGAACAGAAAAACGAACGTAAGGCTGAAAACGGTGAACTCTACATCTCTAAGATCTTCGTTGACGAAGGTGCTACTCTCAAGCGTATGCGCCCAGCTCCACAGGGTCGTGGATACAGAATTCGCAAGCGTTCAAATCATGTTACAGTATTCGTGGACGCTAAAACTAATGATGAGAAGTAATTATGGGACAAAAATGTAATCCAATAAGCAACCGCCTCGGCATCGTCAGAGGTTGGGATTCAAACTGGTTCGGTGGCAAAGACTTCGGTGATAGCCTCCTCGAGGACAGCAAGATCCGTAAGTATCTTAACGCTCGTCTCGCTAAAGCAAGTGTTTCTAAGATTGTTATCGAAAGAACTCTTAAACTTGTCACTATCACTATCTGCTCTGCTCGTCCAGGTATCATCATCGGTAAGGGCGGACAGGACGTGGAAGCTCTTAAGAAGGAGCTCAAGAAGGTAACTGACAAGGAAATTCAGATTAACATCTTCGAAATCAAGCGTCCTGAACTAGACGCTGTAATCGTCGCCAACAACATCGCTCGCCAGATCGAGGGCAAGATCGCATACCGTCGCGCTATCAAGACTGCTATCGCTAACACAATGCGTTCAGGTGCTGAAGGCATCAAGGTACAGATCTCCGGACGTCTCAATGGTGCAGAAATGTCACGTTCTGAGATGTATAAGGAAGGTCGTACTCCACTCCACACACTCCGCGCAGATATCGACTACTGCCTCGCAGAGGCACTCACTAAGGTAGGTCTCCTTGGCATTAAGGTATGGATTTGCCGCGGCGAAAAGTTCGGTAAGCAGGATCTCACTCCTAACTTCGCTCAGCAGAAGGAAACCGGTCGTGGTGGCAATGGTGGTAACGGTAACGGTCGTCGTTTCCGTAACAGAAAGTCTAATCGCAATTAATCAGTAGAACAATGTTACAGCCAAAAAGACAAAAATATAGAAGACCGCAAAAAGGCCGCGGTCGTTTGAACGGTGTCTCTCACAGAGGTACTGAGCTCGCTTTCGGTAGCTTTGGCATCAAGGCTCTTCAGACTCGCTGGATCACTGCACGTCAGATTGAGGCTGCCCGTGTAGCTATCACTCGTCACATGCAGCGTCAGGGTCAGGTTTGGATTCGCATCTTCCCTGACAAGCCAATCACTAAGAAGCCTGCTGACGTCCGAATGGGTAAAGGTAAGGGTGACCCATACCAGTATGTATTCCCTGCTAAGCCAGGCCGTATACTTTTCGAGATTGAAGGCGTTTCTTATGAAATCGCTAAGGAGGCTCTCCGCCTCGGCGCTCAGAAGTTGCCTACTACTACTAAGTTTGTTGTACGTCGTGATTACGACAAAAACGCTTAATTATGAAGAATTCAGAAATTAGAGAACTCAGCACTGCAGAACTCGCAGAGCGTATCGAGACTGAGGTTGCGAACTTGACTAATATGAAGTTCAATCACAACATCGCTCCAGTGGAGGATAATTCTCAGATTAAGAAGCTCCGTCGTGACATCGCTCGTATGAAGACTGAACTCAGTGCAAGAAACAATTAATTCAGAGACGCAAATGGAAAGAAATTTAAGAAAACAGCGTCAGGGTGTTGTTACTAGCGACAAGATGGACAAGACTATCGTAATCGCAGCAAAATTCAAGGAGAAGCACCCTATCTATGGTAAGTTTGTCCAGAAGACAAAGAAGTACCATGCTCACGACGAGAACAATGAGGCACATGTAGGTGATACTGTACTCGTGATGGAAACTCGTCCATTGAGCAAAGCAAAGAGATGGAGATTAGTACAAATCGTTGAAAGAGCTAAGTAATTATGATACAGGTAGAATCAAGATTATCAGTTGCTGACAACAGCGGTGCACGCGAGGTACTTTGTATCCGTGTACTCGGCGGTACTCGCCGTCGTTACGCTACAGTCGGTGATATTATTGTGGTAGCCATCAAGAGCGCTATCCCTACGAGTGAAGTCAAGAAGGGTACAGTATCAAAGGCTTTGATTGTACGCACTAAGAAGGAAGTACGCCGTCCAGATGGTTCTTACATCCGTTTCGACGACAACGCATGTGTACTCCTCAACAACGCAGGTGAAATGCGTGGTAGCCGTATCTTCGGCCCTGTAGCTCGTGAACTCCGTGCTGTTAACATGAAGGTAGTTTCTTTGGCTACTGAAGTACTTTAATCATTTAATGACTTTTACACAAATGAGTAAATTACATATTAAGAAAGGCGACACGGTATATGTAAACGCTGGCAACAATAAAGGCAAGTCAGGCAAGGTCCTCTCTGTCGATATCGAAAAGCAGCGCGCCGTTGTCGAGGGTGTTAACATGGTTAAGAAGAGCACTAAGCCTAGTGCTGCACACCCACAGGGAGGTATTATTGAGCAAGAGGCTCCTATCCATATCTCTAACCTCAACCCAGTTGACCCAAAGACTGGAAAGCCAACACGTATCGGCCGCAAGTTGGGTGAGAATGGTAAGTTAGTTCGTTACGCTAAAAAGTCAGGGGAGGAAATCTAATGGCAACTACAGCACAACTTAAGAATGTATATGC
>R05__coassemble_726_pt1 | contig 13866 bp, 6 predicted proteins | sample R05__metabat2_low_PE_025 | metagenome-assembled genome bin R05 | reverse complement strand
TAACGGACAAAGCATCAGCATCAAAATTAGTACTTTTACCAGCAACCAGGGAATCTAATCTGTCAAAAATAGTATCTTCAAACTTCCTTGTCGATTCTCTACCTGCCGTAGTGACATCGTCATTCATCGAAGAAATAAGAGAGTCTATGTTTCGATTCAACTTATCCAACTCGTATTTTTTTCTCCGAATAGCTTCATCTGCTTCTTTATCGTTGCTAGTTGCAGATTGCAACTCACCAATTCGCGACACGAGCAAAGAAACAAGATTTTTCAGTCTCTGATTATTAACCCCATTGAGGATTTTGTCCTTCTGAGACTGAATCTTATCAAGTAAAGAATACAATTCACTCAGATTGTCCTTATTAGCTGATACACATGTAATGTTCTCAAGTCCTATCTTTATATTATCACCTATGTACTTCTTGATAATTTCAAGTTCTGAAGAAGGTTTCGTATCACATTTAGTTAGTACAAGATATATTGGACGTTTTGAGAGCGACATTGTCTTGACAAAATCTGTAAGCGATTTTGTAAGTTGTTGATTGACATCTGATACAAGCAGAATTGCATCTGCTTGTGGTAAAAAATCCACCAATGTCTGCTTATGCTTAGGGTCAGGCGAAGATAGTCCCGGAGTATCAACTAATATAGTTGAAGATGGCACTTTTGTTGATGTATCAAATACTGTAACCACTTTAGCATCCGCTAGAGTATCATTTTTCAAATCTGCAATATTAACAACTTCTACAAATTCTCCATGATTGCTCAAGACCGTTGCATGACAATTATCACATCCAAAATGCACTTCATATATAGTGGCAGTTGTCGGTTTTGTGGCTGTTTCCAACTTTTTACTATCTGTTAGTGCATTTATGAGTGTTGTTTTGCCCGAACTGAATTCACCTACTAAAGGTAAGACAAGGGGACTATTGGGTTGAGACATTCTCGCTGCAATATTCTGCAATTCTTTCGTAATCTCTGAGAATCCCAACTCGGTTGATATATCTATTAAACGATTCACATCCATTGCAATACAGTTTACATTATCCAATTCTATCTACTTGTAAGTCTGTTGTATTTAATGCTCCGGCCTTCTTGATGTCGATACCGTAGATGCGGTAGAAGGCATCGATGACGGGTTGGCCACCGTTGGTGGTGACGGGGTTGGAGAAGGAGTTGGAGACTACCTGGACGGACATGCCGGGTTCGAGGCGGATACCATTTGTGTACTTGGTACGCTTGACTGTGATTTGAAATAATGGCATAGTGTATTTTGTTTTAAGAGTTTATGATTTGCAAAGTTATTAAGGATTTGGGGAATCAAGCGGTAAGCAATCGGGATTTTGTGTAGTCAAAAGTCTCGATTGCTTGCTAAATGTAGGTGCATACGGGATGTGGACAGACTTGTGAGACTGCCGAGGTGGTGGTGGATGGTTGGTCGGGATGCATGGTCGTTAGCGGTGCTGATCCTCTGGGTGGGTGCCAACGACTCCGGAATTGGCGATTAGTTATTTTGGGGTACACATATATTTAAAAGGAAGCGTGGAGCCAGCCCGTTTGCTCGTTCCACGTTACTTGGCCTTCGCATTGCCCTTCCTGTCGAAACGAGCAACGCTGAAAGCCCCACACCGTGTATGATATGTGTTGCCATCACGAGCCGGGCTGGTAAAGCGCCTGGAGCTAGTGAGGGCGTACAATATACACTTAAAATGGGGCGTTCCCGTTGCTTTGTTTTTGACAGGAAGATTGAAGTTGCGAAGTTCAGTAACGTCAAAACCAAAGCGTTGAGGTACGCCTTTTTATTTATATGTATCTTCTGGTCCCGCTCCGCCCTTGGGGCTTTCGGCAGGAGAAGATGTCGCAAATGTAGTGTTTTTTGGAGAAAGGGCAAAATTTTGGATGGGAAAATGTTAGCGAAAAGGCAAAAATTGTATCAGAAGGATAGTTTTTTGCTGAAAATATATATAATCGAGTGCTTAGTCCCGCATTTATCGCAGGTGAATGTTGTATATGTTCTTGTCATATCGAAATATTGTTTTAAGCGTTTTCTGTTGCAAAGGTATGGATTTGTCCCGATATATATATATATTATTATGTAGTTTGTATTCCAAAAACCACACAAATGTTGACATAATGTGTACATTTACAAAACACGGACACTATTTTGCGAAGTTGACACAATAGAAGAATTAAATTTCCGTTATATATATAATAAGGAGTACCTTTGCAAAACAAATTCGAAACAGTGATGTCACAAGAGTCCACAAAGTACGAAGAATGGCTTACCACAATAGCCAACACACGCCTCATCTACAACACGATGGATGAACTTGAAAATATGCTTGACAACCATTCTATCCATAGCAATGGCATCAAGCGTTGTTTTACAACACAGCAGAAACTGCGTTCTGCCTTCCGTGATCTGAAGGTGGAGGTGGAAAATATGACAGATGAAATCGTAAATCTTGACCGCGTCATGATTCATTACAAGCGTGCCTGGCTGTTCTTTCACGAAAACCTCTATCGGAGGGCAAATCCCGAACAGACGACAATTGAATTGCTATCATTCTGTTACCCTCCTTATAATCGTGAAGGGATTGGTGCAAAAAGACGAGCTATTTATGAACAAGTCATCGAGCAGAATATCAATGTTCCGTTTCTTGTTCTCATGCTTATGAAAGCCATTTCTGGCTATGACTCAAAAGAAGGCGATGTCGCTGATATGGCTACTCAGTTTGAGCGGGTGATGCTGCTGATGGAGAAGTTCACGGGTTCGGGAACCATGTTTGCAGTTCTCCCTGCTATCACAAAAGCCAGGGATGAAAAGAACAAATCGCGTTTGATGCTGCTTTTCCACGTTTCAGAGATTCTCAACACATACGAATCATATACAGATTCTGCCAATCTTTACGACACTTCCAATGATCTGAAAGCCACCAGATACAACCTTGATATTGTCGGATTTTGGAACGAATGCGAAGGCAAACTCCTCTACACAGATTTCTGGCAGGTAGAAGATGCTTTGGAATACGGAACATATTTCATAACTCACTGGCATAAAGATGCAGAGAATCGTCTTACCGGCATACGCTATACTCTGTTCATCAATGAAGGCCCGAATGGAAATCTTATGTATTATCTTTTGCATCCAGAAGCTATCAAGCATCGTATGAAAGGACTAGCGTATGGTGATTCAGAGCATGTGTGGTATCAGACGGAATGGCTCGACAACAAACCAGAAACATTGCCATTGCAGCGCCTTATGTTCTCTGAAGTTTGGCCATTGAAGATAAACCTTACACGTTGCACTGACGAAAAAGTGATATCACAATACGACAGGTGGCTGAATCATGACTGTGAAATTGTAAAGCCATACGCACATCTTGAATATGATTTTCATCCGAATATCTATGCTATAACCCAAACCCACATTTACATTCCGTCTGAAGTTGAGGGAGAATATTACAAGATACCAAAGTCTGCATACGAAGGGTTTGATCGTATCCAAACATCTGATAATGTGGGAACTATGTCGATGAACGGAAAGACCTACCTTGCATTTGACGAACTGATGCTTTATATTGGTACTAGCAAGAAGGAACTGCAACGATATCAAATAGAAAAAGTCTGCTGCATCGATTAGTCTTTACCTCACACAAGATGTGGGGCAGAATTTGCGAGTTGAACGAGTTTCTCTTCACACTTCACAACCGGGTGGTAAGTAGATTGTAATCTGTAGGTTAGTTGGATGAAGAGTAGTTTTTTAGTCTTCACATACACGTCACGGGTTAAAGGAGGTGAAGAGATGTGATGAGTGGACGGAAACTCTTCACACATATATACGGTTGAGCTTCAATTCGTTGAGCTTATTTTGTGAAGAGTGAAGAGAGGAGCAAGAATTAAGAATTTATAATTGAGAGCCGACAATAGGACGTTTCGGGCAAAACATCTAGAGGAATGAGGCAAAAGTACCTGATGTTTCGCCTTAAACATCTAGAGGATTGGAGCAAAAGTACCTGATGTTTTTATTCCCCCTGTGCCTTCTTGAGCCACTCGCTTGGAGTGAGACCTTCAAACTTCTTGAAGACACTGAAGAAACTGGAACGTTTGAAACCGCACATCTCGCTGATGGCGAGGACGGTAAGGTTGGCATTCTTCGGTTCGAGAGCGATGTGCTTGAAGTGGGCTATGCGGTAGGAGTTGATGTAGTCGAAGTAGTTGGTGTGCATGTAATCGTTGAACATCTGAGAGAGGGTGGCAGAGTTGGTACCTGCATGTTCGGCCAGTTCGCTGATGCGCAGGTTGTCGCGCAGGAACGGTCGGTCGGACTCCATGTAGGCATCGACCTTCTGTTTCAGTTCCCTGAAACTCTGCGAACGGTACTTGAGCATGTCCTCCTTCTCCTGTTTCTTCTGCTGCTCAACCTTTTGCTTCTGCTCCTCGTTCTCACGGATATGCTGACTTACAGCATTTGCCGAGGCAAGCTGGAGTTCGAGTTGGTGCTTCTGCCGGGTGAGTTCCAGGAGCTGTATGCGTCGTTTGCGCAAGCGCCAGGCAACCATCAGGGCAACCAGTGCGATGATGAGTACCAGCATCTCTAGGTAGAAGAGCAAAGACGGGAGGACCACCACCCGGATTGTGATGCGCGACTCAGGATGTCCGGCAAGTTGGAGGTCGAGATGATGCACTCCGAGCATGAGGTTGGACACAGAGACAGGATGACTGGCAGAAGCAACGGTCTGCTCTCCCCCATCGATGCTCCACTCGAAGTAGCGGTTGAGAGGGTCGGAAGCGTAGTCGAGCATATAAGGAGAGAGGATGATATCACCTGAGGAGAAATTCCACGACTGACGTATGGTATATCCATCGGAAACGGCAGCCTGGGTAGTCATGATTTTGCCGTCGAGAGTATATCGGTCGAAGAACACCTGTGAAGGGACTGCAGAGAGCAGCCGCTTCTGGTTGTCGCGGGTGATGAACACAAGTCCACGGGTGGTAGGTATCCACAGAGTGCCTTCGGAGTCGAGAAGGCAGTCGTCGCGGTTGAACTGGTTGGACGGGAATCCATCCTGAGTACCGAACTGCCGGAAGCCTCCGAACTGACTGTCGAAGAGGAAAAGTCCGTTGTCGGTACCTAAAAGATAGTGCTGGGCGCCACCTACCGTGAGAGGCTGAACGAAGTTGACATACTCGAGGGCAAGTCGGCGGAACACATCATACCGGCCGAAGGAAGTGAGATCGGATGTGGTGTGGAAAAGCATGTCCACCGAACTGGCAATCAAGCCTCCCTGAGGGGTGAGGTTGAAGCGAAGATTGGCCTCACCGTTGAAGAATCCCTGCGGGAAACCGCTGTTCTGAACGCGATTGGTCTTGGGATTGAACAGGCACATACCATCGCCCGTACTCACCCACAGTTTGCCCGACTTGTCGAACATGATGTCATATATATAAGAGGAGAGGATGTCGGACTGAGTGCCATTGTGTTCCTCGACCACATGCAGACTGGCATCGAACACGATAATGCCCTGATTGCTCGCTGAATAGAGTCGTAGTCCATCGGGAGAGACGAGCAGTCGGCTATAGCTGGCATTCTGCAGTCGGTCGGGCATGGAGAGAGGCTGGAGGTCGAGGGTAAGCGGATCGAACGAGAAGAGTCCATGTTCGTAGTTGGCAAATACATACCTTCCTCCGAAATAAACCACATCGAGGATAATGGAACCTCCAATCTCTGCAGGAGAGAAATGGCGCACCACATCGCGCTCTTCATCTACGAAATAAACGCCATCGCGAGTACCGAGAACCAACTGCCGACCACGACGACAGAAACTGCGCACAAAGAGGACCTTGGTCGTGAAGTCCTTGTAACGGTACACTTCGAAGATATTCTGTCGCTTATTCACATTACTGAACCCCTCGAGATAGTAGCCAAACCAATCAGTATCAAGTTCTTTGTCATGGAAAAACGAATAGACAGTATTTGACTCCGCAGCGAGGTGCTGAGTCCTGCCCCCAGAAACGAGATAAGCCCCACTGCCATCGGTGCAGACATATAGTGAGTCGCCCGAAACGGCAAGCTGCTTGATTACAGGAGCTTCGATGAACGACGAACGATGAACGGAGTGCGACTTAGCGTCGAAAACCATCAATCCATTGTTTGCCGTAGCAATGAAGAGGTAGTCGCCCTTGAGGACCATATCGTTGACTGCACCGATAAGGACTGAGTCGGAGAGATTGAACACCTGAGATTTGCCAGACTTGTCGTCGTAGCGGAGAAGTGCTCCAAAGTCGTTCATGGCCCAAACCACATTTTGTCCGTCGGTCGTAAGCGCAGAGATGGCATTCTCGCTTGCTATGATGCTGCCTTTATTTATCAGTATGGTGGAGTGTTTTGCAGAGAGAGATGAGTCGTAGAGCCACACTCCCTGCCGGCAGCCTACAGCAATTTTCCTTTTATTACCGGAGGAAATTATGCCAATTGCATTTACGCCTGAGATCTTCTCATCCACCCCCTCACATCGATGCAAAGCATAGCTTGTCGTGTAGAGCCCGGAACTGGTACCCACAAGAATCTTGTCATCCCCAAGCTGGCAGACGGCATTCACTATATTCCGTTTGCCCTCTCCAGCCGCAAATTCATAGTTGCGCACATTCACTCCATCGTAGGAGAGGAGTCCGTGGTTGGTACCCATCCACATTATGCCACGTCCATCTTTCATGATGCGACGGATGGTGTGACCATGGAGTGCGACATGCTGGGAGCCCTGCGAATGGACATCTGCAAGGGCAAGCAAGAAAGCAAGAAGTGCAAGCAAATGGGTTTTCATGTCATTCTGTTCGTTCAAGGGAAAGGATTTCGGTTGCAAAGATAGAAAAACTCTTTGAAACGAGCAAGTATTAGTCCAAATAAATTTTGTCGGACTTTAGAATTTTTAGTCTAAGTCGCTGAAATATGGCAAGTAAGATATAATTTTGTCCAACTTTTGTTTATAGGACACAAAGGGCACTTTTTTATTTTGCAGCATCAGAAATTAGCAGTAATTTTGCAGCGTGAAACCATATCTACAGGCAAACAGAAAAACAACTATACCTAATTAATAAATAATATGAACTTAAAATCTTTACTTCTCACACTCATTGCTACAACCGGAATGACTGGTTCGGCAATGGCCGACGAGACTCCAACTCAGCCAACAGAAGAGCAGCGAGCACTCGCCAACCAGACCATCACTGATGGCAACTACCGCATCTACACCGTTGTGGGCGGTACCAAGTATTATCTCTACAGTCAGTCGAACCGCCAGGTGCTGCTCACTGCCGACAAGAGCAGCGCAAGCGAATATGCCTTCTCCTACAAGACAGGCCTTGGCAAGTGGGTAGATGACGCATGGAGAATCTGCTATGACGACACTTACCGTTTCTCCAACGGAAGCAATTCCTCAACCAATGGTCAGACTTACCTCAGCATGGCAGAGAGCAAGAACGACCGCGCTGACTTCGAGCGTCAGGTACTCTTTGCCCAGGAAGATGCCGAGAATGCCGGCGAATATGTGTATGCTGTCCGCGCTACCAATGCTACATGCGACAATGAACTCACATGGCAGGCTTGGTCGAAAAACTGCTATTGGACAGTGAACACATCGGCAGATCTGCCTTATCCCTGCTATGATGTGGAGAATGCCGGCAAAGGCAGTTTCATCTGGAAAATCGAGACCACAAAGGAGTCGTACGCCCCTATCGAGACCTACGACATAGCCGACATCACTGCAGAGGAGTTTGCCAAGAACCCAGCAAAGGACATGTGGCGATTCGAGAAGTACGACTACTCGACGGGCAAATACTCCCTCTTCACCCAGTACTCTGACTCCAATGCTGCAAACTACGTAGATATATACCAGCCTTGCCGTGCAGGAGGCGAACGAATCGTGGAGATCGAAGGACTCGAGGGGTGGTCGAACAACAACACATTTGCCATGAATCCTCGCTATGGATGGAGCGACTATGCAGTATATAATAATGGTGGCACAACCAACCAGAGCAAGGAACGCTTCTGCTACGTCACCCGCGACGAACATTTTGGTTATGAGGTTTATTCCAACGATGAATATGCAAGCGTCATCTCATTCGTAGTTCCTGCCGATGGTTTCTACCAGATGGATGCCACCATGCTCCGTCAGGATGTACCAGCCAGCGTCGGTCTGCTCAGCGTAGTGCCTCGTTACCGCTACAGCACAAATGCCGACATCAATTACGCCAACACGAAGTTTGGCATGAATCGCATGCTCTTCGGCCAGATTGGTGGTGAGATTGATGGATTCGTAGCAGGAAGCGCCCATCTCAATGCAGGTGCAGCACAGCGCTACATCGCTCAGGAACCTACAGCGGTCTCTATGTCGTTCGAGGGCAAGAAGGGCGATATCATCTCCTTTGAGGTCAACTCCGACAGCACAGGTGTGAAGAGCAGTTGGGCTCGCGACTACTATGGTCGTGCATTCTATCAGAGTCTTGTAATCGCAGAAGTCACAGAGACTTACGCCCGTCAGAACGAGAACTTCGCCGACACATACGGTGAGAGCGAGGATGTGGAGACACTCAAGCAGCTCGTCGAGGAGTACGAGGAATTTGTCAACAATGCAGATTGTGGCAACAACTTCGGCCAGTACAGCATTGAGATTGCCAACGAACTCATGGAACTTACAGGTGCCGTATATGACGCCATAGATAATGGAGAAATCCATGCATTCAATGCACCATCTTACATTGAAGAACTCCAGACACTCTACAGTAAATTAATTGAGTCAAAGATTGATATCGACTATTCGGCAGAAGGCAACTACCCTCTCTTCACTACCGATGCTGTGACTGGTGAGGTAAAGTACAACCCGGAAATCCTTGCTGACAACACCGACAACCCGTGGGGTTACTACTATTATGAGGTAGCAAATGGTACTTACAACAAGTTTGTCAACCACAACACTTCAAGCAAGGCAGGCACAAGTATCGATGCCTGGTACAAGGGTACTGGCGACTGGCTCTACATCGCCGACAATGGTGCACTCCACCCAATGACTAATTACGCTCCTGCTATTATGTTCACTGCGCCAAAGGATGGTGTATATAAGGTCAACTTCGGTTGCTATCGTCCAAATCCTAATGCCTCGATTGAGAATCCTCTCTGGATTCGTGCCCGTTTCTTGGACAGCGCAACCTCCACACAGGACAAGGACATCTATATGTTTGCCAAGGAGTTCGGTTCGGTTGCCAATGATGGTGAAGGCGGAAAGGCTCCTATCACAATGGAATACTACGTCAACATGAAAGCAGGTGACAAGATTACCTGGGAACTCGACTGCTACACTTGCAACCGCAACTCAAGTGCAGGCACTCAGATCACTACCCTCACAGTATGTGCAGGTATCGATGCAGAAAGTCCTTACACTCTCGAAAATATCCCAGCAGAGGCTGACATCTTCGATGCCTACACAGCAGGCGACCCAAGCACACTCAGCATTGCCATCGCTACAGCACAGACGACTCTCAATAAGTACAAAGATAATGTAGGTACTGATGGCGGTCAGTACTCAGCAGCCCTCTGCGAAGCTCTCGAAACAGAAATCAGCAAGGCATCGGCAATGGCCGAGAATGGTGACACTCAATACAACATGGACCTCGAAGTCGTAGCACTCAATGCTGCAGCTGAGGCATTCGAGGCATCACGTATGCCTTTCGAAATCTTCATCGAAGGTTCTTATGCCATCAACCTCGTTGACACAGAGAAGTATCTCACCCAGAAGAACAAGAACGGAAGCGGCTCGAACTACTATGCTGCCATGACCGACTATGCTGGTGTAGTAGCCGATGCGACGAAGAACAGCAAGGAAGTAACCGAATACAACTGGACATTCACATTCAAGAAGATCACCAAGCAGGTATCTACCGGTGAATACGACGAGTCAACAGGCGAGGAAATCACTGTACCTGTCGAGCAGACTTCCATCTACGGAAACGACGGTTATGTAAGCACACTCGGTTATGTACAGCAGACAGCCGACGAGACTGCCGCTCCAGCATTCAGATTCTTCAAGTACAATGCTGACGATGAAGCATTTGCCATCATGAATGAGGATGGTGCTTACTGGAACGGTTCGTTCACATGGAGCAGTCCTTACGACAAGATGAACACAACTTCTACTCCTAACTACATCTTCGTTCTCTCCGACATGACTCTCGAGAAGGCAACAAGCGTTGAGACGGTCGAGACCAATGCTGCAGTCGTTTCAACTCAGTATTATTCTCTCTCTGGTGCCCGCATCGCTTCGCCTAAGCAGGGCGTGAACATCCGTCAACAGAGACTTTCCGATGGCCGCATCGTGACGAGTAAGATTCTTGTGAAATAACCACTTTCTGGCATCATCGGCAGGAAAATATGACTCTTTTAGTTTGATTTCGTGCCGATGATGCTTTCTTTTTAAGAAAAAGTTTGTATCTTCACGCAAATTTTAATTTGCATTACCATGAAAAGATTTCTTCTTACAATATCTATCGCACTTTCCTTCGCTACTTCTTGGGCTCAGACAAATGGTTACGACTCTTCCGACCGAGGTTTCATCCATCCGGGAGGATTGCACACTCAAGCCGACTTCGACCGAATCAAACAGCAGTTGGCCGAAGGCAATGAAAAGGTCACTGAGGCTTACAACGTGCTGAAGAATGCAGAATATGCTCAGCCGGGCGTGGTGAGTTATCCGGTCGAGACCATCGTGCGAGGGGGCGGATCGGGAGAGAACTACATCAATGCTGCCCGTGGTGCGACAATGGCCTATCAGAATGCACTCCGATGGAAGATTGAGGGCAACGCTGCATGTGCCAAGAATGCCGTGAAGATTCTCATGGCATGGGCCAACACCACAAAACGGGTGACTGGCGATTCAAACTTCGCTCTGGCCACTGGTATCTATGGCTACGAATTTGCGCAGGCTGCAGAGTTGATGCGCGACTACGAGGGATGGAGCCGTGAAGACTTCCAGACCTTCAAGCGCTGGATGCTCGACGTGTGGTATCCAGGCATTCAGAGTTTTCTGCGCTACCGCAACGGAACATGGCAGAACTCCAGTGTGTGGTGGCAGGCACCTGGCACCTACTGGTCCAACTGGGGACTATGCAACGCTATGGCAGCCATCAGCATCGGCATCCTCTGTGATGATGTGTTTATTTACAATCAGGGTATGTCGTTCATCAAGTACGATCAGGTTGGCAACTACAAGGAACCCAAGACGCTGAACAACGGTGGCTATTGCAACAACTGCATCCACAACGACGGCTTGACGGAGTTCTGGGGTAACCTCATCGTCACCACCACCGAGTGGGAAGGCGAGACGGGAGCCTACGGCAAGGTGGGCCAACTCAATGAGTCGGGTCGTGATGCCGGTCATGCTGCAATGTCGCTCGGTCTTGCTGTGGACATTGCCCACATGGCATGGAATCAGGGCGACGACCTCTTCTCCTATATGGATCACCGTCTTGCAGCGGGCACAGAGTATCTTGCAGCTCAGTGCCAGAGCGTGGAAGGTCTGCCTTGGACGAACTACCACTACGGCAGCAACCAGTACCACTACATTGATTCGCGTGCATGGCTCATGACTGGCCCTGCTCTCGGTGCACAGATGCGTGCCTATTGGGGTACGGTCATCGGCCACTACGAGGGCGTGAAGGGTGTCAAGATGCCCTATAGCGAATGGTGCTATAAGGAGATGGGCATCGACGACGGAGGCACGGGAAGCACGAGTGGCGACTATGATCACCTGGGCTACTCTGTCCTGATGAACACTTACGGCAACACTGAAGATGGCATTTACCTGAACGACAATCCTCCTACAGAACTCACAGGAACCGTCACCTATGGCGGAACAACTTACAACCAGACAGATATTGGTGGTCTGAAGAACACCTACAACAACACGGCTTATGCCCTTCGTGCTCTCAAGGCTGGCACTGAGGTGACTCTCTCGCCTCAAGTGGCTGATGACAGCGAGGACTCGGGCAACTGGCAGTGGGAATCGGGCGAGACGACTCGTGAGATTACCGTTACGGCAGAGCGTTCGCACATCTATCGTGTCACTTACACTAATGCAAATGGCGTGAAGAGCCAGCAGTGTTTCTCCGTTGCTGTGCTCGGCGACTGCAACGAGACTCGGATGACAGCAACCATCACAGCAGGCGACAACACAGTAACCAAGACCATCAACGAAGGTGACGATAAGAGCATAGGTTGCATGGTCACTCCAGGAACTGCCGTCACTCTGAGTCTTGTGGACAATGCGGGTTACTGCAACTACAAGTGGAGCAACAGCAAGACAACAAGTGAAATCTCTCTTTCTGCAGTAAACGAGTCGCAGACTCTCACCTGCACCGTGCAGACTATGGGCGGAAAGGAGCAGACAGTCACCTTTCGTCTTAACGTGTACGAACAGGAAGAGACGGAACGGGTAGTGGACAATGCTAACTACCTCATCCGACACAGATATACCGACACTTACCTCACAAACAGAGGCGACTCGGCTGTGCTTGCGGCTGAGAACAAGGAACTTAGTCAGGTATGGATGATTGAGCACACAGGTACAGCAGCTAAGTACAACATCATGTCTCTTGCCGATTCGATGTATCTGAAGAATACTGGTTCCATGTACAAGCTGAAGACTCGTCCTCATCGCATTGCATTTGCCAAAGGAAGCAACTATTGCGCTTTCTACAACACAAGCAATCAGTATTGGGCAGTAAATGATGATGGAATGATTGAATTTGCGAAATTAAGCGTGCTCGACGATTTTGCCTTCGAGATCATCCCATACGATGACGACCCGACCGACATCGAATCAGTAAAGGCATCGAGCGATGCAGAGGAACACATCTATTCGATAACAGGCATCCAACTTTCTTCTCCACACAAAGGGCTTAGCATCATCCGTCAGGGTGATGGAAAAGCGCTGAAAATCTATAAATGAAAAGAATACTTTTAACCATAGTTTTTGCCTTAGGCGTCGCCTCGTTGTGGGCGCAGAATCTGGATGTCGATAAGGAGATTGCTTATTGCAAAGCACAAGTTGCCCGTTCGCTCAGCGAACTCTCCCCTCTCGACTACACCAAGACTCCACGCAACATCCCAGCCGACGGGAAGCACTGGAACCTGCGGGATGCAAAGACGCCCGACGAATGGTGCAGCGGTTTCTGGCCAGGCATTCTCTGGATGTGTGGCAGCGATGAGGCGAAGCGTTACACCAACGAACTGGAATATCTTGCCTACCGGCCGATATACGACCACGATCTGGGGTTTCAGATGATTGGCTCGTTCATGAAGGGTTATGTGGCGACTCACGATGAGCATTACAAAGAGGTGTTGTGTGCAGCTGCAGATTCTTTGGCCACTCTCTTCAACCCAAAGGTTGGCACACTCCTTTCGTGGCCCCGCAATGTGGGGATGTTCGGCGGGCACAACACTATCATCGACAACATGATCAATCTCGAGTTGCTTTTCTTCTCGGGAAAGAAGGAGAACATCGACATCGCCATTTCCCATGCTGACACAACCATGAAGTATCATTTCCGTCCGGACTTCACCGTCAATCATGTTGCAGTGTATGACCCCGTCACGGGCAAGCACCTCTACAACTGCACCCATCAGGGATTTGGCGACAACACACTCTGGTCGCGTGGACAGGCTTGGGCCATCTATGGTTACACGATGGTTTACCGCTACACTCACGACCTGAAATACCTCGACTTTGCACAGAAGGTAACCGACGTGATGCTCAGTCAGTTGCCGGACGATAAGATTCCGTGGTGGGATCAGGGCGATCCGATGAAGCCCTACAG
>R05__coassemble_708_pt1 | contig 14251 bp, 10 predicted proteins | sample R05__metabat2_low_PE_025 | metagenome-assembled genome bin R05 | reverse complement strand
AGCTGCCCTCATCATGTCCGCTGCCGTTGTACTTGCGAAGACACAAGCCGAACAGAAAGTGTACGTTCATGGTAAGGAAAAGGTTATCGTCGGGGCAATCAAGGGCGGACGCAGCGTGGCGTTTTGGACCGTTGGTATAATGACTGCCATCGTGTGCGGGCTGATCTTTGTCGATAATGTCTCGACGGCAGCCATGCTTTTCCTCGTCATCGTACTCATGATGTTCTTTGCCCATGTACCTTACGACTTGATGCTCAAGGGACTTGGCGGCATCGCGGGTTTTGTCATCTTTGTAGGAGCAATCGCGGCCTTCACCCCGGATGATACTCTCGCTCAGATTCCTGGTATGAGTCGTGTCGTGACGGGTAAGCATCGTATTCTCCGCAAACTGGGTATGGCTGAGGATAAAGAGACCGTGGAGAAGAAGCAGGCGGAGTTCGATAATTTCGTCGCAAACCTCGAAAAGAGGTGTACTCCTGGCACTCCCGAATACAAGAAAGAGATAGCTGATTATAATCACAAGAAGGATATTGCCGAACTTCTCGGCGACAAGAACTCGCAGACTACTTATGCGAATATAGCCATCGCCAACTCAAATGTTATTGGCCTCGGCCCTGGCAACTCCATCCAGCGCGACTTCCTTCAGCACGCTGAGTCCGACTTCATATATGCAATCATCGTGGAGGAGACGGGACTCGTGGGGGCTCTTGTGGTCATGGCGCTCTATGTGATACTGCTCATACGTTGCGGCCGAATAGCACAAAAGAGCAAGATTTTCTTCCCTGCATTCCTCGTGTTAGGTCTTGGCATGATGATGGTGCTGCAGGCTCTGGTCAACATGGCCGTGGCCGTTGGTGCATTCCCTGTGACAGGTCAGACTCTCCCTCTCATCAGTAAGGGCGGTTCGTCGATTCTCATCACCAGTTTCTACATTGGAATGATTCTCAGTGTAAGCCGTTATGTGGCTGCTCAGGCCCAGACAAAGATGCCGGAGGACACGAAGACTGAAGGCGAGACTCTTGAGTACACGACTGACGGCACAATGGTCTGAAAACAACACATTCGGACGATTTTAAGCATATTTTTGGGGGTAAATTGCATTTTCTGTAAATCTTTACCAAGAATTCAATAAAAATTTCGTATATTTGCTCGTTAATAATGAGTTTCATGTGGCTTTGCCACATCAAAATAGAAGCCAAAAAAGAAATGGAACAGAACGGAAAACTTAGAGTAATCGTCAGCGGAGGCGGCACAGGAGGTCATATCTTTCCTGCCGTTTCCATTGCCAACGCAATAAAGAAGCAGCACCCGGAAGCAGAAATTCTCTTCGTCGGTGCTGAAGGTCGTATGGAGATGCAGCGCGTACCTGCTGCAGGCTACAAGATTGTCGGCTTGCCGGTTCGTGGTCTCATCCGCCCACTTTGGAGCCCAAAGAACTTTGGAGTGATGATGGACTTCTTCAAGAGCAAGCGGATGGTTAAGGATATCATCAAGGAATTCAAGCCTCAGGTGGCTGTGGGAGTCGGCGGCTATGCTTCTGCTCCTACTCTCAATGCTGCTTATGCAATGGGCGTGCCTTGCCTTATCCAGGAACAGAATTCGTATGCAGGTGTGACCAACAAGTCACTTGCAAAGAAAGCTAAGAAGGTGTGTGTCGCCTACAGCGGAATGGAACGATTCTTCCCTGCTGACAAAATCATTATGACAGGCAATCCGGTCCGTCAGAATCTTCTTGATGCAAATATCTCAAAGGCTGACGCCGTCAAGAGTTTCAATCTCGACCCTTCTAAGCGCACGGTCCTTATCATCGGCGGTAGTCTCGGTGCCCGTACCGTCAACGAGAGCGTGCTCACTCACCTTGAGGAAATCCGAAAGAGCGGGGTGCAGTTCATCTGGCAAACGGGAAAATACTACAGCAATGAGATTGCTCAGGCTCTCGCAAAGGTTGACAAACTCGACAATCTCGTGGTGACCGACTTCATCTCTAATATGGATGCTGCCTATGCAGCTGCCGACGTGGTCATCTCTCGTGCCGGTGCAAGTTCCATCTCCGAACTTTGTCTGCTCGGCAAGCCTTGTATCCTCGTGCCTTCGCCTAATGTCGCTGAAGATCATCAGACGAAGAACGCCAAGGCTCTCTCCACTAAGGATGCCGCAATCTTTGTGGCCGACAAGGAAGCTCGCGCACTTCTCATCAGCACTGCCCTCGAGACGGTCAATGATGATGCTAAGCTCAAGTCGCTTTCGGAGAATGTACTCAAACTCGCATTCCACGACTCGGCCGACATCATCGCTGAAGAGGTATATAAGTTGGCTCAAGGAAAATAAATATTAATTTTCATGTCAGTCAGGTCTTTCTGCCAAATGTTTGTGCTTGCCTGATTATGAATTATGTTATCGCGTAGCGCTTTGCTCGCAAAGAACTGTAAATTATGAATTCTCTGAAATCAGTATATTTCGTTGGTGCAGGTGGCATAGGAATGAGTGCCCTCGTCCGTTATTTCCTCAGCGAAGGTTATAATGTGGGAGGTTATGACAAGACTCCATCTGACCTCACAGAAAAGCTCATCGAAGAAGGTGCGAAGATTCATTATGAGGAAAATGTGGAGTCGATTGCGCCTTGCTTTAAGGATAAGGAGACCACTCTCGTGGTTTACACTCCCGCCATTCCTGCAGAACATAAAGAACTTGTCTATTTCCGCGAAAACGGATTCGACATACAGAAGCGTGCTCAGGTTCTCGGTTTCCTCACTCAGTCGCATAAGGGACTTTGTGTAGCTGGTACTCACGGCAAGACTACCACTTCCACAATGGCTGCTCATCTTCTTCATCAGAGTCATGTGAAGTGCAACGCATTCCTCGGTGGTATCTCCAAGAACTATGGTACGAACTATCTACTCTCTAAGGACTCTGACTATGTGGTCATTGAGGCTGATGAATTTGACCGTTCGTTCCATTGGCTTCGTCCTTACGCCACAGTCATCACGGCTACTGACCCTGACCATCTTGACATCTATGGCACTAAGGAGGCCTATCTTGAGAGTTTCCGTAAGTACACATCGCTCATCCAGCCGGGTGGCGCACTCATCATCCACCGCAACCTTGAGATGAAACAGAATGTGCAGGAGGGTGTGACTGTATATGATTATGACCGCAACGAAGGCGACTTCCATGCAGAGAATATCCGAATCGGAGGTGGTGAAATCTATTTCGATTTCGTCTCTCCTAAGGGCACAATCAAGGACATCCAGCTTGGTGTGCCTGTAAGCATCAATATCGAGAACGGCATTGCTGCAATGGCTCTTGCTCAACTCGCCGGCGCAACTGACGAGGAACTTCGCGAAGGCATGAAATCGTTCCGTGGAGTGGACCGCCGTTTCGACTTTAAGGTGAAGAACGATCGTATGGTTTTCCTCTCTGACTACGCTCATCATCCAAACGAAATCAGTTCGAGCGTGAAGTCTATTCGTGAACTCTATCAGGACAAGAAGATTGCCGCAATCTTCCAGCCTCACCTCTACACTCGTACCCGCGACTTCTATCATGAGTTTGCTGATGCCCTTTCGCTTCTTGACGAGGTTTACCTCTGCGACATCTATCCGGCTCGTGAACTTCCAATCGAGGGTGTGACAAGCGAACTCATCTACAACAACCTCCGCCCTGGCATCGAGCGTCATCTCATCCACAAGGAGGATATCTTCGACATTGCTCGCCACCCGGATTTTGATGTCCTCATCTCTCTTGGCGCAGGCGACATCGAGAACTTTGTCCCACAAATTACCGAAATCCTATCCAAATACTAATATCCACCATCCCTCAGCCCCCGTTCTCAGCGTTTCAACGCTGAGCCCCAAGGCCCTCTAACCTATGGCAAAAGCAGCAAAAATAATTAAAATCATACTCATATCACTCCTTTTCATAGGTCTGATAGCTTATGTTGTGTTTGCTATGATCACCATGCACAAGCCCGATCCTGAAGCACGTTGCACTCAGGTGGAACTTGTCGTGAAGAAGAATCCGTCTGCTCGCTTCATTGATGAGAAACAGGTGGAGACCATCCTTCGTAATGCAGGCCTCTATCCAAAGGGCGAGTTGATGAGTACAGTGGATACTAAGAAGATTGAGGATTTGTTCCGAGGCAATGATTTTGTTGAGAGTGTGGAATGTTACAAGACAGCAAACAACAAGTTGTGCCTTACCATCGAACAGCGTACTCCTGTCGTTTACATTCTTCCTAATGGTCGTGAAGGCTACTTCGTGGATGCTAAAGGAAATGTGATTGCCAAGACCAACTATGCAACAAATCTTATTACCGCCACTGGCGATATAGATAAGAAGTTCGCGCGGACTGGTCTTGTGGAACTTGCCCGCTTTATCGGTGATGATGAGTTCTGGAACAGCCAGGTGGAACAGATTTGTGTGTCGCGAGGCAAGCATCAGAAACCGGTAATCGAACTTGTGCCTCGTGTGGGCGATCACATCGTGTACCTTGGCAGTATCGACGACTACGAGAAGAAGTTCGCTCATCTTAAGGAGTTCTATCAGAAGGCCCTCAATACTGTGGGCTGGAACAAATATTCACGCATAGACCTGCAATATGACAATCAGGTGATTTGCACTAAAAAAGAGAATTAACAGATAAATAACGACATATACCTATGGCTTTATCGGAGAAAGATTTTATCGTGGCAATCGAACTTGGTTCTTCCAAGATTTCGGGTATTGCCGGAAGAAAGAAGGATGGCACTATGCAAATCCTTGCTTATGCAGAAGAGAAGACTACTGCATGTATCAAGCGTGGTGTGGTGTATAACATCGAGAAGACTTATCAGTCGATCAACAGCATCATCGCAAAACTCGAGTCTGTCCTCAAGACTAAGATTGCGAGAGCTTATGTGGGCTTAAGCGGCCAGTCTCTGCGTTCGTACAAGACTGTCATTCGTCGCAATATGCTTACGCAGACATTCATTACCAATGAGATAATTGACGCTATGCGCCAGGAAAGCTACGAGATTCCTTATGGTGACTATGAGGTCCTCGAGAACTTCCCACAGGAATATATAATTGATCAGAACATCGTCGCCGAACCTGTTGGCGTTATGGGTACTAATATCGAGGGCGAATATGTTGACATCATTGCCAAGCAGTCTCTGCGGGGCAACATCAGCACTTGCTTCGATAATCTTTCGGTTGATGTGGTAGAGGAATTCATTTCTCCTTGTCAACTCGCTGATATGGTTCTTACGGATAGTGAGAAACGTTCGGGATGTGTACTCGTTGACCTCGGTGCAGATACTACTACTGTTATTGTTTACAAGAACAATATCTGCCGTTATCTCGCGACCATCCCGCTGGGTTCTAATAACATCAATAAGGACTTTGCCTCTATTCAGATTGAAGGTCAGGAGGCTGAGGACTTGAAGATAAAATTCGGTGATGCTTGTTCGCAGGATAACGACTTTGCCGACGAGGAGAATCAGACTTATGCAACAACCGATGGACGTCATATTGATATTGCTCTCATCCGCCGTATCATCGAGTCTCGTATTACTGAAATCGTGGCTAATGTCAACTCGCAAATTGTCAACTCCAACTATAGCGGCAAACTCCTTGCAGGTATCGTCCTCACAGGTGGCGGCTCAAACATGAAGAATATCGAGAAGGCATTCCTCTCTACCAATAAGGTTGAGAAGATTCGCGTGGCTCGTTCTCTCACCCAGCCTGTAGTGAAGACTTCCAATGCGGGTTCGCTTGTCCTTGATAACGCAATGTCTAACACTATCGTCGCTCTTCTCCTTGCAGGAACGGTTCCTTGTGGCGGTGAAGCTTGCAATGTCGATCTCTTTGAGAAGCAGCAACAGGAGGATGAACGTCGTAAGCGTCAGCAGGAGGCTGAGGCTGCTGCCGAGGCTGAAGCAAAAATAGCTATTGCATTCGATGAGATCAAGGCTAATATCCGCAAACAGATTGAGACTGTTCGTGCTATGCGCCAGAATGTTGCTCAGAATGGTAGCGACAAAAAGGTTCGTGTCGAAGCCGGAGAACTTGTTAACAAGGCAATGGAAGTGATTGATGACCGTTATAATGAGTGTATTGCTGCATTATCTCCAAAGGATAAGTACAAGCAGAGTCTGAAGGAAGGCGCAGAACTTGCAACGATGCTTGGCACAGCCGTTGAGGCTCTCGACAATGTAGTTCGTCAGGCTAATAAGGAGAATAGCGCATTCGGACGCTTCCAGCGCTGGGTAAACGATATTGTTAATGACGAATAATCTCGTGCTTTAAATTATATAAGGTGTAGTTGTCGGAGAAAAATGTTTCTTTTCTCGCCGCTACATTTTCCATAGATTAGATATTTCACATTAGTAATTTAATAAAATAACATATATATGCTAGAACAGAACGACGAGCTGATCTTCAACTTTAATCAAGGTCCGACAAGCATTATTAAGGTTATTGGTGTTGGCGGTGGCGGAAGCAATGCAGTCAACCACATGTATAATGAAGGCATTCACGATGTGACATTCGTGGTATGTAATACTGACAACAAAGCCCTTCAGGACTCTCCTGTGCCTCAGAAGATCCAGTTGGGTACTGAAGGTCTTGGTGCGGGCAACCGTCCAGAGCGTGCACGCAAGGCTACAGAGGAATCAATCGAGGATATCAAGCGTATGCTTAGCGATGGCACCCGCATGGTGTTCGTCACTGCTGGTATGGGTGGTGGTACTGGTACTGGTGCGGCTCCTATTATCGCGAAGACTGCAAAGGAAATGGGCATCCTCACCGTAGGTATCGTGACTATCCCGTTCCGTTGGGAGGGTAATCGTAAGATTGACCAGGCTCTTGATGGAGTAGAGGAAATCAGTAAGAACGTGGATGCTCTTCTCGTAATCAACAATGAACGTCTTCGCGAAATCTATCAGCAGATGTCTATCATCGATGCATTTGCTAAGGCTGATGATACTCTTTGCAATGCGGCTAAATCAATTGCAGAAATCATTACTATGCACGGCATCATCAATCTTGACTTCAACGATGTGTCAACAGTACTTAAGGATGGTGGTGTCGCTATTATGTCTTCAGGTTATGGAACGGGCGAAGGTCGTGTGACTGAGGCTATCAACGATGCCCTCAACTCGCCTCTCCTCAACAACAACGATATTTATCGTTCTAAGCGAATTCTCCTTCGCATTGCTGGGCCTGCACTTGAAAATGGCGATGTCCTCATGATGGAGGAGATGAATGAAGTGCACGACTTCATGGAGAAGATTAAGACTGAGGATGTTGAGGTTAAGTGGGGACTCTCTGTCGATCCAGACCTTAAGGATAAGGTTAAGATTACTGTACTTGCAACAGGCTTTGGCGTTGAGGATATTGATTCTGACGAACTTGGTTCGCGTCTTATTGCTCGTGATAAAGAGCAGCAACAGCGTGAGGCTGAACTTGCAGAAGAGGCTGCTGAACGTGCTAATCGCCGCGAACGAATCTATGGTCCTGATAAGAAGAATCGTTCTATCCGTCGCCCTACTTATAGCTATATTTTCCGCGAGGATGACCTGGACAATGAGGATATCATATCTATGGTTGAAACCTCGCCAACTTATAAGCGTTCAAAGGAGACACTTAAGCAGTTTAATGAACGTGCCAATGATTCCAGCAACACTGAGAATCTTTCAGTCATCACATTCTGATAAGATTGCTTTCGTGTCCAGTTGGTAGAAATACATTTACGCATAAAAACAAGAAAGGGAACCAAACTACTTTGGTTCCCTTATTTTTTCTCTTCTAACTTAGTCGGAGAAAAAATTGTGTGCCGGCTCGGTCAGAAATCACTTCTCATTGGTCGGCACGAGAATATATGTAAGAATTGAATGAAATATTCGTTTCTTTGTGTGGGCGTCTTCTACGCGTCAATATTTGCGTAGGTAGCGTTCCTCTCAATGAATTCACGACGAGGACCTACATCTTCACCCATAAGCATTGAGAATGTGTAGTCTGCTTCTGCAGCATCCTCGATGGTTACTTGTTTCAGGAGACGAGTCTCTGGATTCATTGTGGTCTCCCATAGTTGTTCAGGGTTCATCTCGCCAAGACCTTTGTAACGTTGAATCTTTATCTGACTCTCTTCTCCATTTCCATACTTGTCGATAAAGCGCATGCGAGCTACTTCGTCGTAACAATACTCGCTAATCTTGCCCTTTGTACATTTGTAGAGTGGTGGCATGGCGATGTAGAGACGACCGTCACGAATGAGTTGTGGCATGTAGCGGAAGAAGAGGGTCATCAGGAGTGTGCCAATATGCGAACCATCGACATCGGCATCGGCCATGATGATTGTCTTGTAATAGCGGAGCTTGTCGTAATTTGCTTCCTTATTGTCGTCAGGATTTGTTCCAAATCGAACGCCAAGGGCCTGGATAATGTTGTTTACCTCTTCGTGCTCGAATGCCTTGTGCCACATTACGCGTTCCACATTGAATATCTTACCACGAATAGGGAGGATTGCCTGATAGTGGCGGTCACGTCCTTGTTTGGCCGAACCACCAGCCGAGTCTCCCTCGACGATAAACATCTCGCAGTTGGCTGCATCTTTATCTGAACAGTCGGCAAGTTTGCCAGGAAGACCACCACCGGTCATTGGGTTCTTACGCTGTACGCTTTCACGAGCCTTGCGGGCTGCAATACGAGCCGTAGCAGCAAGTACGACCTTGTCAACGATAAGCTTGGCCTCCTTAGGGTGCTCTTCAAGATAGTATGCAAGAGCTTCGCCTACAGCCTGCTGTACAGCACCTGCAACTTCACTATTTCCGAGTTTAGTCTTTGTCTGTCCTTCGAACTGAGGTTCTGCAACCTTGACGGAGATAACGGCAGTCAGACCTTCGCGGAAGTCCTCACCGCTGATTTCGACATGTTGCTTCTCAAGTTTCTCGGTGATTTTATTGTCGTCCGCATACTTTTTGAGTACACGGGTGAGTGCGGTACGGAATCCTTGAAGGTGAGTACCACCTTCGATTGTGTTGATGTTGTTTACATACGAATGGAGATTTTCTCCATAAGATGTGTTGTACATTATGGCGCACTCGATAGGGGTTTCGTTCTTTTCGGTGTTGATATAGATAACATCATCGAAGAGATGAACACGGGTGCTGTCAATGTAGCGAACGAAATCCTTCAGACCGCCTTCGCTATAGAATACTTCCTTGCGCACACCATCAATACCTGCTGCGGCATTAGCTTCAAGACGCAAGTCGGTAAGCGTGATGGTGATTCCTGCGTTGAGGTATGCGAGTTCGCGCATACGATTGGCAAGAATGTCGTATTTGTATGTGGTTGTAATGAAAATGCTTCCGTCTGGCCAGAACTGCTGGCGAGTACCACGGAGGTCAGTTTCACCTACCACCTTTACACTGTAAAGCGGTTTGCCACACGAGTATTCCTGCTGGTAAATCTTGCCGTCACGGAACACCTGAGAGGTCATGTGAGTAGAGAGCGCGTTTACACAACTTACACCTACACCATGAAGACCGCCGGATACCTTGTACGATCCCTTGTCGAACTTACCACCGGCATGGAGTACGGTCATAACGACTTCGAGAGCCGAACGGTGCTCCTTCTCATGCATATCGACAGGAATACCACGACCATTGTCTTGCACGGTTATGGAATTGTCTTCGTTGATCGTTACTTCGATATGTGTACAATATCCGGCAAGTGCTTCGTCGATAGAGTTGTCCACAGTCTCATAGACAAGATGATGCAAACCCTTCTCGCTGATATCGCCAATGTACATTGCAGGGCGTTTGCGGACAGCCTCGAGTCCTTCAAGCACTTGGATATTACTCGCGGAATAATTTTCTTCGCTTTTTATTGTTTCATCCATTGATATATTCTTTCTTTTTGGTCTCTTGCATTGCAATCAATGGCAATGCCCTTAAAACGGTACAAATTTAGTGATTTTTTTTGACATGACGAAACAAATTGCGTGTTTTTTGCCTTTAAGACGTATATTTTTTTATTTAAAAATAAAAAGACTGAATTTCTTGCGAAATCCAGTCGTTTATTTGTCTTGTTTTGCGTCGCCTTGTATTAGAGCTTAGCGATGAGCTTAGCAACACCTGACTTGAGGTTGGCAGCCTTCTTCCAGTGGATGATGTTCTGCTTAGCGAGCTTGTCGAGCATCTTCTGAAGCTTAGGGAACTGTGCTTCTGCTTCTGCCTTGTCCTTAGTGTTACGGATGTCACGAAGTGCATTACGCATTGTCTTAGCGTAATAGCGGTTGTGAAGTCTGCGACGTTCGTTCTGACGAATACGCTTGATGGTTGACTTGTGGTTTGCCATTTGTCTTTGTTTTTTATAAAATTAATAAATGTTTTTTGTGGAGTTCGATGTGGTATGGCGTAATGACCTCGCACCCTTCTCCGTAAAAAGAAAAAAGTTCAAAAGTCGCAGGTTGGATTGCTCTTGCCCTTGGCTCTTAACTTTTCCTTTCGTGTAGTCCCTAGCAGAATCGAACTGCTCTTTAGAGAATGAAAATCTCTCGTCCTAACCGATAGACGAAGGGACCAGCCTGTGGTATTTCTACCGAAGCAAATGGACGTCGCCGCTCAATTGCGAGTGCAAAGGTAAGGACTTTTTCTGAACTGACAAAACTTTTCTTTACTTTTTTTCGTGGTTACATTAAAATTTCGTACTTTTGCACAGAAAATGTTGGAAAATATTAAAGGCATAGTACTCAAGACGGTAAAGTTCTCCGACACGAAACTGATTGTCGATCTCTTTACTTTAAGCCATGGACGGCAGTCGTTTGTGACTAGTATGAGCCATTCCAAGCAGGGACGATCGCAGATGGCTTTTTGGCAGCCTCTGTCTTTGGTGGAATTTCAGGCAGATATTCGTCCGAATGCATCATCTCTTCCAAAACCAAAGGATGTGCGTCTCTATTCTGTCTATACTGACATACCTTACAATCCGTTGAAATCGACAATTGCGCTCTTCCTTGCAGAGTTTGTAAATGCGACACTCCGTAACGAGTCGGTCAATACACCTCTTTATTATTATATGGAGAACTCGTTTCTGTATCTCGACAATATTGCGAACTCGGCCTCAATAGCTAACTTCCATTTGGTATTTCTGCTTCGTCTGACACGATTTGTCGGAATTCTTCCAAATCTTGACATCCCGTCGCCGGCCCCTTATATGGCAGTCCCTCTTTTTGATTTGGTGTCGTCTAATTATACCTTTTCTGTCCCGACGCACCATCATTACCTGCAACGTGAGGAGGCGGCTTTGCTTCCGCTTCTCTTCCGTTTAGACTACTCGACGATGCATCTGCTTCGTCTGTCCCGAAGCCAGCGTTCGCGCTTTCTTCAGTTGATAGAAGAATACTATCGATTGCATGTTCCAGCGTTCCCGGAGATTAAGTCAATAGGTATTTTACAAGAAATTTTCTCTTAAAATCGGTCTTTTTGTCGCGTAAATGTCGTTATTTATTATAAAAATAACTATATTTGCATCGCATTATGCGAAAACAAATAATAAAAGAATAAACAAAAATTGAAGAATTATGAAGATTAAGACATTACTCGCAGCTGTTGCCATGCTTTGTGCAGCAACTTCTGCATTTGCTCAGACAGAGAAGGAATTGAGTGATCAGTTCAAGGCACAGATTGATAAGCAGAAGCTTGAGATCAAGCAGATTCAGATGGAGATGAAGCAGACAAAACTTGATGAGAAGGCTGGCCGTACTCCTCAGGTTTCGATGAGCACTCTCAAGGACAAGCTCAAGGAGGAGAAGTCAAAGCTTAAGGAAATCCAGAACAAGAAGAAGACTGTAGATAAGTCTATCAAGGCAGCTGAAAAGGCAGAGAAGGCTCAGAAGGCAGCTGAAAAGGCAGCTCAGAAGGCAGCAGACCAGAAGAACGAAGCAGAAAAGGCTTCAAAAGAGGCTCTCAAGCTTAAGAATAAGGTTCAGGAGTAATAATCTCTCTGTCAAAAACAAAATAAAAGCACCATCCGGTTCTCCCGAATGGCGCTTTTTTTGTCCCTGTATGTTTCGTTTCATCGCAATGGAGCTATGCGGTCTTCTAGTCAAAGAATCCAGGCTGATGATATTCGATGCCCAACTCTCTATCTACAGCGGCCATGATGCCCTGTACCTGACCGAGGGCGAACATACGGCCGAGCAATGTGTATCCTGAATTGTGTCCATGTGACGATTCGTCCATGATGCCACCAGGTTCATCCGTGAATGTCATACCATGATCGACACGCATTGGCAGTCTGTGACCGCTGTTAGGTTTGCCAGTCTGTTCTTCTTTCTCGAATATGCGACAGAGCTCGATGAGATCTGCCCGGCCTCCGAGGTGACTTGCCTCTGTGAAGTTGCCGTTAGGGAAGATGTGACACGAACGGAGATGTACGAAGTGAGTGCGGCTTGCAAACTTGCGTGCGAGTTCAACCGGATTGTTGTGTTCGCCCGCAGATAGGGAACCTGCACAGTATGTGAGTCCGTTGTGAGGGTTTGGTACGGCATCAAGGAACCACTGAATATCTTCCTCCGTACCAATGATACGAGGCAGACCGAATACAGGATAAGGTGGATCGTCAGGGTGTACGCACATGTTGATGTCGTACTCGTCGCATATCGGCATGATGGCTTCAAGCCAGTATTTCATGTTCTCCTGGAGTTTCTCCTTGTCAATTCCGTCATAGAGTTTGAGGAGTTCGCGGAAGAGTTCGAGAGGATGTTCATCACCCTCCTTGAAGTTGCCCGAAACGAATCCTTGAGTCTTGATTACTATGTTCTCGACAAGAGCGTGGTCGCTCTCTGGAGTGGCAGACTTCAGCATCTCGTCAGCTTCGGCAACAAGATCGCGTCCCCAATTGCTGTGGCGCTTTGAGAATTCTGTCCAGTCCTCGCGTGCACCCTCGCGCTTCAAGAGATAGATGTCGAAGTAGGCAAATTCTCCCCAGTTCATGTAGAGGTTAGTCGAACCGTTAGGGTTCAGGTGCAACAGGTCGGTACGAGCCCAGTCGAGTACTGGCATGAAGTTGTAGCATACACAATGAATACCTTCCTTGCCGAGATTGCGGAGCGACTCTTTGTACACCTCAATCTGGTGTTCGCGGTCAGGGCCTCCGTACTTCAAAGTCTCGACTACTGGAAGCGATTCTACCACGCTCCATTTCATCCCGTAAGACTCAATATAAGTCTTCAGTTCGTGAATTTTCTCTTGAGTCCATACCTCACCGAGTGGTACATCGTGCAGAGCAGTTACGATGCCCTCTACACCTATTTGTTTCAGCATGGCAAGAGTAATCTTGTCCTTCTTGCCAAACCAGCGCCATGTTCTTTCCATATTATCTTGCTTGAGTATATTTATGTAATGTCTTTCTAACTGCACCCTTGCCGGCATAAAGCTCCTTGACCATACCTTCAATCTTCTCGCCAAGACCAGCCTCATAAAGATTTACGCCAAAGATATCCGCACGTGAGTAGAGTTGTTTTAGAGGACTCCAGTCCTGCTCTGGCTTGCCAATCTCGAGTGGAGCAACGATTGCCTGGAGTTCTTCGAGCTTAGGGTCGGATGATGGAGTGAAAGGATTGAGGTCGTCATCAAGAGCCTTGAGGAAACGTGCATAACCTGCCAATGTGAGCGGAATGAGAATAAGGTTCTTCATGTCAAGTCCACGGGCTACATACTTCTTGATTGTCTCTCCGAAACGGATAGGGAGCTTCTGCGATGTGTCGGTAGAGATGCGTTGAGGAGCATCCGGCATGAATGGGTTAGGAAGTCGCTTGTTGATTACATCGCCGATGAATTCATAAGGGTTGAGCACACCAGGATCGGTCACTACAGGCATGGCTTCCATATATCCAATCTTCTGGATGAAAGGACGGAGGTCCTCATCGGCCATTTCTGCAGAGATGAGTGTGTATCCGAGCATCACTCCATAGATGGACATCGCTGTGTGGAGAGGGTTGAGACAGGTCGTTACCTTCATTGTCTCTACCTGATCCACCGTTTCTCTTGTGGTGTAGAGTGTACCTCCAAGTTCCAATGGAGGACGGCCATTGGTGTAGTTGTCCTCAATGACAAGATACTGCACTTCTTCTGCATTGACGAAAGGAGCAGTAAATGTATGTTTCTCTGTCTCAATGTATTCGTTGTCCTCAAAACCATCAGCGGCAAGCATTTCCTTTACCTTCTGATGAGGGCGAGGAGTGATTTTGTCAATCATTGACCAAGGG
>R05__coassemble_580_pt1 | contig 16528 bp, 14 predicted proteins | sample R05__metabat2_low_PE_025 | metagenome-assembled genome bin R05 | reverse complement strand
CCATGCCTCCTCCGAGCACGAGCACATCACACTCTGCCCGTTCTTCGATGTCCATCTCATTGGCGTATGGCCATTCCATATTCAATTCATAGTTCATAATTCACAATTTATAATTAGCAGCATCTGGCCCAATGCCAACACGTCTCTTCATCTGTGGAAGACGTTTTTGGTAGGCCATTTACTGAATATAACAAGAAATAATGCTGACACACAATATGCCATCAGCAGCGAGAGGTCGATGTTCATCATTCCTTGTAATGGACCAGGAATGCCGAACAGGAAAGATATCACACCTACAATACCACCAGCAACAGCAGCTGCAAAGGCACCTCGGCGCGTTGCACCTTTCCACACAAGTCCACCAAGAAGAGGGATGAGCATCGAGCCCATATATGGATAGTTGAAGATAATCATTGCATCAAGGATATCGGTCATGTGGAAAGCAAACAACAATGCCACAATACTACCGAAAAACACAGCACATTGCGATACGAGTTTTGCCTTCGGAAGCGCATCGAGATTATCCACTTCTGGATGCAAGAACTTATTGTAGAAGTCGCGGGCAAACGAAGCTCCCAACGAAAGAATTACGCAGTTGGCTGTTGACATCGCAGCTGCAAGGATTGCTGCTATCACTATGCCTGCGAGCACAGGAGGCAATACGCCCATAGTGGTGATGGTAAAGATGCCATCCGTTACTCCCGGGAAGAGGGTGCGGGCTGCGGCTCCGATTGTCGAACAGAACATGCCCACAATCATCACGACGATGCCTCCAATGATGCATCCTATGCTTGCAGTTCGGGCATTTCGTGCCGACTGTATCTTGGAGTATGCATCGTAAGAGACTGATATCGAGAGGAGAAATGGCACGACAAGATAGACGAACCGGCTTCCCATTCCGTCAGGGATAAATGGAGTCGTAAATATAGCAGCTACATTTCCCCCTGCTTTCGTGTATGCAATCAATGTGGCAACAGCAAGTATTGGTATGCCAATCATTATGATAGCCGTCTGCACCACATTGGTAAGCACGACTCCCCACATGCCGCCTATTGTACTATAGATGATGATGACTACTGCAGTAATCACAAGTGCCCATTCGTAGGGAATGCCGAAGCCAGAAAGGATGCTTCCGGCAGCAAGCAGTTGGGCAATGAAGATGCCGAGCAGACTCGGGATGTTGCTTATCCACGCCCATAGTCTTATGCCTCTGCTCTCTCCATACCGATGGGCAAAGTAATCAAGCGGCACGTAGCCTTCTTGCGTTCTTAGTTTCCGCGCTGTCACTAATCCAGCAAACACGAGTCCTGCACCACAGCCGATAGCATAATACATGCCCGGCCACATACCGCCTTGATACCCGTTGCTCGTACTTCCGAGCACTATGCCCACACCTATCTGTACTGCTGCCAGCGTGATAGCAGTGGTGGAAATGCCGAGTTTGCGCCCAGCCACAAGATAATCACTCGCCACCTTATTCCGTCGCGAGGACCACGCTCCCAGCAGAAGCATAGCAAGGAAATACAATATACAGACAGTTAGTATGGTATTCATGACATCATGTTTGTGCTATAAAAATGGTCGCCTGGTTATTCGCCAAGCGACCATGTATATTAAGGGAATAGTAAGAACTACAAGTTAGGGTTCTCTGTCTTCCAGTCAGCTACTGCAGGAATGATGCCGAGACCGATAATCTCATCGCGCATTGCCTGGAGATGTTCGTAAGACTTCTGGAGACCAGCCATTTCCTCTTCTGTGCCCTGAGGTGCAGTGAAGTGAACGCCGTCCTTATCAATAACTGTAGGCATAGCCATCATTACGTTCTTGTAACCGTTATTGTCGCAGTTTACATTGCTAACTTCAGGTTGAGTGAATGGAGCACCACGAATAGCGGCTTCTATGATCTTTACAGCCTGTTAAGCAGGGCTCTGGAATGAAGAACGGCCACGGAGCTTGATGATGTTGCTGCCACCCTGAGTTGTAATCTTGCGGATTTCAGCGAGACGTTCTGCTGACATGCCGAGTTCTGCGAGAGACTTGCCGTCAACCTTTACCTGTGATGCAAATACAGCCATCTGTTCGCCGTGACCACCATAAGTGTGAGCGCCAGTAACCTTGTCCTGCTGTACACCGTATTCAGCAGCGAGAGCTTCCTGCAGACGAGTAGAGTCGAGAGCTGCAAGTGAAGTAAGCTGGTTTGGCTTGAGACCTGAGTGGATGAGAGCTGTAAGGGCAGTAACATCAGCTGGGTTGAAGATAACTACTACATGCTTTACGTCTGGGCAGTACTTCTTGATGTTGTCACCGAAGTCAGCAGCAATCTTACAGTTGCCTACGAGAAGGTCCTCACGAGTCATGCCTTCCTTACGAGGAGCACCACCTGAAGAGATGATGTACTTAGCTCCTGTGAATGCCTCAGCAGGATCTACAGTATAAGAGAGGTTTGCGCCTGGGAATGCACAGTGACACATCTCCTCATAAACACCATGAACGCCTGGTTCGTAAATATCATAGAGACAGATGTTTGGAGTAAGACCAAGCATAAGAACTGATTGAACCATGTTGGAACCGATCATACCACCTGCTCCAACGATAACGAGTTTTTCGTCTGTTAAGAATGCCATAATTGTTTTTTGTTTATTTAAGTTGAATAATGATTTTCTTCCGTCAAGTATTAGTATTCAGGTAGGCGCCATAAGTTGCTACCTTACAATTCACTCGCAAATTTAGTCTTTTGTTTTGGCATAAACAACAAATTTCATAACTTTTTTCACAAAAATGCTAATGAAAAGCATATTAACTCTCTTTTTATATGATTTTTGCAAAGTGAAGTAAGCCAAAACAAATCAATAGCAAATGCCAACTGCATCTTGACTTTTTGCAATTCTTTCTCACATTTATCAAGTATTTTTTTCGTTCAAACAATCTTTTTCCTCTAAAAATGCCAAAGAATCGACAATTATCATTATTTTTGCATCTGAAAGTAAACTATAGTCACCCTCCTCATCACCCTCTTTCCCCGTCCATACCGGCAAAATGGTATTTTGCCACCCAAATATAAAAATTTCAAAAACCTTAAAATATGACAACTACAGACAAAGAGCAACTGTTGCGCAAACTGATGCAACGCGAAGGTATTGCAGCCTTCATCACACCAAGTACCGATCCTCATTGCGGTGAGTATGTTCCGGAGAGATGGAAGTCACGTCGCTGGATAAGCGGATTCACAGGTAGTGCCGGCATAGCGGTCGTCACAACCGACAAGGCTGCACTCTGGACCGACAGCCGCTATTTCATTCAGGCAACCGAACAGCTCGCGGGCAGCGATTTCGTCCTTATGAAGGAGAAAATCGAAGGCACACCAAGCATAACCGAATGGCTCGGAAGCACTCTCACCCCTGATAGTGTGGTGGCTGTTGATGGCTGGGTGAACACGGTAAGTGAGGTGGAGACTCTCAAGCAGGACCTTGCTGCCTACGGACTCAGCGTGCGCACTGACCTCGATCCTTATGAGGAAATCTGGCAAGACCGCCCTTCTGTCCCGCTCACGAAGGTATTCATCCAGAAACTGTATTATGCAGGCTAAAGTGCTGCATCCAAACTTTCCCGCATCCGCGAAAAGCTTGACGGCAAAGCGCTCCTCGTTTGTTTCCTCGAAGATATCGCCTGGACTCTCAACCTCCGTGCCGACGACATCCTATATACTCCATTCCTCGTAAGTTACCTCATCATCACTCCTGATAACGCCACCTTATATATTAAAAAGGAGAAACTCACCGATGAAGTCATCTCCTATCTCAAGGATGAGGGTGTAGGCGTATGCGAATACGATGAAATCATCAGCGGCCTTTCCTCCATCACAATCCCTGTGCTCTGCGATGCTGACAAGACAAACTACACAGCTTATTCTGCCATCAAGCACCCACTGCTCAAGGCTTCGCCTATTCCTCAGATGGTAATGTTCAAGAACGAGACTGAAATCCGCGGTTATCGCAGCGCAATGGAGAAGGATGGTGTCGCTATGGTAAAGTGGATGAAAGAGGTGATGGAGATGAAGAGCCTTGCAGAATCCAAACAGCTGGTTGACAAAGATGGAGTACCTCAAACTGAACTTACACTCTCTGCAAAGCTTGAAGCATATCGTCGCGAACAGCCACTCAACATGGGCATAAGCTTCGAGAGCATCATGGGATATGGTTATCATGGCGCCATCGTACACTACGACCCAACTCCAGAGACTGACATCCCGGTACTTGCCGAAGGACTCTTGCTCATCGACTCTGGCGGTCAGTATCTCGACGGAACGACTGATATCACCCGTACACTCCCGCTCGGTCCACTCACTCCTGAGATGCGACGCGACTACACTCTCGTACTGAAGGGCTGGATTGACCTTGCAAGTGCGGTCTTCCCTCGTGGCACAAACGGTACCCAGCTTGATGGATTTGCCCGTCAGGCCATGTGGAAGTACGGCATCAACTACCTGCACGGCACAGGTCACGGAGTAGGACAGTTTGGCACAGTCCACGAGAGCATCGACCATCATCAGTTCCGTATGCAGTGGCGCCCTACCCCGCTTCTCCCGGGCATGACTATCACCGACGAACCAGGCATCTATATCGAAGGCAGTCATGGTGTGCGACACGAGAACACAATGCTCGTAGTAGAGTCGCCACTCGGCGAAGGCATCGTATTTGGTCCTTACTATCAGTTCGAGCAGCTTACCCTCTGTCCTATCCTCACCTCCCCTATCATCAAGGAGATGCTTACCGAGGAACAGATCAAGTGGTTCAACAACTACCAGCAGACCGTATATGACCGCCTTGCCCCACGTCTCGACGAAGAGACCAAGCTCTGGCTCCATCAAGTTACCCGTCCTATCTAATTGGTCTTCAATTTCCACATCCCGTTTCTACCGGCAAAATTATATTTTGCCCCCAATAACAGCAAATAACCCTCAAATCCTCCACCAATATGAGAACTATCCTCTCCTCACTTTTCTCAGCACTTCTCCTGCTGACTGTCCTTCCATCTGCAGTCCAGGCTCAGACCTACTCTGCCCCTTCAGGCAAGGCAATCTATATTCCGAAAGAACTTCAGGACAACGACTTCACAAGCAAAGACTCCAAGTGGTCCTATGCCCGCTGTGCCTACACCGACGATGTCATAATCTTCTGGGAAAAAACTTTCGGCGACGATCTCTCAAAGGCACCGGAACTCGAAGGACACAAGATGACAATCGACCTTCCGAATCTCCTCAACCGCATCCAGTCATTCTACGATTTCTATAAGAACGACCTTAAGTTCATCAAGCCGGGCAGCAATGCCGACAAATACCGCATGATGGTGATGCTCAACTACTCTCTCGAAGGTACAGCCTACGGTGGCGATTACGACAATGTGATCGGCGCACTCTGGATTGCTCCAAACCGCGTGCAGGACAAGAAACTCAACTGTATCGCTCACGAACTTGGCCATTCGTTCCAGTCCATGATTGGTTGCGACAATCAGGGAGAGTCATGGGGCGGAGGCGGCATCTTCGAGATGTGCAGCCAGTGGATGCTCTTCAATGTCAACCCCGAATGGCCTACTGATGAGAATTTCCACTGGAAAGGTTTCATCCAGGGAGCAAACCTCCATTTCGGTGCTGGCGAAAACATATACCATTCGCCTTATGTGCTGGAGTATATGAGTGAGAAACATGGACTTACAGTCATCGCCGAACTCTTCCGCAATGGCAAGCGAGGCGAAGATACTGCTGCAACATACATGCGTATGTTCAATCTCACATCCGAGGGCTTCGCAAAGGAGTGCTGTGACTGCTATTCCAAACTTCTCACCTTCGACTTCAAGGGCAAGCATGAGATGAACAAGAAGTATGCGGGTGAATTCCTCAACGACAAACCGCTCGAGGTATTCGGAGCAAATGTCATGAAACTTAATCTTGCCGACAAAGCCGGTAAGACAGTGAAGGTAAAATTCCAGGGCGAAGGCGACAAGACAACCGATGGTTATGCATATCGTCTCGTAGCGGTAAACGGTGATGCCGAGGCAACATACGGTGACATCTGTACTGCCTACAAAGGTACTGCAAAACTAAAACTCCCTGCTGACGCCAAGAATGTGTATCTTGTTGTAACCGGTTATCCTCTCGGCACTTACAAGCCGGACACATTCAATCCTTACGACCGTCATGCAAAGCGTACCGAACCACACATCTACAAGTATTCGTACAAATAATACGACCGTCGCGAGAGCTTGCTCAAGACATTAGTATGTGTGGGCAAAATCTTCTAGATGTTTTGGCTGAGTCCTCTAGATGTTTTGATTAATTCCTCTAAATGTTTGAGGCAATTCTTCCTAATGATTTCATTAAAAACCGGGAAGAATTGCCTCAACTATTTTTATGTGACGACAAAAATGCCTATTCCTGCTCAGGCTGTGGTGTAGAGTCGCGATACCAGTCGGCATACATAAGATAGTGTTGCGCTATGCCGATGTTGAGTTCCTTGGCCTGTTCCGGGTCAACTTTCTTGATGAACTTTGCAGGCACACCGCCCCAGAGTTCGCCATCACCCACCTGTGTCTTCTTGAGCACGAGGGCTCCGGCTGCTATGATGGCACCTTCGCCTATCACGGCATCATCAAGCACTGTAGCTCCCATGCCGATGAGAGCACCGGACTTCACTGTGCATCCGTGGAGTGTGACATTGTGACCGATAGTGACATCGTCGCCAATCTCGATGGCTGCCTTTTTGTATAGTGTGTGAAGGCATGAGCCATCCTGGATATTCACACGATTGCCTATCTTGATATAGTTGACGTCGCCACGCACGATGGCATTGAACCACACTGTGCATCCGTCACCAAGGGTTACATCACCCACGAGGGTTGCATTCTCTGAAAAATAGCAGTCTTTACCCCACTTTGGAGTAAGTCCGCAGACTGTTTTGATAAGGGCCATAGAGTATTTTTATTGTTTTGGCAAAATAAAATTTTGCCTTTATTAACGGGATTAAAGAAGGGGGATTACAAATATGGATTAAGGAAAAGCTGCTTGGCCTGCTGATAGAGTGAGAGGAAGGCAAACATGCAGATGACGATGGCCGGGAAAATACCGACACACATGCATGCACAGCCAACGAGGAGAACGGCAAAAGATAGTGCGCAGAATCCCAGAAGCGGGAAGAACTGCCCCTGCGTCATCTGCCAGCTCTTACGCATGGCCTCGAAACTTCCTGTCCCGGGGAACTCCAGCATCAAGGGCAGAACGAAGATGAATCGGATAGAAAAATAGATGAACGGAATCATCAAAAGATATGCGCTCACAGTGAAGATAAGCAGCATCATACACCCGAAAGTCAGCACGTTGAGATATGTACCGAACGGAAGTGACATGTACTTCAGGTTCATTCTTTTAGTCTCTCCTATCCGTATAGACAAAGCGACATTGAGCACTCCTGCCATGATGAGGTACAGAAGGATGAGAAGAAGCCAGATCTTCGTACTCGCCTCTTCAAAGTAAGAAACAAGTTTCATGACTTCGTTGACCACATTGGCAGAGCCTGATGCGATTGCCTTTGCATACTTTTCCCAGAACTCAGCCGGGAAACAATAATACGAGAGATAGTTGAGCAGCAGATAAATACAGAAGAGGAACAGCGAGAGGATAATCCCGTGTCGCTTGGTGTATCGCCAACCTAAATCAAAAGCGCTGAATACATTCATCTTCAAGAAAACATTGCATTAAAACATTTGTCGGCTGCTCCCGCATTGCCATTGATATAAGCACCAGCGGCAGCTCCGGCTTTATCAAGTGCATCGGCGTCGTTTATAAGGCAATCCATAACCTGTGCAAAGCTGTCGGCATCAACATATTCGAACGAACCGCCACAAGCCTTGAGTTCCTGAGCCTCCTTGAACTTCTTGTTGTTAGGGCCGAACAGCACCGGGATACCATAGACTGCAGCCTCAGGCACATTGTGGATGCCCACACCAAATCCGCCTCCAACAAGGGCTATCTTGCCGTAACGATAGATTGAAGATAGTTTGCCGAAGCAGTTGATGATTAAGGCTGCTCGGCATCCTTCTGGGGAAGCCTTACGGAGGGATTCCTGGGCCGCTACCGGATTGGCTTCGAGATCTGTGTACCTCAGAGTGGCAAATCCATTGTCGGAAAGGAGTCGCTCTATACTCTTGAGGTGCACATCGCTGATGACATGAGGGGCGATGATAAGTTTCCAATCCTTTTGCTTTGCAAGATAAGGGATGTAGATTTCCTCGTCAGGTCCCCACGAAGAACCCGCAATGAAACATGGGCTGTCGCCTACAAACTGCTGAACCAACGGAAGGTCGGCAGCAGCATTCTTGATATCAATAACACGATCCAGTCGGGTATCACCTACGACTGTCACATTGGTTATGCCGATTGAAGCGAGGAGATTGCGGGATAGTTCATTCTGCACAAAGAAGTGATCAAACTGACGAAGCACCTTCGCATTGCCCCACCATTTGAAGAAATGCTGCTGAGGGCGGAAGATACTGCTTACGGAATAGGTCTTCACACCATGCCGATGCATGCTTGTGAGATAATTGAGCCAGAACTCATATTTGATAAATACGGCAATCTCCGGATGTGCATATTTAATGAAATTGTGCGCATTGAGCGGAGTGTCGAACGGCAGATAGCAGACCACATCAGCACCTTCATACTTCTTGCGCACCTCATAGCCACTCGGGGAGAAGAAGGTAAGCAGAATCTTGTATTCCGGATGCTGTTGGCGAAGGCGTTCCATAAGCGGACGTCCCTGTTCGAACTCGCCAAGCGAGGCTGCATGGAACCAAACGACACGATCCTCAGGACGAATATTCGCCTTGAGGATACGGAATGTCTGCATGTGGCCTTCGATCATCAGTCTTATCTTCTTCGAGAAGATTGATGCGACGTAGGCACAACATGCGTAGATATAGATAAAGAGAGAGTACATAACGGAGCCCCACCCAACCTCCCCAAGGGGAGGAACTGTATATAGCGGGAAAGCGAGGATTTATTGATTAATTATTGCAGCAGTTTTATCCCAATTCATTTATTGCAAACTGCATACGCTTAATAACCTCTGCCTTGCCGAGGAATGCTGCAAGTTCGTACATATCAGGGCCCTGACCAGTACCAACGAGAGCAACACGCCATGCGTTCCAAGGTTTGATGCCAGTCTGTTCGGTCCAAGGATCGATAACGGCCTTCTGACCTTCGACTGAGAAGTCGTCGATGCTCTCAATGACGGTCATCATCTGCTGCATCTCAGCTGCGGTAGTCTCCTTCCAGTTCTTGCGAACGAACTTATCACCTTCCTTGTCGAATGAGTCAGGAGCTACGAAGAAGAACTTGCAGAGAGGCCAGAGGTCGCTTGCAAAGGAGATGTTGCGCTTCTTCTTATTACCAAGTCCATCGGTATATTCGATTACCTTGAGTTTCATCATACGAACCACTTCTGCCTCCTGTTCTGCAGTAGCAGAGATGCCGTTCTCCTTGAGCACCTTATCAAATGCCGGAGCCCATGCGATGTCTGGTTGCTGGATAAGATACTGATGATTGAACCAAGCAGCCTTGACATAATCGAACTTAGCACCGGCCTTCGAACACTTGCTGAGGTCAAAGAGCTTGACCATCTCCTCGAGCGACATAATCTCCTGATCGGTACCAGGATTCCATCCGAGCAGAGCAAGGAAGTTGATTACAGCCTCTGGAAGATAGCCTTTCTCGCGATAACCCGAAGAAATGGCGCCAGACTTAGGGTCATGCCACTCGAGAGGGAATACTGGGAAACCAAGTTTGTCGCCATCACGCTTTGAAAGTTTTCCGTTGCCTATCGGTTTGAGAAGCAAAGGAAGATGTGCGAAACGAGGCATTGTGTCGGCCCAACCGAATGCTTCGTAGAGGAGCACATGGAGCGGAGCACTTGGAAGCCACTCCTCACCACGGATAACATGAGTCACCTCCATAAGGTGATCGTCCACGATGTTGGCGAGGTGGTAGGTAGGCAGATCGTCGGCACTCTTGTAGAGGACCTTATCATCAAGGATGCTCGAATTGATGGTCACCTCACCACGAATAAGGTCATCGACCATCACATCGCGACCTGGTTCGATCTTGAAACGGACGACATAAGGTGTGCCTGCTGAGATGAGCGCATCAACCTCAGATTGTGGGAGAGTGAGAGAATTGCGCATCGAGCCACGAGTTGTAGCGTCATACTGGAAATTCTCTATTTCTGCACGCTTCTTGTCCAGTTCCTCTGGTGTATCGAATGCAATGTAAGCCTTATCATTGTCGAGAAGCACCTTGACATACTTGCGGTAGATGTCGCGACGCTCGCTCTGGCGATAAGGTCCGTGGTCGCCACCGAAGCTTACGCCCTCGTCGAACTTGATACCGAGCCAGTTGAATGCTTCGATGATATAGTCCTCAGCACCCGATACGAAACGGGTGGAGTCGGTGTCCTCGATACGGAAGATGAGGTCGCCTCCATTCTGTTTTGCAAAGAGATAGTTGTAAAGGGCAGTACGAACACCGCCTATATGAAGTGGTCCTGTAGGACTTGGTGCAAAGCGCACACGAACTTTTCTTTCAGACATATCGTTGAGAGTTTAGAGTTTAGAGATGAGAGATTATTGTTTTGGGGGCAAAATAAAATTTTGCCGATAAAAACGGGATTTTATTTTGACGAAGGAAACGGGGGGCTTTAGGGCCGGGAACCGTTTGTGAGTGCAAAGGTAGAAAAAAAACATTGCATAAACAAATAAATGCTTATGCAATGCTGATTTTAAGTGGAAATATCTTGTTTGGATAAAGCAAATGAGCTTATTCGTTCAAGAATTTTTGGAGAAGTGAATCAACTTGTGAAGGTCGGTCCGGATTACAAACAACCTTGCCATCAGGTCCTACGAGAAGAAGATAAGGCACTCCGTTGGTCTGGTATTTGGCGAAGAAATCCGAGTAGCCTTGTTTTGTGAGCAGATACTGTGCCCAAGGCATCTGGTCCTTCTGCATTGCCGAACGCCAACGCTCATCGGAAGTATCACATGACACACTGATTACTTCAAATCGTGAACGTGGATACTTATTGTAAATCTCCTTTATTGCCGGTGTGAAAGAACGGCAAATGCCGCACCACGATGCCCAGAAATCCACGAGCACATACTTGCCACTTGGAATGGCTGCAACGAGTGTGGTTGCATCGCCTTTATCGCTTGTCAGTTCGAGATCGACCACAGGATTGCCCGATGCGGTAAGTTCGGCAATACGAGCTTTCTGCACAAAACGGTTGTAGCGTGCTGTGTCGAGCGGACATCCCATGATGGACGAAGCAAGCGAACGGATCTCCTCAGCTGTCATGTTGGACGAGTCGTCGAGCATGTGGTCGGCAAGATACACCGAGACGACCGAGGTAGGATGCGAGGCGATAAACTGTCGAACGACAGCATCCCTATCCTTGCCTTCGAGGTACTCCTTATCGCCTTGGGATGCCTTAAGCATAAGGTTGTAGGCGTTGAAGTCGGCTTGCACCTCACCACCCGTAATCACACACTAGTCGGTGATAGGCTCGTCGGTAAGGAGTTCGTATTTGTTCGTGCCGATGGTATATTCCGCATTCTCGAGGAAGATGGGAGTATAAGTCCAACGGATGCCGGCGAAACGTTCTTCGTCCGACTTGCCTTTGTTCGCCTTCTCCACCATGTCTAAATTGTTGGTGATGAGAGTGACGAGTTGAGGTCGGTCGATATGGCCGTGAAGTTCGAATACTCCGTCTTTCGTTACAAAAGTTTTGGCCACTTCCCGGTTATCAGGAGTCATGGCATCCATGATGCCCGCGCCTTCGAAAGCGTCAGCCTCGGCATTGCTTTTTCCTCTATCAAAGTCGAGAGGCTTTTCGTCCTTAAGTATGGAGATGCTTACACCCTTCTTCAGACCGGAGAGATGGCCGCGGATGGTGAATCCCTGGTCGCTCTGGGCAGAGAGGGAGAGTGGAAGGAGAAGGGATAGGATGAGAGAGAAAATTGGTTTCATGAATGTAGGGGCAAAATAAAATTATGCCGATAAAAACGGGATATTGGAGGAAGTTGAGAGATGGGGGATTATTTGAAGAGCTCAGTGAGTTTGTCGATGAGAGCCTGTTCACGAAGGTTCTTGGCAACAATCACGCCGTTCTGATCAATAAGCACATTGGCAGGAATGGCCTTGATGTTGTAAGGCTTTGCTGCAGCACATTCCCAGCCCTTAAGGTCACTCATGTGAGGCCAAGGCATATTGAGTTTGGCGATGGCCTTCACCCATGCATCCTTGTTGTTGTCGAGCGAGACACCAATCACCTCGAAACCCTTGGAGTGGAACTGCTCGTAAGCCTTGACCACCCAAGGCATCTCAGCACGACAAGGTCCACACCACGAAGCCCAGAAGTCAATCATAGTGTATTTGTTCTTCGTGACATAGTCAGACACGCGGACAGTCTTGCCATCAGGGTCAGAGAAAGCGAGGTCGGTATATTTCTGCCCCACTGCAGTAGCAGCCTGAGCTGCGCGTTCAGCCATGATAGCCTTGTAGTTGCGGTAAGTCTTGCCCGACTTTTCCATCTTGTCGAGGATAGCATTGTAGTCAGCCTCCTTCACATCACGGCCAAGGTCAGAGATGAGCATATCGCTTATTGGAGACGGAATATGCGACATGACGAAGTCATATTTGTACTTGGCAATCTTTGCCTCGACAGCATCGTGCTGGGCCTTAGCAGCCTTACGCTCTTCTGCGGTCTTGGTCGAATCCTGCATAACATTGAAGAGAGCCATGAAGTTCTCTGGATAGAGAGCATTCACATTATCCTCATACTCCTTGTAGAGAGCAGCAGCCGTACCACCCTCGACAATTTCCTTCTCGCCCTTCTTCATTGTTACCTTGAAGTCGGTATCTTCGAGGATGAGAGTGGCGAAGTTGATTTGTTCGCCTGTGTGCATTGGACAGATGAAACGCATTGCTGCGCCATCCATCGTGCCCTTGAATTCGAACTTGCCATTCTTTACGACTGCGGTGTCCTCAGGAACCATGGCAAAGAAGCCTTGCATACAGCAAAGGAACACACTATCACCATCGACAGTCTGGTCGCATGTACCGGTGATGGTATAGCCCTCAGACTGAGAACAAGCTCCAAGCGACACAGTAAGTGCCGCAAGGAGCGAAAGGATTATCTTTTTCATTTATACGGAATATACGGTTGTACGGTTATACGGTCGTATGGTTGTACGGTTATACGGTCGTATGGTTGTACGGTCGTACGGTTATACGGTTGTACGGTAGGTATGTAGATTACTTGATGTACTGCTTCTTACCGTCCTTGATGACGATACCCTTCTGACGAGTAGTGACGATGCGGCCACCGAGGTCGAAGATCTGCTGGAGAGTCTTTGGTTCATCTGCCTCTACATTCTCGATGCCAGTAGCTTCAACGAGTTTGAAGTCAGCAAGATTGAATGGATTCTTGATAGGGAAGCGCTTTTCAACGGTCTCACCAGCAGCTTCGAGAACGAAGTCGATAGTGATGCGGTTCTCGACAACTGAGTCTGGAACCATGAGGGCCCAGCGTTCATTGTCAACGAAGCCTTCACATACCTGATGGAACTTGTGGTCGTCAGCGAGTACATAGTACTTATAGCCAGACTCGGGGAGTTCTGCAATATCATAACCGATTGGGTCACCGAAGCAAAGGTCTTCTTCATTCTTTGCAGTGTAAGTATTGTCTTCATCATACTGGAGAGTGAACGTACCCTTACCAAGCATAATCTGGCCTTCATTGTCATGAATCTGATACGACCAGCCCTCAGCATCCGGAACATTAGAGATATATTCCTTATTCTCCTGCCAGCTTTCGCTTGTGATATTGTAAATCTCACAGCAACCAGCATCATAAGCATCGCTAGCGAATGTTACATAAGGAGTGTTGAAGATGATGAGTTCGCCAGTCTCAGCGCAGTCGAAGTTGCCTCCGTAAACAATATGGCGGAAGCGAGGAGTATAAGTCTTAGGACCAGTTACAGTGAAAGTGTAAGGGTTCTCAGTAACCTTGTTGCCGTTCTCATCCATCCAGTATTCGAACTCTGCATTCTCAACAGGCTCTGCAGTGATAGTGACCTCATCACCGACCTGTGAAGAGAGTTTGGAAATCTTTGCAGTACCGAGATAGTTCTGCTGACCTGGGATGTAAGCGAACTTGATGTTACCAAATACAGCAACATAGTGCTCATCTGGCTCCATAGGGTAAGAGTCGCCGATTTCAGAACCGTCAGTTGTGACGAGAGGATAGCTATTGAATGAGGCAACAAGATCATTGCTGAGAATGTCCTGTGAGAGGAGTTCGTCATTTACGATGAAATCGTTATTAGCAAAAGCCTCATTGTCATTGATTTTTGTCCAGCCTACAAAGTTTGCGTCACCAACTGGCTGAGCGTAGAAAGTGTAGGTAGTATAACTATACACATTGGAAGTAAATGTGTATTTTGCTTCCATGTACGACTGGTAAGCATCTTCAGTTGGTTCGTCACCTTCTGGAGTTTTAACATACACCTTACCCTGAGCAGAAGGATAAGCCTGAGCTGTGATATAGCTCCAATAAGTTTTCTCCTCTCCTGCCTTAGCAGAGAAAGAGACGAAGACCATTGCGACGAAGAGCAATGTCTTGAGAACAAAAGAGTAATTTTGTTTCATAAAATAAAATAATGTTGTTAGTTAAGTGTTATTTGAAAAATATATTTTGTATTCTAATTTTGCTTAGAGGAATCATCATGCTTTACATCAGAGGCGAATAATGTCAGGCAACGGAGAGCGAAAATAATGATGAGATCTATTTGCATCCGTACGAAGTGGTCGTGAAACACATATTCGATAAATACATATATAAGGAACGCCGCAAGGACAAGCATATACACTCCGTGTACGAACTCCCATACCTTTGTCGAGAACGGACGAATCTTCGAAACGGCATACACAACAAGCGGAATGCCATTGTACACAATCAAGTCCGAATCCCACCCCGAGGCAGAAGGCAACTTACAGAAACACAGCAAGAACAAATGTACCAGAGATATTGCTGCATAGATGCAGAGAAGTATCGTATCGAGACACGCGGCCGAGACCTTTGTAACAGTCTTGTCCTTTGCTTTCCCCTCAAGCCAAATGACTATGAGAGTGAAGAAAAGCAACGCACTGACGACATAGTCCAAGCGGAACGGTCTTGGTTGCACGAGATGATGCTTTGGCTTATAAGTCTGGCTCACATTGGTCAGAAGATAAGGACGACTAGAACCGTCGGCACTTACGATTGATGCCTTCGAAATCATCTTGAGCATCTGATAAGGGAAAATCAGTTTGCGCTCGTCCGGAACCTTTTCATCTATAGCATGCGAACTGAGGAACATCGAAAGAACAAAGGCCAGCGGCGAATTGAGGTCGCAATACTGCCTGCCCAGTTCGTAAGGTGTATTGCCTTTAGGAAGTGAGGCTGCATCATACTCCACGGTTCCCTCGACAGAAGCATTGATGAGACCGACAATCTCCTCCGAGCATCCATGATCGAGAAGGTCGATAGAGAGGTAGTTGCCCTTCTTGACATACTGATCGACGAGAGCCCACAGACGGCGCTTCTCATCGGGAGTAAGATTGAGTCCATACTCCTGAACTACGCGGCCCTTGTCGAGGTACTTAGCCTTGAACTCAGTCCAAGCCACAGGCATGAGAGCCACAGCAGGCTTGGCGCGAAGCATATCCCAAAGCGAGACATCGTAATCCGTCTCGTAGGAGAAAGCATAATCGAGTCCGGCGTCCTTGCTGCAGAGATGGAGAGCCGTGTGGCCGAAATTGGAGATCCACGAATGGCTGTCGGGCTCGATGACCACGATACGCGCATCGACAGCCGGCAGAGTATCCTCCTGAGCAGACACACTATCAGCAGGTTCGGCACTAAGCACTACCGAACTGAGGAGCATCATCAATGTGAGTAAAAACTTAATTTGTCTCATTCTTTTTACCAGTCATATACATTCCACCTTCCCCTCCCCCTTGAGGGAGGTCGGGAGGGGACCACTACTTCGCATCCCTAACCCAGCGGACACTCATAAGAATGTTGCCCGACTCGGTAGTCTCACGATAGACCTCTTCCTTCGAATAGAAGAACTTGCGGTAATAATACTGTTCGCTTCCCTCCTCCTGAGTGCTTGTCCAGAAGAAGCCCTCGGCACCGATGAGACGATAACCGCTTGTGCCGCCACCAGTCTTGTTGGTGAAATAACCCGTAGGCTGGATATTGATGCCGTTATAGTCGTCCTGCTGCGACATCATATTGAGAGCGATATTGCCACGCCATCCCATCGAAGCCGCATCAGCAGCCGACATGCCGAATTGCATCTCGAGATTCTGCCAGTCGGCATCGGTAGGCACGCGCCATCCTTCAGGAGTGACAGCAATGGCGCTCTGCACACTGTAGAGGCA
>R05__coassemble_534_pt1 | contig 17563 bp, 15 predicted proteins | sample R05__metabat2_low_PE_025 | metagenome-assembled genome bin R05 | reverse complement strand
AGTGTGGAGGGTAGTCACGTGGCAGAGATGGCACTTAGCTTCGTAGAACTTCTGCTCTCCAAGCGTAACAGCTTCGCGTTCTGTCACTTCTACTTGTCCGGTAGCCTTCTGGAGCCAAACAGGAGTTTTTGTCGAACCTTTACGTCGGGCTGGTACACCAAGTCCATGCATGTAGAGGTCCACATTCTCCATATCTTCGGTTGATACATCAAGTTGGTCGTATGTGAGACCCATCATCGAGCCCTCTGTCATCTGCATCTGACCTTCGCAGATTTCCTCTGGATAGCGAGAGTTGGTTGCACCCATATCGGATGAGAAACCAAGTTCTACCGTCAGGTCTTGGTGTTGTGCTTTATTGCCTGATACACCGATTCCATATACACCGCGCTCGGTGATGTAGTTGAGTTTGCCGGAGATTCCATATTCCGGATAGTTGCTCTGAGCAGCGAGTTTCACAAGTTCGTCTTTATCGAGAGCCATCATCTGCCCCATACCAACATGACGAAGTGGAATGCGGACTGTACAGAAGAGGTCCTCTGGCTTTATCTCCACTGAGTCGCCCTTGATAGGATCCCAAAGTTTCTTGTACCACTTGGTGATGGTGTAGTTTGGTTTTGCAAGTTCGTAGGTCTCGCCATCATCAAACTTGAATGTCTCATAATCCCAACGCACTTCGAGCTTTCCTTCTGCAGTTACACCATAGATGGACTGATCGTGAATCACGCGACCATAATCGGGAAAGAAGGCTCCGTTTTTGCGAAGCACATACACAAGCATGGCCGACATACCGTTTGTGCCTGAACCATACACGGGTGTTCCGTCGGCATCCTCGCCTATCTGATTCCATACTCCAGGATTTGTACGACCTGCATTCATGTGACACGAACCGCACGAATATCCTGCATATACAGGACCGTGATTGTCGGTCACATTATCGTAGAGGCGATTGCCTCGGTTGAATCGCGACAGGTAAGTTCCCGAGAGCCATTCTGCATCAATATCATAGGCTTTCGACGAATTGTAGAAGATGGTAGAAGTACCTGCTGAGAGGTAATAGTCCTCCAGTTCGGTGCTGTGTTCCTCTTCGAACGACTCTGTACCCTCAGTGTCCTTTTGACATGAAGTGAGAGCGAAAGTGATTGATAATGAAACTAATATGAATGATAAATATTTCATATCTCTTTTATACCACAAATGTGAAGGTGAGAATGTTGCCATTCTCAACCTCCACTTTGGTAACTAACAAGATTGTTGTATTAATTACAGTTTGTTATTTGATAGTACGAGGGCTACCATTCTTAAAAAGAAGGAACTCAAGTGTGTGGAAACCACGTACGGACTGTGCTGCAGCGATTGCCTTTGCATGATCTGAAGAAGCATCTTCATCGTCCTCATCAAGTTCCTCATATTCACCTGACCAGTTCATTGATGACCAGTTCTGTGACTGAAGGAGGTTTGCGATACCTACTGCATCGAGTGGCCATGAGTCCATGTTAGGGTCGAGACCGAGTTCTGATACAGGGCCGAAGAGGAATGCCTCTGAAGTCTCCCATGGCTGACGAGCTGCAAGCCAAGCCTCACAAGCTGCCTCGAATGCTGCATTCGAAGGATTCTTCTGCAAAGAATAAACGGCATTGTAGAGTGCGCTTGTCTTTGATGCAAGATCCTTGTATGTAGGAACAGCTACAACCTCAACGAATTCGTCAACAACAGGTTGCCAGTCGATACCTTCTTCCTTTGCAATGAGGTTCTTGAGTGCCTTGAGCTGGTCAACGAGAGTTGCACAAGCCTCGATAGCGTCCTCTGCCTCAGTAGAACCGATGTTGTTGCGGAATGGCTGTGGAATATCGTCGATTGCATCCCATGCAGTACATACAGCCTGCCATACAGCAATACCCTGAGCACGGAGATTGTTGTTTGTCATACATTTAACGACGATAGAGTTCATTGTGAGTGAACCGTCAGCTATGCCGCTGCGATAGTTGAGATCGCTTGGAGCACCTGAGATACAGTCGTTGAGGAGTGAGTTTGCGATGGAAAGAATGTTGTTCTTGTAGTCGTCGCGTGAGTGCCATGAGTACCAAGACTCTACTGCATAGAGTGCATCCTGAGTGCTGCCTGCCTTGTAGAGATCGAATGGACCACCAATCTTAGATTCACCTACTTCGTTTGCGATATCGATACAACCATCGATAATCTGCTCAACACAGCTTTCTGCAGAAGTGTAGTCTGAAGATTCACCATCATGAGATTCGAATGCATCGCCATAACCATTTGACCACTGCTCATAGAGATTCTGAGCATCCTGCTGAAGGAGAAGCGCTACATTGGCAGCATAGTTGCCCCAAGCAGCAGCGTTGTCAGATGTGTAGTCGAGGTTCTGAGCCTCATCAGTTGTGTACTCGTGAGCCTTGTTGTCATCATTGTTGCTACATGACACAAAGGCCATGGAAAGAGCTAAAGCACCAAGTAAAAGAATGTTCTTTTTCATCTTATTGTTATTTTTGTTAGTTATTATCTTATTTTTTGAAGAACCATCCGGCCCATGCAACACCAAGAGCGAACTCGTTCTCACTTACGTATTTGCCACCACCGATTCGGCGTGTAGTGTAGTCAGCCTTAACGACGAGTTGGTTGAGCACTCTCCAGTTGAGACCTGCTACCCACATAGAAGTCTTTGCGCGTTCGTCAGCAATATCATATCCGATAACCTTCTGCTGTGGGTTGTAGTACTCGTACCGAGCAAATGGATAGAGACGAGGACAGCGGTTGTCATTCACGATACCACGGATGTTGAGTCCTACTTCTCCTCCGAAAGCTACTGCCTGATGTGCTACTGGAGTCTGACGTGTATAAGGAGACTTGTTTGAAAGCTTATTGTTTATGCCTGTCAGCTCATCTGAGTGGGAGAGTGTACCCCAGAGGAAGTTAGCACGAGCTTCTACATACTTATTTATATATTGTGCGTCAACGTCACCGATGTACACTGGAAGACGATCGATTGCACCATAGGTCGAAACCTTATCGGAGTTTGCACCAACATTTGGACAAAAGTAGAACGAACCACCAAGACGGAGTCCTTGCACACAGCGCCAATCGATTCGTGCTGCATAAGCAGGACAAGTAAAGTTTTCCTCTTCGAAGATGCCTTGCTTTGAACCTCCCGCCCAAGTGAACTTATCAAAGCCATTTGCATTAAGTCCGCTTACAACTTCCACCTGATAGTCGAAAGTTGCATATTTCTTTCCGAATGTTCCGAAGAATTCGATACCGGTCTCGTGCCATGTGTTCGGAATGATTGTGGTTTCGCCTTCTGGACGTACTGTACCGAAGAAGTTAAGTGGTTCATGATGTGCGTTGTTCTGACCTACTGGTACGATGATATGACCGGCACGTACATTAAATGCACGATTGATGAGGCGAGTGATGTGGAACTGTTCGATTGCGACTTCTCCACCACGTTCGACCTCAGTCTCGTATTCTCCATTCTCAGAGTTGTTCTCGAGTTCCATAGAAGTTCCAACACCGCCGCTTTCGAACTCAACTTCAACTCCGATAATCCATTTCTTGTTGAATTTATAATCGCCAGCAATCACAAGACGCGGAATGCTGATTGTGTTGTAACCACGCTTGAGTGTTCCACCTGTAGTATAACGCTGATTGCCTACATTGTAATAGTCTTTGAAAGAAGCAACCATCTCTCCGTAACCGCCAATACGGTATTTGTTCCAACAGCCGTACTGGATACTATCCTGCGACTGCTGTGCATTTGCTACAATTGCAAGGGCAAAAGCACCTACAGTCATTACTTTCTTTAATACCTTCATTTTTGTTAGTTTAGCGCTAATTGTTGTTGTATATAATTTTACGATGCAAAGTTACAACTACTTTTCCAATAGCACAATACTCTTTTCATGTGAAAAACAAACAAAAAAGTGAGTATTGCATATCTGCTAATACTCACTTTTTGTCTCTGATACTCACTTTGACGAGTTATGATACCTAATTATGATTATGGTTTTTGCTCTTCTTGAACCTTTATACTATCCACATCTTCCTTGTTTTTCTTTTTAAATATATTAAATAAGGTGTATTTCTCGAAGTCATGCTGGAAACTGATACCTACTCCCTGTGTGTTGAGGGTTGCTTTGGTGAAATAACGGTCGTTGGTCTGGTTGTAGGCCTTCACGAAGAAGTCGTAGTTGTCCCATATGCGGTATTTGACTTCGAAGTCACCGATAAAGTTTGCCTGATTTGTAAGGGAATTGTCACGATAACCGAAGTTGCCATTAATGAGTAGTCGGTCGTTGAAGAGGCGACCGGAAAGCATACCCTCTACATCCAAGTCTTGCCATCCATTCTCTCCTGTTGTAATACCGGTACCGAAGTTCCATTTGCTGCTCGTACCAATCATATTGGAGAGCATCTGGTTGATCTGTCCGGAGATGGTTGAGGAGAGCAGGGAGTTGACAGCTTGCGTGCTGTAGTTTGCAGTATTGCTTTGAGCCATATCCGTTGGATAGAATCGCTGGAATCCAAGCAGATATATCATCTGTTTGTTCATCTCTTCATCGGAATTAATCATACTGCGCACAAGCTGTCGTGTCTCTTCACTTACGTTTGGAAGTTCGAAAGAGAAAGACAGATCCATATTGTTGAGATGGCCCGTGATGTCGAGATAACAGTCAACTTTCACCTTATTGTTCGAAGTGAATGCTTTTGTAGCTGTAAGGTCGGAAAGTGGAACTGAGTTGATTTCATGTTTACAGATTAGATGGATGTTAGCATCGAAAGGGTTGCCATTGAATTCCACTTTTGATCCTGTCTGGATATCAAGATTACGATATACAAGATCCTGGAGGTAGAGGCGATACTTGCCTGAAGTGATGTTATAGTTGCCGAATAGTTGGAAAGCACCCTTGTTGTAATACTTTGCCTGGAATGTACCATTACCGAAAGTGCTTATGTATCCATCCTTCGTGTTGTCCATTCGGAGTTTTATCTCGCAGTTAGGATTGAGATCGACATTCACGTTCATATACAGGTCGCCAAGATATGTGTAGTCATCTTTGTTGACAATGGTTGAATCGGTACTGTTTCCGTCAGACTGGGCGATTGTAACGTAATTGTTCTCTTCCTTTTGTCCTGAGTTGGTGATGTCGTGGAAATCAATGAATGAATTGCTTATGAGTGCATCAGGCGTAGCTGAGTCATAAGCAAATACCGAGCCTTTACATGGTGAAACATTAGCATCGATATACATAGGGTGACCATCAGAACCATATATGTGAATATCGCCATTCGCCCATACTTGTGCAAGATATTTGTCAGAATTGAATTCGGTCTCGTTGTAAGCACATAAATTGGTCATATCGGCTGTGAAGTCGTAAGTGAAGTTGGCAAGGTTCTTGTGTGTCATCTTACCATTTAATACACCAACGTTGTTCTGGCGGTCATGAAGTTTGATATCCTCGAAAGAGAATTCATGATATCTGAGGTGAATAGTATCACCACTTACCACATACGGAACTTTAGTAGCCTTGAGTGCAAAACTCATATCTGCTGCAACATCGCCTATGAGGTTTATATCATTGAAAGGTCCTTCTACACTTACGTGGCCATTGAGACGGCCGTTGATGTTGTTGAAGATGCTACCGAGAAAACCTGTTAGGAAATCGCATGGAGTGTTGTTTGCCAAAACATTCAGACTAAGTTCGTTCTTCGTCGGAAGTATAAATCCGTTTACGTCGGTCACACCATCGGTCGGCACTTTGATATCTGTCAGTCCAACTCTTGTCAGATAAGATTCAACGATATGTGCATTGATCATAATGCCCTCTTTCTCCTTATCCCATAGTGCTGTGATATTAGCATCACCCATCACGCCTCCTGCAAGGCTGAAGTCTTGAACGTAAAGGCTTGCGTTTGCGTCGGGATTGCCGAAGATATTGTTTATAACAGCATGTCCTGAAGCTTTGCCTCCAAAATCTACCGAATGGAAATTGACCAGATCGAGGATATAGGCAACCTCGATGTCGTTGAGTTTTGCGACGAGCGAATCGTTTGGATTTGGTGAAGCCTTTCCGTCGAGCTCGAGATACTGATTGCCATTTGAAAGTCGGAAATTGCGACATTCAATTTGCTTGTTGCAGTAATTGACAGTCGAAGGGCTTATGGTCCAATCATCATCATTGATGGATACTTTTGATTTGCTGAAGTTTACAGTAGTATTGAGATGTCCTTCATTTTTTGCAAAAAAAGTTGTAGCGAATAAATCCAGTTTTATGTCGTCCTTAGCTTCGCTGTCGAGTTGTATGTCTGTATCAATCTTGTTGTTATGGGCAATTGCAATTATTTTTCCGTCAAGTGTTGAACTGGAAGCCTTGTTGCCTCCGTCGAGGGTAAGCATCATCTTACCGGCAGAGCTCGAGCAATTCAACTGAATGTTATGCAACTGATTTGTTCCAATTGAAATCTGTGGAGCATTGCATGAGAGGTTCATGGTATAATCGGACGAATTGAGTGTACCTGAGAGCGATATTGGTTGTTCGACCGAATAGTCTTGATTGATGAACTTGTGTAAAATGCTTGCATCGCGGAATGTTGCATCATAATGTATGTCCGTGTTGGATGTGGAGTTCCGATGCTCTACGAGAGCAGGAAGATGATGTGCCGCAATGTTCTGAAAGTCTGCAATGAGATTATCCAAATGGAAGGCGCCCGTGATATTTGCATCAATGAAATCGCTGCTGACATTCAACTTCTGATTGTGCGATCCATCAAGTAGTGCATCAAGATTGATATTGTCGATAGTTTCGATTCCATCGGAAGTTTTTATCGCAATATCATGTATTTCTGCATTGCCGGAGAAGGTATTAATATCTGTGTAATTGCCTTGAACGTCCAAAGAGAAACTATAACTGTCGCTAAAGGTGTTATCTGCCACATGCAGAGCGTGCGGTTGGAGGTTTTTCACATTGAGCGAAGCAACAAGGGACTTGGTAGTTTTCCCAATGTTCGATAGAGTTCCGTCAAGTGCCAAATTTGCGTTTTCATCGGCAGAATTTGCTTTAATATGAATGTCGGACGCGTTGTTGATTGCTTCTATGTTAATATCGGAATACTTGTATCCATTGTATTCTAAGCCAGCGACCACAGCATCGATCTTTCCTACAGGTATTGTCTCTTTTGAGGAGAGATCGAGAACTGCATTGGCTTTCATATTGATAAGCCCGAACTTTTCATCATCGATAATGCGCTTGATATTAATGTCTTCTGCAGTAAGGGCTGCATCAAGAAGTTTGTCGCTTCCTAATTCTGTTGTATATGTTAGAGTACCTGCATCAGAATCAATTTTGCCTTCTGACGAGGTACATCTGTTGTCGTGAGTTAAAGCCCCTTTATAATTTAATGCTCCTAAATTATATAGCGGCGTAAGTTTTTCCGGGTTCTTTACAACTGAAGAGACCAACTTTTCAATCTCTCCATCAGCTAAATTTAGGTTGTAGATGTTGATGTTATATGATGGCTTATCTGCCATGTAATTGTTTATTATGGCAGATATTTCAGCATTCAGCATATTGTCGGCGGAAGATAATAATAATTTATTGATGTTTAAGTATTATTATTCCCTTGCAAAGTAGTGCTTAAATTAAATTTCTTGTCTATATTTTCAACTGAAGAAGTAGCAAATGCAAAGTCGGAAGGATTGATTATAGCTGCTATTTCAGTCTTATCTAAAGAGAATGATTTGTCTTTAGTGTAATTCGGATAATTTATATTGAGCGAATCGATGTTTAATTTCGTATTAGGCAATGATATGACGAAATTAGAGAGACGCGCATATTCCTTGTTAGCAACTAATTTAAGTGCTAATTCTTTTATGGCCAATCCAGAGTTGGCTTCTTTTGCAGAGAGACGTTTAAGTACAACATTCAGAGAGTCTTGAGTGAAAGACTTGAGCGACAGATTGAATCCTGCATCTTGAATCTTGAGGTGATTTGGATTGAATGTTTGTGTTTGTTCGGCTGAAATAATGTCGTAATTGATATTAGCCCGTCGAACAATTAGCGAGTTAATCTGCAGATTGATTGGTTTTGATTCTGCCTTGTCGGACTTGAAAGCATTGATAATGAACTGGAAATTGAAGTCATCATCTGGTGTCCTCTTGTATAGATTGGCCTTTGCACCAAAGAGTTGCGCTGCAGAAATCTCTATCTTCCCGTTAGAAATAAGCTTAAAGAGATTGATTGAGGTGGATACACGTGCCACCTTCAGCATTTCCTTGTGAGACAAATCTTCTACATAGAGGTCGTTGATGATTATGTTGTTGAGGAAACCGACATTGATGCTTCCTATCTCAACCTTAGTGTGGAGTTTGTTTTCGAGCGCTTCTGCTGTCCAGTGTGCAAATTTATGTTGCATGAACGGCAGATTACAAAGTACAACAATAGCAGCATAGATACCAAATATCCATGCTACTATCATTCTTGCTTTGGTGTGTGTGGCGTTCAATGTTGAATCGTTATTTTATATTGCGTTTGAAGTCAATCATCTTGATGAGGGTAACTGCACATTCGTCGCCTTTATTGCCCATTTTTCCACCTGCACGCTCTTCGGCTTGTTGCATATCGAGCGTGGTTATCAATCCGTAGATTACTGGCTTATCTTGAGTGGCATTGAGACGAGCGAGACCATAGGTCGTACCCTGACAGATGTATCGGTCGTGTGGTGTGTCGCCTCGGATGACACATCCGATTGCAATGATTCCATCAACGTCAGTTTTTGTCATTTGGGTTGCACCATAGATGAGTTCGAAACTGCCAGGAACGGTCATAACCTTGATGTCAGACTCTTCTACGCCATTAACTTTGAGTGTGTTGATAGCACCATTGAGGAGAGCTCCGGTTATGTTTTCGTTCCATTCACTTACTACAATACCAACTTTCATACCTTTGCCTGAAGGTACTGAATTGATATCGTAGTCAGAGAGGTTATGATTTTTAGTTGCCATAACTTAGATAGTCATAAAAAGAAATGAAGAATGAAGAAGGCGTGTTCTTCATTCTTCATTTGATATTTAATAAATTGTGAGAGTCTGATTTACTTTGTTGCACGCTCAATGTAAGCGTCGATGTTCTGAGAGATTGGAGAACGGAAGTAATCCTTCTTAATCTGATTGTAGAGTTCTACAGCCTTTTCGTTCTGATTCATTGACTCATAAACCTGACCAGCCTGAAGGAGGAATACTGGAGTGAGAGCATCGTTGTTTGCGGTCTTAGCTGCCTTGAGAAGAAGTTCAACACCCTTCTCGTTGTTGCCTTTCTGAATGTAGCAGTTGCCGAGTGCAGCAATTGAAGCAGGAGAAATGGTTGCGTCGTCCTTCTGATCAAAATCTTCGAACAACTTGATTGCCTCATCAGTCTTTCCTGTCTGAGCATAGCAGATGGCAGCATAGAGCTTTGCGAGATTTGCAGTCTTTGTGCCGCTGTACTCCTTCATGACCTTTGTGAAACCTGCAGTTGCACCATCACCATTGAGTGCTTGTTCATACTGCTGCATTGCAAGTGCAGTCTGTGCACCAGCAATAGCGGCCTGTGCCTTTGCTTCTTTGTTTGCTGCGAAATGGTTGTAAGTATAATAACCTGCAACAATTACGATAATTGCGAGAAGTGCCAAAGCGAGCTTCTTCCAATTCTGTTCAATGAAAGCTTCTGACTTGTTGAGCTGTACGTCAAGTCCGATAGCTTCTTCTTTTTTTGGTTCTACTTTTTTCTTTGCCATTTTTGTATGTATTTTTATTTATTATCCATAAAAAGCATGCAAATTTACAACTTTTTCTTGTAATGAAGAAGAAAAAAGGGAAAAACATTACTTTTCCCCTTTAATTTATTACTTTTTATTGACGAATTCCGACACTTCGTAGTTGTTAGCAACAGCGAGTTTGGCACATTTGTTTAGAAGTGGACGATTGGAGTCGTTTACCTGATTAGAGTCCGATTCTTTGCCAATAACCACATGATTGTTGTCCAGACGTAAACCTAAGGTTGGTGTGATGATTGCCTCAAAGAAAGTTGCTGCAACAAGGTATCGTCCCATGTAGTAATCCATGTGTTGATTATCGCGAGTGAACTCGTTTTCTGTAACGAGAGCCTTTGCGTTACGGGCATTTTGCACTGCAGTTCCGCAAGGGATAATAACATCAATTCCAGATTTTGCCTTCAACGTCTTTGTTGCTGTGCATATACGCTTATACATGTTTTCTTGATTGCCATAGGCTCTTGCAAGGTCTTTGTGTTTTGAGGAGTATGCCCAAGTCATGTTGAATGCGAACGTGGTGCGAGCTGCACATGTTGTCATCTTGTATGCCTGGATTAGTTTTGCGAGATAAGGTTCATACGAACTTACTACTCCCGACTCAAGTGAGTATTGCTGGAAGATGACGATACTGAATGGGATGGTCTCTATTGTGTTTCGAAATGAAGCACTCTTTTCAATCCGCCCAGCCTCAATATGATTGTAACGGTAGAGTTCATAAGCAGAAGTATTGTTCACAAAAAAATCATAATGCTGTCGCATCGAACATGCACCCTTGTAAAGTACATATACATTCACATTGTTGATGTTCATGTCCTTGAAGATATTGTGCAACATTGTAGCTGTGTCGATTGCAAAAGAGTTGCCAACGAACAGTATGTTCATGCTCTGAGGATGGTAGGGAAGTGGTGGATTGCACATATAACCTACTTCCGGGACCTTCTCTGCTGATTCATTTTGAGCATAGGATGCTATGCACAACATGAATAAAAGTAAAATAGTTAAAATGCGTTTCATTGTTATTTTGCCATTGTGACTTTCTTAAAAACATGCAAAGGTACTCTTTTATTTTCTTTTATACAAGAGTTTTGGCTTATTGCTCGTGATGCTTAGGAAAAATTGACAATAACAAGCGCAAACTTTACTTTTTCAATGCTTCGAGTAAAAGATCCATGGCTTTTCCCGAATCCTTGGTCTGTTCGTAGAATGTAACGAATTTACTTCCGATAATGGCTCCTGCTGCGTTGCTTTGTGCTGATTCGAGAGTTTGCTTGTTTGAAATACCAAATCCAATCATACGCGGGTGTTTCAGTCCCATGTTATTGATACGGGAGAAATATGCCTGCTTTGCATCGTTGAACTCCTTTTGTGCTCCAGTGATTGCAGCGGAAGATACCATATAGATGAATCCGTCAGTATTTTCATCGATAAAGCGGATGCGGTCATCACTTGTTTCGGGCGTGATGAGCATGATGATACGAATGTCATATCGGTCGGCTATAGGTTTGTATTCTTCAAGATAATCCTTGAAAGGGAGGTCTGGAATTATCACTCCATCAATGCCTGTTTCAACACATTGTCTGCAGAAATTATCGAATCCGAATTGCATGATAGGGTTTAGGTACCCCATAAGAATGAGTGGAATATTTACATCTTTACGTATTCCTTCGAGTTGTGAAAAGAGTTTTCGCAGAGTCATACCATTGCGGAGTGCCTTTGTTGCTGCATCCTGAATGACGGGTCCGTCTGCCATCGGATCAGAGAAAGGAATTCCGATCTCAATCATATCGACACCTTTTGACTCGAGAGTTTTGATGGTTTGTGCCGTGCCTTCAAGTGTCGGATGGCCTGCACAGAAATAAATAGAGAGAATCTTTTCGCTTTTTGTTGCGAATAAGTTGTTTATGCGATTCATGATTTTAATTGTTTTACAAAAGTCTTTAATAGTTCAATATCTTTGAATGCCGGACAGATCTCAAACTTGCTATTGAGGTCTATGCCTGCGAATAGTGGGTGGTCGAATGAATTAATCTTTTCGACATCCTCTGGTCCGATGCCTCCAGTCAGGATGAATGGTGTGATGTCTGAATAGCTTTTGAGAAACTCCCAATCAAACTGTTGGCCGCTTCCACCATATGAATTGCACTTTGTCTCAAAGAGAAAGTAATCGACTGATGGTTCGTATTCGGCACATGATTGCAAGTCTTTGCAAGATTCAATTTGAATCATCTTGATGATTTTTATATCCAGACTGAGTTGGTTCCTCAATTCGTTGCAGAACTCTGGTGTTTCATTTCCGTGAAGCTGGACGATGTTAAGTCCGAATTCCATTACCTTCTCAATGATCTCGTCCATAGGAAAGTTGACAAACACACCAACTCGTTTACTCTTTTGCGGCATGTATGCCGGCAGACTGCTCACGTTGCGCTTACTCTTCTCATAGAAAATAAAGCCTATCCAGTCGGCAATCTTTGCTTCATCAAGTTGACGGATGTTGTCAGCATCACGCATTCCGCATACCTTTATAATCATCGTTCTACTTCTTTTATGAATTCTGCTAGAGCAAGACCAGGGTTAGGAGTCTTCATGAATGTTTCACCGATAAGGAATCCTCGGAACCCTGCTTGTCTCAGTTCTCGAACAGTCTGAGGATTGCTGATACCCGATTCGCTTACGAGTACATAATCTTTTGGAAGAAGAGATTCTAAACGATACGAGTTTTGTACATCGGTATGAAAAGTACCGAGGTTGCGATTGTTCACGCCGACCATATCTATATTGTCACCTACATATTCAAGTTCTGCTTCGGAGTGAGTCTCGAGTAGCGTCTCGAGTCCGAGCTCGTGAGCTGTCTTGGCAAGTTGCCGACATTCGGCTTTCGTCAAATCGGCAGCAATGAGAAGAACGGCATTTGCATTTATCTCTCGAGCTTGAAACAGTTGGTATTCATCCACGATAAAGTCTTTCCGGAGAATTGGACATGTTACCAATGGACGAGCTGTACGTACGAAATCCATCGAACCGCCAAAATACTTCTCATCGGTAAGTATGGAGATTGCGCTCGCGCCATTTTCACTATATGATGCGGGGATGATTTCTGCTCGACCATCTTCCTTTATCCATCCTTTTGATGGACTCTTCCGCTTGAATTCAGCAATGATGCCCGAGGTGGACGAAGCAAGTGAATCTCGCATCGAGAGCTGTGAGTAATCGCCTTTTTCCATCATTGCTTCCACCTTATTATATAATATAGATGGTGCAACTTGTTCCCTTTGTTTGGCAACCTCAATGCGTTTGTACGCTACTATTTCTTCAAGTATATCCATAAGAAATTTAAAATAGTAATGTTAAGAATTGATTTCCAGGAATTTCTTAAATGTTGCGAGTGCCTTGCCACTTTCGATTGACTCACGGGCCAAGGCGACGGAGTCTGCCATGGAGAGGTTAGGGTCGATTACGCTTATACCGCAGGCGGAATTTGCTATTACTACATTCTTCTGTGCTTCTGATGAAGTACCTTCGAGAACTGCATCAAAAATCTTCATGGCATCGGCAGCCGTTTCGCCTCCCCAAATGTCTTCTTGCTTGACGTATTTTAGTCCCATATCAACAGGAGTGAGCACCTTCTCAAAGTAGTTCGTGCAAATCTTAAAGCCGCTTGTGAGCGAAATCTCATCATAACCATCGTATGAAGTTATTACGCCATAGTTGTCTCCAATCTTCTGATGTACATTAGTATAGAGACGTAATTGACTCTGGTTGGCTGTTCCGTGAAGCGAGTTGCGAGGATGACAAGGATTGACAAGGGGACCAAGAATGTTGAAGCATGTAGGAACCCCAAGTGCTTTGCGGGTAGGGCCTACAAACTTCATTCCGTAGGCAAAGAGTGGTGCATGGAGGTAGCAAATACCAGCCTCATCAAGACTTCGTTTGAGAAGGTCTTCATTGTCGGTGAATTTCACTCCGTGGCCTTGCAATACATTGCTTGCACCGCTCACACTTGTACTGCCCCCGTTACCATGCTTAGTGACTTTGTATCCTGCACCTGCAATCACAAAAGCTGAACAGGTAGAGATGTTGAAAGTGTTCTTACCATCACCGCCAGTTCCTACGATGTCGAGGGTATTGTAGTCTTCAAGATTGATGTACTTGCCTGTTTCGAGCAACCCTTGTCGGAATCCGAGCAATTCGGCTACTGTCACACCACGTGTCTGCATGGCCATAAGGAGAGCTGAAATTTGCTGCACATTGTATTTTTCCTCTACTATGCCGAGCGTTATATTATAAGTGTCTTCCTGCGAGAGAGTCTCGCCGTTGATGAGTCGTAAAAGATATTGTTTCATTTTTGTTTGAGTTTTTTATAGTTAGAATACACATCAATCAATGTTCCTAATAATACAATAATCCAAAAGAAACGCAAACTTGGTAGTGTGATTATCAGAAAAAAAGATATACAAGCAGTAATAATATCTAGTATAAATTTTATTTTTGTCCAATTCATTTTTTTAACCAGTTTGCAATTATTTTCTTTCCTTCGGGAGTGAGCACGCTCTCCGGATGATACTGTATGCCTCGGATATCGTATTCGCGATGGCGAAGAGACATAATGTAGCCTTCGTCGGAAACGGAAGTGATTTCAAGACAAGAAGGTAAGTCTGCCGTATCAACCACCCAAGAGTGGTATCGTCCGATTTCAATATCTTTAGGCAATCCTTCGTAGATGTAGTCGTCCGTCGTTATATGACAAGGAGTAGCTACTCCATGAACCACCTCGCCGATATTTGAGAGTTTTCCTCCGAATGCTTCACCAAGTGCCTGATGACCAAGGCAGACACCGAGTATTGATTTCTTGCCTGCATACGCTTTGATTACATCCGGAAGTTTGCCAGCCTCTGATGGGATACCAGGCCCCGGAGATAGAACAATCTTGTCGAAAGGTTCAAGTTGATCCATCACAAACTGGTCATTGCGATAGACTGTAACCTCAGCACCAAGTTCTTTGAATAGGTGACTCAAGTTGTAAGTGAATGAGTCGTAGTTGTCGATTATTACTATTTTCATAATGTCCCTGCAATTTCGATTGCTTTTCTTAAAGCACCAAGTTTATGATTCACTTCCTGAAGTTCGTATTCCACATTGCTCTTGGCAACAATACCCGAACCGGCCTGGAACCAGAGTTCGTTGTTGCGGGAGACGAAAGTGCGGATTACGATTGCCTGGTTCAGAGTTTTGTCAAATCCGATGAAACCGATGCAACCGCCATACACACCGCGATTGTGAGGTTCGTACTGCGAGATAAGTTGCATTGCGCGAACCTTTGGTGCACCTGAAAGTGTACCTGCGGGGAATGTGTCGATAAATGCTTTGATAGGATCTGCACCCTCATCAAGTGTTCCGCTTACACGGGAAACAAGATGAATGACATGGCTGTAGAATTGCATATCTTTGTAGAAATCGACATGCACACCATGACAGTTGCGAGAGAGGTCGTTGCGTGCAAGGTCCACGAGCATCACATGTTCTGCATTTTCTTTTGGATCATCTTTCAGATATTGTGCAAGCACCTTGTCCTTCTCGTTGTTTCCCGTTCGAGGAGTTGTTCCTGCAATAGGATCAATAAATGCCTGATAATTGCCTTCTTCTTTTCGGATGATACGACAATGAGTCTCCGGGCTTGAACCAAAGATGCGGAAACCGCCGAAATCGAAATAGAAAAGATAAGGACTCGGATTGATGCTGCGGAGGGCGCGATAGAGTTTGAAGTCATCTCCTTCGTATTTTTGTATGAAACGACGTGAAAGCACAATCTGGAATACATCACCTCGGAGGCAGTGTTTGATGCCTCTGCGAATATTCTCTCGATGCTCTTCGTCTGTAATGGTTGACCAATACTCTCCTACAGGATGAAAGTCGAAAGTCTGATATGCACGCGAATTGCAATCTCGTTCGAGTTGGTCGAGATCGTCTTCTTCTCCTTCGCTGAGCATTTCAATCAATATTATGCTGTTGTTGAAATGATCAAACACGACCACATCCTTATAAAGTACATAAAGAAGGTCTGCCGCATCGTTTTCGGCCTGTGTTTCGTCCTTTACATTGATATTTTCAAAGTAACGAACAGCATTGAAAGAGGTATAACCGTATAGACCACAGTAGTTTGAGCCGTCACCAGATATTTCAAATGCATCAATAAATTCGTTGATGAGTTGAGCCGATCCATAATCCTTGTTGATAAGATGTTCGACCATCTTACCGTCAGGATATTGGATTTTGCCTATACCATGCTCGATGCTGACTTGAGCTATAGGATGAAGTCCGATGAAAGAACGGGAATTTTCGCCTCCATGATAGTCAGAAGACTCCATCAATGCACTCATCGGATATGCATCGCGTACCTTGAGATACACGGATACCGGAGTACAGAGGTCGCCGAGAATCTTCTTCGATGCCGTATGATATTTATATTTATTCATATCCTATTTGTAGTCTTCTGGTTTGTTGGCTAAATATGTATCAAGGTCTTTGTCGCCACGACCACTTACTGTGAGAACGACAATTGTGTCCTTTGTAAATTGGTCTTTTACTTTTGGCAAGAGTGCTAGAGCATGAGCGCTTTCGAGAGCAGGTATGATTCCTTCCATACGGGTAAGTTCGAAGGCTGCCTTCAAGGCCTCATCATCATTTGCAGGAAGTACCTGTGCGCGCCCAGTCTCATAGAGATTGCAATGTATTGGACCAGTACCCGGATAATCGAGGCCGGCAGAAATCGAATATGGTTCGATAATCTGTCCATCTTCAGTCTGCATGAGTTTGATACGGCTTCCGTGAAGGATACCAACTGTACCAATCTGCATACTTGCAGCGGTCTGTCCGGTCTCAATGCCGAGACCACCAGCTTCACCTAGAATAATCTTTACACGATCATCATCAATATAGTGATAGATGGTTCCGGCAGCATTACTTCCACCACCCACACAAGCCATGAGATAATCAGGATAGTCTCGACCAGTCTGCTCCATAAGTTGCCATTTGATTTCTTCCGAAATGACAGACTGCAAACGAGCCACCATGTCGGGATAAGGATGAGGGCCAACCGTGCTTCCTATTATATAAAAGGTGTCGGCAGGATGACAACACCAATCCCGGATTGCTTCGTTGGTTGCATCCTTGAGAGTCTTATTGCCCGACTCTACAGGTACGACGGTTGCTCCGAGCATCTTCATGCGTTCCACATTGACATGCTGGCGCTTCACATCAAGAGCTCCCTGATACACAGTGCATGGCATATTCATTAAGGCACATGCAGTAGCAGTAGCCACACCGTGCTGACCTGCTCCTGTCTCTGCGATGATTCGTTTCTTTCCCATCTTTTTGGCGAGAAGGGTCTGCCCGAGTGCATTGTTGATCTTGTGTGCTCCGGTGTGATTAAGGTCCTCACGCTTGAGATAAAGTTTGCAACCATACTTCTCGCTCATACGCTTAGCGTAATAGAGCGGTGAAGGACGTCCGACGTAATTTTTCAAGAGTTCGTAGTACTCATCATGAAACTCCTTGCTTGTGATGATTGGCAAGTAAGCTTTCTTTAAGTCTTCAACGGTCTTATACAGTATCTCTGGGATGTAAGCACCACCATAGTTGCCATAGAATCCGTTTTCATCTACATTGTAAGTTTTCATTTTGTATTTTGTTTATATGTGATTATGTATATCAAAAAAAGAACCCATCGTAAGTACGACAGGTTCTGTTT